>ERZ1664511.16-NODE-16-length-49668-cov-9.810473_pt1 | contig 49668 bp, 44 predicted proteins | sample MGYA00575336_ERZ1664511 | MGnify/ENA primary metagenome ERZ1664511 (study PRJEB40874, sample SAMEA4040739) | Gallus gallus | biome: gut; material: content | place: India | collected 2016-01-01 | study: EMG produced TPA metagenomics assembly of PRJEB14491 data set...
CCCTCATCCACCCGGGCGCGGAGCGGGCGGAATGCCCTGGCGACCCCCCCAACCCCGCCCCGACCCCCAGTGACGGGCGGGGGTGGGGGACCGCCACCTGTTGCGCTTGCCTCCTTTACCCCCCGCCGATAAACCTCAAATACTAACAAAAACAACAAAAAACCAATATGAAAACCTTATTGAAATCCCTCGCTTACGCCGCGCTCGCCGGATTCCTTCTGACCGGATGCTCGGATGACGACACCACGCCCAAGGGCGAAGACGTGGAACGCGGCGACAAGGCCTGCCGCATCGAAACCTTTATTCTGAACCTCGACAGCGAGACGACGCTCACCGGAGACGTCTACGACTACGACAAGTCGATCGACCTGGCCTACACCACCGATCAGCTGGAGCTGATGAAGTCCGCCACGGCTACGCTCACCCTCTCGGAAGGCGCCACCGTATCGCCCGATCCTTCGCAGCCGGCAGACTACACGCAGCCCATATCGTTCACCGTAACGGCCAAGGACGGGAAGACGACCCGCACCTACACGACCAAGCCCGTGGAGAAGGTGGTAGAACTCTACACGAAGATCGAGGTTGCCAACTCGAAGACCACGACCGAAATGGGTCTCGGCTCCGTAACCACCAGCGCTTCGGAGTACAAGTTCATCGGCGTGAGCGGCGACAAGCTCGTCATCGGCACGAAGGTATTCGACTACAAGACCTTTGCCGAGGTCGGCGAACTGAACATGACCGGTTATACCGACCAGAAAATGACCGGTATGGCCAACGACCATGCAGGCAACCTGATTGCCGCCGTTACCCCGACCGGTGAGGGTACGCCTCCGACGACGATCATCTGCTGGCGGAACGGCTGGGATCAGGCTCCTTCGGAGTACATCAAGTCCGAGACGAGCTTTATCGGCAAACTGATCTCCGCAGGCGGTAACATCTTCGAGGGTCAGGCCATCGTAAGCGCCATGGGCGGAACCGGCACGGCAGGTGCACACTTCGTTTTCGAACGTCTGGACGGCAATGCCAACGGCTTCCACGCCGTGGAGACCAAGCACCCGTCGAACGACGGCAACTGGTCGCAGATGATCTCGCCCTGCTCGAGCGATCCGCTGGGCACCTGGTTCATGTTCGAATCGGTTGCTGGCGGTTCCGAGATCTACACCTGGACCGGATGGTCGGCTCCCAACTCGATCTCCATGACGCAGATCCCGGGTGTGCTCTCCGGCAAGGGCCCGGCCAACTGGGGTAACTTCACGCTGGGTGCGATCCGCGGCTTCACCTACAACGATACGGCATATGCCGCCATCGTAACCGCCGGATGGCCCGAAACCTACATCTCGATCGTCAATAAGGACGGTGAGTTCCTGCTCAACCCCAACGACACCATCACGACCGCTCCTCACACGGGATCCGAGGCGATCATGCAGATCACCTATGCATACGACGAGGAGAAGAACGAAGGCTATGTCTTTGTTCTCGAGCCCGGTGTATTCGTGAAGAGCTGGAAGCTGACCGTTGCAGCCGAGTAAGACCTCTTCTTCGGGAAAATGCTGTCCGCACGGCGGACGGCGTTTTCCCGAAACCCTTTACAATCCGCGTTTTTCCGGCCCGGGGCCGCCCCGGCCGGAGAGATGCGGATCTTTTAAAATGGCAAAACGACAAATCCGATTCATACATCAGTAGTTAGGTTTATGAAATTCCGCATTCACATTCTGGCAGCACTTTTGGCGGCTGTCGCATGCTCGGCCTGCAACGGGGGCTCACAGAATCCGCCCCAGGCCCGGGAGAGCAAATTCGCCAAATACCTCTGGTTCGATGCCGAGGCCAACTTCGCACGCTTCGCCTCGCAGGATTCGATCCGCTACTGGCTCGACCGCACGGTCGAGGCCGGATTCAACCGCATCGTCGTCGATGTGAAACCCGTCGAGGGCGACGTACTTTACAAAAGCGACTTCATGCCCGAGCTCGTGGATTTCCGCGGCACGAAGGTAGACCGCACCTGGGACTACCTGCAGGTCTTCCTCGACGAAGCCGCCAAGCGCAACCTGCGGGTTACCGTCTCGACGACGATCTTCCCGGTAGGACTTACGGCAACCCGCCAGGGCCCCGTCTACCGCGACTCGACATTTGACGGACGCACCTGCATCCAATACAAACCCGAAGGGATGATGGATATCCGCGACGACAAGCCCGTCGATATCGCCTTCCTCAACCCGGCGATGCCCGAAAACCAGGAGTGGGCCCTGCGCTTCGTCCGCGAGATCCTCACCAAATACCGCTTCGATGCCTATGCCCTCGACTACTGCCGCTATCCGGGTGCTACGGCCGATTTTTCGGAGTTCTCGCACCGCGATTTCGAGAAGTTCCTCGGACACGCCGTCGAGCGTTTCCCGGAAGATATCTTCACCTACGACAAGGAGGGGAAACACGTTCCGGGCAAATACTACAAGCAGTGGTGGGAGTACCGCGCCAAGGTCATCCGCAACTTCATCGCGCGCGTACGCAACGAGATCGACTCGCTGCAGCCCGGCGTAGCGCTCGAATACTGGGCCGCCTCGTGGCTCCATGCCATCCACGCGAACGGCCAGAACTGGGCAAGTCCCCGCTCGGACTTCTCGCGCGAATACCTCGACAGCTGGGCGACGCCGGGCTACAAGGAGGCCGGATTCGCCGACCTGCTCGACGTATTCATCACCGGGACCTACCTCGAGCGCGTCTGGGGCGCAGACGACCCCGAGTCGATCGAGTTCGGCCTGAACCGCTCGCTGCGCGACGTGCAGGGCGACTGTACGGTCTACGGATCGCTCTATGCGAAGAACCATCTTGACCAATTCGACGACGCGGTGTATCTTTGTCTTCGGAAAACGAAGGGTGTGATGGTCTTCGACATCGTACAGGTAATCGACAACAACCTTTGGGATGCCATCCGGCGGGGCATCGACCGCGCCGAGGCCGAAGAGGCTGAAACGGATGCCGCATCCCGGAACAAATAAAAAAACGACAAACGACATGATCCTTACAATCAAACGACTGTTTCCGGTGCTGTGCGCCCTGCTGCTGATCGGGGCCGCCGCCTGCTCGGAAGAACATCAGACTCCGCCGCCGATTGACGACGGCGACGGCGAGGAGAAACCCGTCGAACCGGACGACAAGCCGGTAAGCGAAAAGGAGAAGATGCTGTGGTTCGACGCCGAAGCCAACTTCGACCGCTTCCGGACCCAGCAGGGCATTACGGAGATGCTCGACAAGACCGTGGAGGCCGGATTCAACAAGATCGTCGTGGACGTAAAACCCGTCGAGGGCGATGTCCTCTACGAGAGTTCGTTCATGACGCAGGCAACGCAGATCGGCGACGTCAGCGTTCCGAACCGCGGCTGGGACTACCTGCAGTTCTTCCTCGACGAGGCCCACAAGCGCGGTCTGAAGGTTACCGTCTCGACGACGATCTTCCCGATGGGTATGCCCAACCGCCGGCAGGGACCCGTATACCGGGATGCGAAGAAGTGGGAAGGCATGACCTGCCTGCAGAACAAGCCCCGCAGCGGCGGAGGCAGCCAGATGGTGGATATCAAGGATGATCCCACAAAGGTGGCGGCCTTCCTCAACCCGATACTGCCCGAAGTCCGCGAATTCGCGCTGAAATTCATCCGCGAGATCGTTACCAACTACGACTTCGACGCCTATGCACTCGACTACTGCCGCTTCCCGGACAACCAGAGCGATTTCTCGGAGGCCTCGAAGAGTGCTTTCGAGGATTACATCAAGGCCAGTGTCGGCACCTGGCCCGATGACGTCTTCACCTACGATGCCTCGGGAAATATCGTTCCTGGCGTCTACTACAAGCAGTGGTGGGAGTTCCGCTCGATGATCATCCGCGACTTCGTGGCCGAGGTGCGCCGCGAAATCAAGGCCATCAAGCCCGACGTGAAGCTCGAGTACTGGGCCGCCTCGTGGTGGGGAGCTCTCTATGCCAACGGGCAGAACTGGGCCAGCAACTCATACATGCCTCTTGAGGATGTCGAATCAAGCTATTACTACATCTGGTGCTCGAACAACTACTACCGGACCGGATTCGCCGAAGAACTCGATACATTCCTGCTCGGCGCCTACCTCGAACGCATCTACGGCGCCGATGACAACGAGTCGGTCGAGTACGCCATCAACCGGGCCGAGCGCATGTTGCGCAACGCCTGCACCATGTACGGCACCATCCAGTGCGCAGATCCGAATTTCGACATCGAGGAGGCCTGCTACTACTGTCTCAAACGCACGGCCGGACTGATGGTCTTCGATATCGTACATGTAATCAACAACAACAAGTGGTCCGCCATCAAGCGCGGTATCGACCGTGCCCTGGCCGAGGACAGGGCGAACGAATAACGCAATGACGAAACCAACGACAATACGAACCATGAAACGACTGCTTCTTCTTGCCGCTGCGCTGACGGCCGCAACCGCGATATCAGCCAAGGATTACAAGGTCACCTCACCCGACGGACAGATCGAGGTCAAGGTCTCTACCTACCCCGAGCTGCGCTGGAGCGCCTCGCGAGCCGGCGAGCCGCTGCTCGACGAGAGCCGTATCGGGATGACCTTTGCCGGAGAGGTTCCCCTGGGAGCGGCGCCGGCCGTACGGAGTGCCCGGACGAAGGCCATCGACGAGCGTTCGACGGCCGAGGTCCCCACCAAGTTCCGCGAGCTGCACGACCGCTGCAACGAACTCGAAATCGCCTTCCGCGGCGACTGGGCCCTGCGCATGCGCGTCTATGACAATGGTGTGGCCTACCGCTTCGAGACCTCGCGCAAGGGTGATGCGGTGGTCGTGGACGAGACTGCGGAGTTCAATTTCGCCGCCGACAACGACACCTACTGGACCCGCGAGCGCAACCCGGACTTCATCTCCCACTGCGAAGCCTTCTTCGAGCGCAAGCGCCTCTCGGAGCTCGAGCGTTCGGTCTATGCCTTCCTGCCGGTCTACTTCGCCACGCCCCAGGGCACGCGCATGGTCGTTACGGAGACCGATCTGGAGGATTACCCCTGCATGTTCCTCTTCGGAGGCGAGGGCAGCAAGCTCCATGCGGAGTTTCCGCCCGTGGTGCTCGAAAGCCGCCTGAAGGAGGGTTCGGACCGCAACGAGGAGTTCCTGCGCAAGGCCGACTACATCGCCGCGACGAAGGGCACGCGTACCTATCCGTGGCGTGTGGTTACGATCGACGGCAGCGACCGCGAGCTGCTCGAGAACTATCTCCCCTACCAGCTGGCCGCCCCGGCCATCGAGGGCGACGCCTCGTGGGTGCGTCCCGGAAAGATCGCCTGGGACTGGTGGAACGGACTCAACGTCTACGGCGTCGATTTCCAGGCCGGCGTGAACACTGCGACCTACAAGTACTTCATCGACTTTGCCGCGAAGTACGGCATCGAGTACATCCTGCTTGACGAGGGGTGGTCCGTAAGCACGCTCAACATCCGCGAGCCGCGCAAGGAGGTCGATCTGCAGGAGATCATCCGCTACGGCAACGAGAAGGGTGTCGGCGTCGTGCTCTGGACCCTCTGGAACCCGATGAAGAAGGATCTCGAAGGCATCCTCGACACCTATCAGAAGTGGGGCGTCAAGGGCATCAAGATCGACTTCATGCAGCGCTCCGACCAGGAGATGGTCAATTTCTACGAGCAGATCGCCCGGGCGGCCTTCGACCGCGGGCTGCTGGTCGATTACCACGGTTCGTTCAAGCCCGCGGGTCTGCAGCGCAAATACCCCAACGTTATGACGTTCGAGGGCGTTTACGGTATGGAGAACGACAAGTGCTCGAAGGACATCACCCCGGGGCATGACTGCGTGCTTCCCTTCACGCGCATGGTCGCCGGCCCGATGGACTACACGCCCGGCGCCACGGTGAACGCTACGGCCGCCGACTTCTCGATCAGCTGGAGCCACCCCATGAGCCAGGGTACCCGCGCCCATCAGGCGGCGCTCTACGTCGTTTACGAAAGCCCGCTGCAGATGCTCTGCGACTCGCCGTCGCACTACCTCCGCACGCCCGAATTCACGGGATTCATCGCCGCCATCCCTACCGTCTGGGACGAGATCGTGGTCCTGCACGCCTCGGCCGGCGAGTATGTCGCCGTGGCACGCCGCAACGGCGACAAGTGGTACATCGGCGCCATCACCGACTGGACGGGCCGCGATCTGGAGATCGACCTCTCGTTCCTCGGCGAGGGCAGCTACCGCATGCAGAGTTTCGAGGACGGCGTGAATGCCGACGTCTATGCGCAGGATTTCCGCACGGCCGAACGCACGGTCAGTCGCAACGACCGCATAACGATCCACCTCGCCTCCGGAGGCGGATGGGCCGCCATTCTGACCCCTGAAAAGTAGCGAACGATGAAAAACTGCCTACGGAAAACCCTTCTTGCGGGATTGTTGCTCGCCTCGGGGCTCCTTGCAGCCCCGGCGGCGGGCGCCCCGAAGGAGCTGCGGGGCCGCGTAACGGCTGACGGCCGGGGCGTGGCCGGAGTCCGCGTTACGGACGGGCACCGCTTCGTCGAAACCGACCGCCGGGGCTTCTACCGCCTGCCGGCCGCCGAGGGGGCGGAGTTCGTCTACCTGACCCTGCCCGACGGCTATGAGATTCCCGCCCGGGAGGGTGCCGCCACGCTCTACCGCCGCATCGACCCGGAGCAGTCGGCACATTACGACTTCACGCTCCGGCGCTCCGCGAAGGAGATGACGCGCCACCGGCTGCTTCTCGTGGCCGATCCGCAGGTCTACTTCGAGCAGGAACTCGACAGCGTGCGCCGTGCCGCCGCCGACATGCGGCTGACGGCCGCGGACGGCATGGAGACCTTCGGCGTCGCCTGCGGCGACATCATCGGCGACATCACCCGCAAGCCGCTGCTGTTCGAACCCGTACGCGATGCGCTCGCCGAAAGCGGCGCACCCTTCTTCTACGTCTTCGGCAACCACGACATGGATGTCGATGCCCGGTCGAACGACTACTCGAAGGAGTCGTTCAAGGAGTGTTTCGGCCCCACCTACTACTCCTTCGACCGCGGCCGAATCCACTATGTCGTTCTCGACGACGTCTTTTTCCTCGCCCGCGGATATCTCTACACGGGATACCTCGAGGAGCGGCAGCTCCGGTGGCTCGAGGAGGATCTGGCAGCCGTACCGCACGGACGCACCGTCGTTGTCTGCTTCCACATCCCCACCTGGTCGCGCGCCGCACGGCAGGGTGAATGGAGCAAGGAGGAGGCCAACAAGGTGCTCAACAACCGCCGGGCGCTCTACAAGCTGCTCGAACCCTACCGGGCGCACATCCTCTCAGCCCATGAGCACTACAACGAGAACTACCGGCCCGTGGAGCATGTCTTCGAGCATGTGCACGCCCCGTTGAGCACGCTCTTCTGGCAGACCCCCTGGAGCATGGACGGCATTCCGGCGGGATATGCCGTCTACGAGGCCGACGGCGACGAGCTGACCTGGTACTGGAAAGCCGTCGATTACGACCGCGGCCGTCAGTTCACCGCCTACGCCGTGGGGGCCGACCGCCGCAAGCCGGAGGCCATAACGGTCAATGTCTGGAACTACGATCCCGCGTGGAAGGTGCGCTGGTACGAGAACGGCGAGCCGCGGGGCGAGATGACCCGCTATACGGGTTACGACGCCTCGATCGCCGACTATGTAGCCCTCCACAGCCAGCATTTCAAATACAAGTATATCGGAGCCGCACCGACCGAACACCTCTTCATGGCCGTACCCTTATCGCCCGACGCCGACGTGCGCGTGGAGGTCGAGGACCGCTTCGGCAACCGTTACCTGTGGTCCGAAAAAGAGGGGTACACCTCCTGTCCGGCTGCCGAAAACCCGAACGAATAAAAACCAACGACACGATGAAACGATACCTTACGCTGATTGCCGCCGCCGTTGCGGCGCTCGGTCTCACGACGGGATGCAGCCCCCGCAGCGCCTCGGTCAGCTCGCCCGACGGGAGCCTCTCGCTGGAGGTCTCCGTGCGCGACGGCCGCGTCGGCTACACGCTCCACCGCGAGGGAAAAGCCCTGCTCGACTTCTCGACGCTGGGCTTCGATTTGAAGGATGCTCCGGCCCTGCGCGACGGGCTGGAGATCTGCGGCACGGAAACGGACTCCTTCGACGAGACCTGGGAACAGGTCTGGGGCGAGGAGCACTTCGTCCGCAACCACTACAACGAACTGACCGTCTCGCTGCGCGAGCAGCAGGCTCCGAACCGCCGTTTCGATGTGGTCTTCCGCCTCTTCGACGACGGCATGGGATTCCGCTGCGAGTTTCCCGAACAGCCCGACCTCGGGGAGTTCGTCATCATGGACGAGCTGACCGAGTTCCGCTTCCCGGAGGACCACATGGCCTGGTGGATGCCCACGCGCGAACCCTACTACGAGAGCATCGCCCGCCACACGCCCATCTCGCAGATGGATACGGTGAATACGCCGCTGACGATCGAGTGCGCCGGCGGGGAGTTCCTCGCGCTGCATGAGGCGAACCTGACGGATTACGCCAAGATGAGCCTCTATCCCGCGGATGGCGGCACGACGCTGCGCTGCTACCTCACGCCGTGGTCGAACGGCGTGAAGGTCTATGCCCGCACGCCGTGGCGCACGCCGTGGCGCACGATCGTCGTGGGCGACACGCCGGGCGACCTCGTAACCTCGCGGCTGATGCTCAACCTCAACGAACCCTCGAAGATCGAGGACACCTCGTGGATCCGTCCGGGCAAATACATCGGCATCTGGTGGTCGATGCACCTCTTCCAGGAGACCTGGGCACAGGGCCCGCACCACGGCGCCACGACCGAGAACATGATGCGCTACATCGACTTCGCCGCGGAGAACGGCATCGAAGGAGTGCTGGCCGAGGGCTGGAATGTCGGCTGGGACGGCGAGTGGACCAAGAACAGCGACAAGATCCGCTTTGCGGAGCCCTACCCCGACTTCGACATCGACCGGATCGCCGACTACGCCGCCAAAAAGGGCGTGCAGCTGATCGGCCACCACGAAACGGGCGCCAACACGAAGAATTATGAGGCGCAGATGGAGGAGGCCTTCGCCTTCTGCCGCCGCCACGGCATCCGGGCCGTCAAGACCGGCTATGTCAATGTCCTGATGGACGGCAAGGAGCTCCACGACAGCCAGTACGGCGTGCGCCACTACCGCAAGGTGATCGAGACGGCCGCCCGCTACGGCATCATGATCGACAACCACGAACCCGTCATGCCGACGGGCCTCGAACGCACCTGGCCCAACCTGATGACCCAGGAGGGCGTGCGCGGACAGGAGTACAACGCCTGGTCGCCCGACGGCGGAAACCCGCCCGAGCATACGACCGTCGTGCCGTTCCTGCGCGGGCTGGCCGGGCCGATGGACTACACGTTCGGCACGTTCGACTTCTCGAATCCCGTATCGCCCTTCGCCCGCGTACAATCGACCATCGCCCGCGAACTGGCACATTATGTCGTGATCTACAGCCCGCTGCAGATGGCCTCGGACCTTCCGGAGCACTATGCCGGACAGCCCGCCTTCGCCTTCATCCGCGACGTGGCGACCGACTGGGAGCGCACCGTCGTGCCCCAGGCCGTCATCGGCGACTACTGCGTCTTCGCGCGCCAGAAGCGCGATTCGCAGGAGTGGTTCCTCGGTGCCATCACCGACGAGACGCCCCGCACGCTGACCGTCGCTCTGGATTTCCTCGACCCCGAAATGCGCTATCGGGCGCAGATCTATGCCGACGGCGAGAAGGCCGACTGGAAGGAAAATCCCTATGACGTGGCAATCAGCGAACGCCGGGTCGCCGCAAGCGACTCGCTGCAGATCCGCATGGCCTCGGGCGGCGGATGCGCCATCCGCTTCGTACCCGAACCGGAAAAATAAAAGAGTCCGGACCCGCGTGTCGCACAGGCATGCGGGTCTTCATTTCCAACCCCCAAAGAGAGATCCGAACATGAAAAAATACCTTTTGGCAGTAGCCTGGCTGCTGCTTGCGGCGGGCACGGCCGAAGCCCGCAAGACGCAGATGCACTTCACACCGGCCACGGCCCCGGAGATCCGTTTCGTGGGCCGCTCGGCAACGGGCCCCGACGGCGAGCGGTCGTTCGACTGGAGCGGCACCTACTTCACCTTCCGTTTCGAAGGACGCCGCTGCGCCATGCGCGCCTCGGACACCAAACGCAACTACTACAACGTCTTCATCGACGGGCGCCGGCACGGCACGGTGGCCGTCGCGGGCGGCGACACGACGATCCTGCTGGCCGACGGCCTTTCGCGCGGCGAGCATACGGTGCTCGTACAGAAGCGCACCGAGGCCGAACAGGGCCGCACGACGCTGCACGGCATCCTGACCGACGGCGCACTGCTCCCGGCGCCCGCAGCGCCGGGGCGCCACATCGAATTCATCGGCGACTCGCACACCTGCGGCTACGGCACCGAAGGCAAATCGCCCAAGGAACCCTTCACCCCCGAGACGGAGAACTGCGATCTGGCATGGGGATGCATCATCGCCCGCTACTTCGATGCCGACTACACGCTCATCGCCCACTCGGGGCAGGGCATGGTCCGCAACTGGGGCGACCGTCCCGAAGGATCGGCCTGCACGATGCGCGAACGGCTGACCCGGACATTCGACATGGAGGAGGAGCCGCAGTGGGACTTTACGGCCTACCGGCCCGACATCGTCGTCATCAAACTCGGCTCGAACGACTACAGCGAGGACGTATCGCCCTCGAAGGAGGCCTTCAACGGGGCCTATGCCGAGGCGCTGCGCAAGCTCCGCAAAGCCTACGGCGACGTGCCGGTGCTGTGTGTCGCCCCGTGCGAGAACACCACGGTCTACGGGCACCTGAAAGAGCTGCTCGAGCAGCTGCAGGACCCGAACCTCCACTGCATGGTGCTCACCCCCGGGCTCTTCAACTGGGACAGCGACATGGGCGCCAATTTCCACGCCAACCACCGCGGACACCGGAAGATGGCCTCGGCAGTCATCCCCTACATTGCGACCGTCATGGGGTGGGAGATGCCGGAAAAAGTCGTATATTAGCACTGCAATTCCATAAAACGCAAACAAAATGAACAGCAACCTGAAAAAACTCCTGCTCTGCGCCGCAGGACTCTTTACGGCGACGCTCTGCGCTGCCCAGAAACCGGCCGACTGGGCAAATTTCGGCCGCTTCGAGGCCGACAATGCCGCCCTCACCGCCGCACCGAAGGTCGTCCTGATGGGCAACTCGATCACCGAGGGGTGGATCGGCAAGCACCCTGAATTCTTCAGCAGCCACGGATACGTCAGCCGCGCCATCAGCGGGCAGACCACCTCGCAGATGCTCGTGCGCTTCCGCGCCGACGTCGTCGAGCTCCATCCGCAGGTCGTGGTGATCTGCGCCGGCACGAACGACATCGCCCAGAACACGGGCTACATCTCGCTCGAGCATATCCTGGACAACCTCCAGTCGATGGTCGATCTGGCCCGTGCACACGGCATCCGGCCGATCCTCTGCTCGGTGCCGCCCGCCGGCGACTTCTCGTGGAACCCCGGGCTGGAGCCCGCACCGAAGATCATCCGGCTGAACGAGATGATCAAGGCCTATGCCGACGAGGAGGGCATCCCCTATGTCGATTACCACACGCAGATGGCCACCGAGAACGGTGCGATGATCGCCGCCTACACCTATGACGGCGTCCACCCGACCGAAGCAGGCTACGAGGTCATGGAGCGCATCCTGCCGCCCGTCGTGGAGCAGGTGCTCGCCGAGATCGGCAAATAGGCACGCCTCCGACTGCACAAAAAAGAGGTGCGGACCTGTCGCGGGTCCGCACCTCTTTTTGCGTATCGTCGGGCTGCCTACCGGTGCTGGGGACGCAGCAGGTCCTGCACCACCTTGACGGGCGAGAAGGTCGAAACCGGCACATCGACGAAGACCGTATTCCAGCGGGCCATGGCGCCGTTCCACAATCCGGGAAGCTCCTGGGCGCGCAGCGGACGGCCGCCCGAAGATTTCGACGAGATGAAGCCCGTCGAAGGGTCCGTATAGCGCCGCAGGTCGAACTTGCCTCCCTTCGAGTCGCGGACGCCGCAGACCAGATCCACCGGATTGAAGTGCGTGGCGGCCTGCATGAGCGGCTGGTCGTCGGGGCCGATCTGGCTCGACTCGGCAATCTGCAGCGACTCCGTGCCGTCGGGATTCGAGACCCAGAAGGGACCGCCGCCCGGCTCGCCCTCGTTGCGGACCATGCCGCAGACGCGGATCGGCCGGTCGAGGATGCTGCGCAGCAGTGCCGAATCATAACCGGCCGGCAGCTTGACATGCAGGCGCTGCTCGACGAAGGCGGCGATCGCCTCAAGGTCGGCACCGCCGACTTCGAGCGCCTTCAGGTATTCGAACGCCTGCTCCTGCAGTTCGAGCAGCACGCCGGCCAGCAGCTTCTTGCAGCGGACCGTATCGCCGCGCAGGGCGTCGGTCGTAACGTTGTCGATGTTCTTGATGAAGATCACGTCGGCGTCGATCTCGTTCAGGTTCTCGATCAGCGCACCGTGGCCCGCGGGACGGAAGAGCAGCGTGCCGTCCTCCTGCCGGAAGGGCGTGTTGTCGGGATTCACGGCCACCGTGTCCGTCGAGGGTTTCTGCACCGAGAACGAGATGTCGTAACGCACGCCGAAGCGCTTTTCATAAACGGGAACCTTCTCGGCAAGCAGCGCCTCGAAAGCCGCCCGGTGCTCGGGCGAAACGGTGAAATGGATACGCACCGTGCCGTTCGAAGCGGCATAGGCGGCTCCCTCGACCAGGTGCTCCTCGACCGCCTTGCGGGCCCCTTCGGGATAGGCGTGGAAGGTTACCAGTCCTTTGGGCTTATGTCCGTAGCCGAGGCCGTCGTTCACGATGGCATCCACCGTCGCCCGGTCGTCGGCGCCGGCCGGAAGCACGGCCTCCAGTTCGGGCCAGAAGGCAAATTCGTGCAGGTGCTCCAGCAAGGTGTCGATGCCCTTGCCGCGCTTGCCCTCGTTCACGAACTCGAACAACTCCTTGAACATGCGCGTCGCGGCGCCCGAGGCCGGGACGAACTTCACGACACCCAACCGGGCGGTTTCACGTTCGTAACGGGCAATGGCGGCATCGGCCTGCGCCGCATCGAGCATCACGATACCGTCGCCGGGCGAAGCGGCCCGCACAACCTTCAGATAGGGAAATCCCCGGCGGAAATTCTCCAACTGCTCCTCGACCTGACGGAGGGTCAGGCCGTGGGCCTGGATCTGCTGCAAATCTTTCTCGTTGAACATGGACTCAGTATTTTTAGGTTTTGGTTACGAAATCGCGCACATCGTCCCACATCACGTCCCTTGTGGAAAAACGAACCGCAGCCGCGGAAATCTTCCTTCAGAAGAGAGCTTCGCCGCCCCGATCATCCAAAGTTACTAAATAATTCCTAACTTTGCACATATGATCCGAGAATTTACCCATATCGACCTGCGCGACCGCAACAGTTTCGGCGTCGAGCAGCGGGCCGCACGGCTCGTCGAGTTCGAAACGGCCGACGACCTGCGCGAACTCTTCCGCGGGGGCATCCCCGAACAATGGTACGTCCTGAGCGGAGGCAACAACATTCTCTTCACCCGCGACTACGACGGTGTGCTCATCACCCCCGTGGGCCGGCGGATCACTCCCCTGCTCGACGACGGAGAGGCGGTTCTCGTACGCGCCGAGGCGGGAGTCGAGTGGGACGACCTGGTCGAGTGGGCCGTCGAACGCGGACTGTGGGGCATCGAGAACCTCTCGCTCATCCCCGGCAAGGCGGGCGCCGCACCGGTCCAGAATATCGGGGCCTACGGCTGCGAGGCGAAGGATGCGATCGAGCGGGTCGAGATGTTCTGCGTCGAGACGGGCACGATGCTCACGCTCGACGGCCGCCACTGCGGTTTCGCCTACCGCGAAAGCGTCTTCAAGCACGAACTGCGGGGCCGCGTCATCATCACCTCCGTCGTGCTGCGGCTGCACCGCACCCCGCAGCCGAAGCTGGGCTACGGGGATGTCGAGCGCGAGGTGGAGGCCCGGGGCGGCGTCTCGCTGCGCAACATCCGCGAAGCGATTTCGGCAATCCGCCGGGCGAAGCTCCCCGACCCGAAGCAGACGGGCAACGCCGGAAGTTTCTTCAAGAACCCCGTCGTCGAGGCGTCGGTGGCCGAACGGCTGCTGGCCCAATGGCCCGACATGCCGCACTACCCCGCGCCGGAGGGACGCGTGAAGCTCGCCGCGGGATGGCTCATCGACCGGGCGGGCTGGAAGGGACACAGCGAGGGACATGTCGGCGTGCACGAACGCCAGGCCCTGGTGCTCGTAAACCGCGGCGGCGCCACGGGCAGCGAGGTGCTCGCCTTCGCCCGGAAAGTCCAGCAGGCCGTGCGCGAACGCTTCGGCGTGGAGATCGACACGGAGGTGAACATCCTCTGAAAAACAGCCCATCAAAAAAACACCCCATATGACCTCACTGACAGACGCTTTCAGTCGCTATATCGAAGAGAACCGTCTCGCCACGCACGACGACCGGATCCTGCTTACCGTTTCGGGCGGCGTGGATTCGATGGTCATGCTCTCGCTTTTCACCCGCTGCGGATATACGGTGGGCGTCGCCCACTGCAACTTCCAACTGCGGGGCGCCGAGAGCGACGAGGACGAGGTACTCGTCGAAGAGGAGGCGAAGAAATACGGCGTGCCGTTCTACAACAAGCGTTTCGAGACGGTGGCCGAAATGGAGCGCACGGGCGAATCGATGGAGATGGCCGCACGGCGGCTGCGCTACGCCTGGTTCGACGCCCTGAGCCGCGAACACGGATACACGGTCATCGCCATCGCCCACCACGCCGACGACTCGATCGAAACCTTCTTCATCAACCTGCTGCGCGGCACGGGCCTCCGCGGCCTGACGGGCATCTCGACCCAGGTCGGGCACCTGATCCGTCCGCTGATGTTCGCCTCGCGCAAGGAGATCCTCGAATACGCCGTGGCGAACCACATCCCCTTCCGCGAAGATTCGTCGAACCGTTCGACCAAATACCTGCGCAACAAGATCCGGCTGGGGCTCATTCCCCGTATCCGGGAGATCAACCCCAAATTCACGGAGCTGATGCGCAGCAACCTCGAACGGCTCACCGATGCGCAGCTCTTCATCAACCACGGCATCGAACGTATCCGGGAGGAGGTCGTCGAAAGCCACGACGGCATCGACACGATCTATCCGGAGCGTATCGACCCGGCCTTCCCCCGGCAGTTCGTCATCTACGAACTGCTCAACTCGACCTATGGCTTCAAGGGAGACACGGTGGATGCCCTGTACCGTGCGCTGGAGCAGGAGGCCACGGGAAAACGTTTCTATGCCCGCGACCGTGTGGCGGTGATCGACCGGGGACGGATCGTCGTGGCCCCGATCACTCCGGACGACGCCTGTCAGGTGAGTGTCGCGAAGGGAGCCCTGCGCAGCTACTGCGGCAATGCGGTGCTCTACTACGAATACTGCAACATCGACGACATCCGCAACTTCGGCGTGCCGCCGCACATCGCACAGGTCGATGCCGACAAGCTCCGCTACCCGCTCACGCTGCGCCGCTGGCGCGAAGGCGACTGGTTCATCCCCTACGGCATGACCGGGCGCAAGAAGGTGAGCGACTTCCTGATCGACGCCAAGGTCTCCGTACCCGAAAAGCAGCGGCAGTTCGTCCTGCTTTCGGGCGACGAGATCGTCTGGCTCGTCGGCCGCCGTATCGACGACCGCTACCGCCTGACACACGACACGGAGAACGTCCTGCGCATCACCAAAGAGATCGTATAGAAGATGGCCAAGAGTGCAGCAAAATTCCGCGACACGGTCGCCGAATACGAGCGGATCTCGGCGCAGATCGCCGTCCGACAGTTCGCCCCCGTCTACCTGCTCATGGGCGAGGAGGGCTACTTCATCGACGCGCTGGCCGAGCGCCTCTCGTCGTCGATTCTCGACGAGGCGGCCCGCGCCTTCAACCAGATCACCGTCTACGGACGGGATACCGAAGCCGGGCAGGTCATCAACCTCTGCCGCCAGATGCCCATGATGGGCTCCTACCAGGTGGTCATCGTCAAGGAGGCCCAACAGTTGCGCGGCATCGAGAAACTCTCGTTTTACACGCAGAAACCCTCGGCGACGACCGTGCTGGTGATCTGCCACAAGGAGAAGAGCGTCGATCGACGCTCGGCATTCTACAAGGGCTGCGCCGCAAACGGCACGGTTTTCGAATCGGTGCGTCCGCGCGACTACGAGATCGCGGCCTGGCTGCAGCAGTTCATCAAGGGGCAGGGGCTCACGATCGACACGAAGGCGCTGTCGATGCTCACCGACCACCTCGGGACCGACATCGCGAAGATCGCCAACGAACTGCGCAAACTTACCGTCTCGCTGCCCGAAGGCACCCGGCGCATCACCGATGCGGACATCGAGGCCCACATCGGCATCTCGAAGGATTTCAACAACTTCGAGCTGTGCAAGGCCGTCGTTACGAAGGACATGTCCCGGGCGTTGATGATCGCCGACCACTTCGCCCGCAACCCCAAGGACAATCCGCTGCTGCTGACGATCATGGCGCTGTTCGGACAGTTCCGCGACCTGTTCGTGGTCAATTACCTGCGGTGGCTGACCCGCCACAAGGGCAAGCCCTTCCCGTCGGATCAGGAGCTCATGCGCATCCTGCGCAAGAGCAACACCTTCATCCTCGGGGAGATCAAGCAACAGGCCTCGCTGTGGGACAACCGCAAGGTGTTCGCCGTACTCGGCCTGCTGCGCGAATACGACGCCAAAAGCAAGGGGCTGAATGCCGGAGGCGCCCCGGACGGCGAGCTGCTGCGCGAACTGCTGCTGAAAATCTTCCTGCTTTGAACGAACTCATCCTATACCAGATCGTCCACCTCGCCCGCGGGCGGGCCCGGAATGTCGGGGCGCATGCCGCACTGCTCGATGCCGCCGGCCGCGCCCTCTTCCGACGTCCCTACCGCCCCGATCTGCAGGCCCTCGCGACACGCATCGAACGGTGCGCCGCCGCGGAGCACTACCCCACGGGAGTCTCGGGCTTCATCCGGATAGAGCTGAATGCCGAAGGCGAAGAGCGGCTGCAGCCGGAGGGCATTTCGCTCTATGACGGCTACGCGCTGCGGAGCCTCCACCCCGATGCGGCGACAATGCGTTACGAACCGCTCTGTCCCGACCTTCCCACCTCGGCCCGCGAAGCGACCGAACGCCTTGCCGCGCAAATCGTCCGCCGCCGAAAGGCCGATGTTGCCATACGCTGCGACGAAGAGGGACGGATGCTTACGGCCGACAATGCCCCGCTTTTCGCCCTGTGCGACGGGACGATCTACCACGCACCGACCCCGCCGGGCGTCGAGGCGGAGTTGCTGTGCGAGACGATTCGGGAATTGGGCATGCCGTTGCGCGACGAGGCACTCCGCCGCAGCGACTTGCCCCGCATCGAGGAGCTCTTTTATGTGGACCACCGGGGGATCACCGCCCTCGCCCACTGCGACGGGGCTCCGCTCATGGCGCTGCGCGCCGAACGCCTTGCGGAGGCGCTTGAGGGGCGTTTTCGCCAAATGTAGAAACCGCATCGCCCCGCCGCATCCTATCTTCGGGGTATGAAACCCGCCCGCATCGCCGGATGCCGGGCCATTCCAACACCCCGAAACATGCTCAAAACCCTGATTGGCTACGCCGTAGTCGCCACGGCACTGCTGCTGTGGTGCTTTTACGCCTACCGCAGTTCACGCACCGAAAACCGGCGTCTTGCAGAGAACCAGCAGGCGCTCTCGCTCGAAACGGAACACTATCGCACCCGGCTGGGCCAGGAGGCCGCATCGGTCCAGGCCCTGCGGCTCCGCTGCGCGGAGTTCGAGACGCTGCGCGCAGCGGATGCCGAACAAATCCGCGCGCTGGGCATCCGCCTGCGCCGCCTCGAAGCCACGGCAAAGAACACGACGAAAACCGAACTCGACCTGCGTGCGCCGCTGCGCGATACGCTCGTGGCGGCCGTCGTCCGGAAGGGCGACACGACGGCCTGCGCCCCGCACTGGGACACATTGCGCAGTTTCCGCTGGCGCGACCCGTGGGTTACGGTCGAGGGATGCATCGACGGCGACTCGGTGGCCTGCCGCGTCGTGAGCATCGATACGCTTCATCAGATCGTCCACCGTGTACCGCGCCGTTTCCTCTTCATCCGCTGGGGCACGAAAGCTATCCGGCAGGAGATCGTCAGCTCGAATCCCCACACGCGGATCGTACACTCGGAATACATACGGCTCGAACGCTGAAACCGGAGATTCGCTGACATCCGGGCTGTTCCGGCCCCGGTATCTGCAATACCCCGAGGCAGAAAAAATCGCTTCGGGGCATTGCCTTTTTCACTTTGTTGCGTATCTTTGTCGGATATGGAACGGACAGCTATCTTTCCGGGGTCGTTCGACCCCTTCACGCGGGGCCATGCCGCCCTGGTCGAGGAGGCGTTGCACCTCTTCGACCGTGTGGTCATCGGCATCGGCAACAACACCTCGAAACAGGGGTTGCTGCGCGTCGAGAACCGCAAACGGCTCATCGACGACATCTACCGGCACAACCCGCGTGTCGAGGCCCGCATCTACACGGGGCTGACGGGAGAATTCGCCGAAGAGGTCGGAGCCTGCGCCATCATCCGCGGCGTGAGAAACACCACCGACTTCGAATACGAACGCACGATGGAGGCCACGAACCACCGCATCTATCCCGACATCACGACCGTCATGCTCTTTACGCCGGCCCCCGTGGCCGACATCTCCTCCTCGACCGTCCGCGAGGTGCTCTCGTTCGGACGTAACGTCGAGGAGTTCCTGCCCGAAGGTATCGACATAAACAATTATCTCTAACGCATATGATGGAATTCACTGCCGAAATGATCGCCGGATTTCTGGGCGGCGAGGTCGTCGGAGACAAGAACGCCAAGGTACATACCGTCTCCTCGATCGAGGGAGGCAAGGCCGGTTCGCTGACCTACCTGACGAATCCCAAATACGAACCCTTCCTCTACACCACCGGAGCGTCGATCGTTCTGGTCAATGCGGACTTCACCCCCGCGCAGCCCCTTACGGCGACGTTGATCCGTGTCGCCGACGCCGGAGCCTGCGTGCTGAAGCTGCTGGAGATGTACAACGCCGCCAAACCCCGCCGCACGGGTATCAGCACCCGGGCTTCGATCGACGAAAAGGCCTCGGTGGGCGAAGGGTGCTACGTCGGCGACTTCACCGTCATCGAGGAGGGCGTACGCATCGGCCGCAACTGCCAGATCTATCCGCAGGTCTTCATCGGCAAGGGCTCGACCGTGGGCGACGACACGATCCTCTATCCCGGGGTCAAGATTTACGAAGGCTGCGTCGTCGGCAACCGCTGCATCCTCCACGCGGGAGCGGTGATCGGTGCCGACGGTTTTGGATTCATGCCCAACGCCGCCGGAGGCTTCGACAAGATTCCCCAGCTGGGCAACGTCCTGATCGAAGACGACGTGGAGATCGGCGCCAACACCTGCATCGACCGCGCCAAGACCGATTCGACGATCATCCGCCGGGGCGTGAAACTCGACAACCTCATTCAGATCGGCCACAACGTACAGGTCGGATGCAACACCGTCTCTTCGGCACAGACCGGCATCGCCGGCACCTCGAAGGTCGGCGCCAACTGCTTCCTGGGCGGACAGGTGGGCGTCGCCGACCATGTAACGATCGGCGACCGCGTGAAGGTCGGCTCGAAGAGCGGTATCGACAAGAACGTGCCCGACGACGAGGTGCGGCTGGGCTATCCGGCGCTGCCCGGCATGCAGTACCATCGCGCCTCGGCCGTCTTCAAGCGGCTGCCCGAGGTGGAGAAACAGCTCCGCGAGCTGGAAAAGGAGATGCGCGAACTCAAACAACAAAAACAATAGCAAGATGAAAAAGATTCTGACTCTCGCAGCGGCCGCCGCCGTACTGTGCGGCTGCGCCGACAAGAACGCCTACACGATCCAGGGCAACATCGAGGGGCTCGACGGCATGGTCTACCTCTTCGACGAAGACGACAACCTCATCGACTCCACGGCCGTAACCAACGGCTCGTTCCGCTTCAGCGGCACGGCAACGGCCCCGGCGATCTACACCCTGAGCGACGGCCGCGACATGCCGGTAACCTTCGCGTCGCAGCTCTTCATCGAGCCGGGTACGATCCTCGTGAGCGACAACGAGGAGAACCCCAGCCGCAAGAAAGTTACCGGAACCCCGGCCAACGATGCCAACACGGCCCTCTCGGCCGCATCGATGGCCCTGATCATGGAGGCCCGGAACCCCGAAACCACGGAGGAGCGGGGCGCCGCCATCGAAGAGGAGTACGAGGCGCTGATGGACTCGACCTATGAGGCCAACATCGGCAACTACTTCGGCGCCGTGATGCTCGCCGGCCAGCGCGCCTACGAGCTTTCAGGACAGGAGCTGCTCGACGAAATCGCCCGCTTCACGCCCGAGCTGCAGCAGAGCAAGGTGCTCACCGACCTCAAGAAGAGCGCCGAGCAGAAGCTCAAGACCGACGTCGGCCAGCCCTACATCGACGTCGTGCAGCCCGATGCCGACGGCAAGGAGATCTCGCTGAAGTCCGTCGTGGAGAACCCCGCGAACAAATACGTCCTGCTCGACTTCTGGGCTTCGTGGTGCGGCCCCTGCATGGGTGAGGTTCCCTATCTGAAGGAGGCCTACGACACCTTCCACAAAAAGGGCTTCGAAATCTACGGTGTCTCGTTCGACCGCGACCGCGACAAGTGGCTCGCAGCCGTGAAGGACAACGGCATGGCATGGATCCACGTCAGCTCGCTCGGCGCCTTCGACAACCAAGCCGCAAAGGACTACGCCATCCAGGCCATCCCCTCGAACCTGCTTATCGACCACGAGGGCAAGATCGTCGCCAAGAACCTGCGCGGCGAGGAGCTCGTCGAGAAGCTGACCGAACTGCTGAAATAACCCAAAGAAACGGATACCCATGCGAAGATTCCTGATCCTCGTCGCCGCGGCGCTGCTGTGCAGTTGTGCCGGCAGGAACCGCTATACGGTGGAGGGCACGGTCGCCGGCGACGACCGCACCCTCTACCTTTGTGTGGCCGGGTCGGTCCGCGACTCCGCACAGACGGAAAAGGGGACCTTCCGCCTCCGGGGAACCGCAAAGGTGCCGCAAATCGCCATGCTATGCGATGCTCCCGACGGAACGGGAGCGCTGCACACGATCGTCTTTCTCGAACCGGGACAGATTGCCATCGTCCCCGACTCGACCGATGAAAGCCGATTCTTCGCCACGGGGACCCCGGCGAACGATGCGTTCAGGCATTTCGCCGAGGCGCAGGTGGCCCTGATCGAGGAGTACCGGAATCCCGCGACAAGCGACGAACGGCGCCGGCAGATCGCCCAAGAAGAGATGGCCGGGCTCTCGGAACGCATGATGCAGGAGAACCGCGACAACCTCTTCGGGGTCATGTTGCTTGAGGAAGCCACATACTACGGACTTTCGGGAGAGGAACTCCTCGGAGAGATCGGCCGCTTCACCCCCGAGATGCAGCAGACCGAAATTTTACTCGGTCTGAAAAAACAGGCCGAACAACAGCTTCCGAGTGCAGGGAACGGCTCATAGCCGTTCGAGCGGGAAGGACACGGCAATGCCGCCGAACAGCCCGGCAACTCCCGCCAGACCGCTTAACGCCCCTTCGGAGCCGGCATGCCGTCCGGAGGGGCGTTTTTTCAAGATCCGAAGAAAACATGGAAACACCGAACCGATACCGCATCATGGGCATCGACCCCGGCACAAACTACATGGGTTACGGCGTGCTGGAGGTCGAGGGACGCACGCTGCGCTCGGTCGTGCTGGGCGACATCGACCTGCACCGCCTCACGGATCCCTACGCCAAGCTGCGCTACATCTTCGAACGGGTCGGGGCGCTGATCGACGAATACCGCCCGCGCGAAGTGGCCCTCGAATCGCCCTTCTTCGGCGAGAACGTGCAGTCGATGCTCAAACTGGGACGCGCCCAGGGCGTGGCCATGGCCGCGGCCCTGAGCCGCGGGCTGCCGGTCTCGGAATACGCGCCGATGCGCATCAAGCAGGCCATCACCGGACGCGGTTCGGCCGCCAAGGAACAGGTCGCCTCGATCGTCTGCCGGATCCTCACGGTGGACCGGCCGCCGAAACGTCTCGACGCCACGGACGGCATGGCCGTGGCCCTGTGCCATTACTTCACCACGGGCAGTCCGCTGAACGCCGCGCTGGGTGAAGAGCGCGTAAAGGGGCTCGGCGGCGGCAAGAAGGCCGCCTCGAAAGGCGGATCGCAGAGCTGGGAGCAGTTTCTGAAGAAACATCCCGACCGGGAGGTCAAATAATGACACGACATAATCCGGCGTGTATCAATCGGTTATAAAACAGACGCATCATTCGGGTCATTTTTTCCGAAAAATTATTTGCGTATTTCGGATTCCTGCCGTATATTTGCACTCGCAATTCGGCGCCGTAGCTTAATTGAATAGAGCATCTGACTACGGATCAGAAGGTTACAGGTTTGAGTCCTGTCGGCGTCACTGAAGAAGGAGAGTCCAAAAGGCTCTCCTTCTTGCTTTTAGGAAGGTTGGCCATTCGTGCGGCGACCTTTTTTTGTGTCCTGACGCGGGCGGTTTTCGGGGCGAAATCGGGAATTTGTTTAAACCAATGTTTAAACCGAAAATCGGTTATGAACACTACCCTCACAACCGTTCTGTACACCTCTAAAACCCTATCCAACGGCACCCATCCCCTCATGTTGCGGCTCACGAAAAACCGCCGAATCAAGTACATCAGCCTGCACATTTCGCTCGATGCCAAATTTTGGGATTTTGACAAGGGGCGTCCCAAACGGAACTGCCCCGAAAAGGAGCGCATAAATGCACTGATCGAGACCAAGACAAAAGAGTTGCAGGAACAGATCATGGACTTCAAGACAAGCGACAAGGAGTACACGTTGAGCACGCTGGTCGAAAAGGCATCCCGCAAGATCGTGCGCCAAACCGTCGGTGACTATCTGAACGCCTACATCGACCGCCTGCTGGCCGTGAACCGTGTCGGGAACGCCAAGACCTTTCAGGAACTCCGCACCTCACTGACCCGATTCTGTCATTCGTTGGACTTCTACTTTCTCGACATCGACACCGAGTGGCTGAAACGCTACGAACAATGGCTACGGGTGGAGCGTCACTATTCGGATAACTCCATCGGCATCCGCTTCCGTTCGTTGCGCGTTCTCTACAACAGTGCCATCACCGACGGTCTCATCAAAAAGACGGACTACCCTTTCGATACCTTTAAGGTAAGCAGATTCAAGGAGGCCACAGCCAAACGATCGCTCACGAAGGAGGATATTCGGCGGATTATGGATTGCGAGGTACGGACGCTGACCAAGTACCCCAAACCGTTCCTGCAACTGGCAAAAGACTTGTTCCTGTTCAGCTACCTGTCGTGCGGCATCAATCTGACCGATATTCTGCACATCCGTTATGCCGACATCGTGAACGGGCGACTGGTTTTCAACCGACAGAAAACTGGCAAACTCCTCTCATTCCAGCTACAGCCCGAAGCCCTTGCCATTCTCGACAAGTACCGTCAGCCGAACGCACATCCGCAGGATTACATTTTCCCTGTTTTAAGGCGTTCTGTTCACGTTACGGCACAACAGCAGTACGGACGGGTGCAACGGACGAACAAGCGGATAAATCGCTATCTGAAACTAATCGGCGAGCATCTGCACCTGCCTATCACGCTCACGACATACATGGCAAGGCATTGATTCCAAAAATATCAGCTGAATAAGAGATATTTACAGAAACCGATCTATTGACAGGTAACGATTTGGAGACGAGCTATATTCCCTGAATTACTCGATTCTGCATAGCTGGAAAGAACGCTTTTTCTGTACATCAAGATATAAATTATATTTTATTCTTCCATCGGTCTGGGTGTTTTTATAAAATGTGTTTGGGATGTACTATCGGGTATGCAAATATTGCGTTTTTTGTTTTCAATTAGACGTATTCCTGTGAGCCTGATTTATTACTTGTTTTTAGTCTTCAGTCCAGAAATTCAAGCTAAATCTAGGGGCGAGCCTCATGAGGACTTCTTTTATGGTTTTATTTATATAGGAATAAGAACTTCGAAAAATAGTATTCGAACAAATACCCAACTATTACCTTCATATTATATAAGGCGTTTTTGCTATACTCTCTGGATTCTAAATACTTACACAATTTTTAGTTTCAACAAATTGTCTCGACTCAAAACATGTCATTGAATAACCTCTGGATCACGATCATGATACCGGGTAATTTGTTCTTGTGTAGGTTGAAACAGATACCATTTCGCATCCTTGAGTGCTTCAACATTCAGTGTGCTTTCCGATGCGAGTCGCAAGTTGGGCGGGAGTTCTCCGACATGTTGTGCAAGGGCTAGTAGATCGGGATCCTGCTCAAAGGCATAAACCCTTGTTTGGGGATGCACCAACGCATATAATAGCCCGAATTCTCCTTGTCCATTGTTGATGACTACGACTTGATCCGGATCGTCATCATCCGTATCAATCCATTGATTGAAATTATTGTATGTACGTAGCAATCTACGACTTTGTGACTCGATTCCCGGACCTTTATAGAGATACCGCGCCAGAACCCGGGTTCGGAAATAAGTCGTATCCACATATTTTCGATGTAACTCATTCTCAAAAGTCTCCATGTATGAAGCGACTTCCGATGCGGGAATGAATATCTGCTCCTTATATGCAACGGTCATGATCCCTTTGGACAGAAGAATTGCGCCATCAGGCAATACATCCCCACTTCCGTGAATCCCAACCGGGGTCAGTGATATCTCGAAATCAAGAGGCTCATCGGAAAATATGGCCAATCGAGTCTCTTGGTCATACGTATCATGAATCCGGCTGCGCGAGACCAGGGTATGCGTCATTCGCAGTAGCGTTGCCCAATGACGGGGAAGTTTGCGATCCGTCGCAATGATAGTCTTGTCAAAACAGCCGATCAAGATCAACAGATCGAGAGGCGAATGATAACAGGTAACTAAAATACTTCGAGAAGCCTGAGTTGTCAAGATGTTGCCATAGCCTTGAATATTCCGGGTTGAAGTATCGTCTTGAATCCGGAACTTAACACCTGGCAAATGGCGGAGATTCCATGATGCCATCCGATGCATGAAGAGGCGTAATTTTCGACGGTTATTACCTGTGAAAACGACAAGCAACAGGGTTGATGTCTGTTCCACAACAAAAATACACCATAACCATAAGGTTGCAAACAGGCGCTTCAACGTGACAGGATTCTGTCGAAGATTTCCTTTTCCGTCGCGAACTAACCAGCGGTAGATGAACGGCGGAATGATATAGGCCATCAACACCACAGCAAACATGCCTACGATGGTCACCTCGGCCAACGAACGCATGGCCGGATGACGGGATAAAATCAGCGTTCCAATCCCGATCAGCATGATCAGAGCCGAAACCACAATGCTCTTTTTGTAGGATCCCAGTAGTTTGCGGCCGTAGGTATGCTCGTAGATCAGCCCTTCGGTAATGAAGATTGTGTAGTCGTCGCCCTGACCGAAAATGAAGGTGGCCAGGATGATGTTTACCAAATTGAACCGGATGTCCGCCAGCTCCATGATCCCCAAAATCCAGAGCCAGCTGACGGTCATCGGAAGGAATGCGATCAGGCTTAATTCGAGGCGGCCAAACGAGAACCACAGGAACAGAAAAACAATTACTCCGCACGACCAGCAGATGTAGTTGAAATCGCCGGTCAGCGCGTTTGAAATGGCGCTGTTCATGCCGCGTACATCGAAGTTGTAGGAACCGGGAATACGTTCCCGCAGGCTCTGTTCAACCGCTGCCACCTTTGTCGGAGGTACGTCGAGCCGGTCAACCACGGTACAAGCCCCGTCGCCTCCGCTCAAAAAGCCGCTGAAAAGTGCCGTGGTCAACGGTTCGAACGCCGACCAGGCCATCGGTTCAAAGCGCTTTCCGAGCAACTCTTCAAAAGCCGTGAAGGCATCTGACCGGAATCCGTTTGCATAGAGTGCCGAGGACATTCCATTGCGGATTGTGGCGGCATGCTGCGCCTTAAATTGTTCCCATCGGGCCAATCTCCGTTGCTGTTCCGCCTGTGACGGCAGGAACGGTGTCGCACTCTTTAACCGAGCCTCGGCCTGTTCCGCGGCAATCGTGGTAAGAACGGTGCGTGCCTGCTCGCTGCGCTGCAGAGCCTCGTCCCAACTTCCTCCTTCGCTGGCGACATAAATCGTTGTGAGGTTCTCCTTTCCGAGCATCGCCCGGAAGGTGTCGAGGTCGGCGCGTTGTTCGCGGGTCATGTAGTTGATGTGTTGCAGATCCGTATCGAAGGCCGTATGGCGGCTCAAAAGTCCGAAGACGACGGTCAGCAAGCAGATCAGCACGAAGATCCGGGGGCGATTATCGAACGATATACGCGTGAAGGGTTCGAGCAAAGCGTGTTCACGCTCCCGTTTCGGGCGTTGGAGGCCTACTAGATGTGGCAGAAAAATCAACACGAAGAGGATCGTTCCTACCAGCATAAAGGCGGCAAAAAGCCCTAGATCCCGCAATGCAGGGGCGGTCATCGGGACCAGACACAGGAAGGCCCCGACGGTCGTCAGATTCCCGATTACCAGCGGTGAGACGATTTCTCGCAACACCGAACGCATGTCGTGTTCATGGCGCAGATGAGCCAGCAGATGCAATGGGTAGTTGACTGCGATACCGATGATGATCGATGCAATACCCAGAATGATCATAGAGACCTCGCTGCGAAAGAGAGACAGGCACCCCATTGCAAAAAGCCATCCGAAGAGAATCGTCACACCGATAAGCAGCAGTGCACGTATCGAACGAAGCGTGTAGAGGAGCAGCGCAAGAATCAGTACTACGGCAATGGAGATAGCACAAAGGCTGTCACTCTTGATCTGCTGTGCATTGGTTACAGCAATGACTGGAGCTCCCGAAAGATGAATTTCCACGGCAGGCAGTGCGGTCTGTGTGGCCGACGCGGCTTCCATCAGCATCTTAACCAGACGTGCGTTGTTGTCGGTTTCGTTCGAACCGTAGGGAGTCCGCATCGTCACAATGGCCCGGCGCTGATCGGGCGTGAGGATATAACCGTTGTAGAGTTCGTATTTCAGATCGAGTTGGAACTGCTGCAGCCGCGAAACAACCGGCGTGAAGAGGTTCAGAGGATCCTGCTGCACGTGTTGGGACAGAAGACTCCCGGTCGGGAACATCAGTAGCATCCGGTCGTGAGCGATCTGCGCGTCAATATACTGCGGAGTGAGCAGTGAGTCGATCCGGGCATAATCCGCCTCGTCGAGGAAGTACGGGATATGCGCATAGAGGAACTCCGGAACGGCGGCAAAACGTTCGTAGTCGATTCGGGTTGTCAGATCGAGCAGCGTATGGAGTGAATCCCTGGCTGCCGTCTCTTCGGCGAAGAGGTCTACAGCCTCGGTCAGCAGGTCGGGTGACACCTCTGCAGTTGTATCACGCGGCAGTACGAGGGCAATGATCCGATCAGAGACTGAAAGATTCTGGTAGAGATTCAGGGCTTTGCGGTGGGTTGTATCCACAGGCAGGAAATCGAGGATATTCTCGTTGCGGCCCAGCGACAGCATACCCGCCAGCAGCACGGCGCACATGCCTCCGAGCAGGGCAAAAAGCAAACCCCGCCGTTGGGAAAACCAGTCGTATATACGAAGAAAAAAGGTTATCATACCGTCTTATCGTTCCGTAATCTCTGTTGTTCGATCATTCTGTGCTCACCCGATCCGCCAGGATGTTTTCATGTGTCAAACTCATTGCCGTAATCCACCGGAGAGGCGTAGATGCCGAGGAAAATGTCGCGCAGCAGGTCGTTGTCTGCCACGTCGAATTGTGACAACTCCTCCAATCGGGCAAGAAACGCCTCCTTTAGGTCCGAGGTGTAACGATCGGCATGTCGCGTCTGCCCGTAGAGCAGATCATGAGCAATGAAGTTGTTGGGCGACAATCGATAACGGCTACGGATCTCCCGGTCGAGAAGCCGGGTCACCTGCCGGTGATATTCGTTGTGGGTGCAGCCGTCGTAACGTCGCAGTAACTCTTCGTCTAGACACGGACCGAAAGCGATGTGGACACAGCCCTTGGGCTGCAGAATCCCCGTCAGGATGCTGTTCAGATCCTCGCCCGGTTTTTTGGTGTAACGCGTGAAACGCGACTCATACAGTTCCAGAGCTTTGAGAATGTCGCACGGTTCCCACTCATAGGAAATCGTCATCGGCACGATGTGCAGTTCGGCCAGTGCCTCGATCTTGTCGAAGGGCCGGCTCATGCAGAACATCTTCACGATCCCCTGGTCCGTCAGGTCGTTGCCGTCCTTCGTACGCCCGTTGCGCTGGGCGATCCACACCGACTGCCGTTTTTCGGTGATCGTGTGGCGGATATACTCCGAACAGTGCATCGAACTGCGGTAGAAATCCTTCATGTTGCCGCCCCGTTCGATCCGGAACATCTTGTTGGCCTTGCCGATGTCGATGACCAGCGGCGAAGACATCAGATTGGCCCCGAAGGTAATCTCCGAGGTTTCGTGCCCGTTCACGAAGAGCAGATACTGCAACAGCGAGGCATCGAGCATGATGTCGCGGTGATTCGAAACGAAGAGGTAGCGTTGCGACGGATCGAGACGTTCGAGCCCTTCGCAAGAGAACGACGAGATGCTGCGGGCAATAACCTGTTCGTTGACGGGTTTCATCACCTCACCCTGAAACTCCCGGATCGTGCGAATCTGCATGACCCGTTCCCGAACCGACTCGAGCTCCTCGTCCGGGAAGATATAGGTTGCCAACAACGGAAAGAACTCACTCGCAGCAATACGTTGCATCGCTGCCGGGATCTCGTCGTCACGATAGGGACGGATATCGTCAAATGCGGATTCTTTCGTGGTACTCATGGCTGTTTGCGTTTATCGATGAATTTGATCGGTTTGCGGCTTTTGGCCGGATAGTTGATGCGCTGAATCTCCTCGACCGGACAGATCTCGATCTCGGGAGCTACGCGAATCCGAGAACGGAATCGGTCCTTGAGGTCCTTCACCGCATCGAATTCGGGAATTTGTTTTAGACCTATACGCACGATCACACGATCGGTGCCAGCATCACTCTCCTCAACCTCAATGACGTAGTTCTCCACGTAGGAGGTATTGTCCAGCACGTCGTTCAAGGCCGGAGGATAGAGCGTCGTTCCCTTGAGTTTGATCATGTTGTGCTTGCGTCCGATGAGGGGTGTCAAACGGAACGACCAGCGTCCGCAACGGCACTGTTCGGTACGCTTGGCAGCAATATCGCCCGTTCGGAAGCGCAACAGTGGCATGCCCTCGACTCCGAGCGTCGTGATAACGATTTCCCCGTAGTCTCCATCTGGTACCGGAAGGTTGTCTTCTCCGATGATCTCGACGATGATCAGTTCCGGATGGATATGGCCGCCACAACCGTATTCGCACTCCGAGAAGGTGGCCCCCATCTCCGTCGAAGAGTAGGTGGCAAAAAGATCGACATCCCACTTTTCACGGATCCGCTGTCCGAGCAGATTGAGCGAGAAGTCCTGTTCACGCAACCCCTCGCCGATGCCGATAATGCGGCGAATGCTGCTTTTGCGATAGTCGATTTCGTGCTCCTCGGCATACTGGATCAACCGCAGAATAAACGACGGTACGCACATGATTGTATCGGGTTTCAATCGGCGAATTGTATCCCACTGCAACTCGGGGATACCGTTCCCGACGCGGATGACGCTGGCACCCAATTCACGGATGCCCAGGAAATAGGCCAATCCGGCCATGAATCGTTTGTCAAGTGTCGTCATCAGCTGTACGATGTTCCCCGGACGGAGGCCTGCGCAGGCGAAGGATTTCTTCTCGTTGTAGGCCAGACGCTGCAGATCCTTCTCCGTGCAGCCGAAGGTAACCGGTTCACCCAGAGTTCCCGAGGTGGTGACATAATCGACGATCTGCTCCCGGGGACAGCACAGGAACTCCTCGTTGAAGAGTTGCAGATCCTTTTTCTCCGTGAAGGGAATCTTGACCAAATCCTCGATGTGACGGATTTGGTCAAGATGGATCTCATAACGCTCAAACATGCGGCGATAGTAAGCTGAATGTTTTGCCAAATAGCGCATGGCTTTCTGCAGCAGTTGCTCCTGAAAGACCTTGATCTCCTCGGAAGAGCGGTATTCAATATCGGTTTCAACAGGTTTCATAGTCGGTTTGGTATTTCGAGTTGATGGCATGAATCAACCGATTGGTGCCCAGCAGTGCCTCGGCCGTATTGACGGCCGTGAGCGGAACACCGCAGATGCCGTGCAAGTTGATATTTTGGCCCGTGAGCAGCAGATTACGGATCTTCGTGAAGATCGGGACCTGAGAAAGAGCGATCTGCTGTGTATCCTTGCTATATCCGTACATCGAACCTTCCTTTACGCCGTAAAAGTCGCGGATAGTCAGCGGGCTCGACGTGTGGATTGATTCGATCTTCGATCGGAACCCCGGGTAAATCCGCTCCATTCGATCGAGGATCCGCGCAGCCTGCTGCTCCTTCCAGCGTTCGTAATCGGCCCCGCGATGTCCGGTTCTCGTGGCTTCCCATCGGCGCACAGCCTCGAAACTCATCGGGGAAGTAAGGATCATCTTCCGGCTGAAGGCCTCCTGACCGCTTACCGGTGGGGTCATATACATCAGTCCGCGGGGCCACTCGTCATCGTATGCGCCGAAGCGCCATACTTCACCGTGGGACGTCTGGCAATAGCACGTGTGGTTGATATAGGGGAACGATTCGGGGCGGAGAGTCAAATAGACCGAGAAGGCCGAATAGCTGTTCGGGATCGAGTCCAGACGCTGGCGGTAAGCGCGAGGCAAAGCCGCCTCGGGAAGGAGTTGCAACAGCGTACAGGGATGAATGGCCGCGATGTAGCGGTCGGCCGTGAAGCTACGTCCGTCGGAGGTCTCTACCCGTCGGATTGTTCGGTCTTCGCACGCTATTCCGACGACTTCGACCCGAGTTTCGACCTGGCCTCCATACTCCCGGATCACGTCTGACAATGCTTCGGCCAGTTGTGAACTGCCATCCACAAAACGGTCCTCTCCGTTGATGTACAATACGTTGACCAAAGCATGTATGTAAGCCGGAGTATGATGGGGAACCCCTCCGTACATGGGATTCATGTAGGCCAGAATGTCACGCAAGCGCGGATCCGTGACATAGCGGGCAATGAATTCGTCGACCGGAGAGAGAAACGCCTCGGAATGGGAGAAGATCGACGTGGTGTCCTCGCGCAAATAGAACATCCCCACCTCTTCCGAAAGGCGGTAGAGAGCCTCGACATAGCGTCGGATTCCCTCTGCCTCACGGGGAAACAATCCGGCAAAATAATCGATGAACTGTTCCCGTCCGCCAGGGATGGCATAGTATTCGTTCTCCTCGAGATAGCGCAATGAATCCATGCAGTCTGGATCCGTCGGACGGAGTTTCAGCCGGTCGAGAATTCCCAGGTAGTGGCAGATTCGGGCAATCGATCCGCCGGGGCGAAATCCACCTAGAATGTGCATGCCCGTTTCGAAGCGTTGACCGTTCCGTACGAAGGTCTGAAGCCCTCCGCCCGGCGTGGTGTTTTTCTCCAACACCGTGACCCGGTATCCGTTCCGGGCCAACAATGCTCCGGTAAAGAGGCCTCCCATGCCTCCGCCGATAATCAGGACCGATTCATTCATGGCTCGCTTTGTTTATCTGATTGAAAATGTTCTGTGAACCGAGCAGATCCCCACATGTGACGAGCGTACCAACCAGCACGCCCAGAATTCCGTGTGAGTTGATGTTTTGCCCCGCCAACAGGAGATTCGGGATCCGTGTGCGATACGAAACCCTGCTGCCGGTTCCTGCCTGCACGTCGTGTACAATGCCGTACATCGAGCCGCCTTCCGTGCCGGTGTAATCGCGGTAAGTCAGAGGGGTCGAGGTCCAGTAGGCTTCGACATGTTGCCGGAGTCCGGGAAAATCCCGCTCGACAACCGACAACAACCGTTCGGCCTTGCGTCGTTTGAATGCCTCATACGCTTCGCCGCGCTGTCCTACTTTTGTGTTGAGCCACGGTGTCAATTCATCGATTGACATATAGGAGATCACCACGCCGCATTTTGCCCATACGGGATTCGCCTCGTGGCAGGTATGCATGTAGAGATACCCTTTGGGCCAATCTTCTTCCGTATAGTTCTCGCACCCCCAGGGCGTATCGGTTGTATATCCGTAAAAATTGCTGTTCCGATAGGGAACCGTCTTGTCGCGGAACTGAAGATAGACCGAGAATCCGGCCGTTGTATTGCGCATCGCCTGGATTCTGTTGCGATATGCGGGTCGGAACCGGAAACTGTCGACCATCTCCAGCATCCGGCGCGGATGGACCGTCGAAATGACCAGATCGGCATTGTAAAACATCCCGTCGGATGTTTCAACACCCCGGGCCTGCATCTCGTCGCAACGAATCCGAAGAACCTGCTTGCGAGTGTGGATCTCTCCCCCATAGCGGGCGAGAGTCCGGACCAGCGATTCCGCCAGAGCATCACTTCCACCCACGATGCGGAAAGCGCTCCGGTTGTAGAAATCGGTGATGAAGGCATGCATGGAAAAGGGCGTACGACCCCGTTCGGCTGCATAGAGCGGCAGGTTGCCTACCAGCACGTTGCGTAGCAGCGGATCGTCGATCAGCTCCTCCAGGACGGAATCGATGCTGCGCATCTGGTATTCGGCCAACAGGGCCATATCGGCTCCGTCCCGCTGCAAGGCATGCAACGCCGAGGTTGTGGCGATCCGTTCCAGCAGATCGAAGTAACGGCACAGATTGGCGTGCTCCGCAGGAAAACGCGCGGCAAGCGTCTCAATGAATGCCTCACGTCCCTGGGCCAATCGGAACCGTTCTCCGCACAAGGCGATCTCCTCGTACCCTGATGGGTCGAGCGGGTTTAATTGCAGATCGTCCAACACCTCCAGATAACGCAATAACTGCCAAAGCACTTCTCCCTCGTTGCAGCTGCCGATGAAGTGCATGCCGGTTTCGAACTTTGCATCCCCGCGCCGGAAACACTGCAGGCAGCCCCCTATGCGTGCATTCTTCTCCAGAATAGTCACGTCGTATCCGTTCCGGGCCAGAATGACGCCGCATGACAGTCCGCCAAGACCGCTTCCTATGATGATACAACGCTGTTTCATCGGATCCTAACGTTTATGACAGAACCATTCGCCTCGCTGTTCGGGACATCCTTCCGGCCATCGTCTAGTAGATAGTGAAGAGTCGTGGCGGGCACCTCTGCAGCCGAGGCATGCAGGTGCAGATTCGAAGGCAGGGACATGGCACGCCTGGCTACGTCCCGGAGTTTTGTATCCGGTTCGACGGCATGGACTTCGGTTTGCGGGTGAGTCAAGGCATAAAGCAGGGCAAATTCGCCTCTTGCAGCGTGGTCGATCCGCACGGAATCGGCCTGCGGCGCCGTATCGATGACCATTCGGAAATTCCCATTGCGCTGCAGCAGATGTCGGCAGGTTTGCCGGGCTCGCCATCCGGCGGTGCGGTACTTTTCACAGACGTACCAGGCATAGTAGTCGGCCGTCTCTTGTAGAGCGCAGATCTCGGCATAGTGCGTCCGGTAAAGACTGCGGATGGCCGAGGTGCGGGCCTTGTAATCGGGACCGTAGCGCAGGTCATCGGGGGCTATTCGCGGTCCAACTTCCGTATACATGGCACCTTCGCGGAGCATAAAGTCTTTTTTCGGCAATACATGCCCGATGCCATGCAGGAAGATGGGCAACAGATCGAGATGTAGTTGTTCGGCCAAATAGAAGGCCCCTCGATGGAAGCGTTGGATCCGACAGTCGACCGAACGGGTTCCTTCGGGGAAAACAACGATCGAATAACCGCGTCGCACAAGGTCCGACAGGCGGTCGAGATTGGCCTCGATACCATCTGAAACGGCGTAGAACTCAGCCCGGCGAATCACCAGACCGTAGATTGGATTGCGATGGACCCAGTCGTTGGTCAGAACCACCAGTCGTGGCGTCAACATCAGGATACACATTAAATCGAGGTGCGACTGGTGGTTGCTGATGATGATGGCCGGCCGTTCGAAGCGTTCGCCAACGGCATTGTTCAATGTGAAAGTTGTGCCCGGCACCCGATGAATGACGTAGCGCGAGGCCCAGCAGATAAAGCGATGCAGCCGCATGCGTTTGCGTTCCGTCGTGCCACCTATGAGGAAATAGAGGTAGGTGAACGGAAGTACCAACAAAAACATGCTCACGCATAGGAAAAGAATCGAATACAGCGAGTAAACGATCCGTTTGGCGGTCAGTGGTACGGTCCGCGATGTATGAATGTCGGCACTCATTGCAACAGTTTTCTAAGGATGATTCGGGGCCATCCGTAAATTACAGCCAGGAAGCACAACACCGTATTCAATAGCGAGATGCGCAGGAAATCGAGCGTCGGGCGGAAATGACTCACCCGATCCTCCGGATAGTCCACGCGCACCATTACGGGCCGCAGCGGGACACCGGCCCAGGCCGAAGCCACCAGCAGTTCCAATTCGGCCTCGTAGCGGAAGGTCATCCACCGCTCTCCCCGAATTTCGAAGAGTGGATAGATGCGCAATCCGGTCTGTGTATCGGGTAGCTTGCACCCCGTTTGCAGGCGGAACCAGAAGTTTGAAAAACGGTTGGCGAAGGTATTGCCGCGCGGCATGTTATCGTGCACGAGCGGGCGGCTACCTACAATCAGCGCCGCGGAATTCTCGTGCGAGGCTGCCAGTAGTTGCGGCAGATCTTCGGGATAGTGCTGCCCGTCGGCATCGATGGTCACCGCATGAGTGAATCCGCTGGCCCGGGCTTTGCGGAAACCCTCGCGCAGGGCGTATCCCTTGCCCCTGTTCCGGCCGTAGGAGACGACCGTGAGGGGCACCGGCGACTCAGCCAGCAGCTCTGCCGTGCGATCTGTCGATCCGTCGTTGACCACGACGAGGTCGGGCAACTGTGCGTAGGTGCGCCGTATGACGTCGAGAATCGTTCCGGCATTGTTGTAGGTCGGAATCACGGCGCAAAAACGTGGCTCGGCCGGAGTATGCTTACACCTTGGGGCCATTTTCGAAAATCATTGAAAGTTGCGCGAATCGGGTCTTCCCCTCCTCGACTGATGCTTTGATTGTCCATACGAGACCATCCGATTCGAGGCTATGGAAAACTACCCGACAGGTCGTTTGTTCACGGGGAGAGAGTACGTGCAGAAACTTGACGTTGACAGCTCGTTTCAACGACAGACTTCGCCCGGTGTGATGTTCAAGCAATTCGGCCACCATCTGAATGATGCAGACTCCCGGCGTGATGGGATTTCCGGGGAAATGGGCCTGGAAGATCGCATGCTGCGGATTCAGCCGGAGTGCATCGCACGTTCCGTCTTCCGTGACAGTTGTCTCTTCGAGAAAGAAAAAATCGTTCAGCAGTTTCATGCGGGTCAATTTATCGGTTCAGCGGGGTGAATCTCAGATTCAGTTCCCGGCGAATATGGTTGAGCGACAGCGAGCCGTCGTCGAGCCGTTCGATCCGGCGGCCCCGAAGTTTCAGCGGAGCGTCGGGATCTCCGTTCTGCAACAGCAGTTTCAAATCGCGGCGCAATGTCTTGCGGATATACCAACGGTCGAGCAGATCGAGCAGATTCGTCAGCATCACGCGCCCCCGGTGTGGATTGTAGCGAATATCGAAGGCACGGAGTCCGAATTCGTTCATCAGGGTGCCGACGATCTCACCGTGGAGACATTTCATGACACAGATCCCCGAGAAATGCGCCTGACCGAAATCCAACATCACCGTATATTCCATCCGCTGGCCCTCGGCCTCTGGGAAAAAAGGCTCCCGTTCGCCCGATGCCCAAGTCGTGAAGTTCCATAGCGTCAGACTAATCGACAGCAAAAACATTTTCATCGATCGTTGCATCCGTTTTCAGGTTTTTCAAGTCGATCACCGTCCGGTCTCCGTTTTTCTCGATCATCTCCACCCGGGTGACCAGTTGCCGATCCGGATCGAAGTGTAGTCTCACCCGGGAGAAGAACTGCTCCATTTCGCGTCGCCGCGGAGTCAGTTCGGCAATCCATCGTCCTGCATCCGTGGAGATTCGCACCTCGAAGTCCGATGTGTCGGAGAGACACTTGCCCGTCAGTGAGTTCATCATGATTCGAGCAATCTCCCGGAACATTCGGTTCCCGGAGGTCTCGATCACATCGGTACGCTCACCGGAACGAACCATCACCCGATTCCCGTTCAGAATGAACGTATAGTGATACGGCGTTTGGTACTCCCAATGAAGTTTTCCACCCTCCTGCCGGTAATACATCACGCCACGCGAAACCATTCGGTCCTGCAGCAGCGAAAGTTCCTTCGTCTGCACAAAATCGCATTGGAGACTCCGCAGCATCGAGGCACTCCGGTTGATGGCAGCAATGATCTCCTCTTGGGAGGGAGCCTGCGGGTGATCCTGACCACGGACTACGTTCAGACCTGCCAGGAGACACAGAAAGAAAAGGATCAGTTTGTTCTTCATCTTATCGGGCTATCAAGACACATCCCGCCATAATCAGCGCAATGCCGATCCAACGGGTCAAAGGAATCTGTTCGTGGAAAAAGAGCATGGCTGCGAGCATTCCCATCACGTAGGCCAGGCTTAGCATTGGATAGACCATGCTGAACGGATAGCGTTTCAGCATGTAGAGCCAACAGAAAGCCGTGGCAGCAAAACATACACCACTTCCGATCATGTAGAAATTGGCAAAAAAACGGTAGAACCATCCCCAGCTCCATGAAAAATTTCCAGCCCGCGTCAGGGCTATCTTTTGCAGGAGTTGGCAGGCTACCATCAGGGCTGACTGGACGAATGCCAATGCAATCAGTTTCCACATACGCTCCGAAACAGTTGAAGTGAATATTGCCGTCCATCACACTGATTGACCGACAGCAGCGTCCGGGGAGTACCCCCGGATGTCGGGATTGCTCCGTATGCGAGGCATTCCGGAAGAGTCTCTCGTTTCAGACAGTGAGCTGCCACATAGGGTGCATAGGCCGATGCCGTGTAGCTGGTCCCGAAAAGATGCTTGTAATGCAGCGTCGGGATTTCGGGAAGCAGTTGCGATGTGAATGCTTCGTAGAAGGCGTCATTGGCCCGGTTTCCGTTGACTCCGGTCAGCACGGCCGAAAGTTCCTCCCGTGAAACACCCGCCTCGGCCAGGAGTCGATCGAGCTCCTGTCGCAACGCTGTGTCGGTCGGACGATAGAGAATCCGGATGCCTGCCATTTCGCACAAGGCATCGCGGCAATCGTCTGTCAGAAGCAGCGTTGCCGAAGCCTCCGCTCCCGGGCCTGCACCTTCGGCTCCCATATATCCGATTCGCCGAAGCAGCGTATAATACGAAGGAGTCAGTTCATCATATCCTCCGACAAGCGCCGTATGGATCCGGCCCAGCCGGAACTGCATCCAGGCATCCAGTAACGCCAGATCAGACGAAAGATCCTTGTGCGAATAGGTGATGTTGTACCCGTGCGATTTCGTATGGATGGCTAGCAGCGAGGCGATGGTGTTGTGGGTCGATTGCATGAAATGCGTGGGGCTGACCATGGATTCGCCATTGTTGCACAATGTTTCGAGGATTCGTTCCGTATTGACCATGCACCCCAACCCGGTCCCGACGCAAATGGCATCGGGGTGTTCGACTCCCGTTTTGCGGGTTATGGTTAGCAGGGAAACCAGTGCCCGTTTGAGAATCCGGCCCAGACGTCGGCTTTCGACCGGCGAGAGCCACTCCTTGAAATCGGGATCCTTCGATGGTGTCCAGGGGGCCGTCGTCAGTTCAGGCGCACTCATCCACGCTTCACAGAGCGGTTGTTGGAGCGAAATCTGTTCTGCGGCTCGTATGTAGATTCGTGTCATGGTTCCTGTATTTTTGAAAGCAGCAGCGACGAGTCGTTACCGCCGAATCCGAACGAATTGCACAGCACATGGCGAATCTCCCGCCGGGGGGAGCTCTCCACCACCGGACGGATGCCGTCCGGCATCGGATGGTTCCAATTCAGGTTGACCGGCAGAAACTGATGGCGCAGGGCCTGCAAACAGATCACCGTCTCGATAGCCCCCGAAGCACTGGTCGTGTGGCCCGTAAAGGATTTGGTCGACGAAACCGGCGGCACCCGATCGCCGAACAATCGTTTCAAGGCAGCGCTTTCGCTGGCATCGTTGTTCGGCGTGCCGGTCCCGTGGGCATTGATGTAATCAACAGCCTCCGGTGCGAGGCTGGCCTCGTCCAAAGCCTCGCGCATGGCAAGGAAGGCTCCTTCGCCTTCGGGCGACGAGGCCGTTTGATGAAAGGCATCGCAATGGTTACCCCAACCGTCGAGGGTTGCACAGGCTTCAACGCCTCGTTTGCGGGCGGAAGAGGCTTTTTCGAGGACCACATAGGCGGCACCTTCTCCCAGATTCAATCCGGCGCGTGTTGCGTCGAATGGCCGGCACGGCTCCCGATCGAGGATCATCAGCGCGTTGAATCCATTCAGGTGGAACTTCGTCAGGCACTCGCTGCCGCCGGCTACCACGACGTCGAACGCTCCGCTGCGGATCAGATTTACCCCCATGATGATTGCATTGATCGCCGACGAGCATGCCGTCGAAGGCGTAGCCACAAAACCGAAGCGGCCGAACCGATCGGCAATCAATTCGGTTGAGGCTCCGCAGTCGTGCATGGCGATGTAGACGTTGCGCGAATCGTTGTTCAGAAAATCCGGATAGTAACGCTCGCTCTGATCCATTCCTCCGACGGTTGTGCCCGAAACGAAGGCGGCCCGAGGCAGCTCTTCCGATGTCAGCCGGGCTTCGGCGAGAGCCTCTTCCAGTGCCGCCATGCCCAGCAATGCCGTGCGGATGGTTGGGGTTCCGGAAGCGATACCCAGCCGCTTGCAAAGCGCCTCATCGCTGAGTTTCACTTCGCCCACGGGAAACTCGCGGTGTTCGCTCTGCAAATAATGCATCTCGCCGATACCCGTGCGGCCATGAAGCAGCGCGTCCAGCGTTTCATGCTGGTCGAGCCCGATGGCCGAGATGATTCCGGCGCCCGTAATCCAGATCGGTTCTTTCATTCCGGATGATTATTTCGTGCGATGCGCGGCGATATAGTCAGCCATGACATGGATGCTGCGGAAAATCTCGCGTCCGGCCGCGGGGTCCTGCAACTTGATGCCGTAACGCTTCTCCATCAGTACGATCAACTCCAAAGCGTCGATTGAATCCAGTCCCAGTCCGTCGCCGAACAGCGGAGCGTCGTTGTCGATATCCTCGGGTTTTACTTCCTCGAGGTTCAACGCCTCGATGATGGCTTTTTTGAGTTCCAGAATAAGTTCTTCCATAACTTTGTATAATATTTACCAATTATTTATAGTTCATTATTTTATCTATGGATGTGGTGTTCCATTCAATTCCTTCGTCCGACCGTTCCACCAGAAACCATTCCGCTTCGAAGCACTCGGCGTCCGGGCTGTCGACCCAGCCGCAAAGCACCGATTGTGTCGCCTTGTCGATGAGTGTCTCCCGGACCGTTGCCACCATCGTCTCCAACTCGTTCCGGCCCAGCAGGTAGCAGGCCGTTTCACCGTAGTATTTGTTGCGGATGGCGATCTCTCCCGTCAGAATATTGGCCAGCGTATAGACGAAGATCGCCGGACTGGGGTAGAATTCGGCCGGGTCGGCAATCGTTCGTTCATAAAGACTGTCGCTGGCGAACGATCCACTGCGCGAGAAAAGCGCCACGGCCCGATCTTCGCGCGGTTCAAAACGCTGCGGCTCTCCTTCGAGCAGCAATTCCGAAGCGACAAACCCTACTCGGCACAACGGATCCATCTTGAAGAATTTCGGATAATTGCCGACCCGTTGACGGTAAAGTGCGACAGGCAGCGGATCGTCCGTCGGATTGATCCGAACCGGAACTCCGTTGACTTCTGCTTCTTTGGGGGTGATGCGCACCCATTTGCGAATTGTCAACATAACGCTCCTCCCCGTTTGAACAACATGGCCGCATTGCAACCCCCGAAGCCCGAGAGCATCTTTACGAAACAATGCTGCGACGTCTGCGCGTGTTGCGCCGAGAGTCGTAGCGGGTGAGACACGCCGCATTCCGCATAGCCCCGTGTGCCGAGAACAATACCCGCATCGACGGCATGCATCGTCAGGATCGACTCCAATACTCCGGCCGCACCCATCGTATGGCCGAAATAACCTTTCAGACCGTTGACCGGGATGCCGGACAAGCCGGCCCGATTCAGGGCGATGGACTCCATTTCGTCGTTGTAAAGCGTTGCTGTGCCGTGGACATTGACTACGGCCAGTTCTGCCGGGTCAACTCCTTGCAGAATGGATTGCAGTGCGCGGTAGCATCCTTCTCCCGTACGTGAAGGTCCCGAAATGTGGTTGGCATCGTTTCGGATGGCGCCCCGGCAGGCGATCCAGTCTCCGTCCGCAATCTCTTCGCGATGCCGCCGCGTATAGACGATCGTCGCAGCCGCCTCCCCCAGATTCAGCCCCGTACGCTGGCGGTCAAAGGGTCGGCACGATTCGAGAGAAAGAGCCTTGAAACTCTGGAATCCCGAAACGATGAAACGCGACTGGCGGTCGGCTCCGATCACCACGGCATGGTCGCAACGTCCGCTCCACAAGGCCCGCATGGCGGTAATCTGTGCACAAAGCCCCGACGTGCAGGCGTTCGAAACGACGATTGCCGGATTCGGGTTGTGGAAGAAGGTTGCGATTCGACGCGCAGACCAATCGGGCAGCACCTCTTCGCGCAGGCGGTTGTCGGATTCCAGCAGCACCACGTTGCCCTTCGTTGTTGACAGAATAAAAAGAACCCGGTCCGACTCCGGACGGATTCCGGCCTTCTCCAACGCAAAGGAGGCGGACAGGATTGCCATCCGCTCGAAGTCGGTGTAATTTGCCTGTTGTTCCGTACCGTAACGTGCGGTCCAGATCCGGTCGATTGCCTCGAAATCGAGCAACGAAGCCACGAAAGGTTCCGGAAGGTTCCAATATCCCTCATATCGGCGCAAGGCCGACTCGCCGTTGAGCACAGCCTGCAGCGTTGCCTCCGTACTCATACCCAGCGGTGAAAGGATGTTGTCCCCCACCCGGACAATCAGTTCATGTTCCAACGCTCTTTCCATCGTGCGTAAAATTCCGGAGTGATCCACACCAACCGATACTCCTTGTCCATGAATACCTGCACGCTGTGGCCTGTGGCCAGCAGTTCGTCGGTTTCGGCATTGCGTATTTCATAGTCGAAGACGATCTTTGCGGCCTCTGTCGGTCGATAATGAATGTCGATGCGACACGGCATGCCGTAGATGATCGGTGACTTGTACTTGAACGACAACTCGACCAGCGGAGCGTAATACCCCTGTCCGAAGATGTCCATATACCCCAGGCCGTATTTGGCGCCGAAGGCCTCTCGGGCATCCTCGAAATAGAGTGAGTAGGAACCGTGCCAGACGATATTCATCGAGTCGACCTCGCTGAAACGAACCTCGAAGCGTTTCGAGGCAACAAGTTTTTTCGTGATCTTCCTGTCGCTTTTCATCATCGGTCAGTTTTGGGCATCAATCTCGCTCAAAGCGATCTTCATTTGTGCCGTAGCCAGAATTTCGTCGCCCGAGCGGACCTCGGCCTCGACGAGCATCATGCGGAATACCTCCTGCAGATTGCCGATCGTCGTCAGCAAGGTTTCGCCGCAGCGCGGCAATCGGCGGATCTCCAAATTGCGGATTGCGCCGATGAAACCCAGTTTCACGCGTTGGGCATTGATGAGGTTGATATATCCCATGCGTGCGGCGCAGGTCTGGGCAATGTTTTCGATCAATCCGGCGGCCTGCAATTCACCCCTTCTGCAGAAGAGATGATCCTTGCGAACCGTAAAGCGTGTCACCGTGCGCTGTTCGTCGAAATCCACCAGACAGTCGATCAGCAGGAACGGCGGGCGCTGAGGTATCAGATCCAGTATGTCGATCTCTTCGAATGACATGGCTACTTCCAAAAATCGTAATAGTTAAACCATTGCGTCGGATAACGGCGCACAATGCACTCCAGTTGAGAGGCAAACGAGCGTGCAGCCTGCTCCATGCGTTGATGTTTCGGAAGACTTTCGTCTCCCGTATCAATCCGCTCAAGGAAGATTCGGTAACGTTTCGCAGACTCCTTCATGACGAAGATCGAGCACATCGGAACACCCCGTTGCACGGCCAGCGCAAACGGCCCCAGCGGGAAACGGGCCGAAGCTCCCAGAAAATCGCACTCGACGCTCTTCTGTGAGCCGAACAGTCGGTCGCCCGGCATTCCGACGATATTCCCCTCCATCAGGGCCCGGTTGGCTGCGAACAGGTGCGACATGTCGCTCAATACGGGGACCATCTCGATGTTGTTGTCGGCGAAACACTTCGCCCGGTTCTGCATGACGGTCTCCTTCTCTCCGGCATAGACCAATGCGTAGAAGCGTTTCTCTTCGGGATGGAGCGTGTAACCGGCCAGTTCGTAGTTGCCGACGTGGGAGCTCAACATGATGAATCCCCCGGGTTGGGTGACCAGTTCGCGGTAGTATTCATTGTGCTCGATCTCGACGTGGAAGCGTTGTCCGGCGTAGATGGCGAAGCGGTCAAGAATGATCTGTCCGAAACGGTAATGGTTTCTGTAAACCGCCCGCAGTGTCCTCCAGCGTCCGTAACCCAACCGTCGGCGGAACAGATCCCGAATGGCCCGATATCCCCGTCGGTTGATGAGCATGTAGAAAACCACCACCACCGCCATGACTCCATAGAGGATGCGGATGTCGATCCAGCGGAACATCGCCACCAGAGACCGCAGCATCCACGGATGTCCGTCGGTATGTCCCTGCCACGTATCATGAGCTGCGGCTTCGGCTGTCGGTGTGGGTGTCGTCGTTTCACGCCCCATAACCCCCCCCCTCGGCTATTTGTCGCCTACCTTGCTCTGGATGTAGTCGCAGAAGTCGCTCAACGTCTTCACGCCTCCCATCTCCTCGGGTTTGATCTTGAATCCGAAGGTCCGCTCGACGATCACCACAATATCGACAAAATCCAGACTGTCAATACCGATATCCTCTTTCAGAAGGGCTTCCGGGGCAATCTTGTCTTCGTCGACTTCCAGTTCGTCGATCAGAAATGCCTTGACTTTTCCTTCAATCTCTTTTCTTTCCATATGATTACAATCGTATTGTTTGTTTCATTGTTTTTTCCGGCAGACCATGATGCTGTGTCCCCAGCCCAGGAAATCATGGATCGTCTCCACCTCCAGACCGGCAGCTTCAACAGACTGCCGCATGGCTTCCGAATGGTACATCTTGCTGTTGCCATTGGCGATGGCCGTGAAATAGAGACTCGTTAGCGTCAGACACATGGCCGCTGTTTCGTATTTCTGACGATCCCAGAAGGTTTCCATGATATAAAGGCGTGTCTCCTCCGTCATGATGCGGGCTGCCCGGCCGAGAATCGAGCGAATCCCCTCTTCGCCGAAGCAATCCAGGAATTGGCTCATCCAGATTGCATCGTAGGGGTGATCGGTCGGGAAGGGGGTCGCCTCATCCAGCAGGTTGCAACCGTAACCGTGGATTCGTTCCGAGCCCGTTTTCGAGGCTGTCTGTTGGCGCATCAGTTCGAGTTGCTGCGGGAGGTCCATGATCGTCACCTCGACCTGTGGGTCATAAGCCACGCAACGGAGGGCCCAGCGTCCCGTATTGCCCCCCACGTCGAGCAGCCGTCGAGGCGGCCGCGAAAAGATCACCTGCAATGCCTCGTCGAACGAATGGTCCGAATAGAAGTGGTCGAAGGCAAACCAGCTTTTCTGCACCTGCGGAGGCAGCTGCGACAGACCTTCGTAAACCGTCGGCCACGCTCCGAAGTGTTCCAATCCCGCCGGACGCCCCTCTTTGAGCGACTCTTCCAGACGGAACCACCCTTCGTAGTTGACATCGTGGTTGAAGTCGAGATTGACGCGCGTCGAGGCGTCGGTCAGCAGAAACCAGCCCGTCTTCGATAGCGTAAAACGATCACTCTTCGTATCGACCAGCACCGTGCCGATCGGCAACGACGCTTCAAGCAGTACGCGTGCGGCATAGGCTGAAAGTGCGGTTTTTTCGGCGATCTCCTCGAGTGTCAATCCTTCGTCGTGCTCGCGCAGCAGATCCAGAATCCCGAACTTGACCATCAGCCGCGAGACCTGAAAAACGATCGGACCAAAGGCGATGAATTGTGCCGCGCGCTGTGCCTCACGAGCCGTCAGAGGCTCGCGGGTATAGCGTTTTTCCAATGCGGGGAAGAGTTTCATCGTTGTCGTTTATTTGACTTTGCGGATCACCAGCGCGTTGTTCGTTCCGCCGAATCCGAACGAATTGGAGAGCACCGTGTCGACCTGCGTATCGACCGTAACGGCCGTCAGATTCAGTTTTGCGGCATATTCGTCGGGATGCTCCAGGTTGATATTCGGGGCTACGAAATTGTGTTGCATCATCAGCGTCGAGTAGACAATCTCGCTGGCGCCGCCCATCCAGCATTCGTGGCCCGTCATCGACTTCGTCGAACTGATCAGCGCATGCGTACCGTGGAAGACGCGATCGAGGGCGATGGCTTCGTACATGTCGCCCTGCGGTGTCGAGGTGGCATGGGCGTTCACGTAGTCGATCTCGTCGGGTTGCATCCCGGCTGCGTCGAGCGCCCGCCGGATGGCGATCACCGAACCGTCGTCACTCGGTTGCGAAATGCCTCCACCGTTCGACGAGAAGCCATATCCGCACACTTCGGCCAGAATCGGGGCTCCGCGCCGCACGGCGTGTTCATACTCTTCGAGGACCAGTGCCGCTGCGCCGCCGCTCGGAATCAGTCCGTCACGGTCGCGGTCAAACGGACGCGAAGCCTTTGTCGGGTCATCCATACGAACCGAAAATGCGCTCAAGGCATCGAACGTAGCCATCGAGTAGTAGTTGACCTCCTGTGCTCCGCCACACAATACCGCATCCTGCAATCCCTGCCGGATCAGCAGGTAACCCAGACCGATCGAGTGCGAACCGCTGGCACAAGCCGCACTCACGGTGAAGTTGATACCCCGCAGGTGAAAAATCGTGCTGAGATTCATCGTCACCGTAGAGTTCATCGACTGGAAAATTAACCCCGAACCCAGCAATGCCGAATCGTGTTTCTCGTCCATAATCCGGGCGGCCTCGATGACTGGCTTGGCCGAAGAGTCATTACCGAAAAGGATGCCCACCTCATTTTTGTGCAGGTAGTCATCGTCTATCGCGGCCTGCTCGAAAGCCTGGCGCGAAGCCATGTAGGCATATTCGGCCTCCTCGGAAAGTCCCACCCGCATGCGGCGGTCTAGAATGCTCTTGAGCTGTGGACGTGGAACAATTCCCGTCAGCCCCGATCGGTAGCCATATTCAAGTCGTTCCTTCTCCACGCCAATACCCGAACGCCCGGCATGGAGCGACTCTTTTACTTCATTCAGATTCTGTCCCAGGCATGACCAGATTCCCATGCCCGTAATGACGACTCGTCGTTCCATCTATTTCGTATGCTTTTAATTCAAGTGTATAATCCTCCGTTGATTGAGATCACCTCTCCGGTGATGTAGGATGCATCGTCCGAAACGAGAAAAGCAACCAATGCCGCCACCTCGTCGGGTTTTCCGAAGCGCCCTGCCGGAACCAATTTCTTCAAGGATGCCTGGTCGAGATCCTTGGTCATGTCGCTTTCGATGAATCCCGGCGCCACGGCGTTGACCGTCACCTTGCGCGGTGCCACCTCCTGGGCCAGAGCCTTGGTCGCACCGATCAGCGCCGCCTTCGCAGCCGAATAGTTCGACTGTCCGGGCAATCCCTTGATGCCGGAGAGCGAGGTCATGTTGACGATGCGTCCCCAGCGGTGGGTCAGCATCTCCTTCAACAGTCGTCGCGTGACGTAGAAGAATCCGTTGAGCGTCGTGTCGAGAACCTTGTGCCATTCCTCGTTCTGCATGAAGACCAGCAGGTTGTCGCGACGGATTCCGGCGTTGTTCACCAGAACGGCGATATGGTCGTCGGGATGCGATGCGCTCCAGCTTTCGAGTGCCTTTTCGATCTGTTCGGGATCCGAAACGTCGAACGGTAGCAGCTCAGCCTGTCCGCCCGCCTCGGTAATCGAGCGGAGCGTCTCTTCGGCTGCTGCGCTATTCGACTGGTAGTTGATAAGGACCGGCCATCCCTGGACCGCCAGTTTCTGACATACGGCGCGTCCCAAACCCCGGGAACCGCCCGTAACCAATGCGTATTTCATCTTGTCGTACTATTCCAGATTGAGCGGATTGTTTTTCAGATAACTCTCGACCTCGGCTATCTGTTTGTAGAAGGGCGCATCCTCGACAAAGCGCGGAATGATCGTCCGCACGGCATCGTAAACCTGACGCGATGTCGGAGCCAGGTCTGCACGAATTTCCAGGCAGTCGACAGCCTGCGCCAGTGCAATGAAATGGATGGCCATTACCTGGTAGACATTCTCGATCACCTGTTTGCAGAGCAGGGCCGAGTTGGTTCCCATGCTGACGATATCCTGATTGTCGTTGTTGTTCGGGATGCTGTGCACATAGTTGGGCATGGCCAGCGTCTGGCATTCGGCCGTAGTCGACGTTGCGGTGAACTGGCACGCCTGCATTCCGTAGTTGAGCCCCAGCGTCCCGAGATTCAGGAACGGAGGCAGAATATTGTTGATTCGGTCGTGGAACAGGTAGTTCAACTGCCGTTCGGCCGTCATGGCCACGCGGACCATGGCGATCTTCACCTTGTCCTCCTCGAGCGATATGTAGTCGCCATGGAAATTACCCCCGTGGAAGACATTCTTCCGCACGGGATCAATGATCGGGTTGTCACACGCCGAATTGAGCTCATCTTCGAGCACGCAGCGCGCATTGAACAGCGTTTCATAAACCGGGCCCAGGATCTGCGGCGCACAGCGCAATGAATAATAGGCTTGCACTTTGTGTCGGCTGTCGAAGGTCTTTTCGTCGTGGTGAACACCGTTGTAAAGTTCATGTTCACGCTTCAGCATCCGGCGGCCGCCCTCTGAAAGTTGCCTCATGCGTCGGGCTATGACCTGCTGTCCCGCATGGTGGCGACATTCGTTCAACCCCTCGGCCATGAAGTCGTCATAGGATGCCGCAATCTCATTCATCATCACCGTGGCCAGTGTCGCCCAGTCGAGCAACCGCTCGGCGTAGAACTGGTTGACAATGCCGATTCCGGTCATTACGGATGTTCCGTTGGTAATCGAAAGCCCTTCACGAATATGGATACGCATGGGCGCAAGTCCGTTTTCGCGGAGTACCTCTCCCGCTGGACGCCATGCTCCTTGGTAATGAACCTCTCCCTCCCCGATGAGAGTCAGGGCGATATGAGCCAGTTGGACCAGGTCGCCACTGGCTCCGACGCTCCCGTGTTCGGGAATGAAAGGAATGATGTCGCGATTGATGAATTCCGTCAGAAGTTCGACCACTTCGGGATGAACTCCGGAGCGAGCCTGCAGCAGCGTTCCCAAACGCGCGATCATGGCAGACTTGACATACAGGTCGGGCAATGGCTCTCCGGCACCCGTCGAATGACTCCGAATGATGTTATACTGAAGATTTTTCAGATAGCGGTCGTCGACACGCCATTGGGCCATTGGACCAAAACCGGTGTTGATGCCATAGATGATCTTTTCCGCGGAGAAACTTTGTAAAAACTCGTAACACTCCTTCACTTGATCGAGAGGCAAATCAATATGATTGATTTTTGCATTGGTGAAAAGTAGTTTCTCAACGTAAATCAAGTCCAGAAGCTTTGTTTTTCGTGCGACTGTTGCTTGGCTCATTTATGTGAAGAAGATTTAGACTTTTTATATGAAAATTGCACAAATTTAGTAAAAAAAGTTTGGAAAAATAGATTCTCTGGACTAAAAAATACCAAGTCTGATTGAGTTGCAATTGAGAGAATATAACCTTTCACAATCGAAATTTGCCAAGATCAATCCAATATTTCAACAAGTCCTCAATTTTTGTGAATGGAAGTATGCCGGTTTACGTCTAGACATCGACGGCCTGATATCATTGGGCTACTATATTTGTCGGGGTTCTTTGTGTAGTGAAGATTACACCTCCTATTGACAGCGCCCAATGAGTGCGTTTTGTTTTCCAAATTGTACTATGTTATGGAAAAAGGTTGATCTGCATCCGATTTTGTAGGTCAAGCCCATTGTAGTTTACTGAAATTATACGATTATTTATTCGTTCCATATTGAATCAAAAACATCGTAAAGCGGGGCAAATCTTACAAGATTTGTCCCGCTTTTGTGTGCGGTAATGTTCAAAAACGAGGCTCAGCGGAGCTAATTTCGAGTGAAAAAGGCGAGGATCCTATGGCCGCTTGAAAATCGATGTTGGCACACAGGGTGCCCGGTAAAAAGCGACGACTTCGGAGGAGTTTTCCACCCCCTTGCGGGCAAGCTGTTTTCTGTTACGAAATCTATTTCGCGTAACTGAAAACACAGCTTGCCGAGTCCCGAAACATATAATGTTCCGGGGACTCAAAAACGGGTCGAATATCACGTCCCGTTCCCGCTTGTTCGCCGGCCAGTCTGAAGAGGCGAACCGTCCGTTCCCGAAGCCGACATCGGGAACAAAACTGCCCTGAAACGGAATGAATAAATCTTGAATTCAATCCATCATGAAATAGTGATATCAGGAAATCAATACGAATTGAAGTCTTGGCGTCTTGATCTCCAGACGTCAAGAACCCCTGATGTCCCGAAATCATGAGCTCTTGGACTCATGAGTTCCAGAGGTCAAGAACTCCAGACCTCAAGAGTTCTTGATATCCGGGCTTCATGAAGTCCTGAAATCTGGAGCTCAGTCCTTGCTGAAATCTTGGATTCATGGATTCTTGATCTCTTGGCCTCAAGAGCCCTTGACGTCTTGTTTCCTTGAGTTCATGATACCTTGGGTTACGGATCTCTTGTTCCCTTGATCTATTGATGTCTGTAGAGGACTTTATATTGAGGGTACAGAAGTATTAGGGCTGCCAATACCATCCTTGTCGGACTAGCAATCTTCCTCTTTATTCTGACCATAAGCAGAATGCCAGATTTTCTTTTTGGCACTCCGAAGTGATGTCTCTCAATACGCTTTTTTTGACTCTCACCGACGCCAACCTGTGCCACAGCGACGCCAACCACTGCCATAGAGCGCGGATGGTGGAGAAAACGCCTCCGTTGTCCCTATATTCGCTCCCGAAACCTTAAAAGCCAATCATTATGCAAGAACAGAAGAATGAACTTCGGGGCGACAGCCGAACGGCGTTCCTCGACTCCGGGACTTTATCGAGAAAAGTCTCCAACTACGAGCGCCTCTTCCTG
>ERZ1664511.17-NODE-17-length-43117-cov-8.619920_pt1 | contig 43117 bp, 34 predicted proteins | sample MGYA00575336_ERZ1664511 | MGnify/ENA primary metagenome ERZ1664511 (study PRJEB40874, sample SAMEA4040739) | Gallus gallus | biome: gut; material: content | place: India | collected 2016-01-01 | study: EMG produced TPA metagenomics assembly of PRJEB14491 data set...
GTGGTAAAATGCTGCAGGTCAATTTAGATGGTCCTGATGGATATGCGTCTTCTTTTTTGGACGAGGCTTTTGGTAATTTGGCTTATGATTTTGGAGTAGGTCTTGTTCAGAGTAATATAGAATTTATATCCAAAGAAGAACCAGAATGGATATCTATGATACAAGAATGTACATATAAAGAATGGGAAAAACGAAGAGAAAAATTGCAGGAGCCGACTATAACTGAAAAACATGGTCCTTGGTATAGATTTGTGGATTCTCAATATAGGCAAGAAGAATGGATTCCCTATGCTGCCAATTAGCTACTTCTGATATCATTTCAATCTGTGATATTGTTATTACCTCCATATTAGGAATATGGATAGCGGTAGGTGTTCAGCGCAGTTTAACTAAAAATAGGTATTTAAGAGAATATTTTATTAGTGAGCTGAACAATATTAGAGATGAGTACAAACAGTTTTTTAGTGATATTTATGAAAGTAGGCTGAATGCAAAATCTATAAAAGATAGATTAAAAGTTATAAATGTTCGGATAGATTCATTTGAACGTAGTATTTCTTCTATCTATAAATTAGATGATTCTTCAATCCAAATTAAAAAAGTTCATATTGAAATACAGCAGTATATAACAGGAGAAGACGAGTTTAATCAACAATATAAAAATGATGTTGTTTCGTTCTCTAGTGCAATAAAATCGGATATTCTAAGGAAACAGAGTGAGTTAGTTGAAGCTATTACTCATAGTGTTATAGCAATAAACAGTGCTCATCGAAGATTCAGGAAGAGTAAAGTAGGCAGGGCTAATTAAGAAATCTGACAGACCTTATAAAGTCTTTCATATAGCGAGCTATAAATCAACGAGGACGGCATCCGCCGTCCTCGTTGGTGATGTGGTTTTCGAGCTTATCGGAACCGTTCCAATACCTCACGAACGGCATTGGCCGCAAAGAGGGTGTCGCCGCTGCTTGAGATCTGTACGCGGCACGGCTCCAGCCATCCGTTCGAGATACACCGGTCGAGCGTCGGACGTGCGACGCCCAGCGCCTCGGCCAGCTCCTTTTTGTTGAAGAGCCGGCTGCCGTTTGCCATCAGATGGCGTTCGCCCTTGTGCACGCCCAGCCAGTAGTCGAAGCGGCGGAGAATCGCGTCGGCATCCTTCAGCTTCGGCTCATACCGTTCGTAAGCCCAGACGTGCAGGCTCGACGGATCGAATCCGGCAAACTCCGGCTGCTGATGCAACTCCCGGACGAGCGTCTCGAAGCACTCCAGTTCGGAGGCCTGGATTGTTATTTTTCGACGGCGCGGCATGGTTTTGGTGGTCGGTTAGTGCTTGAAAAGCGTTTGATTTTTTCTTCCTCATTCGAATTTAAGTGCTTTTAATGTGTTGTTTATGAGTGCAAAGGGTTTCTTTGTAGCTTTTGAAAAGCACTTAAATATTCCGTAATTACATATCTTCCAGCGTCAGGCAACGCTGCTCGATCTCATATTTCGGCAGCACCTTCTCCTTGAGGTGCTGCACCTTCTCGGCAAAGGCTTCGGGCTTGAACTCCTTGCGCTGGCGCTTGACCTCGACGGCCACGGCCTTGTTCTTTTCCAGCCGCAGGGCGACGATGTCGATCTCGTATTGCTCCTTGCCCCGCTTGGCCTCCCAGTAGGAACCCAGATCACGGTATTCGTGGCTTTCGATGAACTGCTGCTTGAAGTAGGTTTCAAGCGTTCGGCCCGAGTAGGTCGTGTAATCGGCTGCAATTATCTTCTCCAGCACCTCGAACTGGTTCATCTCAATCAGCGTCCGGTTGCCTTCGAAGTAGCGGAACCAGAAGCGGAGGAAGAGATCGGCAATCTCGTAGCGCACGGTCTGTGTCCCCTCTTTCGAGAGGATGGGGCGCATCTTCTTCGTGATTCCGTAGGTCTCTTCCAGCTTTTTCAACTGTCCGCCGATACTCTTTTCGCCCAACGCCGCGGCAATCTCCGACTGGGTGTTGATGCCGTTCGAGATAGCGTCGAGAATCGAGAAGTAGGTGCCGTACTGTTTGCCGAATTCGTCGATCAATAGCGTCTTGCCCTCGTCCTTGAAGGGCGAATCGGGGTCGCATACCGCATGGATGATCTTTTTGACCGACAGGGCCTTTGCATCCACCAGCAGCTCCACATACTTCGGGATGCCGCCCGTGACGGTATAGAGGGCCAGCAGGTCGTCGTTCGTGTGGCCGGGGGCGTGCTCCGCGAGGATCTGCTTCAGCACCGGCAGTGCAAACGGCGTGAGTTTCATGATGACATCCGCCCGCCCGAACAGCGGTTCGTGGTAGTTCTGGAAGATCTTGACCATCAGCGAATAGATCGAGCCGCTGACGATGAAGTTCACATGGGTCTTCAGCCGGTATTGATCCCAGACGTTCTGGACGTCGCTGTAAACCGACGGGTTGATGTTGAAGAACTCCTGGAATTCATCCACAACCAGCGTGAATCGGCGGTTCTCTCCCTGCTGCATCAGGAAGGTGAAGACATCCTGAAAGCTCGTCATGGGCGGCACGAAGAGCCCCAGTTTCGCCGCAATCTCCTTGCAGTAGCCCGCGCAGAGCGATGCTTCGTTCTTGCGCCCGACGAAGAGGTAGACCAGCGGTTCATCCTCCATGGCCCTGAGAATCAACGATGTCTTGCCGATCCGGCGGCGGCCCGTCAGAACGGTCAGTCGCGAATGGTCTTCGTATGACAAGGTGCGGATTTCGCGCAACTTGGCTGTTTCCGCCTCGCGGTTGTAGAATTTCATGATGCGTATTGTTTTGTTATGGCCGTAAATTTTACCGCAGTAACAAAGTTAAAAAATGATTGGCAAATCTCCAAATTTTCACTCACTTGCCTGCTTCCCGCTGAAATAGGGGTGGCTCATCAGCTCCAGAGCGGTCTGCTCCTCGGTGATCTTGATGTATTTCATGAACTCCCGTTCGGTCTTGTGGCCCGTAACCTTCATGATGGCGATGGTCGGGATCCCCGCCAGATACATGTTTGTTGCGCCGCTGCGGCGTGCCGTGTGGGTCTTCACCAGGTCGCACTTCTCGACCAGCCGGCTCTTCTTTTCGCCATTTTCGATGTAGGAGACCTCGACCTTCTCCGTGATGCCCGCCTCGCGTGCAATCTCCTTGATGAGGTGGTTCACCTTCTGTTCGTAGGTTCTCGGCAGCCGGTTGTCGTACTTCTCCAGGATGGCCTGCAGTTCGGGGCGGACCGGAATGACGACGTGGTTGCCGGTCTTCTGCTGCTTGAGGTCGATGACTTGCTGTCCGTTCTCCAGTGTGCGGATGTTGCCTTCGTTGATGGTCGAGTAGTCGCTGAAGCGCTGCGCCGTATAACACCCCACCAGAAAGATGTCGCGGGCTACATCCTTGTGCCGGTTTTTCGAGAGGTCGAGCGCGGCGATGGCCCGGATCTCCGACTCCGTCAGGTAGATGTTCTCCACGTCGGCCGTCAGCACGCGGAACTTGCGGCTCTCAATCGCCCCGTTGTCGTGCAGACCCTCCTCGCGGGCCGCGCGCATGATGATTTTCAGCTCCTTGACGTGGCGGCCGATCGTATTGACGGAGTAGTTCTTGGCAGTGAACCAGGCGACGAAGTCGTCGTAGAACTTCAGGTCGATGTCGGCGAAGTCGAACTGCTTGCGCCGGGCCTTGCAGTACTCGTCGAACTGCACGACAAACCCCTTGTAGTTCTTGATAGTCGAGGGGCCGTATCGGAGTTTGTGGATGTTCAGCCGGGTGCCCTCCTCCATCTCGCGCGTGAAGCGGGCGATGTAGTCGCCGAGCGATTCGCGGCTGCGGACACGGCGCCCGGTGGTGAGGCTACGCGGGTGGTGGAAGCTGTAGATGATCTTCTCCAGCCGCGTCTTCGTCATTGCGTGTTCGGGATCCTTGGCAATCTCTCCGAGGATGTGGCTGCGCAGTTCGGAGAGATTCTTGGTCAGCTCGCGCCCCTGCTGCTCGGTGAAATCGTCGGTAAAGGTGAAACGGCTTTTGACCGTCTGACGCTTGTTGTCCCAGGCGTCCGTCAGCACCATATATTGGCTGTCGACATAGAACTGGTTGCCGCGGCCAACCGTGAAGAGAATTTGGATTTTGACCAGTTTGTTTTTCTGGGTCGAGCGGATGCGATAGCAGAAGGATGCCATAGATCAGGAGGTTTTATCTGCTGCAAATGTAATCATTTTTGTCATACATTTGTCATACATCGGCCGAATTTTCGAAAACTTCCAGACCTCGCAGTTGATGAAAAATAGCTGTAAAATATTGATATATAGATAAAATAAAATTAAAATTGGTAAAATTCGATTCAAATTTATGGCGTCCGCTTCAGACCTCACAGAAACCGCGTTGTAGATGTCTACAACGCGGTTTTCGTTTGGATTGGTGCGATGTCCCCCGAAACTTGTACTTATATCAAAAAATCGTCTTGCGAAGAGCCCGCCCGTGCAGCGCAGTCATACCATATTAAATTTTTGCCCGTTTCGGAGCCGATACACCGGATGCGGTAAATCTCTTAGGACGGCAAATTTTACCGTCCTAACAAAATGAAAGATGGGCGGATCGGCCGGAGCAAACCGCAGATCCGTTGTTCCCGGTTGTTGAACCGGGCAGCATGTCTTTCCCGTCTCTTCATCTCTTCTCCATTCCTTCGAAAGTCTTTTTCCGGCGGCCGGTTCTTCGCAAAACCGGTTTTCTGCACCTGATTTTCCGATGGGGCTGTTTGCGGGTAAATCGCCCCGAACAGCGGTTGTTTTGAAAAACCGTATACTTTGTGCTGAAAAGAGAACAGTCCCGCTCCAAGAAGCACCTAATTAACGAAGCGGTGCGGTGTTTTGGAATAGACTGCCGAAGATATGCTGCGAAAATGAAATATATTGGAATAAAAATATAGGGCGGCAATTTTTAAAAAATTATTTTACTCAATTTAATATCCTTTGCGATTAATTTTACGATCAAGGGGAGTGAATCTTTGTTTTTTTAGCCAGTCGATCGGCATCGGATTCCGGCCCGACCGAAGAAAGCGGGCCGGAATCCGATCCATTTATATATAGGTGTTATTCCGCACCGGATATTGTCGGGCGGCCTGTCCCAGGATGTCGATATATCTGTTCCTTCCTGCTTCTGAATATTGGAAATCAACTGATTGCGGATGCATATATCCACGATTGCCGTATCCCGAAGTGCTTTCGGATACCTCTTCGGCAACCCTGCCCGCTGCGGTCTTTTCCGGTGCGAAACGGGGTTGCTGAAGGTTGTCGGCAGGCTTTCCGCTGCGGCTATCCCCGCCCTGTCCGGTTCGCTCCGCTCGGTCGGATATGCAGGGTGTGAATCGGGCCCTCCGGCGGTTTTATTATTCAAAAGTAAATAAATACTGTTCTTTTTTTTTGTTTTTTTTGAATAAATGTAAAAAAGTACTACTTTTGTGTTACATTTTACACACTTGACCCGAAAGAGGCGGATAATGCATATGTTTTATGGACACGGGACCGTGCGTCTTTGGCCAATGATTCTTCGTTCATCACCGCGAATGAGGCAGCAGTCCGTATACGGTATCTCGCGAATTCCGACCTCTGCAACCTGCCGGCGTAACAACCGCTCCCTGTGCGGTACGACCTGCGTCCGGCCGGTGCCTCCGCTTCCGTGTACCACGGGGGCGGCTTCCCTTCACCCCGTTGGAAAAGTACCCTTGTCGTACCCTATTTATTTCAGGATGGCCGGCCCGCAAGTCGGGGCGAAGAGTGCATCAGCGATCCTGGACGATATATTTACCGTGTGCCGAAGCTTCCGGATGCGCACTGATTCGGGGCTCCCGGGACGACTAACCTGAATTTGCCTATAAGGAAAAACTGCGACCATTACTGACATCGAACTGAAAAACGGATCCCGCCACCGAGCACGATGCGGGAACAAAAACACACATTAAAATTTTCTAACCAAACAAACCAAACTATGAGGAAATCTATTCTATCCGTACTGACGACATGCTGGTGCGCGTTGTTTCTGTTCGTGGGAGCAGAAATAGCCATGGCCCCGGCAGCCTTCGCACAGCAGGCCGAGGAACAGGTCGTTAGTGGATCGGTAAAGGATGCTTTCGGTCCCGTTGTCGGCGCGACCGTAACCATCAAGGACACCACCATCGGAACCGTTACCAACATCGATGGAACATTCGAACTGTCCGGAGTCAATCAGGGCAATATCATCGTGATCTCCTTCGTGGGTTACGACCCGCAGGAGATCGTCTTCGCCGGTCAGACCTTCCTGGACATCACGCTTCAGGAGTCCGCTTCGGAGATTGAGTCGGTGGTCGTAACGGCCATGGGTATTAAGCGCCAGGAGAAGGCTCTGTCGTACAACGTGCAGCAGGTCAAGGCCGAGGAGATCACCGCCGTGAAGGACGCCAACTTCATGAACTCGCTCGTCGGCAAGGTGGCCGGTGTGCAGATCAACGCCGGTGCCAACGGCGCCGGAGGTGCCTCGCGTGTCGTGATGCGCGGTACGAAGTCGCTGACGGGTTCGAACCTGGCACTCTATGTGATCGACGGTATTCCGATGTTCAACCTCTCGAACACGGTGGACGGCTCGAACATGTCGGACCAGCCCGGTACCGATGGTGTTGCGGATATCAACCCCGACGACATCGAGTCGATCACGATGCTGACGGGACCGTCGGCCGCCGCCCTTTACGGTAACGCCGCCGCCAGCGGCGTCGTGCTCATCACGACCAAGAAGGGACAGGTGGACAAGACGACCGTTACGGTATCGAACAGCACGACCTTCTCGACGGTCTACATGATGCCCGAGATGCAGAGCAAGTACGGCAACGCCATCGGTCAGGTGGTCAGCTGGGGCAACGTGGTCAATTCGGACTACAATCCGCGCGACTTCTTCAACACGGGTGCGAACGTCATCAACACGGTATCGCTCTCGACGGGTACGCAGCGCAACCAGACCTACGCTTCGGTATCGACGACCAACACGACGGGTATTCTGCCCAACACGGCCTATGACCGTTACAACTTCACGGCCCGCAACACGACGTCGCTCGTCAAGGACAAGCTGACGCTCGACATCGGCGGCAGCTTCATCAAGCAGTACGACCGCAACATGACCTCGCAGGGTCTCTACTACAATGCCCTTCCGGGTCTCTACCTCTTCCCGCGCGGCGAGGACTTCGACGAGGTCCGCATGTACGAGCGTTACGACTCGGCCCTGGGTTACAGCACGGTATACTGGCCCTATGGCAACAACAGTGTGGGTATGCAGAACCCCTACTGGGTGCAGAACCGCGAGCTGCGCGAGAACTCCAAGAAGCGTTACATGGCCAACGCGTCGCTCAAGTGGCAGATCACCGACTGGCTCGACGTTACGGGACGTGTGAAGATCGACAACTACGACAACCGCCTCACCTACAAGCTCTATGCTTCGACCGACCGTCTGTGGGCCGGTGAGAACGGCGCCTACCGCGACATCCGCACCAACTCGAACAACACCTATGCCGACGTGATCGCCACGGTGAACAAGTACTTCGGCGAGGACTGGTCGCTGAACGTGAACTTCGGTGCCTCGATCAACGACACGAAGTACGAGCAGCTGGGCTACAATGGACAGCTCTCCTCGCTGCCGAACTTCTTCGCCATCCACAACCTCGACTACGAGACGAAGTTCAAACCTGAGCAGTCGGGCTACCACGATCAGTCGCAGGCGATCTTCGCCAACGTCGAGGTGGGCTGGAAGTCGATGCTCTACCTGACGCTGACGGGCCGCAACGACTGGGAGTCGCAGCTGGCCTTCTCGAACTACACGTCGTTCTTCTATCCTTCGGTGGGTCTTTCGGCCGTGATCACCAACATGATCAATGCTCCGAAGTGGCTGAGCTTCCTGAAGGTCCGCGGATCGTACACCGAGGTGGGTAACTCCTACGACCGCTTCATGACGACGATCTCCTATCCGTTCGACGGCGAGTCGAAGTCGTGGTCCACATCGACGGACTACCCGAACCTCGACCTGAAGCCCGAGCGTACGAAGTCGTGGGAGGTGGGTGTCAATGCCCGGTTCCTCAACCACATCAACTTCGACCTGACCTACTACCGTTCGCACACCTTCAACCAGACCTTCTACGCATCGCTGCCGCAGGGTGCCGGTTATTCGCGCGTTCCCGTTCAGAGCGGCGACGTGATGAACCAGGGTATCGAGATGGCCGTAGGCTACAGCAACGAGTGGGGCGACTTCCGCTTCTCGACCAACTACACGCTGACGTGGAACGAGAACAAGATCGTCGAGCTCGTCGATAACGTGATGAACCCCTTCACGGGCGAGCCGGTGGACATGTCCACGGTGAACCTCGACATGGGAACGTTCGGCGGTCTGGACTCCAAGATCATCCTCAAGAAGGACGGATCGATGGGTGATGTTTACGCCCAGCACCTGCTCAAGCGCGACTTCAACGGCTATATCTACGACGATCCTTCGGCCGGTCTGACGATGGAGACCAAGGAGACCTTCCTGGGCTCGATCTTCCCGAAGGCCAACATGGGATGGAACACGCACTTCGGCTGGAAGGGCCTCGATCTGGGCATGACCTTCGCCGCCCGTCTGGGAGGTATCGTCATGAGCGCCACGGAGTCCTACCTCGACCAGTACGGCGTATCGGCCCGTTCGGCAAGCCTGCGTGATGCGGGAGGCGTGAAGATCAACCAGGGTACGGTATCGGCCCAGGAGTATCTGACGACCATCACGGGTAACGCCGCCTACTACACCTATGACGCCACGAACATCCGTCTACAGGAGTTGAGCCTCAACTACACGCTGCCGTCGAAGTGGTTCCGCGACAAGGTGAAGATGACCGTGGGCTTCGTGGCCAAGAACCTCTGGATGATCTACTGCAAGGCTCCGTTCGATCCCGAGCTTTCGGCTGCGGTATCCTCGACCTTCTACCAGGGCTTCGACGCCTTCATGCTTCCGAGCACCCGGAACATCGGTTTCAATGTCAAACTCCAATTCTAATCAGAACGCAGAAATATTATGAAAATATATAAATTCATACTGGGCATAGCGATGCTGGGTACGGTTGCAGGCTGTACCGGCAACTTCGAGGAGTACAATACGAACCCCTACGAGCCCTCGACCTTGCCCGTGTCGGAGTTTTTCCCTGCAATGATCGACTGCCTGGCCTCTCCCGAGGAGAACCCCTGCCAGCGCAACAACACCTTCTGGGCTTGCTTCGGCGGTTACGTTACGGCCCCGAACTCGTGGAACCGTTCCACGCTCTATGCAACCTACAATATCGATGACGAGTGGAACAAGTGGACTGTGGACTGGTACTTCGAGCACTTCTACACGTCGTGGTTCAGCGTACAGCGTCTGACCGGCGGTGAAGGCTACTACTATCAGATGGCCCAGCTGCTGCGTGTCTACACGATGCAGATGGTTGCCTCGCTGCAGGGCCCGCTGCCCTATTCGCAGATCGCCGACGGCGAGTTCTACGTTCCCTACGACAACGAGCAGGATGCCTGGCACAAGATGTTCGACGATCTGGACGCAGCTATCGCCGAGATCCAGTCGGCCGCCATTGCGGGTTCGACGCCGCTGGCTTCCGTAGACCGTGTCTATGCCGGCGACAACAACAAGTGGCTCAAGTTCGCCAACACGCTGAAGCTGCGCATGGCGATGCGTATCAGCAACGCCGATCCGGAGTATGCGCGCCAGAAGGCCGAGGAGGCCGTGGCCGGCGGTGTGATGACCGCAGCGAGCGACAGCGCTTACGACCTGCTCAACGGCCGTTATCCGAACGGCTACTACCAGGTTGGTTTTGGCTGGCAGGGTGAGGTGAAGGCCAATGCCTGCATCGTCTCCTACATGAACGGCTACAACGACCCGCGCCGTGAGAAGTACTTCACGGCCCAGACGGCTGCCGAGGACGGCCCGACCTATATGGGCGTGCGCTCGGGTATCCAGAATGTCGTAAAGAACGACTACCTCACCTACTCGGGCCTGATTTACGAGAACGAGTCGCAGAAGACGGCTCCCATGCCTATCATGCTGGCTTCGGAGGCCGCATTCCTGCGTGCCGAGGGTGCCCTGAAGGGCTGGGACATGGGCGATACGGCCAAGAACCTCTACGAGCAGGGCATCACGCTCTCGTTCGAGGAGTGGGGCGCTTCGGGTGCCGCCGACTACATCGCCAACTCGACGCTCAAACCCGCGAACTATACGGATGCCGTCGATTCGTCGAACAGCATCACGAACAAATCGACCATAACGATCGCCTGGGACGATTCGGCTTCGGACGAGAAGAAGCTCGAGCGCATCATCACCCAGAAGTGGATCGCCGGCTATCCCAACGGACTGGAGGGCTGGAGCGATTTCCGCCGTACGGGTTATCCCTACCTCTTCCCGCCGAAGAACAACCTCTCGCCGTGGGGCTGCACCGACGACCGCGGCCAGCGTCGTCTGCGCTTCTCGATCGACGAGTACAGCACCAACGCCGCCAACGTTACGGCTGCCGTGCAGATGCTTTCCAATGGTACCGATGGCGACAACACCGATCTGTGGTGGGCGCTCAAGTCGGGCAGCAAGTATTAATCATTGAAAAATAACCGAACATGAAAAAGATAATCAAGACAGGATTGTTTGCTCTGCTGGCCGTCGCGACCTTCATCAGCTGCAGCGACTGGACCGAGGCCGAAGCACTGAACTACGATCCGAATATGACGGGCTCGAACCACGGCGAGGAGTATTACGCCAACCTCCGGGCCTACAAACAGCGCAAGGACCATCCGGTAGCCTTTGCGTGGTACAGCGACTGGACCGGTGTGGGTACCGACATGAACGCACAGCTGATGGGTATGCCCGACTCGATGGACTTCGTCTCGATGTGGGGCAACTGGCACGGGCTGAGCGAGGAGAAGAAGGAGGACCTGCGCAAGGTTCAGCAGATCAAGGGTACGCGCGTGCTGATGTGCTTCATCGTCGATGACATCGGCGCCCAGACTACGCCTCCGGCCATTTCGGAGAGCCTGACGGTCAATGGCGTACAGTATGAGACGCGCGGCGAGGCCCTCGGCGCCTTCTGGGGCTGGTACCACGACCGTGTTACGGATACGGTTTACAAGAGCGACCCGAACCTGAGCGACGACGAGGCCATGGACAAGGCCATCCGCAAGTATGCGCAATCGCTCCTTGACACGATCAACAAGTACAACTGGGACGGTTTCGACCTCGACCTAGAGCCGCATTACGGTCACGGCGGCAATCTGGCCAGCTATCCGGATCGTCTGTCGATCCTTCTCAACGAGCTCTCCAAGGAGCTGGGTCCCCAGTCGGGCACGAGCAAGATGCTGTGCGTGGACGGCGAGCCCGATTGGCTCAACGGCGAGGACGGCAAGCTGCTTGACTACTTCATCCTGCAGGCCTACAACGACACGTCGGTATCGTCGATCGACTACCGTCTGGAGTCTCTGTTCGCCACCTACCAGGATTTCATGACCCCCGAGCAGATTGTCGGCATGACGATCCTCACCTCGAACTTCGAGTCCTACGGTTCGACGGGCGGTCCGACGTTCCGTCAGCGCGACGGTTCGACGACCAACCAGCTCAGCGGATATGCCGCCTACAGCTACCCCGGAGTGGATGCCCGGATCGGAGGCATCGGCGCATTCCGAATCGTATTCGATACCAACTACCAGTATCTGCGTAAGGCGATCGGTATCATGAACCCCGCCATTTTATAACCCTTCAGAAGTTCAAAAGCGATGAAATACAACAAAATCATAACGTCTGTTGCATTTTGCCTGGGTGTTGCCGCCCTCTGCGGATGCAACGATGCGAAGTACGATGAAATCGAAAATCGCATCTATATCAGCGAAGCGGCCCCTTCGTCTACCTTTAACCAGCAGACCGTGAACCTGACCGTAACGGGCGACATGACCACTACGCTCCATGTCCGTGTGGCCCAGCCTGTTTCCCAGGATATCCAGGTAACGCTCGCCTATGCTCCGGAGGCGCTTGCCACCTACAACGAGCGCAACGGCGCCAACTATGTCCAGCTGGATTCGAAGTATGTCGAGTTCTCGGCTACGACGGTGATTCCCGCCGGATCGCTTTCGTCCGATCCCGTGGAGATCAACATTACGGAGTTCCCCACCGACAGCGGTGAGTCGTTCTGTATTCCGATCAAGATCGCCTCGGTCGAAGGTCCGGTTTCCGTGGCTCGTACCACGGGCCATCTGCTCTATCTGCTTTCGACCCCGCTGCGTCAGATCGTTCCGATGATGAACACGAACACCTTCCCCGAGGGTTCGGGCGACTGGGGCATCACGACCAGCGAGTGGACGCTTGAGGGCTGGATCTGGCTGGATTCGTTCTCGATCAACAACCAGGCGATCTTCAATGCGGCCGTTTCGCAGGGTACGGAGATCTACATCCGTTTCGGTGACGCCGACCTGGCCTACGACAAGCTCCAGATCAAGACGGGCGGTTCGCAGTTCAACAGCAACCAGTCGTTTGCCCCGAACACCTGGTACCACGTAGCCTTCACCTATTCGAACGGCAAGTGTACGATGTACATCAACGGTATCGAGGATTCGTCGAAGGAGTTTGCCGCCACGAACTACGTCATCAACAACCTGCAGCTCTGCTCTTCGGGCAGCTACTTCCGTGCCAATGCACAGATGGCCCAGGTTCGCTTCTGGAAGAAGGCCCTGTCGGCCAGCGCCATCAAGGATGCCATGAGCCGTCTGGTTGCCGCCGATTCCGACGGACTGTTCGGATACTGGAAGCTCGACGAGGGTACGGGCAGCGTTTACCACGACTCCACCAGCAGCGGATTCGACCTGACCTGCCGTACGGAGCCCGTATGGGGCACCGAGGAGATTGACTTCTCCGATCCCAACAAATAAAAGGACGATCAGATTAAACAGACAAAGAACATGAAAAAAATATTGAAGCTTACGGCTCTCTTCGGCTTTTCCCTGCTGACGTTCACGGGTTGTGAAAACCCCGATACGACAGAGGAGCTGCCCTACTACTATTACGAGTCGATTGCCTATCTGGAGAATATCAATACGCGCGTTGCGGTTTATCACTCTCCCGACGGCATTGTCAATCAGGATATCACGATGCCCGTAACGGTCGGACTGTCGAAGGCGCAGTCGGGCGACTGCACGGTCCGCGTGGAGTGTACGGTCGAGGGTGAAGGTTTCACGACCCAGAACGTGGCTCTTCCCAACAACGGCGTGGTTACGATTCCTGCCGGCGAGCGTTCGGCCAAGTTCTCGATGTCGATCAGCGACTGGAGCTTCTGCTCCGGCGTGGATGATGCCCGGAGCTATACGATTTCGCTGAAGATCGTCGAGGCCTCGACGCGCATCTCCACGAACTTCAACAGCACGGTCTATGTACTGAACAAGTCTGTCAAGTCGTATACCTCGACCGTAGCACCTACCGAAGGTTCGCAGGTCAGCACGGACGCCTACACCGTTTCGTGCAATCTGGATATGGGCGAGGAGAAATGGACTCCCATGGCAATCAGATCGAACGGTCGTTTCAGCGAGTATCTCTATTATTACGACTATATCGGTCTGCAGTGGGATCTGGGCAGCTCCAAGACCGTAACGGCGGTAGCCAACATCTGCGCTCCCTACTCGTATGGCTACAATGCGGGAGTCTACACCATCATGACGAGTGTCGATGGCCAGAAGTGGACGACCTATGACGAGGAGATGGCGCTGCCGTCGAGCGAACCGCAGTATGTGTCGTTCTACACCCCCGTAACGGCGCGTTATGTACGCTTGCACATGTACGGAAGCACGGCATTCAGCAACGGTGCGCTGATCTATGCGAAATAGCACCTTCTTCGGGCCGCTCCCGCAGCGGAGCGGCCCGGGGATGCTTGCGACCGAGTAATTGCATTGCGGGGACTATCATCCGATAGCCTCCGCAATGTGTTTATCCCAACGCAATATCTCTTCTTCATGAAAAGCATTTCACGTTTCATCACCCTGTTTCTGTGTCTGGCACTCCTCGCCCCGGCGGGGGCCCGTGCCCAGGTGAACCTCGTTCGCAAGGGGGCCGCGCAGGGCCGGATCCTCGCACCTGCGGGGGCTGCCGAGCAGCAGGCCGCGGAGCTGCTGCGCGACTTTGTCCACCGTATCAGCGGTGCCGACCTTCCGGTCGTCGCCGCAGAGACCAAACCACGCCGCGGGGATATCATCCTCGAAGGGGTGGTCCCGACGCCGGGCCTTACCGAAGACGGCTTCCGCCTGCGGGAGTCCGACGGACGTCTCTATGTCCGCTCGGGCGGCGACAAGGGCTCGATCTACGGCGTCGTAACGCTGCTCGAGGAGTACCTCGGGGTGCATTACTGGGCTTCGAACGAGTATTCGCTCACTCCGTCGTCGGAGATCACCCTCCCGGCGGGCATCGACCGGACGGAGAATCCCGCCTTCCGCCACCGGCAGACGCAGTGCTATGCCATCGGCGAGGACCCAATCTACAAACTGTGGTTCCGTCTGGAGGATCCTTCGGAGGTCTTTGCGGGCAATCTCTGGGTCCACACCTTCAACCGGCTGCTGCCTGCCGCCCGCTTCGGCGGGGCGCATCCCGAGTGGTACTCGTGGATCAACGGCGAGCGCCGCACGGGCCGTGCGAGCCAGTGGTGCCTGACCAACGACGAGGTTTTCGAGGCGGCCTGCACGCAGCTCGACTCGATCTTCCGCGCCCATCCCGACCGGCGGCTCATCTCCGTGAGCCAGAACGACGGCAACGACACCTACTGCCACTGTCCGTCGTGCATGCGCGTCATCGAGGAGGAGGGTGCCGTCTCGGGTCTCTACATCCGCTTCCTGAACCGCCTGGCCGAGCGTTTTCCCGACAAGGAGTTCTCGACGCTGGCCTACCTCTTCACGATGCACCCGCCCAAGCATGTCCGGCCGCACCGGAACGTCAATATCATGCTGTGCGACATCGACTGCGACCGCGAGGTGCCGCTTACGGAGAACGCCTCAGGCCGCGACTTCATGCGGGCGCTGGAGGGCTGGTCGGCCATCTCGGACAACATCTTCGTCTGGGACTACGGCATCAACTTCGACAACATGGTCGCCCCGTTCCCCAACTTCCACATCCTGCAGCCCAACATCCGGCAGTTCCTCGACCACCATGCGACGATGCACTTCTCGCAGATCGGCGGCTCGAAGGGCGGCGACTTCTCGGAGATGCGCGCCTACGTCGTCTCGAAGCTGATGTGGAATCCGCAGCAGCGGGTCGATTCGCTCATGCGGAGCTTCACCGACGGCTACTACGGTGCCGCAGGCCCCTTCATCTACGACTATGAGCGGACGCTCGAGGGGGCGCTGCTCGCCAGCGGACAGCGGCTGTGGATCTACGATTCGCCGGTGTCGCACAAGGACGGCATGCTCAATGCGGCGTGCCGCAAGCGCTACAACGTCCTCTTCGACGCTGCCGAGCGTGCCGTAGCCGGCGATACGACCCTGCTGCGGCGCGTGCGCCGTGCGCGTCTGCCGCTGCAGTATGCCGAACTGGAGATCGCCCGGGCCGAGGGGTGGCAGGACAAGGAGCAGTTGCGCGGGATGCTCGACCTGTTCGAGCGGCGCACGGCCGAATTTGGCGTGCGGACGCTCAACGAGCGCAACAACTCCCCGGCCGACTACTGCGCGCTCTACCGGAGCCGCTACCTTGCGGAGCGCCCGGCCAACCTGGCCTCCGAAGCGACGGTGCAGTGGATCCTGCCGCCGCACGAACGCTACCGGGCCCTCGGCGAGCGGGCGCTGACCGACGGCTGTTTCGGCGGCTCGACCTTCGTGGAGAACTGGGTCGGCTGGGAAGGCTGCGACGGCGCCTTCGTCCTGGACCTGGGCCGCGAGTGCGCGGTCAGCTCCATCGAAACCGACTTCCTGCACCAGCTGGGTGCCTGGATACTCCTGCCGCGGCGGGTGCGCTACGCCACATCGGTCGATAACGAACGTTTCGTCCCCTTCGGCGAGCGGCGGCTCGAGGAGGACCAGTCCGTCGAGGTGGAGTTCGTCGGCGTGAGGTTCGAGTCCGCGACTCCCGTCCGCGCCCGGTACATCCGCGTGGAGGTCGAGGGTTCGAAGGTCTGCCCCTCGTGGCACTACGGCGTGGGCCAGCCTTCGTGGTTCTTCATCGACGAGATCGAGGTTCACTGACGTCCCCACGGGGCGTCTGCGCCGCGCGTCGGTGCTGCGCGTCGGCCCGCCCTGCCAATGAAAAATCCCGTCCGGAATCCTCCGGACGGGATTTTTTCTGTCGGGGTGCGCGGCCTTCTGACGGCCCGGCCTTCCGACCCTTTGGGCCGTCGGGATCAGACGATCAGCAGCTTCTTGCGGTACATGTCGCGGAATTCGCGGGGTGTGCACCCCTTCTTGCGGCGGAAGAGGCGGTTGAAGTTCGACATGTTGTTGTAGCCGCACTCGTAGCAGATCTCCGCGATGGTCTTGTTCGTGTCGATGAGCTGGCGGGCGATCTTGCCGATGCGGATGTCGGTCAGGTAGTCCGTGAAGCTCTTGCCCGTATGCTGGCTGAAGAAGCGGCTGAAGGCCACTTCGCTCATATTGACCAGACTGGCCACCTCGCCCAGCGAGATGTTGCGGGCGTAGTTCTGCTGCAGGTAGGCGTCGGCCAGACGGATCCGGCGGCTCTGGATGTTGTTCTCGGCGTGTGCGAAGGTGCTGCTGGCCAGGGTCCGCTGGTCGTGCGAGATGGAGAGCTTGTAGAGCAGCGTGAGGAAGGTGATCACCAGATAGAATCCCTGCTGTTCGCAGGTCAGCGAGTTGAGCAGCGGCCGTACGCGGAGGATCGTCGCCAGCGAGAAGGCGATCCCCTTGCAGCCGTTCTGGAACATCGTCTGTATCGAGTGGAACTGGTTCTTGTCCAGGAGCTTCTCCGAAAGCCAGTCGTCCGAGAACTGGATCGTGATTTCGCGGATGGTTCCCGGCGGGCGGTTGTGGTTTTGCCACCCGTGTTCGAGATTCCCGTTCGAGATGAGCGCCAGTTCGTAGTCGCCGATCTCCTCGATCGAGTCGCCGACGACCCGCTGCGCCCCGGCGGCATTCTCGATGTAGTTGATTTCGAATTCACGGTGCGCATTCTCGAGCGGCAGGCGCCCTTTCTGGGCCATGACTACGGTCCCGTGGCGCTCTATGAGTTCCGCCACGGCGGTGCGGCCTGGGTGCTGTGCGGCCTGGGGCATCAGTGGGACACCACGCCGGGCAATATCTCGGGCATGATGCTGCTGCTGGCCACCTGGGGCAACGGCTCGAAGACCTGGATCATGGAGGGCTATTCGCAGCAGGCGCGGCCCGGGCAGAACTGGATCAAGTATGTGGCCAACAACACGACGAAGACCCGCACGCTGCGTTGCGTGAAGACCCCGGTGGAATATGAATACGAATGACTTGCAGAAAGTGTGTCAGAATAACAGAAAAACCGAAATTTTGAAAAAATGAAAACAACCATGAATGTACATGCAAAGACGAATCGTTTGATGGCGGGCTGGCTCCTTGCGGGGGCCCTGCTGACCGCCTGCTCCGAGAAGGAGAATCCGCAGATCCCGCAGGCGCCGCCTTCCGAGCCGCCCGTCGTGTCGGTACGTCTGGCCGACTACCACCAGTCGGGGGCTTCCCTCGACGGCGAGAACGCACTGACCGATCTGGGCGCCTGTCTCTTCGAAGACGGGGTGCTGACCCGCGTCTACGAGGCTCCCGATCCTGCGGACGGCAGCTGGGACCTTGCTCTGGACCGCTATGCCGGGGTCCTCTATCTGGTGGCCAACGTCTCCGGGCAGATCGACCTTTCCGAAGCGCTGGAGCAGGGAATGACCGAGGCCGAATGGCTGAAGCGCACCGTGTCGGTCGCCGGCGAGCGGCCGCAGCACTTCTTCTCGGGCCGGGTGAACCTCGAGGATGCCGCTGCAACCCCCGGGCAGCTCTCCGCGGCGCTTACGCGCGGTGTGGCCCGTTTCGACCTTCGGATACGCACGGCGGGAATCGCCGAGGTGCGGAGCATCACCCTGACCAATACGGCCCAGGCGGCCTACCTCTTCCCCGGGTCGGGAAGCCTCTCTCCTGCGGCGGTGTCGCTGAAGGATGCCTCGGTGCGTTTCGACATGCCGCTGACGGCCGATACGCCGGCCGTGCTCTACCTCTTCGAGCAGGAGAACCACGATCTGGAGGTGCGCATCGAGGCACGGATCGACGGCCGTGAGAAGACCCTGACGGGCCGTTTCGAGGGAGGCGTCGAGCGCAACCGCATCTATACGCTGACCCTTACGAAGGATACGATCGACATCCAGCTCGACCTTTCGATCGACGAGTGGCAGCCCGGCAGCGACACGGAACTGGTTCCCTGACTAAACATGCGGACAGAATGATTTTGAAAAAACCGATTATGCGCATATTCCTTTCGCTGGCGGCTGCCGCCGCACTCTTTGCGGCATGCGGGGAGTCCTTCGATCCGGAGGGAACTCCCGCGGCCTCGCAGCGCCTCTTCCGTTTCGATACGGCCCCCTTCCCGGGCGATGAAACCCCGGGTGCCGGCGACAGCGGCCTTTCGGGGGTGATCCGCGCCTACCGTTTCGAACGGGGGCAGCTCGCCGAGCAGTTCGGACCGCTGACGGCGGGCTCCGCAGCCGAGTTGCACCTCGCGCGTACCGACGGCACGCTCTATGTCGTGGCGGCACCCGACGCTCTGCTGCCCGAGGTGGCTCCGGGATTCCCGGAGGCGGAGTGGCTCGATCTCACCGCCGCCTCCGCGACGGGCCTTGCGGAGCCGTTTGCCACCGGGCAGCTCGACCTCGGGGAGCTTGAGCCGGGTACAGCTGAGGTTCCGCTGACGCTCACGCGCGGCGTGGCCCGCCTCGACCTGCACCTGCGCGTCGCCGGCACGGCGACCGTCGAGCGGATCACGCTCCGGGGGGTGGCCGGCGAGGGGTATCTCTTCCCTTCGGAGGCGCCGCGCACGCCGGCCGATGCTTCGCGCAGCGATGCGGTCTGCGTCGGGGATGCCGCACTGACGACCGATACGCCGGCCATTGCCTACCTTTACGAACAGACGGGTGCCGATCTCGGGGTGTCGGTCGAGGCGGTCATCGACGGGGTGCGCCATACGCTGGAGGGGGTTCTGCCCCGGGATATCGGGCGCAACCGAATCTACTCGCTCACGTTGCGCAAGGGGATCGTCGATACGGAGGCCCGGCTGACGGTCGAGGCGTGGGGCGACGGCGGCGAGTCGGCGCTGCAGCCCGACCTGGAGACCCGGCTGACGGTCGATGCGGAGCGCTCGGAGCTCCCCTCCGGCGTGCGGATCGAGGTCGGGGGCACCGGACTGGTGCTTCCCCATGCGGAGCGGGAGGTGCTGCTGGCCGTGCGTAGCGACGTCCAGCTTGAACTGGAGCCTGTCTCGGCACCGCTTCTCGAGATCGCGGCCGAGCCCGCTACGGCGGGCGATTTCGGAAGCGTGAACCGCTTCCGGATCCGCAAGGGATTTTATACGCCCGACATGGCGCCCGAGGAGGTCGAACTCCGCTTCCGCCGCAAGGGGCTTGCAATGACCTATCCCGAGGACCGGCTCACGCTGCGCCTCGAGGCCAACCCGATCCGTCTCGAGGGCGACCTGACGTTTGCGGACGGAAATACGGTCTGCGATTTCGGCCGTTATGTCGATAACGAGCTGGGACGTCTGACGCTTCCCGACGAAAGGGAGCTCTCCGTAGAGTTCGACGCCGGAGAGGATCACTGGCTGAAGGTCGAGCCCGTGGAGGAGGGGAGCCGCGTGTGGCGTGTCGTGGGCGGCTGGCGCCCGAACGACCCCACGGCCGACGGCCGGCAGCAGTCGGCCCGGCTGGTGATCCGTTCCGCGGCGACCGGCGAGTGTGAGGTCTATACCGTCGTGCGCCGCAACTGGGGACTTCCCGTAACGTGGTTCCACGGCGTATGGTGGTGCAAGTACAATGCCCGGGGCCGGTCGCGGAATTTCGAGGATCAGATCCTCGTGCCGCAGGACCCCGCCGCGGCTGCGGGGCAGAGTGTCCAGAATTACCTGATGAGCTGCTCCCCGGAGGAGTTCCGCGCTCTGTGGGGCTGGGCCTACCAGGGCGACAGCGGCGTGGGCATGCAGGTGGTCGATCTGGAGGGTGTCCCCTCGATGGAGGGCTTCACGACGGGCAGCAAGACGCACATCAACAAGCTCCCGGCCGATGCCCTGGCTCCCGACGGCTACGAGCTTCCCTCGATGGAGGAGTTCAACCGTGTGTTCGACGCTACGGACTATGTCTGGGTGATGTGGAGCGGTTCGCACAAGTTGCGCAATCCCTGGGAGGGACATGCCGACGTGCGCCGCACGCAGACGCGCCGCAACGGCATCGCCGTGGGATCGCTCGAACTGAATGACCTGCTCGTGGTAGCCTTCTCGAGTCCCGATTTTCCCGGGTACGAGGCTTTGACATGGTATGGTCCCGGAGCGCAGTGGAACCAGGCGGGCATCGTGCACTCGAACCACTGCAACAACATGCTCTTCGCGGTCCATTCGCCCGCAGGTTCCGGCTGGTACATTACCGGCGGTATGGCGAACCTCTATCTGACGCAGAATGGCGCGGGCAACAACGACACGCGTATCGTGCGCTTCAAGAAGAGCCCCGTGGAGTACATCTATTGATGCGCTTCCGCGCGGCGTGCGACGAAAAACGGGACCCGGACGAACCGGATCCCGTTTTTTCATGGCTTGCGGATGTGCGTCAGCGCCCGTCGCCGGCCTCGAGCAGGAAGACCGCGCTGTCGTAGATGCGCGAGAAGTTGGGGTTGATGCCCGCGCGTTCGAGCAGCTCGCCGCTGAAGCTGCGGCCCTCGAACCAGTAGCGCGGCTTCGCGACGTTCACCTCGCGGATCGTATAGTTCGTGTCGGCGTCGAGTCCCGGGATCCGGAATACGGGCACCGTGCGGCTCTGGTAGCGCAGGCAGTAGGCGAAGACCACGGCGCGGCGCCGGTCCTTCGCGACGTAGGCGATGGCGTAGCAGCCCTCCTCGTCGTAGGGGGTGCCGATGCGGTAGAGGTCGCCCTGCATGACGATGTCACGGTAGCCCTTGTAGGCCTCGATGGCGCGGCGTGCCTCGGCGCGCTCCTCCTCGGTCATGTGCTTGGGCTGCAGTTCCATGCCCATGCGGCCCGCGCAGGCGATGTCGAAGCGGAACTTCAGGGGCGTAACGTTGCCCGTCTGGAGGTTGGGCGTTACGGAGACGTGCGAGGCCATGACCAGCGCCGGGTAGAAGAGGCTCGTGCCGTACTGGATGCGGGCACGCGTGAGGGCCTCCGTGTTGTCGCTCGTCCACACCTCGTCGAAGTACTTCAGGGCGCCGTACTCCACGCGGCCGCCGCCCGAGGCGCAGGCCTGGATCAGCACGTCGGGATACTTCGCGCGGATGCGCTCCATGACCTTGTAGAGCCCCTGCGTGTATTCGATCCAGAAGTGCGCCTGCTCGTCATCGGCCTGATAGGTCGAACCGACGCTGTTGGCGCAGCGGTTGGCGTCCCACTTGATGTAGTCGATATGCTCGGAGAGCTGCATCGTGCGGTCGAAGACCCCGAAGACGAAATCCTGCACGGCGGGATTCGAGAGGTCCAGCAGCAGCTGGTTGCGCGTGAGCGGCGCCTCGCGCTTCGGCGCGCGGACGATCCAGTCGGGATGCTTCTCGGCCAGCTCGCTTTTCGGATTGACCATCTCGGGCTCGATCCAGATGCCGAACTTCAGCCCCTTGTCGTGGGCGTACGAGGCGATGTAGTCGATCCCCTCGGGGAGCTTCTCGCGGTTCACCTCCCAGTCGCCCAGACCCGCCTTGTCGTTGTTGCGCGGGTACTTGTTGCCGAACCAGCCGTCGTCGAGGACGAACATCTCGAGACCCATCGCGGCGGCATCATCGATCATGTCGGTGAGGATCTTGGCGTTGAAGCGGAAGGCGGCGCCCTCCCAGCTGTTGAGCAGTGTGGGCGCCGGCGTGTGGCCGTTCCAGATGCCGTAGTTGCGGCCCCAGTCGTGGAGGTTGCGGCTGGCACCCCCGGCTCCCGCGGTGGAGTGGGTGTAGATCATCTCCGGGGTGGTGAACGTTTCGCCGCGGTGCAGGCGGTATTCCGAACCTTCGGGGTTGATGCCCGCCAGGATGTTGAGCGTCCGGCACTCGTCCACCTCGAAGTTCAGGCGGAAGTTGCCGCTCCAGGCCAGCGTGCCGGCCACGACCTCCCCCGACGCTTCGTCGAAGCGGTCGCTGCCCAGCGTGAGCATGAACGAGGGGTTTTCGGCATGCGTCGTGCGCACGCCGCGGATCGACGCGATGCTCTTCGAGCCGTGCGTGAGCAGCGTGTGTTCGACCTGCGCCTCGTGTGTCCAGGCACCGTGGAGGTGCGTGAGCAGGTATTTCCCGGCCCGCAGGGGCAATGCCGAGGAGTAGAAGCTGTGCAGGATGACCGTGCCCTTCTCGCGGTTGCGGATCTCGGCATGCGTCGTGATGACGTTTTCGCGGGCGTAGGTCGTGTAGACCAGATCGACGTCGAGCGCCTGCACGGCGTCGGTCGTATGGATGACCGTGCGCGTAACGTTGTCATCCGCGAGCTGCTGCGTCTCGTGCGAGAGGTATTTCAGTTCGGTATTCAGGTCGCCGTCGGCGTGGGTTACGCGGAGCGCCGCCTCGTGGTAGTTGCGGCCTCCGAAGGTCGGATAGGCGACATCCTCGGTGTTGTGGTTGGGGTTGCGGTAGCTCTCGTAGGCCGCGAGGGGGGCCGGGTCGTCGATGCGGCCGCCGAAGTGGAGCAGCTGCACCTCCTCGCCCGGCGCGGCGCGGAGCAGGAGCGATACGTCATCGGTGTGGATGTCGATGAGCTGTCGTTGCGCGGCGGCATCCGTCGCGCCGGCCGTCCAGACGGCACACAAAAGGAATAGTAGTTTTTTCATGGGAAGATTCGAAAAATGCGTTCCAAAGATACGAAAATCCCGGAATAAAGCGAAAGATTGTTCCTTTCGGAACGATTTGCGGCCCTTCCGCGATGGCTTTTTTCGTATCTTTACGGATGGAAAACCGACCCTGCGATGAAACACAAGGAGATCTACACCTTCCGCGATGCCGAGCGCGAGGCGGGCCCCGTGGCCTTCCAGACGATGCTCAAGCCCGCGGGCTCGACCTGCAACCTCGACTGCCACTACTGCTACTACCTGGACAAGGCCGCGCAGTACGGCGGACATCAGGCCGTCATGTCGGACGAGCTGCTCGAGCGCTACATCCGCCAGTACATCGAAGCGAACGACGTGCCGACGGTAACCTTCTGCTGGCACGGCGGCGAACCGCTGCTGCTCGGCCTCGGCTTCTACCGCCGGGCACTGGAGCTGCAGCAAAGGTATGCCGACGGCAAACGCATCGAAAACACGCTGCAGACCAACGGCACCCTGGTCGATGAGGCGTGGTGCGGGTTTTTCGCCGAAAACGGCTTTCTGATCGGCATCTCGCTCGACGGCCCGGAGGATCTGCACGACGCCTTCCGCCGGACGAAGGGCGGGCAGCCCACTTTCGCCCGCGTGATGCGCACGATCGGGATGTTCCGCACGGCCGGGGTCGAGTACAATACGTTGAGCGTCGTGAACCGCCTTTCGGAGGGACGCGGCGCCGAGATCTACCGCTTCTTCCGCGACGAGGTGCGCAGCCGTTACATGCAGTTCCTGCCGGCCGTCGAGCATGTCGTCGATCGCGGGGGTGCCGCCCGCCCGCTGATCGTCTCGCCCGAATGCGAGGGGGCGCGGTTGGCCGAGTGGTCCGTCTCGGCCGACGGCTACGGGCAGTTCCTCTGCGATCTCTTCGACGAATGGGTCGTCGCGGACGTGGGGCAATGCTTCGTGCAGCTCTTCGATGCGACGCTCGCCCAGTGGTGCGGCGTGCAGCCCGGGGTCTGCTCGATGGGCGAGACGTGCGGCGACGCGCTGGTCGTCGAGCACAACGGCGACGTCTACTCGTGCGACCATTTCGTCTATCCCGAATATCTCTTGGGCAACATCCGCGAGACGACGCTCCGCGAGATCTATCGCTCGCCGCGCCGCCGCGCCTTCGGCCTGGCGAAGCGCAATGCCCTGCCGGCCGAGTGCCTCGCCTGCCGCTACTACTTCGCCTGCCGCGGCGAATGTCCCAAGCACCGTTTCGAGACCGGGGTCGACGGATGCCGCAAGAACTCCCTCTGCGCGGGGCTTTACCGCTACTTCCGCCATGCCGAGCCCTACATGGACTACATGCGCGAACTGTTGGCCCGCGAGCAGTCCCCGGCGTGGGTCATCCCCTTCGCCCGCCGCCGCATGGGGCTCGGATAGCCTCCCGAGGTCCGAAAACGAAAGGGCGGCACCATGCGGTGCCGCCCTTTCAGACGTGCAGATCCTGTAAGCCGGGTTCTGTTCCCGGAGCGAGCCCCGGGCCCCTGTCATTTATCTAGGACGACGGTCTCCCGCCGCCTCAAGCAACCTACCCCCCGACATCGGACGAGCAACCCTTGATTGTCGGTATACATGGTCTTGCAACCCGCGGGACGTACGGCCGGATGACATCGCTGCCTCCGCGGTGGGCTCTTACCCCGCCTTTTCACCCTTACCCGCCGGATGTTCCGCCGACCGCACCCGCCGTCTCAAAAGACGCGCGGGGGATCGCGGCCCGCACGCGGGCGGTTATTTTCTGTTACGCTCCCACAACCTCACGGCTGTCAAGTCGTTGGCTTGCGCGGTGCTCTGTGTTGCCCGGACTTTCCTCCCCCGGACGGAGCCGGCGGCGACAAGGCGGACCTGCGGGACAAAGATAGGCAATTCGCGGGTAAAAAACACCTTTCCGGCGGGAATTTCGCTCCGTGCGGCCGTTTTTCAGTATCCGGCGGCCTTCGGCGGCGCCGTCAGAGGATGTGCTTCACCCAGCGGAACATCCGGTAGGGCATGTAGCGGAACGGAAGGTCGATCCACGTCGGGGTCTCGACAACGGCCCTCCGGTGCGAGAAGGCGTCGAAACTCTCGCGTCCGTGGTAGCTGCCCATGCCCGAGTTGCCGACGCCGCCGAAGGGCAGCGCCTCGTTGGCGATGTGCATGATCGTGTCGTTGAGGCAGGCGCCGCCCGACGAGGTGCGGTTCAGGATCTCGCGGCCCTGCTTATCGGGCCCGAAGTAGTAGAGCGCCAGCGGCTTTTCGCGCGCGGTGATGAAGTCGATGATCTCGCTCTGCTCGCGGAAGGGGATCGTCGGCAGCACGGGCCCGAAGATCTCCTCGCACATGACCGGGGCTGCGGGATCGACCTTCGTCAGCAGCGTCGGCTCGATGTAGCGCTCCGCGCGGTCGCTGTGGCCGCCGACCCGTACGGTGCCCTGCCCGAGGTAGGAGGCTACGCGGTCGAAGGCCCGCTCGTTCACGATCCGGACGTAGTGGCGGCTCTGCCGCGGGTCGTCGCCCCGCAGAGTGCGCACCGCCGTGCGGGAGGCGTCGATGAAATCCTCGAGGAGCTCCTCGTGGATAAGCAGGTGGTCCGGAGGGATGCAGGGCTGCCCGTCGTGGAGGCAGTTGACCCGTGCCATGCGGCGTGCGGCGACCGGGATGTCGGCGCCGCGGTCCACGATGCAGGGGCTCTTGCCGCCCAGCTCGAGGATGACGGGCGTGAGGTGCCGTGCGGCAGCCTCCATGACGGTGCGCCCGAGCGCGGGGCTGCCGGTGAAGAAGATCAGGTCCCAGCGCTCCTCGAACAGCCGCGCATTGACCTCGCGGTTGCCCTCGACCACGGCGATGTACTCCTCGTCGTAGATCTCGGCGATCATCGCGCGGAGCGTCGCCGAGACGTGCGGTGTGTAGGGCGAGGGTTTCAGCACGGCGGTGCAGCCGGCCGAGATGGCCCCCACCAGCGGGTTGAGCAGCAGCTGCACGGGGTAGTTCCACGGGGCGATGATGAGCGTCGTGCCGAGCGGTTCGGAGAGGATGCGGCTCGTCGAGGGCTGCAGCTTCAGGGGCGTCGTGCGCCGTTCGGGGCGCATCCAGCGCCCGAGGTGGCGCAGGTGGTTGCGCACCTCGCCGCGGACGATGCTCAACTCGGTGAGGATGGCCTCTTCGGGCGATTTGTGCAGGTCCTCCCACAGGGCGTCGCAGAGACGGCCCTCCCATTGGCCGAGGGCCTGGTCGAGGCGTCGGAGCATCGTGCGGCGGAAGCGTTCGCCGAGCGTCGCGCCGCTGCGGAAGCAGGCTTTCTGGGCGGCGCATATCGCGGCGATACGCGCCGCGGAGGTGTTTTCACAGGTCATGGCTCCAGGTTTTTTCGGCGTTCCTCCCGCTTATTTTTCGCGGAAGATGTTCAGGTGCGCCAGCAGCGGGTTACGGCGGTCGAGCAGCAGGAATTCGGCCAGCAGCAGCACGAGGGCTGCGATGAGCAGGTACTGGTACTGTTCGTTGTACTCCTCGAAACGGACGGTCGAGAGTTCGGACTGCTCCATGTCGTTGATCTCGCGGACCACCTCGTCGAGGCCGATGTCCTGCTTCGTGGCGCGGACGTAGGCGCCGCCGGTCGCCTCGGCGATCTGCATGAGCATCTCCTCGTTGAGCTTCGAGACGACCATCTCGCCCCGCTCGTCCTTGATGAACTCGCCGCCGATCTGGATCGGGGCTCCCTCGGGGGTGCCGATGCCGATCGTGTAGATGCGGATGCCCTGCTGGGCTGCGCGCTGCGCGGCGGCCAGGGCGTCGTCCTCGTGGTTCTCGCCGTCGGTGATGAGCACGATGACGCGGCTGCGGCTCTCCCCGGTGTCGCCCGAGAAGGAGAGCAGCGCCTGTTCGAGGGCCTTGCCGATGGCCGTGCCTTGCACGGGAATCTGCGAGGGGTCGATCCTCCGGGCGAAAGCCCGGGCCATGCGGTAGTCCGAAGTGATCGGCAGCTGCACCTTGGGCTCTCCGGCGAAGGTGATCAGACCCACGCGGTCCTGATGCAGCCCTTCGAAGAGCTTGCCGATGGCGTATTTGGTCCGTTCGAGGCGGTTGGGTTCGAAATCCTCGGCGAGCATCGAGTTCGAGACGTCCACGACGAGCATCATCTCGATGCCCCGGGCCTTCTCCTCGCGGAGCTTCGAGCCCAGCTGGGGGCGTGCGGCGGCCAGCGCGAGCAGCGCCACGACCATACACAGGAGGATAAACTTGAGACGTATGCGCCCGAGGGATACATCGGGCATGAGCTCTTCGAGGGTCTCGGGCCGCCCGAAGCGGGCGAGGCGCACCTTCCGGCGGCGCATCGCGATCCAGAAGAGCACGACGAGCACCGGAACGGCCGCGAGGAGCCAGAGGTATTGCGGATTGGCGAATCGGAACATGTCAGCGGTTGTTTACGGTATGCGTTTGAGCACGAGGTTCGCGAGGAGCATCTCCGCGAGGAGCGCCGCGAGGGCCGCAAGCACCCAGAGGAGGAACTCCTCGTGGTAGGCGACGTGTTCGGTAACCTCGACCTTGCTTTTTTCGAGTTGGTTGATCTCGTCGTAGATCGCCTTGAGCTTGGCGTTGTCCGTGGCGCGGAAGTAGCGGCCGCCGGTACGTTCGGCGATGGCGCCGAGCGTCTTCTCGTCGATCTCGACCGGGGCCATGACCGTGCCGCCCGTGGGCTGTCCGTAGATGTCCACGGCGGGATAGGGCGCCGAGCCCTGCGTGCCGACGCCGATCGTGTAGACGCGGATGCCCTGTGCGCGGGCGATCTCCGCGGCAGTCAGCGGGGCGATCTGCCCGCGGTTGTTCACGCCGTCGGTCAGCAGGATGATGACCTTCGACTTGGCCTCGCTTTCGCGCAGGCGGTTGATGGCCGTGGCGAGTCCGTTGCCGATGGCCGTGCCGCTGTCGTCGATCACGCCGCTGCGGATGCGGGCGAGCAGGGTCTGGAGCGTGCTCTGGTCGGTGGTCAGCGGGCTCTGCGTGAAGGCTTCGGCGGCGAAGACCACCAGCCCGATGCGGTCGCCGTAGCGGTCGGCGATGAACGACCCGGCGACCTGCTTGGCCGCGGTGATGCGGTCGGGCTGGAAGTCGCGGGCGAGCATCGAGGCCGAGACGTCGATGGCCATCACGATGTCGATGCCCTCGCTCGAGGTGCGGACGTTCTGCTCGATGCGCTGCGGCCGCGCCAGAGCCACGACGAGCAGTGCGAAGGCTGCGGCGCGCAGCACGAAGGGCAGGTGCCGCAGGTAGTAGCGCAGGCTCTTCGGCGCGCGGACAAGCCCCGCGACCGACGAGATCCGGATCGCGGCGCCCCCCTGCAGCGTGCGCCAGACGTAGTAGGCGGTCATCGGCACGAGCAGCGTGAGCAGCCACAGATAATGGGGTGATGCGAAATGCATGTTCGTAAATGTTTTTTACCAGTTTTTCCGGCCGCGGACCACGACGCCCTGCTTCTCCTTGAGTTTCTCCTGCGTCTTGTCCTCCTGCGCCTGGATGGCGTCGAGCATCTGCTCCTGCTCCTGGGGCGAGATGCCGGCCTGCTGCTCCTGCGGCGAACCTTCACCGTCGCCCTGCTCCGGTTGGTCGGGGTTCTGCTGACCCTGACCCTGCTGGTCCTGCCGGTCCTGCGGCGGGTTTTGTCCCTGCTGATCCTTGTTCTGCGGGTTCTGACCCTGCTGGTTCTGGTTCTGCTGCTGGTTTTGCTGATTCTGCTGCTGGTTCTGCTGGTTCTGATCCTTGTTCTGCTGGTCCTGACCGCCGCCGCCGTTCTGGTTCTGGTCATCGAGCAGCCGCTTGGTGTAGGCGTAGTTGTACTTGGTCTCCATGTCCGAGGGAACCAGACGCAGCGACTGCTTGTAGCTTTCGAGCGCCTCCTTGTACTTCTTCTGCCTGAACTGGGCGTTGCCGAGGTTGTAGAAAGCTTCGGCGCGCTCCGCATCGCTGCGCAGCGTGTCGGCGGCCGCCTGTGCGAGGGTCTGCTCCGCGCGGTCGAAACGCTCGGCCTTGTAGAGGGCGTTGCCGAGGTTGTAGGTCGCCTCGTAGAGCCCCGGCACCGCCTTGAGCGCCTCCTCGTAGCGGCCGATCGCCTCCTCGTAGTTGCCCTTGTTGTACTGCCGGTTTCCCTTGCGCACCAGGCTCCGTTCGGGCAGCTGCTGCGCTCCGGCCTCCGTGGCGGCAACGAGGAAAAGGAGTATGAAGAGTAGTTTCTGCATCGCTTTGCGGTTTAGTTGTCCATCGTGTCGGGGCCCTCCGTGGGGGTGCTCTCCTCGGCGAGTTTCGTCTCCTCGACGAAGTAGTAGGCCTTCAGGTAGTCGGCCTCGTTCTCCTCGGCCGGGGGCGTCGCCTTGGCGAATTTCACCAGATCGCCGTCGCGCAGGATCGCCGTGAGGTCCATGCGCGCCTTGTCGGGCAGCTCCACGGGGCGCATCGCGGCGATGATCTCATCGGAGGTCATCTCCATGGCGCCGATGCCCCAGCGCGCGGCGATGTAGGTGCGCAGGATATCCGTCAGGCCCGAGTAATACTGCTTGTGGCGGTTGTTCTGCCAGAGCTTCTGGTTGTGGAGCGCCTCGAGGGCCCGGATGGCCGCGACGTGCGGCGGCAGGGGCGGCGCGGGCTTGAAGAGGTCGCCGAGCCGCTTGCCGCGGCTGCGGAGCCACCGCACGAGGGCATAGAGCCCCGCCGCGAGGAGCAGCAGCGCCACGGCGCCCCAGAGCAGGTAGGTGCGGATCTCGGCCAGGCGGAACGGCAGGGTGCGCTGCCCCTTCAGGTCGTAGATCGACTGCGAGGTGGAGTCGATCTGGAAGGTCGTAACCTCGAGGTAGAGCGAGTCGCGCGTCGTGAGGGTGTCGATAATGTTCTTGTCGGCGTAGAGCACGCTGGCCGTGCCGAGGTTGTAGCGCCCCTCGTCGAAGGCGGCCAGGCGGTAGCGCTTGCGGAGTTTCAGCTGGCGTCCGTCGCGTTCGAGCGTATCGACCGGGAGGCTCTCGACGATTTCGATTTTGCCCTCGCGGTCCTCGAATTCGGGGAACTCCACGACCTGCACGAGGTCCTTCTCCACGTCGATGACCAGGTCGAAGCGGTCGCCGATCAGGATGCTGTCGGGCTCGACATGCGCCGAGACCTTCGGGACCTCCTGCGCTGCGGCGGCGCCCCACGCCAGGAGCGGGGCCAATGCCAGAAAGAGACGTTTCATCGCTGTTTGAAGAGTTTCATCAGTTCGGCGACGTAGTCTCCGTCGGTGGAGACGGTCGCCGTGTCGATCCGGTTGTGTTTGAGCGTGGCTTCGATGCCGGCGCTGCGCTGCCGCCACGCCTCGGCGTAGTAGTCGCGCGTGGCGCGCGAGGAGGTATCGACCCAGACCTTGCGGCCCGTCTCGGCGTCGCGCAGCTCGACGATGCCCACGTCGGGGAGCTCTGCCTCGCGGGGATCGACGACACGGATGCCCACCAGGTCATGCTTGCTGCCGGCGATCTTCAGCGCGTCGTCGAGGGCCTCGCGGTCGTCCGACGTGTCGAGGAAGTCCGAGAGGATGAAGGTCGTGCAGCGCTTCTTGTTCACGTTGGTCAGGAAGCGCACGGGTTCCGAGAGCTTCGTGCCGGCGGACTGGGGCCGGAAGCCGATCAGCTCGCGGATGATCATCAGGATGTGGCTGCGCCCCTTCTTCGGGGGGATGAACTTCTCGACGCGGTCCGAGAAGAAGATGCAGCCCACCTTGTCGTTGTTCTCGGCGGCCGAGAAGGCCAGCACGGCGGCGATTTCGGTGATGATGTTCTTCTTCAGGCGTTCGGTCGAGCCGAACAGGCGCGAGGCGGAGACGTCCACCAGGAGCATCATCGTCAGCTCGCGCTCCTCTTCGTAGACCTTGATGTGGGGCTTGCGCGAGCGGGCCGTAACGTTCCAGTCGATGTCGCGCACGTCGTCGCCGGCGCGGTACTCCCTCACCTCGGAAAACGACATGCCCCGTCCGCGGAAAGCCGTATGGTACTTTCCGGCGAAGATCTCGTTCGACAGACCGCGGGTCTTGATCTCGATCTTGCGGACGCGTTTGAGAATATCGTTCTCGTTCTCCTGCATCGTTAGGGCACGATTACGTTGTTCAGAATGTCGGTGATGATCTCCTCGGTGGTGATGTTCTCGGCCTCGGCCTCGTAGGTGAGTCCGATACGGTGGCGCAGCACGTCGTGGCAGACGGCGCGCACGTCCTCGGGGATGACGTATCCGCGGCGGCGGATGAAGGCGTAGGCGCGGGCGGCCTTCGCCAGCGAGATCGAGGCACGGGGCGAGCCTCCGTAGGCGATCAGGTTCTGCAACTTCTGGAGGTTGTACTCGGCCGGTTCGCGCGTGGCGAAGATGATGTCGATGATGTACTTCTCGATCTTCTCGTCCATATAGACGTCCTCGACCACCGTGCGGGCCTTGACGATGTCCTCGGGCGAGATGACGCGGTTCACGGCGGGCATGCCCCCTCCGGCGAGGTTCATGCGCACGATGTCGCGCTCCTCCTGCTTGTTGGGATAGGAGATCCTGGCCTTGAGCATGAAACGGTCCACCTGTGCCTCGGGCAGCGGGTAGGTCCCCTCCTGCTCGAGGGGGTTCTGCGTGGCCAGCACGAGGAAGGGCTGCGGCAGCGGGTAGGTCTTCTCGCCGATGGTTACCTGGCGCTCCTGCATCGCTTCGAGCAGTGCCGACTGCACCTTGGCCGGCGAACGGTTGATCTCGTCGGCGAGGACGAAGTTGGCGAAGATTGGGCCCTTGCGGACGAGGAAGTCCTCGCTCTTCTGCGAATAGATCAGCGTACCGATCAGGTCGGCAGGCAGCAGGTCGGGGGTAAACTGGATACGCGAGAACTCGGCGTCCACGGCCTTGGCCAGCGTGGTGATGGCCAGTGTCTTGGCCAGTCCCGGGACGCCCTCGAGGAGGATGTGCCCGTTCGAAAGCAGGCCGATCAGCAGCGTATCGACCAGATGGCTCTGGCCGACGATGACCTTGCCCATTTCCGTGCGCAGCGTATCGACGAAGACCGATTCGCGTTCGATGCGCTCGTTGAGTTCCTTGATGTTGATGACTTCGCTCATGGTTTATGTTTTGTTGTATTGTTACCTATTTTATTTTTTAACGTCCGGGATGCAAAGTTATTATTTTCCGCCGAAAAATCTTCCTCAAATTCTTATTAACTTTGCCCGCATGGAATCCAACGAATCGAAAATCCTCCGGGGGCTGAACCCGGCCCAGCGGGAGGCCGTCATAAACTACGAGTCGCCGTCGCTGATCATCGCCGGCGCCGGCTCGGGCAAGACGCGCGTGCTGACCTCGCGCATCGCCTACATGATCGAGTGCGGGGTCGATCCGGCGCGGATCCTCGCGCTCACCTTCACGAACAAGGCCGCCGAGCAGATGCGCGAGCGCATCGCGCAGATGCTTCCCGACCGCCGCAGCCGCTACATCCGCATGGGAACCTTCCACTCGGTCTTCGCGCGCATCCTGCGTGCGCATGCCGACCGGATCGGTTACCCCGAATCCTATACGATCTACGAGCCGTCGGACGTGCGCAACCTGCTGAAGACGATCCTGCGCGAGCAGGGCCTTCCCGACGACCGATACAAGCCCAACGTGCTGGCCTCCCGCATATCCTATGCCAAAAACTGCCTCATCACGCCCGGGGCCTACCTGGCCAACGGGGCCTATGCGGCCGAGGACCGGCAGGCGCAGATCCCCGAGTTCGGCAACATCTACAACCTCTACTGCCAGCGCTGCAGGCACAACGGCGCCATGGACTTCGACGACCTGCTGCTGCAGACGAATATCCTGCTGCGCGACTGCCCCGACGTGCTGGCGCGCTACCAGGAGCAGTTCCGCTACATTCTGGTCGATGAGTACCAGGACACGAACTACGCGCAGTACGTCATCATCCGGCGCCTCTCGCAGACCCATTCGCGGGTCTGTGTCGTGGGCGACGACGCGCAGTCGATCTACTCGTTCCGCGGGGCGAAGATCGAGAACATCCTCTCCTTCCAGAAGGACTATCCCGCGGCGCAGGTCTTCAAGCTCGAGCAGAACTACCGCTCGACGCGCACGATCGTCGATGCGGCCAACTCGGTTATCGAGCACAACGCGCGCCGCATGCAGAAGCACTGCTTCTCGGAGGGTGCCGAAGGGGAGAAGATCCGCATCCTGAAGGCCTATACGGACCGCGAGGAGGCCGAGATGGTGGTTTCGGACCTGCGCGAGAAGGTGCGCTCGGCGGGCGACGCCTGGTCCGAGGCGGTGATCCTCTACCGCACGAACAACCAGTCGGCGGTCCTCGAGGACAACCTCCGGCGGCGCGGCATTCCCTACCGCATCTACAAGGGCTCGTCGTTCTACGACCACAAGGAGATCAAGGACCTGCTGGCCTACATCCGGCTGGTGATCAACCCGCGCGACGACGAGGCCTTCCGCCGCATCGTGAACTGCCCGGCACGCGGCATCGGCGATACGACCGTGGGCCGCATCGCGCAGCTGGCCGCCGAGCGGGGCGTCTCGATGTGGGAGGCGGTCGATGCGCTGGTCGCTGAACCCGCGGCCGACGCCACGCAGCGCGCCATCGTGCGCAAGGTCTCGGAGTTCGTGGCGATGATCCGCGCACTGTCGCTCGCGCGCCACGACAAGGGTCTTTATGACTTCGGTCTGGAGATCGCCTCGCGTTCGGGCCTTCTGGCTGCCTACCGTGCGGAGAACACCCCCGAGGCGGCTTCGGCGCTGGACAACATCGAGGAGTTGCTCAACATGATGCAGGAGTTCAAGGAACGCTGCGACGCCGAAATCCGCGGCGGGGAGCGCAAACCCGAGGAGGAGGCGACCGTCGAGGAGTGGCTGCAGCAGATGATGCTGCAGACCGACATGGACCAGGAGCACCCCGGCGAGAACGACAAGGTAACGCTCATGACCGTCCACTCGGCCAAGGGCCTCGAATACAAATATGTCTATATCGTGGGCATGGAGGAGAACCTCTTCCCCTCGCAGCGGGCCCTGGAGTCGGCCGACGGCATCGAGGAGGAGCGGCGTCTGTTCTATGTCGCCCTCACGCGGGCGAAAGTCGCCGCGACGCTCTCCTATGCCGAGATGCGTTTCCGCTGGGGCGAGATGACCTTTTCGCGTCCGAGCTGCTTCTTGAGCGAGATCGACCCCCGCTACGTCGAGACGGAGGTGGACCTCGGGCAGGAGCGGCGGCAGCATCGCGGCGGCGCAGAGGAGGGTCCGACGGCCATTGAGGAGCTGCGCCGCCGCTTCGACTACCGCTTCCAGCAGCAGCGGCAGGGCGGCAGCGGTGCCGCCTCCGCGGGACGTTCGGGCGGTTACGGTGCTGCCGGCGGCAGCCGCTTCGGGCGCCCCGCCGACGGTGAGTCGGGCATCGCCCGCCGCTATCCGCGCACGGCGGCGCCGGGCGGCGTGCGGGAGCAGAGGCCCTTTTCGCAATCCGCGGCGCGTCCCGCCGAGGCGGTGCGCGTCCCGCAGCCTTCGACCGAGGGGATGCGCCGTCTCGGCGTCCGTCCCGCGGCCCCGGCGGCAGGAGCCGCTCCGGCCGGCGGCTACGCCGTCGGCGAGCGGGTCGAGCACGCCACGTTCGGTGCGGGCGTCATCCGCCGCATCGAGAATCTCGACGGCGACCAGAAGCTCGTCGTCGAATTCGGCAATGCCGGGGTGAAGACGTTGCTGGCCAAATTCGCCAAACTCACCAAACTCGGATAATGATGCGAACACCGCTTGTTTCGGTCTGCATGACCACCTACAACCACGCGCCCTACCTGCGGGAGGCGATCGAGAGCGTCCTGGCGCAGCAGACCGACTTCGACGTCGAGCTGGTGCTGGGCGAGGACTGCAGCACGGACTCCACGCGGGCGATCTGCGAAGAGTACGTCGCGCGTTTTCCGGATCGGGTGCGGCTGGTCTGCGGTGAGGAGAACATCGGCTGGCGGGCCAACTACCTGCGCACGTTCGAGGCGTGCCGCCGGCCCTACGGCCCCTACTGCCTCGGCGACGAGTGGTGCGGAGATCCGCCGAAGCTGCAGCGGCAGGTTGCCTGGCTCGAGGCGCATCCCGACTGCGGCATGTGCTATACGCGGGCCGAGAGCTACTACCAGGCCACGGGACGCCGCGAGCCGGACGAGGAGCACCACTACACCGATTTCGAACACCTCGCGCGGCGCCTGACGATCTGCAACTGCACGACCGTGGCGCGCCGCGAACTGATCGCCCGCTACTACCGCGAGATCCGCCCCGTGGAGCATCCCGAATGGCTCACGGACGATGCGCCGATGTGGCTCTGGTTCGCCGCCTGCAGCCGCGTGGCCTTCCTTCCGGAGTTCACGGCCGTGCACCGGCGGCTGCCGCAGAGCGTGAGCCATGACACGCAGTACCGCCGGCGCATCGCCTTCTGCGACTCGCTCATGGAGATCTCCCTCTGGTTCGACGCCCGCTACGGCGGCGGGCGGCAGCGCTTCCGCCTGCGGCGCAAGCAGAGCTCCGATGCCCTGTGGGTGCTTTCGTACAACGGCCCCGTGCGCGAATACCTCGCGCGGTGGCTCCGTGACGTGCGGCGCACGCCGCGCCTGATGCTCTGTCCCGAGGGGGCGGGGCTGCTCGTGAAGAAGATCCTCTTCCGCCGAAATCCCGAAAAACAGCAACGATGACCACTCAGAAACGATACGAAGGCGTGATCGCCTGGTTCTCGGAGCACATGCCCGCGGCCGAGAGCGAACTGCACTACGAAAATCCCTTCCAGCTGTTGGTGGCCGTGGTCCTCTCGGCCCAGTGCACCGACAAGCGGGTCAATATGACCACCCCGGCGCTCTTTGCGGCCTTCCCGACGCCGCAGGCGATGGCGCAGGCCTCGGCCGAGGAGATCTTCCCCTACATCCGGAGCATCTCCTACCCGAACAACAAGGCGCGGCACCTGGCCTCGATGGCCCGCATGCTCTGCGAGGAGTTCGGCGGCGAGGTGCCGACCGACCTCGAGCAGCTGCAGCGCCTGCCCGGCGTGGGCCGCAAGACGGCCAACGTGCTGGGTGCCGTGCTGTGGCAGCGCGAGGTGATGCCTGTCGATACGCACGTCTTCCGCGTGGCGGAGCGCATCGGGCTGACGACCCGCTCGAAGACGCCGCTGCAGACCGAGCTGCGCCTCGAAAAGGGTTTTCCGAGCCACCTGCTGCCCATCGCGCACCACTGGCTGATCCTCCACGGCCGCTACGTCGGCACGGCCCGCGCTCCGAAGTGCGACGCCTGCGGCATCGCCCCCTGGTGCCGCAAATACGCCGCCGACCGCCGGGCTGCCGGGCGTGCCGCCGAGCGCGCCGCCGCGCAACCCGGACAAACCGCGCAAACCGCAGATCGGACCGGCCGCCGTGCAACCCGCCGGACCGATGCCGGCCGGTGATTCTCCGCGGCGGTTTGCGATCTGCGGAGTTTTTTCGTACCTTTGCCCAAAAGAAGGAGCGCATGGAGCTATCTGAAAAGCATATCGTATCGTTGCGGGAGCTGCTCGCCCGGCCCCGGCTGCGGATCGTCATCGTATCCCACACCAATCCCGACGGGGATGCCGTCGGTTCGTCGCTCGCCTGGGCCGAGGTGCTGCGCTCGCTCGGCCACGAGGTGCTGTGCGTCGTGCCGAACAAATACCCCTATTTCCTCGACTGGATGCCCGGCATCGACGAGGTGGTGATCTTCAAGACCGATGCCGAGGGGCGTGCCCGGCAGGCCGTCGAGCAGGCCGACGTGATCTTCTGCCTCGACTTCAACGCCATCTCGCGCCTGGAGATCCTCAGCGAGACGATCGCGGCGAACACCGCGGCGCGGCGCGTGCTGATCGACCACCACCTGCAGCCCGACGAGGGTTTCGACATCGCCTTCTCGCACCCCGAGTCGTCGAGTACCTGCTACCTGGTCTACCGCCTCGTCGAGGCGCTCTACGGCCGGGAGGCCATCACGCGCCGCATGGCCGAACTGCTCTACGTCGGCATGATGACCGACACGGGGAACTTCGCCTTCTCGCACCTTACGCCCGACCTGTTCCGCGCCGTGGCCGACCTGGTCGAGAAGGGCATCTCGATCCCCGAGATCCACAACAACGTCTACAATGCCTACACCGAGGGGCGCGCCCGCCTGTTCGGCTATGCGATCAACCGCAAGATGGAGCTCATCGAGGACGGCACGGTGGCCTACATGTCGCTCAAGGAGAATGAGATGCGCCGCTTCCAGTTCCAGCAGGGCGACAGCGAGGGCTTCGTCAATTACGCACTGACGATCCGCAAGGTCAAGATGTCGGCCATGTTCCTTGCGCACCGCAAGTTCATCCGCATCTCGCTGCGTTCGCGCGGCGACGTGGACGTCAATCTCTTCGCACGCCGCTACTTCAACGGCGGGGGGCACAAGAACGCCGCGGGCGGCAAGTCCTACCTCACGATGGAGGAGACCATCGACCACTACATCCGTTCCGTGCGGGAGTTTGCCGCGGAGGGACACCTCGGCTGATTCCGATGGACGATTTCCGACTCACCGTATTCATCACGGCGGCGCGCACGTTGAGCTTCACGCGCACCGCCGAGCGCCTCGGCATCACGCAGCCGGCCGTTAGCCGCCACGTCGGCGAGCTGGAGGCGCGCTACCGCGTGCCGTTGTTCGTGCGCCGCGGAGGACGCCTTGAACTCACCGAGGCGGGCTGCGTGCTGCTCGACGCCGCCGAGCGCGTCTCGGACGACTACCGCCGCCTGGAGTACAAGATGGGCCTCTGCACGAGCCAGACCGAGGGCGAGCTGCGCCTCGGGGCCAGCACGACCGTCGCGCAGTACCTGCTGCCGGTGATTCTGGCGCGCTTCACGACCCGTTTCCCCGGGGTGCGCGTCTCGATGCTCTCGGGCAACAGCGGCCGCATCGAGCAGGCCCTTGCCGACCGGGAGATCGACCTGGGGCTGGTCGAGAGCGTCAGCCGCCGCCAGGGCCTCCACTACACGCTTTTTCGCCCCGATGAACTGGTCCTCGTGGCCCGCACGGGCGGCGCCTGGGCCGCCACCGAGTCGGTAACGCCCGCCGAACTGTGCCGCATCCCGCTCGTGCTGCGCGAGAGCGGCTCGGGAACCCTCGAGGTGATTGCCGCGGCCCTCGCGGGTGTCGGCATCCGCCTTCCGCAGCTGCGCGTGGCCCTGCGCCTGGGCACCACCGAGGGAATCAAGTCCTTCGTCCGCCACAGCGACGCCATGGCCATCCTTTCGGTCATCTCGGTCGTCGAGGAGCTGCGGCGCGGCACGCTGCGCATCATCGACATCGAAGGGCTGACCCTCACGCGCGACTTCTCGTTCGTGCACCTGGCCGCCGAACCCGTGCCCCTGGCCCGCCGTTTCGAGGAGTTCGCCCGCGCCGAGCACTGACCTTTCCCGCCGGGCGCTGACCCTTTCCCGGGGCCGTGCCGGCCGCCCTCTTCGCAGAAATTCCCTCGTCCCCGTCCTCCGCCCCATCCTTCCGTGCGCTTCCGTCTCTTTTTCGCCCGGGTATAACCTGCCGTTATCCCCCATAACCTGCCTTTGTTGCCGTTTTGCCGAAAAGACCCGAATTTTGTCCCCCGAAAAAACGGAAATTCACCCGGAGGCCCTCCTCCCTCAAACACGGAATATGCTCGAAAAAGGTAACAGAGCCAATACGCTGCACGGTATCCTGCTCATTGCGCTCTTCTCGTTTGCGGCGTTTTACATCGCCGGCTTTCCCCTGATGAAACGTCTTTCGCTCAGCCCGCTGATCATCGGCATCGTGCTGGGCATGCTCTATGCCAACAGCCTGCGCAACCGCCTGCCCGAGACGTGGGTCCCGGGCATCCGCTTCTGCGCGAAGCAGGTGCTGCGCTGGGGCATCATCCTCTACGGATTCCGCCTGACGCTGGCGCAGGTGGCCGCCGTGGGACTCCCGGCCGTAACGGTCGATCTGATCGTTGTCGCAGGGACGATTCTCGGGGGCGTTGCCGTGGGGCGGCTGCTGAAGATCGACCGCGACACGGCGCTGATGACCTCGACGGGCAGTGCGATCTGCGGTGCGGCGGCCGTACTGGGTGCCGAGCCGGTCGTGCGCTGCGAGGGTTACAAGACGGCGATCGCCGTCTCGACGGTGGTGATTTTCGGTACGATCTCGATGTTCCTCTATCCGGTGATGTACCGCACGGGGGTCTTGGACGGCATGAGTTCGACGGAGGTGGCCGTCTATACGGGCAGCACGCTCCATGAAGTGGCCCATGTGGCCGGCGCGGGCAACGCCATGGACCCGACCGACGGGCTGGGCATCGCCGCCACGGCGACCATCACGAAGATGATCCGCGTGATGATGCTCGCCCCGGTGCTGGTGGTCATGAGCCTGCTGCTGGCGCGCCGCCGCCGGACGGAGACGGCCGCCGCAGGTGAGAAGAGCCGCATCACGATTCCGTGGTTCGCCTTCGGGTTCCTCGGGGTGATCTGCCTCAATTCGCTGCTGCAGTACCTGCTCGGCGTGGAGAGCGTGCGCGAGATCCCGCTCAACGGTGCCATCGAGTACCTCGACACCTTTCTGCTGACGATGGCCATGACGGCCCTCGGCACCGAGACGAGCCTCGACAAGTTCCGTCAGGCCGGGGCCCGGCCCTTCCTGCTGGCCGGCGTGCTCTATGTGTGGCTGGTTGTGGGCGGTTACTTCGTAACGAAAGGGGTGGTGGGCCTCTTCTGATGCGGCACGGTACGGCACAGGGCGGGGAGCTCCTTATGGAAGGGGCTCCCCGCCCTGTCTGTGTGGGTTACGGAATCCGCGGAAGTGCCGGTTGTTCGTGTTCGGTATAGCGCAGAACCTCCTCCCGTACGAAATCGGCCAGGGTGCGTGCTTCCCGGACGTCGAGCGGTGTGGGGTATCCCATCAGCACGAGGCGGTGCGGCTCGAAGGGGCGGCTGTACGAGGGGTGGACATACTCCAGCGGGCAGTCGTGGAAGCCCAGGCGGCGGTAGAAGCCGAGGCGCCGCACCGAGATCTCGTCTTCGGGCGGGTCGATCTCGAGGATGACGCGCTCCCCGCGGCAGAAGGCTCCGAAGATGGCCGAACCCAGCTGCTGCCCCCGCAGGTCGGGCCGGATAGCCAGGTACTCCACATAGCGGAACGCGGGGCCCTGCCACCAATAGAGGATTCCGACGAACCGGTCGCTGCGGCGGATGGCGTCGGCATGGAAGCGCGGATCGGCGAGGGCCCGGAGGTGATCCGCTTCCGTGCGCCGCTCCTTCGGGGGAAAGGCCTGGAGGTAGAGCTCCCATGCGGCCGCCCAATCCCGGTCGGCAGGCGACGTGAGGGGGATGAATTGCATGTTTTCGGTCATGTCTGCAAGATTTGCCGCAAGATAGCACAAAAAAGCGAGATCTCCTAATGTTGTGATGCCGGTATCCGGATCGGCGGAATACCAATCGGTGTGTTCATAAGAGCCGTCGGCCTTCCCGGACCGCACAAAAAAAAGAGGCCGCATCGTCTGCGACCTCTTTTCGAGCCGAAACCGAGATTTGAACTCGGGACCCCTTCATTACGAGTGAAGTGCTCTACCGCTGAGCTATTTCGGCCTGCGGGAATCTTCGCTGCTCCTCTGCGCTTCGGGTGTTGCGGGCGGTTGCCTGCCCCCCCCTCTCGTTCGGAGCACTGATTCCTTCCCTTTCGGGACTGCAAATATCTGAAAAAAAAATTTCCCGCGCAACACTTTTCGAAAAAATCTCACTTTTTCTTGTTATCTTCGCGCAAAATCTAACCCTAAACCCAGAAATGATCACTTTTCTGACTTGTCTGGCCTTGCTTATCGCGGCCTACTTCACCTATGGACGTTATCTGGAGCGGCTTGTGGGGATTGATCCTACAGCTCAGACTCCCTGCAGCCGGCTTTACGACGGCGTGGACTATGTACCGCTGCCGCGCTGGCGGATTTTCCTGATCCAGCTGCTCAACATCGCAGGTCTGGGGCCCATCTTCGGTGCCGTGCTCGGTGCGGCCTACGGACCCGTGGCCTTCCTGTGGATCACCCTGGGCGGTATCTTCATGGGTGCGATGCACGATTTCATCGCCGGCGTCATCTCGCTGCGGCAGGACGGCGCGAGCCTCCCCGAGATCGCCGGCAGCTACCTCGGCAACGGGGTGAAGATCGGCATGCGAATCTTTTCGGCCGGGCTCATGGTCCTCGTGGGCGCCGTCTTCCTCTCGCAGCCCGCGTCGCTGATCGCCTACCGCATCGATGCCCCGTCGCTCGATGTCATCGCCTTCGGGGATTTCTCGTGGCTGCTGCTCATCATCCTTGGCATCATACTGATCTATTATATCGCCGCGACGCTGCTCCCCGTGGACAAGATCATCGGACGGATCTATCCCGTCTTCGGCTTTGCGCTGCTGTTCATGGCCCTGGGTATCCTCTTCGTCCTGCTTTTCAGCGGCAAATACGTCATCCCGGAGTTTACCTCGCTGCGGAACTGCATCGACAACGCCGAGGAGTTCCCGATCGTCCCGATGCTCTTTACGACTATTGCCTGCGGGGCGATCTCGGGCTTCCATGCCACGCAGTCGCCGCTTATGGCCCGCTGCATGCGCAACGAGCGCGAGAGCCGTTCGGTCTTCTACGGGGCGATGATCTCCGAGTCGATCATCGCGCTGATCTGGGCGGCGATCGGCATGGCCTTCTGGGGTGGTGTCGAGGGGCTGAACGACGCGATTGCCCAATATAAGGGACAGGCGGGCGTGATGATCGACGTCATCGCGACCGAAACGCTGGGTCCCGTTCTGGCCGGCTTCGTGATCTTCGGCGTGGTGGCCTGCGCAATCACCTCGGGCGACACGGCCTTCCGTTCGGCCCGTCTGATCGTGGCGGATTTCATGCGGCTGGAGCAGCGGTCGCTGCGCAAGCGCATCTATGTCTGCATCCCGCTGTTCGCCATCGGCCTGCTGATTATCTTCGCCCTGCCGTTCCAGGCCATGTGGAGCTATTTCGCCTGGATGAACCAGACGCTGGCCGCCGTTACGCTCTGGATGATCGTGGCCTACCTCTACGGCCGGGGCCGCGGCCTGCTGGTCGGGCTGATTCCGGCGCTTGTCATGACTTACGTCTGCGCAAGCTATGTCTTCGTCTCGCCGCTCATGTTCGACATGGAGAACCGCACGGCGGCCTACGCACTGGGTGGTGCGACGACGCTGCTGATCCTTGTAGCCATGATCTTCAAAATGCGACGCGATGATGCGCAAAGCCACGCTTAACCCTACGCCCGACCAGACCTTCGAGGTCGTGGGCGAAGGACCCTATGATTTCGCCGACGTGCTGCGGCGCACGCGGAAAATGCAGGAGGCGGGGGATGTCGAGGGGGCTTGCAACGAACGTTTCCGGGCCTTCCAGCGCCTTGCCGAACTCATCCCCGAGGACGAGGAGGTCAATCTCGAGTGGACGCACCGTAATTCGCGGGCGGCGCTGGAGCTGATCCGCGCCTCGGCCATCGACCACTTCCTGATCAACGACTTCGAGATGTCGGCGGCGCTGCTCGAGATGCTGCTCGAACTCGACCCCGAGGACCATCTCGAAGGGAGCGAGCTGCTGGCTTTCGACTACCTGGCCATGGACGAGCAGGAGCTCTTCGACGAGGTGATCAACGACGTCTCGGACAAGTACGCCAGCCGCGAGGTGCTGCTGCTCTGGTCGGCCTTCCGGCGCGACGGACAGCTTCCCGAGGGGGAGCTCAAGCGTTTCCGGAGCCGTTTTGCCCCCTACTTTGCGGAGTTCACCGCCGCGGAGCATCCGGCCGACGACGCCTACCTGCGCGATATCGAGAGCGAGCACCCCACGCCGGCGGCCCAGGCCCGCGAGCTGTGGCTGCAGACCGAGAACCTCTGGGTGCTCTGGCCGGGCTTCATCGAGTCGCTGAAGGCCCGCCGCACGGGGGCGTAGCCTCTTTTGCGGGCGGGGCGGGGGCGCGGCGTCGGTCCACCCCCCGGCAGGGGTCGCGGTTCCGGCCGCCCCCCCCTCTGCCGCGGACGGTAAATTCCGGGGCCGGCCGCAGGCCCGGGATTTTTTTACGTCGGGCGTGGCGTGTGCCCCGGGCCCGGGTGTGCGTTGCGCCGCGGGTGGGGG
>ERZ1664511.19-NODE-19-length-40530-cov-9.499494_pt1 | contig 40530 bp, 41 predicted proteins | sample MGYA00575336_ERZ1664511 | MGnify/ENA primary metagenome ERZ1664511 (study PRJEB40874, sample SAMEA4040739) | Gallus gallus | biome: gut; material: content | place: India | collected 2016-01-01 | study: EMG produced TPA metagenomics assembly of PRJEB14491 data set...
TATCCCATATATTTTCGAATACCTCTAAAAAATATGTAGTAAAACGGATACTTACACTGAAATATGTACCAAATTCATCGTTTGTTTCATATACTTCCATGCCTGGCTCTTCCGCCTGAAAGTAATAGCGAAGATTGGGGAACGCTTCCCTCACAAGGTCAAATGTCTCACTGCATGGGGCCCACGCTGTTTCTGTGGAAAACTTCAATACATCACCGTCCATTTCAAGTCCGTTCCAAGAGCCACGGCAACGTACATCGTTCCAATCCTTACCCAAAGCATCCACGAGACATCCCAGCCAAGTAGTCCCAAATCCGTTTTCTACTGAAGGTGTCTTACGTTCTTCCAGTCCTTTCATCAACTCATACAGTTGCTTCACTTCTTTTGCGTCGCCATCTATCACATACGCAGTACTGCACCAATTCGGCATAATCGTAATAATTTAATTGTTGAACATTGTTTTTGTTTTCCCTCTTATCGAAGCTCTTCCGGCTTCTTGTAGGGGAATGATTTTTATGCAGGACAGACAGCGAGCATAGGACGAACAAGACAAGTAAACAGTGACAGGATAAAGCGGAATACCCAAATCTTCGATTTGTGGAAGGCTGCCGTGAAGATCCGGGAGCCGTTAGCACAGCGGTACTTGGCGACCGTCCGTCGCTGTACCTTTGCATATGAAATCTCTCCGGCAAGGAAAGCCGGTGATGAGAGAGAATATCAATTTATTGAATATAGAAATGGGTATAAAAATGGCATTATCATGCTATTCATGATATAACAGAACGCGTTCTGACAAAAGAATGATATATTTCAATATCTTTGCCAACGTATTGTATTATATAAATGTATTGTAATATGGAAAATTCATTTGCTCAGATCAGCGAATTGTTCGCTCAGTTTTCAGAGAATGCCAAACTTCAGATTGAAAAAGGCAATAAGGCAGCAGGAATGCGTGCCCGTAAAGCGTCACTTGAACTTGAAAAGCTTCTGAAACAGTTCAGAAAAGAATCACTGGAAGCCTCCAAATGATTCCTTTCGGAATACGTACATACCAGGTATCAAGTAAAAAGCCTCTGCGCTTCACAGCGGAGAGGCTTTTGGTTAATAATAGATTCTCTATGGCTAAAACAGTTCAACTTTCGTGTGTCTGTTGGCTTCGGTCGGCAGATGGTCGGCAATTCCACCTCTGCTGATTTTTGTGATCCTTTCTGCAGGAATGCCGCGCTGTTTCAGTTCCGAAACGATAAAGTCCGCTCTTGACTGGCTCAATGAATCATTGATGCCGGATGTCCCTGTAGAACTGTCCGCAGCCCCGGTAACTCTTACATGCAAGTCATATTTCTTTGCGACCCTTGCCAATTCATCCAGATTGAGTTTCTGTGAAACATCTGTCAGGCGGGCCGTGTTAAGAGTGAAAAAGAAATATACAGGAGCTCCGATACAGCTATCCGAGACATGATTCACAACCATGGGATTGTGCCCTTCAGCCGTTATGAATTTATTCGATACCAGGGAATCCGGATTCTGTTTGTCCTTGTTGTTATTGTTGTTATGAATGAATGCCGTATCGAGAGGAGATATTCCGTCCCAATGTCTGTGTTTCAGTCTTGCACGCAATGAGTTCAACCCACTATAATTGTTTACAGGATATCTTTGTTGTCCATTCTTCTCATCTTCCAGCAAGTGCCCGTAGGTATCAAGCAGACCTTCGATTTCCAGAATCTTCTTCAGTTCAGCAAGCGTTCGTTTGTCGCGGTCATGTTGTCCGGCATAGCGGCTGTTCTTCTCGGACAAGGCACGGGAATAATCGATGAGCTGTTCATTCCTGTGGATGTAATGCGTGACATCAGCAGCTCGTTTCCAACCTATTTTCCCGAGATGGAAGGTGAATCCGGCTGTCAGTGATACCATATGATCACCCAGGCGGTTTGTTCGGCCATAGCCATCAAATTTTTGTGAGGTTGTTGTCCCCGAGAACTCCAGTACTGCACTTACCCGTTTTGAAATCCGATATTGTCCCTGAATACCGTATGAGAAGGCGAAAGGAGAAGTCTTGTTGGAGGAATTGTGTATCAGTCCGACTCCGACAAATGGGGCAAGTCCCCAGCGTGTCTGCTCCTGTCCGGAATACCGATAACCAAGCAGGTTCCATAGCAGGTCTGCATGGACGCTATGGTAATTTTTCGTGGATAACCCGGCATCTTTGAATTGCAAACCGCTGTAATGTATGCGGGCGCCAACGGCAGGAGTAAACCATTTTCCGACGGCAAGGTTGTACGAGGGTTTCACACGTCCGAACAGATCTTCGCAGCCAAGAGGCGTTCCGAGAAAAGCGGTTGCACCTCCGGTGACACTGACAAACCAATTGCCACTCCCGGTTCTTGGCACTACCACACCGTCAAGATAGACCGGCTGGAGGGGTTGGAACAGTTCTGTGGCATCATGGAAGAACTCATGTTGTACAGTATCTCTTTCTGTATATCGTGAATTTGCCTGTACCTGCACGGAGCAGAGAACGGCAAAGATAAGAATGATTTGTTTTGTCATATTCAAATGATTTTTATTTGTTATAACTTTGATTATAATACATTTCTGCCATTTATCGTTTGGCTTTTTTGCCACTGGAAGGACGCATCATGCGACTTGCCATCTTCATGCACCGGAGAGCCCAGGCACGGTTGTCCTCGTCTTCATCACGTCCCCACTTGAGGTCATTTCCGCCACCTCCGCCGCCATGTGTTTCGGCAAATGTTGTGGCATCATCGACCATTCCAAGAAACAGCATTGTCGCACAGCGCATGACTTCCGTCCCCCGTTCCGCCACGGAACACAGGAGCGTGTCATCGAACTGTTGCCGTTCGGAAGGCTTCATCTGTGCCGACATTTCCCGCCACTCATTGACCATATTCTCCAACATGGCATCCTTGAGCAGACTGTCCACTTTGGAATGTACATCACGCGAGTATTTGTATGCTTCTTCCTTCAGTTCTTCTGTCCGCTCCTGAATGGCATCCATATTTTCCTTGAGCTCGGAAAGTTGTCGGTCAGCGGTCTGTAGCTTCTCCTGTTTGTCTGCCAATTTATTCTGGATAGCGGCCAGCTCATTTTCGAGCTTTTCTTTCTCGGCAGATAAAGTCTGTGCATCACCTTTCCGGGCTTCCATATCATTTTTGAGTGCCGACAATTGGGCTTCTTTTTCGGCCTGCTCCTTTTTCAAGTTTTCCACCATTGAAGTCAAGCCCTTGACCCTGCGCTCTGCCATCCGGATGTCCGAATGGAGAGAGGAAAGGACTTGCTGATGGCGGCTGATATTCTCTTCTATTGTAGAGCATTCCTCTGACAGCATACGACGGTATTCTTCTGTACTGCGATGCTTCTTTCCCGTTTCGGAAACACTTGAGCCTCTGGACATGCCCCATTTGCTATTGACTTCTGCATAAAAGTCCGTATGAAGCTGTTTCATGCGCCCGCTGAATTCATATTTGTCCTTACCGGCAAATATCTCCTTGTACGCAAACTTCCCATCTTTGATTGGCAGCAAAGTACAATGCACATGTGGATTCAACTCATCCAGATGTACAATGAATGCGGCAATATTCTGTTCACCATATCTGCCGCAGACAAATGAATAGACATCCTTTGCCCAACGTTCAATCTCACTCTTCCTTTTTATGTGTCTATTGTCCGCACCTTTTTCAAAATCGACTTCCTGCTTGCCAAATGCGAGTTCCTGCATCCGTGTGCGAGAGCCCCCAAAAATGATATTTACGACTGTACGGAATCTCGGTTCTTCCAAACCTTCATTGGGATCCTTTATGCCTCGTTTATGCAACAGTTCAGCCATTCGCTCAGGAATGCTCCGGCCTTTGTCGATAGGACGGATCTTACCTCCTGATACGACTTCAAAATTCAGGTGTTCACGTGTCGTGTCATAATTACCAAGGTCAGTAGCCCTTTTCCAACCTTTCTCTGTCCAATTGCGCATATGTTCATTACTCTGAGCCACTGTTATCCCTTTGGATACATGTACGTCAAGTACCTGTTTTGCATTTGCCATATTGTTTCCGTGTTGTTTTGTACAATCCATCATGTCCCAGCTTGCTGCTTGTTCGGACATGCCTCCCTGCGACGTTAGTCGGCAGGGGTATTAGGCTACCCACTCCCTCTGTTTCGTGGCATGTGGGCAAGCCCACTTGCCTCATAAAACTGGAAGGATGTCAGGACTGAGATAGGGATGGATTGTTCCTGGTTATACAATTCATTTTCGTTTCCCGGTTCAGTCCGACAATGTCTGGGCTTTTGCCGCAAGCGATAAAAAGGGAATACGGAACGATTTAAGGAGTTCTTTGTTCCTGTCCATATCAACACCTGCGCCGGATGTTTCGGGATTAAATACAAGCTCCGCAAGCTCTTTGGCGGTCTCGATAAACGCGCCCCATTCACCGCCGAGGTCAAGGGTGAAGAACTGCGACAGTTGTGAACTGTTATCGAATCTTGACTTACGCAACACACGCTGGAGAGCGGCATTGGCAATACACTCTAATATTGTTTCCCTTAGTTTTTCTTCCTGTCTGACGACTTCTGCCGATACCGTATCGGTGCCGTTGCCGGAAGCCTGAGAATTATCTTTACCGGCAATGGCGGCTAATGCCTGGCAAAGAGCCTGACCACATGAATGACCGGCATCCTCCGATGTCTTTTTGCCGATGACCCATTCGGACAATATACTGCCGATTCGTGTGGCAAAGTCCGGCTCTTCCTGTTCAGTTCCGGCTATTGCATTTTTTCCAGACTGCACGGTCATGGTGATGATGACGCTTTTATTAAGTTTTGTGCGTTCAAGTAGCCCGAAAGATTCCAGAGCATCCAGAAAGGTTCGGACAGTGGCACGATGCCAATGCCAGAATTCCGCAAGATCGGAGATTGTCACATGACATTGGTTGGGAAGAAGTTTTCGCTCCACTTTTCTTACAAATGGAGAAACAAAACCTGCCATTGATCTGTCCAGCAGGTCCCAATACGCTTCCGTCTTCGTTTTACGGTCTCCAGCTTTCTCCTTCAGGAAATCGAACACCTTGACATCTGCCAATATAAAGGTCGTATTCTCTTGACTATTTTCCATTTTACTTTGTTTTAATGATTATTACAGTGCGGAGTTTCTGAAATGCTGCCTTTGTCCGCTTCAAAGACACCATCGCGTGATGATTATCGTGTTTCTTTTCGGATATCGTTTCAGGATGCGTTGTCGTTCCTTCAGCCTTTTCTTCATCATCGCATTCGGCTGTGACCGGAGCAGAGGGATAGAACAAGGCTGCCAAAAGAATATAGTACGCAGTTACGGTAGTAGTGTACAGATACGGTTCAAAGCAGCTGACCAATGTTATAGCACTGATGCCGGCAAACAGACTCATGGAATCATGCAAACGGCTCAGACACCTGTCCGCCAGCTTGAACGAGAACATAGCGGCACAGATAACGGTTGATACCAGGATGCCGAATTCACCAGCATGTCCACTTGCATAGACATAGTGGAAAAGCAGTAGCAGGAACAGAATCACCCGTGTATAAAGTTTGCGGGCTCTGATGTTTTGTTTCATGGAAGCGTGAAACTTTGCCATAAACCGGTATGGCTTTTTGTACAATATCAATGACAGTACAAGAGGGGTCACGCAAAAGATGAGTTGCAATATTTTCAGTAACATAAGTAATATGGTTTTTCGGGTACGTGTATAGGTGTTGCTCTGAGTTCCAAGTGGACAATATCATAAGTTGCCAAGCGGATAATGGTTTCGGCATCCACGGCCGTGAGGTTCATTGCAGCTTTTTTGATTCGCTGCTTGAATGACCGGTCCTGTTTGCGATAGATAGCCAAAGCTTTGTTCAGTTCATGTTCAGGGATGGCCCATGTGGTACCTTCGAGGTATGTTCCGTTTGTCTTGAACGCCCGCAGGACCAAAGTTCGGGAGACAAGGTAGTCCGTCCTGTCACTTCTTGAGATGATATGTTCTTTATAGAGGTTGTCGTCTGCGACCTCTATCCATGTTCGGTGGGCATTGATCCAATAGACCATCTGCCTGTATAATGTATTTCTCATGATGATGTTGTTTTTATAAAAAGTCAATAAGTATGTCCTCCTTGTTCTTCTGGTATTTCAGCTTTCCGCTTTTAGAATGGAGTTGCAAGTCAAGGCAGAGATCCCCGTACATTTGTTCAAGTGAATCATATATGGTTACAAGGATGGTATGGACCTTGCCATCGGAATCAGTCTTAGCGTTCACCTTGAACATTTGGCCGAAAGATGGATTGGAGTAAGCGCATGTACTATGGCCGAACGGTTCGTCTTGCATAGGAATGTGATGATAAAGCACAATCAGTTCCATATCATCCTCCAGCATATCCATCACTTCTTCCAGGTCATAAGGATCATGCAATGGAAAAGTCAGCAGGACATAGTCCCCGTAAAACTGCGGCTCCTCCATAGTGGTTACATCGAGCAGCTGTGGCAACTGAAGGGGGACAAACGTCATAAAGTCTTTCAGAAAGTGTCGTAGCATATTCATTTGATTTTATGTTTATAGCGTGTGAATGTAAATCTCCATAAGCATTCCGGGTAATTCATCCAGGCGGTTGTCTCCCGAGTTCAAGATTCGGCACAAAGTCTCAAATATGGCCGGAGTCTGTACGGCAAACCGTTCAAGCTGTTCCTGGTCTTTGGAAGAAAGCATCGACAGGTGGAAACTGTCCATAGAAACGTATGGGCGCATAAGCATCCAGATATATGCGTAGGCTTGTGCTTTTGTTTGGACCTTTTGATTATGAATGTCATTGATGCAGGTTCCGGTATTAAGTATCAGTCTGCGATTGGTTCGCATGGCCAGGTAAACGAGGGCATCCTGGTGAGGTATCTCTTTACGTTCGGCGGCAAACAAAATCTGCAAACAGCATTTTTCCGTATCACGCGTTATATCGGAAATGTCTTCATCACCAATGCTGCACAGATATGGCAAGAACGCCCGAAAAATAGCATCCTCTTTTCCGATGAACTCTGTCATGTCATCTGTCCCGTGTATGCCATTTCGGAGAGTGTTGGCCAGCAAAGTACGATAATCCGAAATGATTTGCTTCCTGTCTCCCTTATGGATTGGGCGTTTATCTAATGACTCAAAGAATGGACGGATCTTTTCCACGGTCCGGATTAATCCATTGTCTTTGTCATTAGATGAAAGTTTTCTTTTCAATAGGAATAACTCCTGATAGGAACGTGGCCTTGACAAAGCCAGACGCGAGAACTCCAGGCGTAGGGAATCATGTATGCCTTCGCATGTCTTACGAAGGTCTTGACCATGGATCCCAACCGTGTCCTGCCGGACATGGTTAAAAACGGAATCTCTTATGGCTTGCCATTGGCAAAGGTTTTCTGACAGCTCTTCAAATGAAATAGATTTCATCTTCCTTACTTCGAGCAGATAATTTCTGTATGTACCGGCAGGATCGCTTTCGGACTGTTCAGTCAATCCGCCATTACATGATGTGAACATGCATACCGTGATTGAAGCGGCAGCTATCATGTGTAAAAAACTTGATGCTTTAAGGTTCGTTTTTTGAATTTTCATACTATATATTTTCGTACTATTTCACGCAAAACTATATATAATTTTCTATACTTAATACCATTGGAACTGTATTTTGTGTATTTTTCAATATCGTACTTAATAGTATGATTATCAATGAAAACAAGTGAAAGGAAAAAGGACGAAAAAATAAATAGTTCGATTTTTATAATGGTTTGATTTGGCCACTCAAATAAAACTTGTATATTTGCACTTGTTATCATTTGTATTGGATATTGACATGGCAAAAGTTGGTTATATATTTAAGGCAAATTCGTATGATGAATATGATGCGGACAAGGAATGGATGTGCCAGTACGGTTGTGTACAAGTGATAGAGGAATCAGTCCAGCACGAGACGCTCAGACCTCGCTGGAAACAGCTCATGACAAATCTTGAGAGAGGGGACGAACTGGTTGTCTCGAAATTCAGTAACGCCGTGCGCGGTTTGAGGGAGTTGGCCGCATTGATAGAGTTATGCCGGATCAAAGTGGTCCGCATTATTTCCATCCATGACAAGATTGACTCCCGTGGTGAATTGTTTCCGGACACGACGGCGGCGGAGGTGCTGACCATGTTCGGATCTCTTCCGGAAGAAGTGGCTGTATTACGCAAGTCATCTGACCGGGTGATACGCCTGCAACAGAGTATCAGTGTACCGGTGAAGACGAGCAAAATGTTGAGCAAGACCGAGCGGGATAAAATAGCTGTGGACATGTACAACAACGGGTATTCAGTCAATGAAATCATGGCGCATTGCAATGTCAAGAGCAAAAGTACTGTGTACCAAATTTTAGGCAAGTACAATGTGGCACTCAGCAGGAAACCTGGCCGCGTACCTGGAAATAGGAAATAGGAAGTCAAGGCAACCGATGCCATATTAGTGACGGATTTGCCTGTCAGTTTAAGTATATTTAGGGAAGCCTCTGACCCTTATTGGAAATTTGTAACGCTAAATATAAAAAAGGATATGGGAGAAATTATAGTCGTAGTATTGGTACTTTATGTCTTTTGCAAAATCGTGAAGGGCATATTTGGCGGATTCAGCAAAAGCTGCTTCCGTCATGATAAATAATCATTGCTGCCAACTGTTCACGCAAGGGAACAGTAAAAAAGGAAAACTAAAAGAGGAAAACTGCGTCATGAATAGCATCCTCGTTATATCAATATAAGCCCCCCCCCAAAGGTTTTGCTTGACTTTTAGGGGGCTTGGTGTCATTTATTCATTTCCTTTTTGTATTCCAAAATCTTGTCCATTGTCAGCCACTGCGGCTTTTCTCCTTCCTTGAAGCTGTCGTGCAACTTTATCATTAAATCGATTTGCCGTTCTTCATCACCTGCCCACAGGCGTTTGGGGTCTCTGCCTCCGTAATCCAAATAATACTCACAATCTGACTGCATCCTGGCTAACAGCATATATCTGAACCGTGCGTCTCGTTGCAATATATCATCAGCCGTTGTCCTTCCTGCTGTGCTTGGCTTGTTATTCGTGTTCATACTCAATTTACATTAACTTGTTATACAATCAGTCCGTTACGTCATAATAATAGCTTAACTCTTCGTCCTTCAGATTCTCAACCGCATACTGGTCTGCCTGTCTCCAGAGTGCATCATACAACGCCGCCACATTCGGTTTCGTTTTATAGTGCTGCCATATCTTGTGATTCAATACCAACACCAATTCCGTAAGGTACTTGCAGTTGCCTTTCCACTCTTCAAAGGCACGGTTGAAAGTGTCCTGAATAGCCGATAACCCGAAAATGTCGGCCGCTGAAAAATCTTCCCAAAAAGTAGTCTGTACGTTATACCCGTTCTCTGCCATAAATGCTCTGAATGTCATATCATTAAAATTTTTAGTTGTTTTTATTTCCCTCTGATACATCCTGTATCGGAAGGTTGATTATTTTTCTGCCCACAAGATTGGCGGTCTGTCAGGCAAGGAGGATGCGAAAAATACTCTTTCCGACATGTCGGAAAGGAAGATTTTTCAGCAGCAAGCATAAGCGTTCCTTGACAGGACAAACAACCGGCAATCAAACTTTGCAGAAGAAATAACCGGGCTTTCGAAATAGGCGTGTAGGGAATTTCAGGCATTGCAATAAAAGGGGAAAACGTGAAATACAAAAGGCTATATTACGGAAGGCTTCGAGCAAAACAAAAGCGGCCCGAAAGCCGCTTTGTCAGGAAAACAGGGATTACTTCTTGCCCTTTTTCGCTTCTTTTGCCGGTTTCGAAGGAACTTCTTCCTCCTTCTCGACAGCCGGATAGAATTTGACTGCAACCGTCTCGATGCGGTTGTGCTGCACTCCATCTTTGTCAGTCCATTCTTCAGGCTTGAAGTAGCCTTCTACGGTCAGCAGCGTACCTTTGGTAAGCTGGTCAAACGACCCGGAATTTTCATTCTTGCGCCACGCTTCAATGTTCATGAAAGCGGATATGCGCTTGGTTTCTTCGCCGATCTTCTCCTGGCGGGCAACAGCCAGAGGGAAACGTGCAACACTTGTGTTAGTGAATTGATAAACCTCGGCGTCTTTTGCGACATAACCGGTTACTGCGAAATTGTTCTCGTACTTTTTCATTTCGATTGCTTTTTGAAGTTAATAAATCAGTTTTACGGTGCATAAAAAGTAGGTGCAGTAAAGGGATGCACCAAGGATAACGTATAAATACTCTTTATTTTGGGGTTCTCCCAAACCGGAGGCTTGATAAAGGAAGATTTGTACTGTTACGCCATTGGTCAAGACCATGGGTCGCGCCCGGCTGCATACTAACTTTGCAACGAAAAACGATATGGCGACTTCAATAGAAAGCAGTCACGAAAAAGAAGAGGAAAAACAATTGGCAACTGGTTAAAGGAATAATAAAGACGGACGGTGCTGTCAATGGGCACGAATTGGTTTCAACTCTCGGCTGGCATAGGAAGAAGAGCTTCTGGCGAGAAACAGCACCATGTCTCATGATTTGAAGCGGCAAGGATGATATGCCGTACTGGCAGTAAGCGTATAAGCTGCGGCGTGGGAAAGGCCGTAAGACGAAGAATTGGCAAAGGGGTGCTGGCGTATCGGTGTTGCAGCCTTTATCCGGCAAGAGAAATGAGGGAAAAGAAGGCAAAATGAAAAAAGGGCTGAAGCCCGATTGGGAGACAAAGCGGAACGGGCGCGTTATGCGAGTTTCAGCTTCTATTTTATAAAGGGATATGGCGCAGCCAAAAGAGAATATAAATGGATAATCCGGCAAAAATCATTGTCCGGCCAATGGCCATCTGCGTCTCAATGAAGTTTTGGATATAAAAGGTTATTGCGGTAAATGAAGTTACGGGCTGGAACTGAATATTCAACTCCAGTCCGTATAGTACAGAGGCTCCATGTCAGAATTGGATCATCATGATGCGGTGTGGAAAGATTTTGTTTTTGTCGCTCGGTTTTCGTTTGCATATCCAAAGATGGTGTGCCCCATAGCCGAACGTGAAATACTCGTCAAGCCGGGTCTCTTTCTTTAGACTCTCCATGCTTGTGCGAAGTTCGTTTTCGTCTTTTGAAAAAAGAAGCGTGTTAATAATTCTGAAATATAGATTTGTCACTTCGCTGCAGTAAGGGCAAAAAGGGTGTTCAATCGTTACGTTCATAATTGTCTTCGTTTAGTGCATTAGTCATGATAGATTCTTCTTCCTGGTTGAAAATCTCAATAGTCGAGTAACCATCGTTTTCTTCGGGAAACAAAAGCTCGGAAGTATCACGCAAAGCCTCACTTCTTCCATGAGAAAGACGGCTGTCAATGATATTCGAAACATCTTTGCAACGCCAGGACCGGACGATTGCCTCTGCTTCCTCATAACTGTTGGCTTCCACAGTGAAATAGTCTCTTTCCCAACTTTTGACTTTACAGTCTTGATAAAATTCAAATTTTCCCATAAGCCATGTATTCTAACGTACTACTTCAACTATATCCTCAATCCTGCCATACAGTATTGAGCGTAATGCGGTTTTGTCTATGGCATAATATTCTTGGATATGCCCGTATTGTTTGACGAAATACCGCTTGAGAACATCGGAAAAATCAAAATGATAACCGCTCAAGGCAATCCCCCGTTTGAAATAGGTGCTTTCGCTCACGTTGCGAGTAATCCAATTCTTGTCTTCTCTATTGAGTTTGCCGCCATTATTCAGATGTTCCCGCAACTTATACACTCGGCTGCCTTGTAATGTTGCCAGCTCCGGAACATCCCATTGAACGAATTTTGTTGCTATCTGTGCCATATTGCTTAATCATGAATAATAATTTCATCTCGGAATACTGAAATCTCTTTGCCGCTTTCAAGGCGGACAACTATGGTAGTGCCATAGTCGTCCACAATTACACCTTCCGTGTAGCCTTTATAAGCCGTGGATAAAGTACAGGATAAACCTATAATATCGCTTTCGTTATCAAATGTTCTGTTGCTCATCACTATTATATTTTTATTTCCCACTTGCCTTGAGAGAAGATTCTAAAACTCACATATTCATTTTCAAATTCATAAGTTAGAATTTTAATATAGACTTTATCTTTTGCTTCCAGTGAGGCAACCAATTGGTCCATTTCTTTTTCTGGATATTCCCACCGGGAAGGAAATTCTGCATCAACAGAATTACCATACTTGTTTGCATAACAACTGAAATTGTCATCCAAGAAAGCCTCTATCTTATTGAGGTCATTTTGGTTTTCCGTACTTGCGTAGAAAATGTTTGTCGCATAATTTGCCATATAATTCTATTTTAAGTTTTCTTTTTTTCCCTCATGTAGCATTTACTACTTCAGGCTTGATTAATTATGTCGCTTCATAAGGTGTCATGGCTCTTTATGCAAGGTTTCACGACCAAATACTACCGCTGCAAAGCAAGGTGGAGATTTTGTTGTGAACCTCAAGGATACCTTGCATACAAGAAAGACATGACAAATACCTTTGCGGCACAATTCATCAAATAGCCCGAAGTCGAATGCTTATAGGGACAAATATTTACTCGTAAACTTATAAAGGAATATATTGCAGCGAAAAGAGAAAGGATGGAGTCAAAGGGAGTCCACTTTCTGCGGTCTAAAAAGGGAGTGGCAGAGTGAGCAAAAACAGTTTAGTTTAGTCCATTAGCCTATATATATGCTAAACTAAAGTAAACTAAAAATAGACAAATATTTGATTGCTTGGATGATTATTTTTAACTTTGCACATATTGATACCGATCATTGAAAACAATACTTTTCTCTTTTCGCTGCGAATTCCTGGATATATGAAAAAACATATATTGAATCAGGATGAGAAAGCATAGTAATAGCTTGGATTGGTGCTTTGATTGCAAGCAAGTGAAAGGAATGAAAAGTAATGCAAACAAAAAAACGAGGATTTACCTAAAAAACCATTTTTGTTCCTGATTTGTTTCTTGTTTCAGAAACAAAATTCATAAACTACTCATTTACAAATGGTTAAATAGTTGTATATTAAATTTTCCAGATTCATCATATATGATCTTCTCGTAATGCCCGGCCTTGGCCTTACGCAGCAGCCCGCTCCTGCACAGTTCCTTGAGGTAGTTCATCACCGTGCGCTCGCTGACATTCTGCAGCTCCTTTCCAATAGCGATGGCCGTTTTCGTGTTGAAAGTGTCCGGCAACAGCGACAGCAGCACCTTGGGCGGTTCCTCGCACATGTCCTCCGCCACGAATGAGCGGATGCGGCGGTACGAGTCCTCGAAATAACCGTTCAGCCGGATGGCGGCTTTGACGGAAGCCAGATCCACAAACTGCAGGTGGCTCTCACCGGATGCGTACCGCAGCACCTGCATAAGCAGGGCAAGCCGTGCCACCTGCGCCGGATGCTTCATCTCACGGCTGTCCACCTCGGCGTCGTCCTCTATCCGGTTGATGCGTTCCACTTTCCTGTTCCACCATGAGAAGAAGTATTCCCTTGCCTCCCTGTCCATGGACAGCACATGGGGCATCCTTTCTTCCTCTCCCGTGTTATAGTCAAGGGCGAGCACCTTGGCAAGTATCTGTTCCCAGCGTGCCGCCGCCATGGAAGCCCTGTCCTCCCCGCCATCATCCCAATCGGTCCATTTTGGCACTTCACGGGACTTGGGAAGCACGAACAGGATGCGGTCGAGCAGGCCGTTCTCCTCAAAACCTTTCGTCAGCAGTTCGTGTACGCGCTTGGTCTGTGTGGTCCCGATGATGTTGATGCACGGCTGTTCAATATGCACCGGTACCGTGCTGCCGACCCTTGTCACATCCAATGCCCCGCCGCTCCATGCCGTGAGCAGCTGCTCTATGAGCTGCCCGTTGGTGTAGCGGTTGGCGGAGTTGAACATGCCCATGATTTCGTCCACCAGGATGACCACGCTGCGGGGATTGTTGTTGTGTGTCAGCAGGAGCGATTCCGGAGTGAAGTCGGATACGACCGTGCGCCGCAGTACAGGCTTCCTGCCGCTTTCCCCGGCGGCCTTCCATGTCTCCAGTTCCGACTCATACGCCTTGAACAGGGCATAGTCGGGTTTTCGTATGGGACGGTATGCCGCTTCCAGCGGCGGTGTCTTGCCCAGTCCCGGCCTGCCCACGAGGATGATGTAGAGGGCGGCGTTGCTCTGCCACTCGCCTTTGATGCGGATACGGTAGGTGCCTCCCAATGCGGCCGATACCGCCGACAGCATGGCCGTCGCGATGAACTCGGTCTTGTAGTTCTCGTACCGGACCATGTCAAGGATGACGGATTGAACCGTCTGCGGAAACACTTCCAAAGGGAAGCCGGTGTCTTTGGTATGTTCCGCCTCCATGCGGATCATGTTGCACAGTTCAAGTCGGGTGTGTGTCATGTCAGCCATTTCTCTTCTTGCAATAGGATGTCACACTCTCGGATTTCCCTCCCGTCTGCACGCGGCGGACATCGGACTTGGCGTACATGTTCTTGTTGCCCACCTTGACAGGCACGAGGTAGCCGCGCTTCGCCCACAGGTTGAGCGTGCCCTCGCATACATTGAGCAGTTCACGGACTTGTTTCGTATTAAGCCAAGTCTCTTCCGCCTCACGCTTCATGGCGGCGTCCCTTTCCTCCTGCTGTGCCATGATGGTGCGCTGCACGATGGACTCGGCAAACATCTTAAGGTCGGCGGGCGTGACTTCCAGTTTCACGTTCGCACCCTGTTCGACCAGACTTTCTATGGTAATCATAAATATCAGTTTTTGAATTTTGTGATGACCATCTTCAAAAGTTCCCTGACGCCTCCCTTCCGATGGCTTGTAAAAGAGAAGCACCGCCTATCCCCGGGAAGAGGATTGACGGTGCAAAAGTATATAGGAATTGAAACGAATTGATATATAATGCCTTGTCTTAAATTGTCATGACCATTCAAGTCTGCATGACCATGTAAAACGGCTCGTTTTGCCCTATCCGGCCACAGTTTCCGCTTCATCATCGGCAGCGATTTCTCTGATTTCCGCTGCCAGTGTCCGGTACAGGTCTCGGTTCTCGTCACTCTCGATAAGAGGTGCCATCTGATCTTTCCCGTCCTTGATGACATGCTTTGCCGCCTTCAGGAAGCCGACCGCCTGCCGTATGGCGCTCTCGCTTTTCAGCGAGGGCAGGTCGGGGAACTGCAATGCCATCCCCACGCTGTACTCCTTCGCGGCGTGCATCCCGGCCACCAGCCGCAGGTCTTTCAGCACATAGAACGGCAGTGCCTGATGGACGGCACTCGTGTTTATGGAAACGAAACGGCGGATACATTGTATGACTGCCTCTTTATTTCCGCACTTGAGGTAATCCGCGAGCGGCCGCTCCTGTATCTTCTTCTTTCCGGCCGTCCGCTGCGCCTGTGGTGCCGTTCCGGTGACGGAACTTGTTGTCTCGGTCTGATTGTTTTCGGTATCATTACCTCCAATTTTGTCCTTTACGGACTGCAACGCCCATTCGCCGATGCCGCCTTTCTCAATGGCACTTTTCATGGCTAAATGCCTGTCCCAGTCCTCTTGCGTGCGGAAGCCATTCTTTATGGACACCTCGATAATCTGCCTGACGACAATGGAGCAGCCCATCCGCTCGGCGTTCCCTGCTTTGGGATGCCCAGCCTGCCTGCTGACCATGTCCACCATGGCCTCGAAACTCTTGCCGTAATACAGCCAGCTCAATACAAGAGGGGCGGACAGGGTCACGCGGCGTTTTCTCAGGCTCTGTCTGAAAATGTATCTCATCCTGCCCCAGAAGGAGGACGGAGGAGAAGTCGCATCCTCTTCCCTCTGTTTCCTGTAAAGTTCCACGATCTGCTCCGGCACCGCGTTCTCTTTAAAATGGAGGCCTATGTTCTCGAATCCGTCCGTGCTGTCGTCACACCATGATATCTGCCATTCCTTTTTGATGCCGGGCAGCTGCTTGAATATGGCCCGGCATACGGCAAGGTACTGCACCTCGTTCCCGTCCGCCATCATTTTCGCGAAGCGGGTGTATTCCTCCCTATGGCTGTCCTTCCACTGGAGGATGTCCGCCTTGAACTGTTCGTATGTCTGTTTCTGCCCGTCCATAGGATTTTATAAATGATAAAAGCGAAATATGATAATCAGTCCAGAAGGTTTACCAGTTCCTTCTTCATCTCGTCGTCAATTTTGCGGTACCGTGCGAAGGCCCGGCTTCCTTCCGAATGTCCCGACATGGAGGCTATCAAGTTCGGGTCCTTGACCTGCCTGTAAAGGTTACCGATGAAGGTCTTGCGTGCCGTATGGGTAGATGCGACCTCGTATAGGGGTCTCGCCACGTCCTCCCTTGTCTTGGGATCGAGGACTATGACCTTGCGGTCGATGCCCACGTACTTGAGTATCTCCTTTATCTTCTTGTTGTAGCCGAAGTGCGAGAACCGGGGGAGCAGGGCGTTCTCCAGATCCTTGTAGCGTTCCAGTATGCCCAGCGCCTTTTGGTTGAGCGGTACACGCACCGTATTGGCATGCTCCATCTTCGTCTTCTGCGGGATGTACTCCACGAAGCCGTCCACGATGTTAGCCTTGGTCAGCCTGTTCAAGTCGCTCACGCGGCATCCTATCAGGCACTGGAACATGAAGATGTCACGGTAGACCGGGTAGGTAGTTCCCATGCCGCTCAGGTCTGCATAGTACACCTTGTCCCGCTCTTCGAGTGTCAGGTAGAACGGGTCGCCATACATCGGCCGGGCAATCTGGTACTGGTCGAAGGGGTTGTTCCTTGTCAGTCCGCGCTTGATGCACCACTTGACGACGGTGCGGATGCGGTAGAGCGAGCCCGACATGCTGTTCTCGGAACGCTTCTGCCCGACATCGCGGTGCTTCTCGTTCCGGTAGAATACGGGATACATGTCCACATATTTGTATTCCTCCTGCATCCACAGCTTGAAGTCCCTGATGTCGTCAGCCGTTATGGTGTCGATGCAGAGGTGGAAGCCCCGCTGATGCAGCACCTCGTGTCGGAAACGCTCGTAGCGCAGCACCTTGTTGAGATTGTCGAGGTGGTGCTTGCGGCTTTCGTCCGCAAGCGGTGTTTCCTCGATGTATTTCCTTATCTGGCACGAGAGCAGGTACTCGTCGGCCTTGTTGCCGCCCCTCGCGTTGATGTTGGGATGGTGGTATCCCTCTATCAGGCTTTTGAGCCAGCTGCCGTCCACGCCCCTGTGGTACTCTTTTGTGATAAGGTGGGTGATCTGCTGCACGTCCTTGTCGAAGTTCATCTTCTTCTCCTCCGACACCAGAGCCACGCGGGGCTTGTAGCCCTGCCGTTCCGGGCTCCAGTGGTTGGGGTTGATGGACAGTTCGCTCGCTGCCTTGATGTCCACGCCGCCGATGTCCCGGACACGGAAATAGACCCGTGCCTGGTCGGTGATGTTGTTCTTGGCGGCGGTCTTCCGGATGAATGCGGTCACTTTCATATGTATGTCCTCCTTTCTCTCTAATCTATCATGTCCACAAGCCTGCGCTTCATGTCATCGTCTATCGTGCGGTAGCGGCTGAACGCCCTGCTGCCCTCCACATGCCCCGACATGGAGGCTATCAGGTTGGGGTCGGGCACCTGCCTGTAGAGGTTGCCCACGAAGGTCTTGCGTGCCGTGTGGCTGCTGGCCACTTCGTACAAGGGCTTCTGCACGGTGTTGTAGCCGTGCGTGTCGAGGATGGTCACCGTCCTGTCTATGCCGCAACGCTTCAGCAGTTCCCGTATGCCGAGGTTGTAGGTGTGTATCTGCCTGAACGGGAACAGTCTGTCGGCATTGGCATCGTATCGTTCCAGTATCTTCAACGCCTTTTCGTGCAGGGGTACCCTGACGGTTTTCGCCTGACATTTCTTCGTCTTCTGCGGCATGTATTCCAGAAAGCCGTCCTTGATGTTGGCCCTTGTGAGACGGTAAAGGTCGCCCACACGGCAGCCGACATAGCAGTGGAACACGAAGATGTCACGGATGACGGCCAGCTTCGGGTTGTCGTTCAGGTCTGCGTCATAAAGGATGTTTCTTTCTTCGGAAGTGAGGAAGAACGGGTCGCCGTAGGTAGGCTCCTTACAGCCGTAGAGGGCATAGACCTCGTTGTCGGAATACCTCATCTTCTTGCACCAGTGCAGGAAGGTGCAGAACAAATTCATGATGTTGATGACGGTCGTGCCGGAAAGCGGTCTCGGCCTGTGGTTGATGAGCATGCGGGGAGCGTAGAAGTCGGGGTGTTCCGGCCGCAGCCTGTACTCGTTCACGACATAATCCCGGAAAGCGTTCATCTGCTCCAGCGTGACGGTCTCCACGAAGAGGGTGAAGTCCGCCTCGCCCAGTATCTCCCGGCGGTAGTCGTGGTAGCGGGTCATCTTGCGCTCGAAGCGGACGATATGCTCCTTTGTTCTCTCCGCACCGTCAAACTTCTCCAGATACTCGTGGACACGGGCGAGCAGGTTCGGGTGGTTGCGCTCGAAGGCGCGGGCAGGGTACAGCACATCCTCGATGACCTGCCTCATCCACCTGCTGTCCGCCTTGTCCGTGAAGGTCTTCTCCGCCCGCTCGATGATGGAGGCGATCTGTTCCGGAAGGCGTTTCTGCTCGGCGGCAGGCACGGCTGTCGTGCGCTTGTAGCTGAGGGTATCGGAATCCCAATACTTGTCCTGCACTTCAAGCGGGGAAACAACCTTTATGTCCACATTCTTATCCCTGACCCTGAAACAGATGTTCGAGGCCTCGGGGGAAGACTTTTTTAGATAGACGGTGACTTTCATCTGCGTTGCTTTTTCGGTTATGCGGCAAAGGTATAATAAATTCCCGTAAATGTTCCCATATATCCCGAAGAAACTTGCAACGGATTAAGACAAATTAAAAAGTCGTTCCCGAATCTGATACCACATAAAGCACAGAAAATCAATGGTTATATTTGCAGATGTTTAGCTCTTTTTTTCATTTCGGATTGTATCCGGCTTCCTGAATATCATATATTGCAGTTCCACACTTTTTTTATGCATCCGCTTTTTTGGAGACCGGGAAGCAAATAAAATTCAACAGCCATGAAAAAACTGTTTCTATTGATGTTTGCTGGGATGGCAGGGATCTGGAGTGCATCGGCGCAGGACATTATTGTGAAAAAGAACGGTGAGGAACTCCAGGTGAAGGTCGAAGAGGTCGGTGAACAATCGGTCCGTTATCGGAAATTTTCCAATCTTGGAGGTCCTATTTACTCCATTTCCCGCGATGAGATCTTTATTATTCGTTACGAGTCGGGCGATAGGGATGTGATATCTTCGCTTGAAACTCCCGCCTCCGAATCCGCTGATACTCCGGTTCTCCCGACGCGCGTAGATGTCGAACGCGCCGTAGTCATGGCAAAAGAGGCCGAGCGGAAAAAGATGACAGAGTTCGGACTGCAGGCGGAGATTGGCTTGAGTTTTTGGTCGTTCAAATCCTATTTCGAAGATGGGTTGTCTCAATACGGGGATGTCGCGCGTTATACCAATAATCCCCAGATGCGGTTCGCCGTATCGGCCTTTGTTGAACATTTCTTCAAAAAAACGGGCGAGGGTCATGTCGGTGCCGGAATCGGTTACATGCATGATGCGAGCTGGACAAGCATTGTTGCGAAGGACGGCAACGGCAGTTTTGATTTTCGGATGAAGTATGATGCCTTGTTTGCTTCCGTATATTATGGATGGCGGCCCGTCCGCAACGGATTCTACCTGCAGGGCGGATTCCGGTTTGCCTATGTGGTGAATCTGCAGGGCAAGATCGGCGTTGAAGGGTCGTATTTTGAGTCGGCATGGGGACAGATTATGGGGGACGATTTTGAGCGGGATGCCTGGATCAAGTCCGGAAGTGATATCACGCGGTCGTTTATTGTTTGCCCGTATCTTGATGCGGGCTATTCGTTCGGACATGTTGATCTTGGACTGCAGTACCAGTTTGCGGTAGCATCTCCCAACAAGGAGGCCGGAAACAAACCTTCGTCATTGGGTTTCACGCTTAAATATCGCTTTTAGCCATGAAACATATTGGGACGATGCTCATTGCGCTCTTGTGGTATTCGGGTGCCTGGGCTCAGGATCTGATCCTGCTGCGCAATGCCGAAGAGATTCGTGCCGAAGTCCGGGAGATTACCGATACGCATGTTCTGTATCGGTTGTGGAACGGGTCGGAGGAGGTACTCTCTTTGCCGCGGAACGAAATATTTTCGATAACATACCGTAATGGAGAGAAGGATCTGTTTATGGAGGATCCCGCACCAACAGCCATTGAAGAGTATCCGTGGCCTGAAGTGTCGAAAACCTATCGCCCGGGTGATCTGTTTGACGAGAACGGTGTCCGGGGACTGGTCATTTCGGTAACCGACGGAGGGCGGCATGGATTGATCCTTTCGCTCGATCAGAAGGAATTGCCATGGGTTGGTGAAGAAAACAGGCAGGCGCTTGCAGGAACGGAGAAACTTGCATCGGGATGGAAAATCCGCTATGTCTATTATGGAGGCGTTGAACTGGGTGTAGCCGATCGTTCGGATGGCTGGCGGAACCGAGTTCGCTTGTTTGAAGTCTTGGCCTCGACGGGTTTTTCGCTTTCCGATTTCCCGGCGTTCGAGTGGTGCGAGGCTCGGGGTTCGGGTTGGTATCTCCCGGCTTTGGACGAGTTGAAGGGATTGTGGACTCTGATCGGAGGTGCTGAAGAAGATGGAAAGTTTAGTTTGGGGGATTACGAAGCAGCGAGAAAACGCTTCAATGCCTATATGACACAATATGGCGGGGATCCGTATCCGCGTTTGCCCTCGTTCCGTTTCTGGTCATCTACCGAAAAGGATGCCGGACGGGCCTATGGATGTGATGTGGGTTGCTCTCCGGATATTGTCTGGCGCGCCTATCGAAAGCCGTACGGAGAGATTCTGGACGAAGGAGGAGGCAAGGCTTCGGAGTGGAGCGTTCGTGCCGTTCACAAGTTCTGACCGGAAGCAAGATACCCGGAGGTCCCGGCATCTTTCCTTGTTCGGCTCTGATCAATGCGGAGGTCCGTCTGTCGTTACGGCGGGAATCTTATCGAATCATCTTTTCCTTAGGTCCCGGGGCCGGTTCGCCGGCCTCGGGCGTTTCTGCGAAATAACGCCACAGGGGTGCTGCCATCAGTGCCTGCCGGATGCGGTCCGTGCGGAGCAGTTCGAGCACCTCGCTGCGGGAGAAGAGGTGTACGCGGATATCCTCCGTGGCATCGAGCTGCTGGTCTCCGAGCCGTTCGACGCCCGTGGCGAGGAAGCAGTGCGTGAGGTTGTTCTGCGTGGCGGGGTTGGCCGAGATGCTGGTCAGCAGGCGCCATTTGCCGCCTCCGTAGCCGGTCTCTTCGCGCAGTTCGCGCCGGGCCGCGTCGAGCAGCGACGCATCCGACGGCTCCACCACGCCGGCCGGAATCTCGTAGGAGGTTTCGCCGAGGCCGTGGCGGTACTGGTCGATCATGACGAACCTCCCTTCGCGGTCGATGGCCGTAATATTGACCCATTCGGGATATTCGAAAACGTAATAGTCGGGAATCGTGCGTCCGTCGGGCAGTGCAAGGCTCTCGTGGCGTACGGTAAACCACGGTTTGCGGGCGAGGTATTCGCTGTGCAGAACCTGCCATTTGCGGTTTTTGGGATTTTCCATCGTCGATACAGCATGTAATGAGGCAAAAGTAGCGAAATTTTGCTATCTTTGTTTCCCGAAAAATCAGCCTGCCTATGGAACCCCGAATGATAAATCAGAAAGAGCGTGCACGGATCATCGCACTGATCCGGCGCGAGGTTGTCCCCGCCATCGGCTGTACCGAGCCGATCGCCGTGGCCTTGTGTGTGGCGCGTGCCGCCGAGACGTTGGGCTGTCGCCCCGAGACGATTGCGGTGCGGTTGAGCGCCAACATCCTCAAGAATGCCATGGGGGTCGGCATCCCCGGAACGGGCATGATCGGACTGCCGATAGCCGTGGCGCTCGGCGCCTTGATCGGCCGTTCGGAGTACCAGCTCGAAGTTCTGCGTGACGTAACGCCCGAAGCCGTGGCGGAGGGGCGCCGTTACATCGACGAAAAGCGGATTTCGATTTCGCTGAAGGAGAAGATCGAGGAGAAACTCTATATCGAGGTGGAGGCTGCGGCCGCAGGACATCGCGCCGTGGCAGTCATTGCCGGCGGCCATGCGCGCTTTGTTTACGTTGAGCGCGACGGCGAAGTGCTGCTCGATCTGCGGAGTCCTTCGGCCGATGAGGGAGAGGAGGGCGAAGTGCCTCTGACGCTGCGCCGTGTCTGGGATTTCGCCCTGACGGCGCCTCTGGACGAGATCCGCTTCATCCTCGAGACGAGCCGGCTGAACAAGGCGGCCGCCGAGCAGGCCTTTGCCGGAGATTTCGGCCATTGCGTGGGCCGCACGCTGCGTTGCGACCGCGAACGGAAGATCATGGGCGACAGTATCTTTACGCGGGTGCTCTCCTATACCTCCGCAGCGTGCGACGCCCGCATGGCAGGGGCGATGATCCCCGTGATGAGCAACTCGGGAAGCGGCAACCAGGGTATCGCCGCGACGCTGCCCGTTACGGTCTTCGCCGAGGAGACCCATGCCACGGAGGAGCAGACGATCCGCGCGCTGATGTTGAGCCACCTGACGGTCGTCTACATCAAGCAGAGTCTCGGACGGCTCTCGGCCCTGTGCGGGTGCGTGGTGGCGGCCACGGGATCGAGCTGCGGCGTTACCTACCTGATGGGCGGCGGCTATGCGGAGATCGCCGCGGCGGTGAAGAACATGATTGCCAACCTTACGGGCATGATCTGCGACGGTGCGAAGCCGAGTTGTGCGATGAAGCTCACGAGCGGTGTTTCGACGGCGATGCTCTCGGCGATGATGGCCATGGACGGCCATTGCGTAACGCCGGTCGAGGGTATTATCGAGGAGGATGTGGACAAGTGTATCCACAACCTTACGGCCATCGGCCGCGACGGCATGAACGAAACCGACCGCCTCGTGCTGAATATCATGACTCACAAATCCTGATTATGAACGTCCGATCGTTGAAAACGGGACTGTCGGCTCTTGTCGTGCTGGCAGCCGGAAGCGTTGCGGCGCAGACCGCATCCGAAGAGATTGCCGCTCACCCCGAGCGCTCGGCCGGGGTCTACCACTCCTATGAATACCTCCCTTCGGAGGAGGCTCCCGTTCCGAAAGGCTACCGGCCCTTCTATATCAGTCATTACGGACGCCACGGCAGCCGTTATCACTCCTCCGGGGATCTCTATACGGCGCCGCTCGTTCCGCTGCGTGCCGCCGCGGCTGCGGATGCCCTGACACCGCTGGGTCGGGAGGTCTTGGCGAAGGGCGAGGCGCTTGCCGCCGATGCCGCAGGCCGTTACGGCGACCTGTCGCAGCGTGGGGTCGAGGAGCACCGCGCCATTGCCGAGCGCATGTTCCGATCGTGGCCCGAGGTCTTTTCCACGCGCCGCGGCCGTGAATGCCTCGTCGAGAGCCGCTCGACGCTTGTTCCGCGCTGTATCTTGAGCATGGCGGCCTTCAACGAACGGCTGAAGGAACTTAATCCGGGGATCCGGGCGACCCGTGAGTCGAGTGCCCGTTATATGGACTATCTGGCCGGCGTTCCCGCCATGGGGGAGCTGGGACCCCGCTCCCATGCCGCCGCGGACAGTGTTAAACGGGCGTGGCTGCATCCCGAACGGCTGGTTGCAAGTCTCTTCACGGAGGCGGCTCCCGAACTTGCGGATCCTCAAAAGTTCATGTACGACCTTTTCATGCTGACGTCGATCGCCCAGGATGTCTCGCGCCCCGACCTTGCCTTCTATGACGCCTTCACCTCCGAAGAGCTCAATGCCCTGTGGGCGACGCTGAATGCCTATTGCTACTATACGATGGGGCCTTCACGCCGCTTCGGCGATCCGATCGTCGCTTCGGCGCGGCCGCTGCTCCGCAATATCGTCGAGACGGCCCGCGAGGTGATCGACGGCGAACGGAACCTCTCGGCTTCGCTCCGTTTCGGCCATGATGTCTACCTGATCCCGCTGGCGTCGCTGCTGCAGACCTCCGTCTCCGCGGCACGGATCTCGGATGCCGACTCGTTCCGCTCCTGCTGGAGCATCGAGAAGGTTTCGCCGATGGCCGCCAATATCCAGTTCATCTTCTTCCGCCATGAGCGGACGGGCGATGTCCGCGTTCGGGTGCTCTGCAACGAGCGTGATGCGCAACTTCCGATCGACGGCGGCCCCTACTATCCGTGGGAGACGTTCCGGATCTATTGCGAAGGGCTTTGCGCGGAGTAGGCGGCCTGGACCGAATGACAGCGGCGGAGGCATTTCCGAAAATGCCTCCGCCGCTGTCTTATTATCTCTCCCTTAAGATTCTTATTGCTGGAAAATCGTGCGGACGATGATCCCCGTCGCCCCCTGATGCCGGGTCGTGTAATCGCGGGCGATGCGGCTGGTTTTCGCCAGGAACTCCTCGTTGTCGCGCAGCGGCGTAAACCAGGCGTTCAGTTCGTCGTAGTTGCTGATCGGGCGGGCTGCTTCGAGTGTTACGAGATCGCGGGCCTCCTTGAATTTCTGGTAGTTGGGCCCGAAAGCCACGGGCAGCCCGAATGTCGCTGCCTCGAGCGTGTTGTGGATGCCGACACCGAATCCGCCGCCGATGTAGCTCCAGGTCGCATATCCGTATACCGAGGCCAGGATGCCCACCGTGTCGAGGATCAGCAGCTGTTTCGATCCGAAGGGGGTGTGCGGCGTGCACTGCGTGTAGCGGAGCGCTCCGCCGCGGGTTTCGGCGATCAGCCGTTCGATGCGGCTTTCGTCCATCTCGTGCGGGGCGATGACGAACTTGATCTGCGGGTTGTCGTTCATCAGACGGATGAGCAGCTCCTCGTCGGGGCCCCAGGTGGAGCCGGCGACAAAGAGCCGTTCCGAACCTTTGAAACGGTCGATCAGATCGATGCGCTTGGCTGCGCGGGCAATCGCCGCCACACGGTCGAAGCGGGTGTCTCCGGCCACCAGCACATTGTCGAATCCGAGCGTGGCCAGCAGCTTTTTCGACTCTTCATTCTGCACGAACATCGTGTCGAATGCTTCGAGAGCCTGCCGCCACATGCCGCCGTAGGGACGGAAAAATACCGAGTTGCGGCGGAAGATGGCCGAAACGATGTAGGTGCGGATCCTGCGGCGCTTGAGTTCGGCAAGCAGGTTGAGCCAGAATTCGTATTTGATGAAGATGGCGATTTCGGGATGGGCGATGTCGAGGAATTCCCGGGCATTGCGCGGCGTGTCGATAGGCAGGTAGAAGATGTAGTCCGCCCCCGGATAGTTCTTGCGGATTTCGTACCCCGAAGGGGAGAAGAAGGTTAGCAGAATCTTGTATTCGGGGCGGACCTTGCGGATCTCCTCGATGATGGGACGTCCCTGCTCGAACTCTCCGAGCGATGCGACATGTATCCAGATGATCCGTGCCTCGGGGTCTATGGCCTGACGCATGCGTTCGAAAAGCGCCTTGCGGCCGTCGGTCCACAGGCGGGCCTTCGGATAACGGGGCGCTACGAGCCGCACGATCCATGCGTAGAGAGTCATCCCGAAATTATAGAGCCACATCGGTGTTTGCTGGTATTGAAGTTTTTTGTAAATCCGGGGCTTCCGCATCGTTGGCATGCTGCCCAGGGGCTTGTTTTTCAGGCTGCAAAGATAGTATAATTTGCCGTATTTGCAAAATTACCAGTGGGATTCCATGGCCTGCTCGACAAGCTCGACCCGGCAGCGGCCGTCATGGTCCCGGATGACGCTTGCCAAATCGAACTGCACCTCTCCGGCCCAGTGTGTCAGAGCCAGATAGTGTGCGGCTGCATGCCGCAGTGCGTGGAACTTGCGGCGGGTCGCCGCGGCCGACGGCGGGGTGAGCGACGCCTCCCGGCGGGTCTTGACCTCCACGATGTGCAGCACATCGCCTTTTCGGGCTATGATGTCGATCTCGTAAGGTCCCGAACGCCAGTTCGTGGCGCAGATCCCGTATCCCGCCTCGCGCAGGAACTCCCGTGCGGCCTCCTCGCCGGCCCGCCCCGTCTCCGCCGTATCCATCAGTGCAGGATGCGTTGTATGGAGTTCGCCTTTCGCATGGCCTCGGTGAGCCCCTCCGCATCGTCGCGCTCGATCATGCGGCGCAGGATCTGCAGCTGATGGATGTGCTCGCGCAACACGTCCAGAATGTTGTACTTGTTGCGCAGCAGGATGGGCACCCAGGTCGAAGCGGAACTCTTGGCCAGCCGCACGGTGCTCTCGAAACCGCCGCCCGCCAGATCGAAGATGTGGCGCTCCTCGCGCTCCTTTTCAAGGACGGTGAGGGCCAGTGCAAACGACGTAACGTGCGAGATGTGCGAGACATAGGCGGCATGCAGGTCATGCTCCTCGGGGTCCATGTAGACGAGCGGGCATCCCAGTGTGCGGAAGATGCGTTCGACGAGCGCCACGGCATCCGGGTCGCTGTGTTCCGTGTCGCACAGCACGGCATTGCGGCCCGTGAAGGCACCCCGTTGGGCCGCCTTCGGACCGCTGTATTCCGTGCCCCACATCGGGTGTGCGGCCACGAAGCGGCCGCGGTGCGCATGCATCGCGATCGCCTCGCACAATTCGCCTTTGATCGATCCGGTGTCCATCACCGTCTGCCGGGGCTCGATGCGGTTGAGCGCCTTGATGGCCAGCAGCGGCAGCGTGTCCACGGGTGTGGCCAGCACGATGAGGTCGGCTTCGGAGATTCCCTCCTCGAAGCCGACGATGCGGTCCGCGAGCCCGAGCGCCAGGGCCTCCTGGGCAATCTCGGGACTGCGTTCGACGCCGAGAATCTCCTCCGTGAGGCCATGGTCGCGCAGGGCGAGGGCAAACGACCCGCCGATGAGGCCCAATCCTGCGATCAGTACTTTCATCGCTTTACCTATAATAAGAACGACAGGTCGTCGCCCGGCTGCACCTCGTAGGGGACGATTCCCTTCTTGAAAATCCGCATGGGGCGTTTCCCGATGAGCGTCAGCTTCCCGTCCTCGTAGCGGAGCATGCATCCTTCGCGCAGGCCGACCACCCAGCGGCGCGGGTTGGCTTCGATGTATTCGAGAATGCGTTGTTCGCGGGTTTCGCCGGCGTGTCCCTCGGGGTTGGCGTCGAGGTAGTGGGGGTTGATCTGGAACTTCACGGCGCCGATGGCCCGGAACGATTCGGGCTGCACGATCGGCATGTCGTTTGTGGTGCAGATCGTCGGGCAGCATACGTTGCTGCCGGCCGACCAGCCGACGTAGGGGGTTCCGGCCTTGATTTTGCGGAGGATGGCCTGCATGAGTCCCTGCTGCTGCATTTTCCGGGCCAGGGCGAAGGTGTTTCCGCCGCCGACGCAGATGGCCTCGGCACGGCGGATGCAGGCCGCGGGATCCTTCTCCCTGTGTACCGACCGGACGCGGATTCCGAGCTCTGCGAAACGGGCCTGTACCTTGCGCTCGTAGTCGGCGTAGGAGAACGTAACGGCGGCATAGGGCACGAAGGCGACCTCGCGGACCCCCTGCAGGAAGCGTCCGATTTCGGGCAGCGGGTAGCGCAGGTATTCCTCTCCGGCGTTGGTCGAATTGGAGATGAGGAGTAATTTCATAAGCGGTTGGAAGTTAATATTTTGATGATTTTTTTGTGCTAAATGTCGAAAAAATTGTGAACAAAAAATCGGGTTGTTTTGTCAAAAGTAATAAAAAAAGTGTTACTTTTGCGCAAAATTACGCTGGAAATATAATCACTGTTTCCAAATAATTGTTTAACTAAAAACTTAAAGTTATGGCAGATGTTCAATCTAAAGTTGTCGAGATCATCGTCGACAAGCTGGGTGTTAAGGAGTCGGAAGTAGTGCCCGAAGCAAGCTTCACCAACCACCTGGGAGCAGATTCGCTCGACACCGTAGAGCTGATCATGGAGTTCGAGAAGGCTTTCGACATCCAGATCCCCGATGAGGATGCCGAGAAGATCGCTACCGTAGGCGATGCTATCAAGTACATCGAAGAGCACAAGAAATAATTTCTACCATATTTGTTTCACGGCAAGAGCCTTAAATTTATGACAGGAAGAAGAGTAGTAGTTACGGGCATAGGTACGATCAACCCGCTCGGCAATAATGTTGAAGAGTTTTTTTCGAATTTGGAGAAGGGCGTAAGCGGTGCCGCACCCATTACACATTTCGATGCTGAAAAATTTAAGACGCGCTTTGCTTGTGAAGTGAAGAATTACGACCCGGCCCAGTATTTCGACCGGAAGGAGGTCCGCAAGTACGACCTTTTCACGCAGTATGCTCTGATCGCCGCTACGCAGGCCGTAGAGGATTCGGGCCTTGACCTGGAGAAGATCGACAAGGAGCAGGTGGGCGTAATCTGGAGCTCGGGTATCGGAGGACTCAAATCGTTCTTCGACGAGTGTTTGGGCTATGCCGCAGGGGATGGAACCCCGCGGTTTAGCCCCTTCTTCATTCCCCGCATGATCGCCGACATTGCCGCCGGCTTCATTTCGATGAAGTACGGCTTCATGGGCCCGAACTATTGTACGGTTTCGGCCTGTGCGTCGTCGAACCACGGCATGGTTGCCGCCATGGAGGCCATTCGCTACGGCAAGGCCGACGTGATGGTTGCCGGAGGTTCGGAGGCTGCGGTGAACGAGCCGTCGGTCGGCGGTTTCAACTCCATGCAGGCGCTCTCCACGCGCAATGACGATCCCGTACACGCTTCGCGTCCTTTCGACAAGGACCGCGACGGCTTCGTGATCGGCGAGGGAGCCGGAGCGCTGATCCTCGAGGAGCTGGAGCATGCCAAGGCCCGTGGGGCTAAGATCTATTGTGAGATCGTCGGCGGCGGAGCATCGGCCGATGCCTACCATTTCACGGCACCCCACCCGGAAGGCAAGGGAGCCATGAAGGCGATGCGCGATGCCATCAAGGATGCCGGCATCACGCCCGAGGATATCGACTATGTGAACGTACACGGCACCTCGACGCCTGCCGGAGACCTTCCGGAACTGAAGGCCGTTGCGGGCGTTCTGGGCGACCATGTCTACAAGGTCAATATCTCCTCGACGAAGTCCATGACGGGACACCTGCTGGGTGCCGCCGGTGCCGTAGAGGCGCTGGCCTGCATTTTCGCACTGACGCACGGAGTCGTACCTCCGACGATCAACTGTGAGAATCTGGATCCCGAAATCGACCCGAATCTGAACCTGACGCTCAACAAGGCACAGAAACGCGACGTGAAGTGCGCCCTGAGCAACACGTTCGGCTTCGGAGGACATAACTCGACGGTTATCTTCCGCAAGTACTAACGTCGAAAGGGTCCGCGCCGTGATCGATTTTCTGCTGCGTCCGTGGAAACGGAATTTCGGACCCGACAAGGCGTATTACAGGATCATCGATGATATGTTCGGATTCGTTCCGCATAACATCGAACTCTACAAGCTGGCTTTGATTCACAAGTCAGCTTCTTTGATTTTGGAGGATGGGCGGCCGATCAACAACGAGCGTCTGGAGTACCTCGGAGATGCCGTGATCGAGGCCGTTACCTCGGATTACATCTTCATCGAGTACCCCGACCGCGACGAGGGTTTCATGACCAAGCTGCGGTCAAAGATCGTTTCGCGGCAGTCGCTCAATGCGCTTGCCGAGCGTTTGGGGCTCGATGCGCGGGTCATTGCCACCAACAACGGTGCAGGCATCTCCCAAAAACACATCTACGGCGATGCCTTCGAGGCAATGATGGGGGCTATCTACCTCGATCAGGGGTACGATTTCGTCAATCGGTTGCTTATCAACCGCATATATGCCCGTTTCCTTGATCTGGAGACGCTGACCGAGTCGGAGACCGACTTCAAGAGCCGTTTGATCGAATGGTGCCAGAAAAACCGCCACAAGGTGCTTTTCCGCACGGGCACCGAGAAGGAGACGTCGGCTCCGAACCATCCGGTCTTTTATAGTACGGTGCTTGTGGACGGCATGGAGGTCGGCCACGGCGTCGGTGATTCGAAGAAGGAGGCCGAGCAGCATGCAGCCTTCTCCGTGTCGCAGTACATGACCGACGAGCAGTGTGCGTCGTTGCTCGATCGGGTGGATCGGCTGACCAAATAGTCCGGCATCCGGAGTTGCGCCCCGGCCTGCTCTGTTCCCGAATAAAACATGCCTATGACAACCATAGCCCAGAAGATGGCCGCTCGCGGCGTCGAATCGCTGACCGACCGGGAGTTGCTGACATTGCTCACCGAGGAGGAGTCCTATGCCGACGCGTTGCTCGAAGCCTGCGGCGGTTCGCTTGCGCGCATTGCTGCGGAGGGCGAGTCGCGTCTCCGTATGATCGGCGGGTTGGGTTTGCGACGGGCGCGACTGCTGCGTGCTGCCGCGGAGTTCGGGCGCCGGACGGCCTCCGAACTTACCGCCGGTGTGGAGTGCATCGTCTCGAGCGACGATGTGGTCCGTCTTTTCCGTCCGCATCTGGAGAGTCTTCCCTATGAGGAGTGCTGGGCGGTCTATCTTACCTCTTCGAACCGCATTATCGAGCGCCAGCGCATAAGCCAGGGCGGTGTTTCGGGTACGGTCGTCGATCACCGGCTTATCGTCAAGCGGGCTTTGGAGCTGCTTGCCACGCAACTTATTCTGATTCATAACCATCCGTCGGGTGCCGCCGAGGCAAGCCCGCAGGACCGGGCGCTTACGGAGAAGGTGGCACGCGCCGCGGCCCTGTTCGATATCCGACTGCTGGATCATCTGATTCTCTCGCGCGAGGGCGATTTCTCGTTCCGGCGCGAGGGCTTGCTCCAATAGCCCCTCCTGTATTTCCCGTTGCTGCATTCGTCCGGAATAGCGGTGCGGGGTCGTGCCTTTTTCTCGGACCGTATGGAAATAAAAGGTTTTGCAGACTGCGAAATCCTAATTTATTTTGTACTTTTGCAATTCGGAAAAATCTGTAAAAAACAAGAATACGATGACGCAGGAAGAACTTTTCAAGAAACTGGTCGCCCATTGCAAGGAGTACGGATTCGTCTTTCCGTCGAGCGAAATCTACGACGGCCTGGCTGCCGTGTATGACTACGGTCAGAACGGTGTGGAGCTGAAGAACAACATCAAGCGTTACTGGTGGGATTCGATGGTCAAGCTGCACGAGAATATCGTGGGCCTCGATGCCGCCATTTTCATGCACCCCCGCACCTGGGAGGCTTCGGGCCATGTGTCGGCCTTCAACGACCCGCTGATCGACAACCGGGATTCGAAGAAGCGTTATCGTGCCGACGTGCTGATCGAGGACTGGATCGCCAAGCAGGACGAGAAGGTCGAGAAGGAGGTCGAGAAGGCCCGCAAGCGCTTCGGCGAGTCGTTCGACGAGCAGAAATACCGTGAGACGTCGCCGCGTGTGGCCGAAACCCTCGCCCGCCGCAATGCCGTTCATGAGCGCTTCTCCGAGGCGATGAATGCCAATGATCTTGCGGAGCTGCGCCAGATCATCCTCGACTGTGAGATCGTCTGCCCGATTTCGGGTACGCGCAACTGGACCGAGGTGCGCCAGTTCAACCTGATGTTCTCGACGCAGATGGGCTCGACGGCCGAGGGAGCCTCGACGATCTACCTGCGTCCGGAGACGGCCCAGGGCATCTTCGTCAATTTCCTCAATGTCCAGAAGACGGGCCGCATGAAACTGCCGTTTGGTATTGCGCAGATCGGCAAGGCCTTCCGCAACGAGATCGTCGCCCGTCAGTTCATCTTCCGCATGCGCGAGTTCGAGCAGATGGAGATGCAGTTCTTCGTACGTCCCGGCACCGAGATGGAGTGGTGGAACCGCTGGAAGGAGATCCGTATGGCCTGGCACCGGGCTCTGGGCTTCGGCGACGACAACTACCGCTTCCATGACCACGAGAAGCTGGCGCACTACGCCAATGCCGCTACGGACATCGAGTACAACTTCCCGTTCGGCTTCAAGGAGGTCGAGGGTATCCATTCGCGTACGGACTTCGACCTGGGCAACCACCAGAAGTTCTCGGGCAAGAAGATCCAGTATTTCGATCCGGAGACGGGCGAGAGCTATGTTCCCTATGTCGTGGAGACCTCGATCGGCGTGGACCGCATGTTCCTGCAGGTGATGTCGGCCGCCTATACCGAGGAGCAGCTTGAGGGCGGCGACTCGCGTGTCGTGCTGCGTCTTCCCGCCGCGCTGGCGCCGGTCAAGGTGGCCGTCCTGCCGCTGGTCAAGAAGGACGGCATGCCGGAGGTCGCCCAGCGGATCGTCGATGAACTGAAGTACGACTATAACGTTGTTTACGACGAGAAAGACTCCGTGGGCAAACGCTACCGCCGTCAGGATGCCATCGGTACGCCCTTCTGCGTTACCGTGGACGGACAGACGCTTGAAGACGGGACGGTTACGGTGCGCCACCGCGACTCGATGCAGCAGGAGCGTGTGAAGATCGAGGCGCTGCATGCCATGGTCGAGGAGGAGTGCTCCTACCGCAAGCTCTTCAGGAAGCTGAACCTGTAGGATAAACCGCCGGACGAAGCTCCACTGCCGACATGGGACGGATCCTGGCCATCGACTACGGAACAAAACGTACGGGAATCGCCGTAAGCGATCCCCTGCGGCTGATTGCCGGGGGGCTTGAGACCGTGCCGACGAAGGATCTGGAGCGTTGGTTGGCAGCCTATTTCGCCCGGGAGGAGGTCTCGACGATCGTGTTGGGCAAGCCGTCGCACATGGACGGCACCCCGTCGGACACCTGGCACTTCATTGAGCCGCTCGCCGGCCGTCTGCGCCGTGCCTGGCCCGACAAGGAGGTGGTTTTCTACGACGAGCGTTTCACCTCGGTGCTGGCGCATCGCGCGATGCTCGACGGCGGTCTGGGACGCATGGCCCGCCGCGACCGGGCGCTGGTGGACAAGATCTCGGCGACGATCATCCTCCAGGGATATATGGAGTATGAGTCGAATCGTTGAATTTCGGCGTGTGCCGGGCGGCGTTTCGAAAAAAATGGAAAATACAAGAATCAACGATATGATCTATCCGATTGTCATTTTCGGGGATGAGGTGCTTCGCAAGCACTGCCGGGAGATTACGCCCGAGTATCCCGAAGTAAAGAAACTGATCGAGGACATGTTCCTCACGTTGGAGGAGGCCGAAGGGGTGGGCCTTGCCGCTCCGCAGATCGGCAAGGATATCCGCCTGTTCATTGTGGACTGCACGCCGTGGGCCGAGGAGGATCCTTCGTGTGCCGACTATAAGCGAGCCTTCATCCACCCCGAGATCTACGCCTATTCGGACGAAAAGAAGGCCTATAACGAAGGGTGCCTCTCCTTTCCCGGCATTCGTGCCGATGTGCAGCGGTCGCTTTCGATCCGCATGCGGTATCTCGATGCGGATTTTGTCGAGCACGACGAGGAGTTCACGGGCCTCAAGGCCTGGGTCATCCAGCACGAGTACGACCATATTGAAGGCGTGGTCTTCACGGACCGTGTGGCGCCTCTGCGCCGTCAGTTGCTCAAGGGTAAGTTGCTGAATCTTGCCAAGGGCAAATACAGTTGCAGCTACAAGACGCGATAGACGGGTCTGGCCTCTTCCGAAACGGGAAAAAGCCCCGGAATCTCGAAGGATTCCGGGGCTTTTTCGTTGCGGTGCAGCCACCTGTCAGAACTTGTAGGCTGCGCCGATGCTGATGACTACGGGATTTTTGCGTACATCATCGAACATGGGCTGCCATTTCAGGCCGGCCGATATATCCCAGTTGTTGGTAATCTTGCAGTCGAAGCCGCCGCCGATGTTCAGACCGGCAGCCCAGCGGCCGATATCGTTGGCCGTGATACCCACTGCGGGATAGAGATCCCACTGGTCGGCGATGTGGAATACATACTGCGCATCGCAGCTCAGGTCGATCGAACATCCGCTGTGGAGCAGTGCCGTAAGCGAGGGTTCGATACGCCAGTTGTCATCGAAACTGTAACGTGCGAAGGCACCCAATCCCACTACGGCATCGCCCGTATTGGTATAGATGTTCATGCGGGGACCGACGGCCCAGTTTCCGGCCTGTTGAGCGGATGCTGCCGTCGAAACGAACAGAGCGGCAATAACCGCAAGGATGATTTTTTTCATACGCGTCTAATTTATGGTATTGAATCAAAATTCCGTTTTATTGCTAACAAATATAGAAAAAAATAGTATAGCGAGCAAATAAAATCAACGAACGCCCCATTTTGAAATATAAACAAGAGATCCGCAACAGTCATGCCGCGGATCTCTTGTTTTGTATCCCGAAAGATCGGGAAGAGGATCACTATTTCTGGTTGAGGGCTGCGTGTGCGGCTGCCAGACGTGCGATGGGCACGCGGAAGGGCGAGCAGCTCACATAGTTCAGACCGGCGTAGTGGCAGAACTCTACCGATGAAGGCTCACCGCCGTGCTCGCCGCAGATACCGCACTTGAGGTTCTCACGCGTACCGCGGCCCTTGAATACGGCCTCGCGGATGAGCTGTCCCACGCCGTTGCGGTCGAGGATCTGGAACGGGTCGTTCTTCAGAATGCCTTTCTCGAGGTAGATGGGCAGGAACTTGCCGATATCGTCGCGCGAGAATCCGAGGGTCATCTGCGTCAGGTCGTTCGTGCCGAACGAGAAGAACTCGGCCACTTCGGCGATCTGGTTGGCCGTAACGGCTGCGCGCGGTACCTCGATCATCGTGCCGACCATGTATTCGATCTTGTCGTTGCGCTCGGAGAATACCTGCTCGGCCGTCGAGTCGATGATCTGCTTCTGGTAGCGGAGCTCCTTGTGGTTGCCTACGAGCGGCACCATGATCTCGACGTGTACGGGGATTCCCGCAGCCTTAACGTTCATGGCAGCCTCGATGATGGCACGGGTCTGCATCTCCGTAATCTCGGGGTAAGTATTTCCGAGACGGCATCCGCGGTGTCCGAGCATGGGGTTGAACTCGGCGAGTGCCTCGACCTTGGCAGCGATCTTCTGGAACGGCACGTTCATCTCCTCGGCCATCTCCTTCTGACCCTTCTCATCGTGGGGCACGAACTCGTGCAGAGGGGGATCGAGCAGGCGGACCGTTACGGGATATCCGTTCATGGCCTTGAACAGACCCTCGAAGTCCCCGCGCTGCATGGGCAGCAGCTTGGCCAGGGCCACGCGGCGTCCGGCCTCGTCGTCCGCGAGGATCATCTCACGGATGGCCTTGATGCGGTCGCCCTCGAAGAACATGTGCTCCGTGCGGCAGAGACCGATACCCTCGGCACCGAATTCGAAGGCCTGCTTGGCATCCTTCGGCGTGTCGGCGTTGGCGCGCACCTTCAGTACGGAGTATTTGCTGGCCAGCTCCATGAGCTTGCCGAAGTCTCCGCTCAGGTCGGCGGCCTTCGTGGCCACCTGTCCGAGGTAAACCTCACCCGTCGAACCGTTGAGCGAGATCCAGTCTCCCTCCTTGACGGTAAATCCGTTCACCTTGATCGTGCGGGCCTTGTAGTCGATTTCGAGTTCACCGGCACCCGATACGCAGCACTTGCCCATACCGCGGGCCACGACGGCTGCGTGCGAGGTCATACCGCCGCGTGCGGTGAGGATACCGGCTGCGTCGAGCATACCCTTCAGGTCCTCGGGCGAGGTCTCGATGCGTACGAGGATGGCCTTCTGGCCGGTCGATGCAAATACCTTCTCGGCATCCTCGGCGAAGAATACCACGGGACCCGTTGCGGCACCCGGCGATGCGGGCAGACCCTTCGTGATGACCTGTGCCGTGGCGATGGCCTTCTTGTCGAATACGGGGTGGAGCAGTTCGTCGAGCTTTGCGGGCTCGCAACGCAGTACGGCGGTCTTCTCGTCGATCAGGCCTTCGCGGAGCATGTCCATGGCGATCTTGACCATGGCGGCACCCGTACGCTTGCCGTTGCGGCACTGGAGCATCCAGAGTTTGCCGTCCTGGATCGTGAACTCGATATCCTGCATGTCGGTGAAGTACTGCTCGAGGTGGTGCTGGATCTCGTTGAGCTCGGCATATACATCGGGCATCACCTCTTCGAGCGAGGGGTACTTCGTCTTGCGCTCCTCCTCGGAGATGTTCTGTGCCTTGGCCCAGCGCTTCGAACCCTCGATGGAGATCTGCTGCGGGGTGCGGATGCCGGCCACGACATCCTCGCCCTGGGCGTTGATCAGATACTCGCCGTTGAAGATGTTCTCACCGGTCGCGGCGTCGCGCGAGAAGGCTACGCCGGTTGCGGAGTTATCGCCCATGTTGCCGAATACCATGGCCTGTACCGAAACGGCGGTTCCCCACTCCGAGGGGATGTTGTTGAGTTTGCGGTAGAGGATGGCGCGCTCGTTCATCCACGATCCGAATACGGCGCAGATGGCACCCCAGAGCTGATCCCAGGGGTTGGTCGGGAAGTCCTCGCCGGTCTGCTTCTTCACGGCGGCCTTGAAGCTCTTTACGAGTTCCTTCAGGTCATCGGTCGTCAGGTCGGTGTCGTTCTTCACGCCGCGCTTTGCCTTGAGGGCGTCGATGATCTCCTCAAAGGGATCGTGATCCTCCTTCGATGCGGGCTTCATGCCGAGCACCACGTCGCCGTACATCTGTACGAAACGGCGGTAGGAGTCCCACGCAAAGCGGGGATTTCCCGTGCGCTTTGCCACGGCCTCCACGGCCTGGTCGTTCATGCCGAGGTTGAGGATCGTATCCATCATGCCGGGCATCGAGGCGCGTGCGCCCGAGCGTACCGATACGAGCAGGGGCATCTCCTTGTCGCCGAACTTCATGCCCGTGAGGCGTTCGATGTTCTTCATCGCCTTCTCGACTTCGGGCTTGAGCATTTCGATCACGGCCTGCTTGCCGTGCTTGTAGTACTCGGCGCATACCTCCGTGGTGATGGTGAATCCCGGGGGTACGGGGATGCCGATCAGATTCATCTCGGCGAGGTTGGCACCTTTGCCGCCGAGCAACTCACGCATTTTGCCGTTTCCTTCGGCCTCTTTGTTACCGAAGGTGTAGACACGTTTTACGTCTGCCATAGAAAGAAATTGTTTTGATATTTGAATTAAAAAAATTTCAAATTGCCTTTGCCGGGGACGGAAAAATTGCGGCGACATTCTCCGTCTCCGCATCCGATCGCACCAGCCTTATCAAAGGGAATGCGAATATAGAAAAACTTTTCGAAATTACCAAAAAAATCAACGAATATAGACGAATACCGGCAAGGAATAGCCGTAACCGCCGCAATAGACTCTTCCCTTGAAGGTTGCGAGCGGGCTTCCGCTGCGGGGATCGATCAGAAAACGGCGTGCGAAAACATCTGCCGCGACCGTCTCCAGACAGGTGTCCACCAGAATGCGGTCGCGCATTGTCCAGCGGCCCCGGCTGTGTATGGTTCCTCGTCCGGCACGTTCGGCGCGGGCCGTGGCGTCGTGCAGTCCGTAACGGGCGGGATCCATCGTGGCGCTGCGTCCCAGGACGACGAGCCGGGCCGACGGTCGCTCTTCGCGCAGGTCCCTGACGACCCATTCGGCCATGCGGTTCTCGGCGCAGAGGACCAACCCGACGGTATCGCGTCCGAGCGTTCCCTCGATGTAGAGGTAGCGGCGTCCCGGCTCGACATAGTGCGGAAAGAAGCGGTCGCCGTAGTAGAGCAGGGCGAAGTCCATGCCGTCGAGCGTATTGAGCGTGCGGTGGATGTAGGTGTAGTCGCCGCGGCAGGCCGCCACAAGGTCGCGCACGACCGCCTCGTTCTCCACGCCCCACAGGGCGACGATCTCGAGCGCCATCGAGTCGATCACGGCCGCCGTATTGCGGATCTTGCGCCGGTAGCGTTCCGTATCCCAGTGCCTGCGTCCTTCGGGCGTATACTCTTCGTCGTCGTAGAAGAGCGCCGGCAGGGTGTCGTAGATTTTGTCCACATCGTAGAAGGCGATTCCGGTCTGCACCCGGCGGTCGTTTGTCTGCGGGCGAATCCCCGTCCGGGGCCGCTGGGCCGCAGCCGTCAGCAGGCAGGCTGCGGTCAGAAGCAGACATATCATCTGACGCACGAACATTTTTCGGAGGGGCATCAAAGGGGGTTTTCGGGCAGGAAGTCGCGCGGCGAGCAGTTGAGGTAGCGGGCGATCTTGTTGAGATGGTTGAGATTGTATTTCGAGGGACTCTTCGGACTCTCCACCTGGGAGATGAATCCGTCGCTCACCCCGATTTCGAAGGCCAGGTCGGCTTGCGTAACTTCCTTCGCGATCCGCATTTTTCGGACAGCGCTGCTGACGTATAGATCGAATTGGCTTTTCAGTTTCACAAACATCTTTTTAATGTTGTAAAACTAAATATTATGCCAACGCGTAAATTTAGCTATAACTGGAATAATTCTATGTATAGGTTAAGAATGCCCAATGATCAGACTTTCGTCCGCCCCGCCCCCCCCCCTGTGGGGCGGACGACGGATTACATGGTGATCCGATAATGGACGGGGAATTTTTGGGGGAGCAGCAACCTGTTCCGTCTGTATTCGGTTACGCCTCGATGACGCCCGATCCGACCAGCTCCTCGCCGTCGTACCACGCCGCAAACTGCCCCGGGGTGATACCCCGCTGGGGAGTGTCGAAGAGCAGATAGGCCCCCGATTCGCGCATGATGAGCCGGGCCCCCTGCAACGGCTGGCGGTAACGGATGCGGACGGCGAAACGGCGGCATTCGCCCGGAAACATCCGCTTTGCGGGATCGACCCAATGGATCTCCCCGGGCAGGATCCGCAGGGCTGGGCGCCACAGCCCCGGGTGGGCATCTCCTTCGCCGACATAGATGACATTTTGTGCGACGTCCGTGGCCAGAATGAAGAGCGATTCCTTGCGGCCGCCGATGCCGAGCCCCTTGCGCTGCCCGATCGTGTAGAAATGGGCGCCGTTGTGCTCGCCGATCTTCTTGCCGTCGCGCACGGTGTAGTGCCATGGTGCAGCCAGTGTGGCCAGCTCCTCGTCCGATGTGCTGCCGATATCCTCCGGGAGCTCCCGCCGGACGTATTTGGGCCACGACGGAAGGATTTCATGTACGTTGCCGCGCTTTGCGGCGAGTTTCTGCTGCAGGAAGAGCGGCAGATCGACCTTGCCCACGAAGCAGATGCCCTGCGAATCCTTGCGCTTGGCCGTGGCGAGCCCCTGCTCGGTGGCGATGCGCCGCACTTCGGGCTTCAGCAGCCCGCCCACGGGAAAGAGCGCCCGGCTCAACTGCTCCTGCGAGAGCTGGCAGAGGAAGTAGCTCTGGTCCTTGTTCGGGTCGCTGCCGGCCAGCAGCCGGTAAAGGGGTGCACCGTCCTCGCCCGTTACGACCTCCTTGCGGCAGTAGTGCCCCGTGGCGACATAGTCGGCCCCGAGTTTGAGCGCCTCGCGCAGGAAGACGTCGAACTTGATCTCGCGGTTGCACAGCACGTCGGGATTGGGAGTGCGTCCCCGTTCGTACTCGGCGAACATGTAATCGACCACGCGCGTACGGTACTCCTTCGAAAGATCGACGACATGCAGCGGAATGTCGAGTTTCTTGGCCACCAGCTCGGCGAAAAGCCGGTCGTCGTGCCACGGACAGTCGCCCTCGAGCGTGCCGGTGGTGTCGTGCCAGTTGATCATGAAGAGGCCGATGACCTCGTGCCCCTGCTCCTTGAGGAGCCAGGCGGCCACCGAGGAATCGACGCCGCCCGAGAGTCCTATCACTACGCGTGCCATCTGTTCGTTGCCGTTTCGTATCGGTCGTTTGATCTCCTCCTGCAAACCCTCTATTCGAGATCGAGCAATCCTTCTGGCAGGACGAAGTGAATCCGCCGCCCTTCAAAGTCGATGTGGGCGATGAACTCCTCGGCGGCGGGGATCAGTACCTGACGTCCGTCGATCTCCAGTTCGAAGAGCGGGTTGGTGTCGCTGTCGTAGTAGTCCGTGAGTGTCCCGGAGACTTTCATCCCCGATCCCGTCTCTTCGGCCTCGACCGCGAATCCGATGAGGTCCTCGAGGTAGAACTCGTCGTCGTCCCCCTCCTCGTGCAGCTCGATGCGGAACTCCAGCCCGATGAGCTCCTGCGCCCGGCGGTCGGTGTCGAAGTCGGCAAAGGTTGCCGTGGCGCCCGTGGCTCCGCGCCGTTCGAAACGCTCGCAGTAGAGCGGAACCTCGAGCCCGTCGATGGTTACCAGAAGCGGCATGTCGGTATCGAATGCCTCGGGGAAAGCGGGGTAGAGCGAGAGCATCACGCCGCCGTCCGTGCCGAAGAGTTTGTTGATGCGTCCTGCGGGAGTTGTCATTGCATGGGGATTTATCCGGCGTAAAAGTACGATTTTTTCCGGAGTCCGCAATGCCGCGCTTCATTTTCCTGCCGGCGACAAGGTGCCCTGCCGGTTAAGGATTTTTCGGTTACAGTTCCAGTACGCGGTGCAGGATCGCGGGTTTGCCTTCGGCGTCGTTCC
>ERZ1664511.20-NODE-20-length-40413-cov-8.573368_pt1 | contig 40413 bp, 31 predicted proteins | sample MGYA00575336_ERZ1664511 | MGnify/ENA primary metagenome ERZ1664511 (study PRJEB40874, sample SAMEA4040739) | Gallus gallus | biome: gut; material: content | place: India | collected 2016-01-01 | study: EMG produced TPA metagenomics assembly of PRJEB14491 data set...
CTTTAATAATGTCTACACCAACTCATTTGGCTCATAAACCTATAACGTCAGTAAATGATTATCGTCATCATGATGGTATTTACAAAGATAATACGGATGCAGAATCTTTATCTGTAGGTATAGCTCAATACAATAAAAATGAAATATCTGCAAAAGTCTTTCGTTACTCTGGATCGAAATGGAGCCGGTTAAGTGAAGAATTACCTTTACACCGAGTCTTTGACCTTAGTACGACTATTTTGAAATCAATATTATTAAGTGCCGGTGTCGCAAGTCCGGCTACTGAACTCCATGTACATGTAGAAAGCCATGAGAAATTAAAATTGATTGTGGATTTTTATAAAAAGAATCAAATCTATATACGTCCAAAACTGCAAGAACTACAAATGGTTCTGAATTACTTCATGCAAGAAGAATCCCAATTATAAATACTATTTACAAAAGCGCCTAATAGTTTGTACCACTCTTTTTAATACCTGAATGTCCTATCAGCTCAATCCACCTGTTGTTTAACCGGCACTGATTTACCGGATTGTGTAAACCGACGGGTAATCCGAACGGGGATCCGGCGAAAAAAGATTCCTGAAAATGCTTTGGGGGCTTGCAGCAATGATATATTTGTCCTATATTTGCACCCGCAAACGGCACCAAGGGAGCTTAGCTCAGCTGGTTCAGAGCGTCTGCCTTACAAGCAGAGGGTCGGGGGTTCGAATCCCTCAGCTCCCACAATTTCAAGATCAACGACTTGCGGAAATGTGAGTCGTTTTTTTGTTTGTATGTTGTGCTGCCAGTGGTGTGTCATTGGCTTGGCCACGGTCTTGTGACGAGTCCTTTCCGGGCGGACGAAAAAAAGGCGGATCGCATAACGATCCGCCTTGCTGGTCCTATGTGCCACCCTCAGACGGGGCGCAATGTGCTACTTGAGGCTCTTCAGGCACTCCGTAACGTTCTTCTCGATGCGCTGCAGAATGGCCTGCGTATCGGCCGCCTCGGCCTTGACGAACTGCTCGCCGGTGATCTGTTCGTAGAGCTCGACATAGCGGTCGGTGATGCCGGCTACGATCTGGGGCGTCATTTCGGGGACCTGCTGCCCGGCCTGCCCCTGGAAGCCATTGGCCATGAGCCACTCCCGGACAAACTCCTTCGAAAGCTGCTTTTGCCGCTCCCCTCTGGCGAGCCGCTCCTTGTAACCCTCTGCATAGAAATAGCGCGACGAGTCGGGCGTGTGGATCTCATCCATGAGGTAGATGACGCCGTCCTTCTTGCCGAACTCGTATTTCGTGTCCACGAGAATCAGGCCCATCCTGGCGGCGATTTCGCTGCCCCGCTGATAGATGGCCCGCGTGTATCGTTCGAGCTGTTCATATTCTTCGCGGCTTACCAGACCCGATGCGATGATCTCCTCCTTCGAAATGTCTTCGTCGTGTCCTTCGGCGGCCTTCGAGGTCGGGGTGATGATCGGCTCGGGGAATCGCTGGTTCTCGACCATCCCTTCGGGCATCTCCACGCCGCAGATGGTCCGTTTGCCTGCCTTGTATTCTCTCCAGGCGTGGCCCGAGAGGTAGCCGCGGATGACCATCTCCACCTTGTACGGCTCGCATTTGCGGCCGACGGTAACCATCGGATCGGGCACGGCCAGCTTCCAGTTGGGAAGGATGTCTGCCGTGGCATCGAGGAACTTGGCGGCAATCTGGTTGAGAACCTGGCCCTTGTAGGGGATGCCTTCGGGCAGGACAACATCAAAGGCCGAGATCCGGTCGGTTACGACCATGACGAGGTATTTGTCGTCGATGTCGTATACGTCGCGGACTTTTCCCACATATTTGCTTTTCTGACCTTCAAAGGTGAAATCGGTACGAGTGATAGCGTTCATGGTGTTTGCAGGTTTAACGATGCAAAGATACTGCTTTTGCGTGAAAATGGAATCTCTCGGGTATTTTATGTTTTCGTGCAGCGTGCGGAACCAGATTCGTTCATGATATAGTTGTCGGAATCGTTGCGGGAATCAGTTGCGTGTAGGATCCCTCTACCGTTGAGAATTTGTAACTTTGAAAATTGACTTGTATATTGTGTTGATTTACTTTCCGATGCAGAAATTCGAAAAGATATTCTTCAGAATTTCGTCAGGCGTGATGGATCCGCGACCCGTAATCTCGCCCAGGTGCCGGATTACTTCGCGAACCTCTTCACTCAAAAGGTCCGTAGGCAGGCCTGCATCGAGTGCATCGAGCGCTTGTGTAAGGCTTGTGCGGGCCTCGGCGAGTGCCGCATGATGGCGGCTGTTCGAGACGACGGCGTCCCCGTGGTATAGTTCGTCGGTCGGAACGGCTTTACGAAGGGCCCGGCGCAGCGCGTCGATCCCTTCGCCCCGTTTGGCCGAGAGCCCGATTGCCCCTGTCGGGAGCGTCGTGTCGGGATGCAGATCGAGTTTGTTGATGACGGTAAGCAATGTCTGATCCTTGCGCACTCCGGGCATGGAATCCTCTATCCGACCCCCGGCAATGTCTCCGGCATCGATCATGCGGATGATGATCCGGGCCCGGCGGATACTCTCCATCGTGCGTTCGATCCCCATCTGTTCCAGCCGGTCGTCGGTGGCGCGGATACCGGCCGTGTCGAGAAAGCGGAAGAGTACGCCGTCGATATTGATGCGCTCCTCGATGACATCGCGCGTCGTGCCGGCGATCTCCGAAACCAATGCGCGTTCTTCGCCCAGCAGGCGGTTCAGCAGGGTCGATTTTCCGACATTCGGAGCACCCGTGATAGCGACCGGAACGCCCTCCTTGATGGCGTTGCCCAGGGCGAACGTGTCGCGCAGGCGGTCGATTTCCGTTCCGATCTCCTCCATCGTATGGCGCAGGGCCCGGCGGTCGGCAAATTCGACATCCTCCTCCGAGAAGTCGAGTTCCAGTTCGAGCAGGGCAGTCAGGTGCAGCAGACGGTCGCGGAGCGTCTCGAGAGCCGAGGAGTAGCCGCCGCGCATCTGGTTCGTGGCCAGGGCATGTGCGGCCCGCGACGAGGCGGCGATCAGATCACCGACGGCCTCGGCCTGCGCCAGGTCGAGTTTCCCGGCCAGATAGGCCCTCATGGTGAACTCGCCGGGAGTGGCCATGCGTCCGCCGGCAGCAGTCAGCAGCCGCAGGATCTCCGCGACGATGTAGGAGGAGCCGTGGCAGGAAATTTCCACGGAATCTTCGCCCGTATAGGAGTGAGGAGCCCGGAAGACGGTGGCCAGCACGTCGTCCACGATGCGTGGCGATTCGGCTTCGGCGGCCGGCGCATCCACGATCGTTCCGTAATGAACCGTGTAGGGGGCGGCCTCGGCCAGCGGCGTACGGCCGCGGAAGATGCGGTCGCAGAGCGTGAGGGCCTTCGCACCGCTCACGCGGATGACGGCGATGGCACCTCCCGGAGCGGTAGCTGGGGCGACGATGGTATCGTGATCGGAGAGCATGGCCGTCGATAATGCTTATCGGCCTTCGATGCGCAGCCGCTGTCCGATGCGGAGCTTGTGGGCGCTCTTGAGCTTGTTCCAGCGCATGAGCTGCGAGACGGTAACATGGTAGCGGCGTGCGATGGCGCCGAGCGTGTCGCCTCGTTTGACGACATAGACCGTGCCGCTCTGCTGCTGCCGTTTCTTTTCGATATTGGCCGGATTGATGTACTCCTTGAGATAGAGCGAGTCCTTTCCGCGGATTTCCGTCTCGTGGGCGATATATTGCGAGACGTTGCGCTGCGGAAGCACCAGTGTGTAGGTCTTGGTCGTAGCCGGGACGATATCGAGTTTGTACTGCGGGTTGAGCAGCCGCAGCGTCTCCACCGGCAGGTCGATCGTCGAGGCGATCTGCTGGAAGTGCATCAGGTGGTCGATGCGTACCGTATCGACCGACAGGGGCACGGGCGCCGGTTCGGGATCGATGCCGTGCTGACGATGGTAGGCATAGGCGTACGAGGCGCCGATGAAGGCCGGGACATATCCGCGGGTTTCGCGCGGCAGGTAGTCGTAAATCTCCCAGAAGGTCTTGCCTCCCGAACGGGCGATGGCCTTATTGACGTTGCCCGGGCCGCAGTTGTAGGCCGCGATGGCCAGCGTCCAGTCGTTGTAGATGGCGTAGAGATCCTTCAGATAGCGGCATGCGGCCTCCGTGGCGCGCACCGGGTCGCGGCGCTCGTCCACGAGCGAGTTGATCTCCAGACCGTAGCTTTTGCCCGTCGAGGGCATGAACTGCCACAGACCGACGGCTCCGACCGGCGATACGGCCGTCGGCTGGAGGGCCGACTCGATGATCGGCAGGGCCCGCAGCTCGATCGGAAGTTCCTCGCGGAGCAGGGCATCCTCGATGATCGGGAAGTAGTATTGCGAGAGTCCCAGGATGCGGTTGATCGTGCCGTAGCGGGGGTTGATGTAGCGGTTGATGTAGCCCTTGACGATGTAGTTGTAGGGGAGCGGAATGGGCGAGACGAGGGCCCGCAGCCGTTCGGCATAGAGCGTGTCGAGCACGGGATCCGGAATCTCGGCCGTGGCCGTGGAATCCTCGCGCACGAAGCAGTCGAAAAATTCCGTGAAGGCCTCCGCCTGCTGCCGCTCGCGCCATACGGCCACCAGCGAGTCGGCCTGTACGGCCGTAAGTCCCAGCGTGAGGTCATTGACGGGTTCCGGCTCGGGTTCCGGCTCGGGTTCCGGCGTTGCGGGAACTTCGGTAACCGGTGCCGGGGCGGGTGCGGCAACCTGCTCGGTCTGCTCTTTTCGGCGGTCGCGTCTCTTTTTGCGCGGTCTGCGGTCGAGGGCCGAGGCCGAAGCGACGACCGAGAGCAGCAACGCGAGGGTGAGGAGTTTTTTCATCGTCTAAAATTTGAGGCTCATGTTGAATCCGAATACCGGACGGTTGCCCCCTGCGGTGGGGACGTATGTGGCATCCACCAGCGGCTCGAGGTTCATCGACAGGTCGTCCGAGATGTCGTAGTCCTTCAGGTGGGCATCGACGTGTGCATCGATGATCTGGAGTACATAGAGGGCGCCGGTGATGATAATGCAGAGGTCGCGGTTGCGTCGGAAATTGTTGCGCAGGTTGAGGATATAGGAGGCTGAATAGCGCCCGCCGAACTCGTCTACGGGACCGTCGGGATACTTCTCCGGGTGCTGCTCGTAGTCGCTGATCTGGTTGTAGGCCTTCTTGAAGCGCTGGTAGCCGCGGTTGTTCCAGTCGATGCAGTAGATCATCGAGGCGAATCCGCCCACGACGAACGGCACCTTCCAGTAGCTCTTGTTGTAGATCTGGCCCGCGCCGGGGAAGATGCAGGCCAGCGTGGTGGCCTTCTTGACCTGCGACACCTCGTTGGTCGAGTAGTTCACGGCGGCGTCGCCGATGAAGTAGATGTACGAGGCGATCGTCAGTCCCAGGTAGAGCTGCCGGCGCGTGTTGCTGCGGATCATCTTCGCCTGCAGGGCGTCGAGTTCGGGCGAACGCTCGAGGCTGACGTTCGTATAGTCGTTGTAGGCGCGGCGAAGGGGCCTGTAGGTTTTGTTCTCGTTCAGATAGAGGGCCAGTCCGGCGCCTACCGTACCGTAGAGGACCGGGAGTTTCCAGTACTGCTTGTTGTATATCTGGCCGTAACCGGGAATCACGGTCGAAAGCCAGCAGACCTTCGAGATGGCCATCGAGTCGCTCATGAACCATCCCTTCTTGAGCAACGGGCGTTTGGCTGTCGTGTCGCGGCCTGCCAGAACGGCGGCGTAGCGTGCCGCGGCGATCGAGTCGAGTGTCCGCCGGTCGTCGGTGCGCAGCCGGGCCACGGCTGCCGAGTCGGCCGCATAGTCGATGGCCCCCAGCGAATCGACCTGCCGGGAGAGTGCGGCGAAGCGCAGCGAGTCGTATCGGGCCCGCAGGGAGTCCGGCTTTTCGAATTTTCCGCCCCGGATGATGGTGCGGGTGCCGCGGTGCAGCTGTGCCGCAGCGGGCAGCCCCAGCGCAAGGGCGGCAAGCAGAAGCAGCAATCGGAGCCGGATCGTGGTTGTCATGCCGGATTCAGGAGCGTTTCGTGAAGTGTTCGATAAAGCGTTCGATATCCTTGTCATCGTTGAAGCCGATGACAATGCGTCCGCCGCCGTTGCGGGTCCGCTTGATGGCTATATCCTGCGAGAAGCAGGGTTCGAGCAGCTCGACCAGCCGCGAGTAGCTTTCGGGATACTCCTCGTCGTCCGCTGCCGCCGGACGTGCCGTGGCGGCTTCGGTGAGCGAGCGGACCAGCTCCTCGGCCTGACGCACCGAGAGGCCCTTCTTCACGCAGCGCTTCAGTACGCGCAGCTGCTCCTTCTCGGGGACCCCGGCAATGGCCTTGGCGTGTCCCATCGAGATGAGTCCTTCCTTGAGGGCGAGTTGTACCTCGTCCGGGAGCTTCAGCAGCCGCAGGTAGTTCGCTACCGACGAACGCTTCTTGCCGACCCGTTCCGAGAGGGCATCCTGCGTGAGGTGGCATTCGTCGATCAGGCGCTGCATGCCCAGGGCGATTTCGATGGCGTTGAGGTCCTGCCGCTGGATGTTCTCCACGAGGGCCATGGCATGCAGGTTCTCGTCATCCACCTCGCGGATGTAGGCCGGGAGGCTCTTCAGGTCGGCGCGCTGCGCGGCCCGCCAGCGGCGTTCGCCGCTGATGAGGATGTATTTGCCGTCGGTACCCTTGCGGACCGTTACGGGCTGGATGACACCCAGCTGGCGGATCGAGTCGGCCAGCTCGTCGAGGGCCTCCTCGTCGAACTGCGTACGCGGCTGCGTGGGGTTGGGCACGATCTCGTCGATTGCGATCTCGGCCATCCGGCTCATCGGCTTGAGGCGGGCATCGATCGGCTCGCTGCCGAAGATGGCGTCCAGTCCGCGTCCTAATCCCTTCTGTTTCATATCTGTGTGCGTTTTATTTGCTGCGTTTGCGGTTCCGCTTGAGGAACTCCCGCGCCAGGTTCAGGTAGTTGGCCGAACCGACGGCGCTCGCGTCGTACAGCATGACGGGTTTTCCGTGCGAGGGCGCTTCACCCAAACGGATATTGCGTTGGATTATTGTGTCGTAGGCCAGCTCCCCGAAGTGCTCGCGGACCTCGTTTACCACCTGGTTGTTGAGGCGGTTGCGCATGTACATCGTCAGCAGGAATCCCTCGATCTCCAGGTCGGGGTTGAGGCTGCTCTGGACCTTGCGGATCGTGTTGAGGAGCTTCGAGAGCCCTTCGAGCGCGAGGTACTCGCACTGTACGGGGATGAGCACCGTGTCGGCTGCCGTCAGGATGTTCACCGTCGTATAGCCCAGCGAGGGCGAGCAGTCGATGAAGATGTAGTCGAAGCGCTCGCGGACCGAATCGACGATGCGTTTCATGACGTGGTGGGCGTGCTCCATCTTGGGCAGTTCGGTATCGGCGGCCACCAGGTCGATCGACGAAGGCAGTAGCCAGAAGTTCTTGACGTCGGGGCTCGGAAGGATCACCTCCCCGGCGCTCTTCTGTCCCGAAATACACTCGTAAATGCCCTCGAGATTGATGTCGAAGCCCAGACCCGAGGTGGCGTTGGCCTGCGGATCGGCGTCGAGCAGCAACACCTTCTTGCCCAGCAGGGCCAGCGATGCCGCCAGGTTGATGGCCGTCGTGGTTTTGCCCACGCCGCCCTTTTGATTGGCTAATGCGATAACCTTTGCCATAATGTGATTCGATACCGTGTAATAAGCAGGCAAATTTAATGAATTTCTGCGGAAATACGCAATCGTCGTGCAAAATTACCCGTTCGGGACCGCTTCGCGGCTGTTTGTCCCGAGGCGATATTCCCGATGCCGAGGCGCTTGGCCGCCCGGAAGAAAAATAAAATTTGGCGTTGCACGCGCCTTGCACTATCTTTGAGGCGGAAATCTCCGCATTGGAGCCTGTAAGTCAATAATGAGAGATATGGAAGACAAACGATTGGAGGAGCGGGGTGCCACGCCCGAGGCTCCGCACACCGAAGCACAGCCGCATGCCGATGCGGCCCCTGCCGCGGAGAAGCGGCCCGACTCCCGCCGCCGGTTCCCCACGACGGGTGATCTGTTCGCCATGCTGGGCATCGCCCTCGGTGCCCAGGTGGTTGTCGGCCTGCTGGGCATGCTCTTCTCGCTCTTTGCGGGTTACAGCTGGGATTTCAATACGATGGAGCCGCAGGCGGTCGGCAAGCTGGTCGCCGCGCTCTATTTCGTCTCGATGTCCGTGGCGCTGGGCGGACTGCTCTGGTATCGTCGCGCGCGCGGGGGACGCGGCCGCTGGGCACGGTTCTCCCTGCGGGGGCTCGACCCGGCGATGCTGCTCTGGGCCTTCGTGATGATGTGTGCCGTCGGCGTGGTCCTCGAGCCGCTTTTCGTCCTTCTTCCCGAGTTGCAGATTCAGGTGGGACGCGGCTTTTGGACAATCCTCTCGCTGGTGCTCTTCGCTCCGGTCTTCGAGGAGCTGATCTGCCGCGGTCTGGTGCTCGGGTCGCTGCGAGCCCGTTACGGGGTAACGATCGCCTGGGTCGTCTCGTCGCTCTTCTTCGGCGTGCTGCACGGACAGCCTGTACAGGTCATCAACGGATTCGTCGTGGGACTGGTACTCGGATATGTCTATATCGCCACCGACTCGCTGTGGGCGACGATGATTCTCCACGCCCTGAACAATGCCGTGGCCTACCTGATGCTCGCCACCGGGCATGAAAATACGCTGCTTATCGACCTGATTCCCGGTCGGGCGCTCTATGTGGCGGTGTATGTCGTGGCTTTGGCGGTTTTCGTCATCTCGGGATACATGATGTGGCGGGCGTTGCAGCGCATGAAGGCCGAGGAGAAAAATCGCGCCGGGGCGTAATAATCTCCCGCGCATTGCGTTAAATTACGAGTAAAAGCCCTATCTTTGCCTGTTGGAAAATGAAGTGGAGCGCGAAAATAGCGGTCGTGGCGGGTGCGCTGCTGCTGGCGGGTTGCCGGGAGTTGCCGCGCTATTTCGCCAGCGATGAGATTCTCGCACGCGCCGGCGGCCGGGAGCTGCGGCTGCGTGATGTGCGCGATGCGATTCCGCAGGGGTTGAGTCCCGAGGACAGCACGGCCTACATGAAGATGTATGTCGATCGCTGGGTCCGCAAGCAGCTCAAGCTCGAGGAGGCGGAGGTGCTCTTCTCCACCTCGGCCGACGATATCGACCGCATGGTCGAGGAGTACCGGCAGGTGCTGCTCATCCGCAAGCTGGAGCAGTATTATGTGGACCGTTCGATCGACACGGTCTTCACCGACGAGGAGATCGCGGCCTATTACAACGCCCACAAGGGCGACTACCGCCTCGACCGTCCGATCGTCAAGGGGCGGATCGTGCGCCTGGGCCTCCGCTACCGGCAGGCGGCGAAACTCAAGGCGCTGATGGGCTCGAAGTCCGAGGCGCAGCAGCAGGATTTCCGCGACCTCTGTGCCAAGAACGACTTTACGGTCTACGACTTCAGCGAGCAGTGGGTCGATTTTCCCGAGTTTTTGAGCTATCTGCCCACGCTCCGCAACCAGAACTATGACGCCTTGCTGGCGACGACCTCCGTACAGGAGATGCACGACAGCCAGTCGCAATATTATTTCCAGATCGATGCCGTGCATCGTGAGGGAGAGCCTATCCCGCTCGAACGGTTGCGCCCGAACATCCGCCGCATCCTCTTCAACCAGCGGCAGGGCGAGGTGATCCGCCGCCATGAGGAGGAGCTTTATGAACGGGCGCTGGACGAGGGTGATGTGCGCATCTACGGGGCGGAGGATGCCCCGGAGGAACAAACCGAAACGGAACAGACTGAAAAATGATGAATAAACCGAAGACACGCATGTTTAGAAGAGGTATATTGGCCGTATCGATCCTTCTGGCCGTTGGGGCCTTTGCCCAGAAACGCCAGGTGATGCTCGATCGGGTGGTCGCCGTCGTGGGAGGGTCGTCGATCCTCTATTCCGAGGTGGACGAATACGCGCGTCAGCTCGTCGAGCAGCGCCGGCAGGAGGGCTACACCTCCGACCGCGACCCGATGAACGAGGCGCTCGAGGCGCTCATGACGCAGAAACTGCTCTACAACCAGGCGCAGATCGATTCCGTGGAGATCGACAACATCAGCATCATGTCGAGCGTCGAAGACCAGGTGCAGCAGATGGTGGACCTGGAGGGCTCGATCTCGAAACTCGAGGCCAAGCACCACATGCCGATCTTCACGCTGCGCGAGATTCTCCGTCAGCGTTACGAGGAGCAGGCCTATGCCAGTTCCATGCAGAGCACCGTCGTGGACAAGGTTACGGTGATCCCGGGTGAGGTGGAGCGCTACTACAAGTCGATCCCGAAGGACAGCCTGCCGCTGATTGCCGACCAGTATGTCTATGCGCAGATCACGAAGTTCCCCAAGTCGATGAAGGAGGCCAAGCAGCGTACGCGCGAGCGCCTGCTGGACATGCGCGAGCGGGTCATCACGGGCAAGGCGCGTTTCGAGAATCTCGCCCGCATGTATTCGCAGGACGATGCGGCGATGCGCGGCGGCGAGATGGATCCCACACCGCTCTCGGCCCTCGACGCCTCGTTTGCCAAGGCCCTCGAGAGCATGAAGCCCGGGCAGATCTCCGAGGTGGTGGAGTCGCAGTACGGATTCCACTTGATCCAGTTCCTCGACAAGCGTGGGCAGCTCTACCACTTCCGCCATATCATCCTCCATCCCGTTTTCACGAGCGACGAGTTGTCGGAGACGCTGCAGCAGCTCGACAGCATCGCCGACCTGATCCACAAGGATTCGATCACCTTCGAGAAGGCCGCGCAGCTCTATTCGGACGACGAGTCTTCGAAGATGAACGGCGGTCTGGTCTCGAACCATGAATTGCTCGAACGCTACATGCCCAATGCGAAGATGACCGTTACGAAGTTCCTCAAGGAGGATTTCGGTTACTTCAAGAGCCTTGCGGACTACAATGCGCTGATCCAGCTCAAGCCGGGCGAGGTGTCGGATGCCTTCCTGACCGAAGACATGCTGCACAACCAGATGGCCAAGATCGTCAAGCTCGTGGAGGTGATCCCCACACACGCCGCGTCGCTCAACGAGGACTACCTGCGGCTGGAGGAGATGGCCCTCGCCGACAAGCAGGAGCGGGTCTTCAAGGAGTGGCTCACGAAGAAGATCGACGGCATGTACGTCTACATCGACCCGGAGTTCCGCAACGGCGAGTTCGAAAACAAACACTGGGTCAAGTAAAGCGTGCGCCGGTTCGGAACCATAGCCGTCATTGCGCTGTTCGCCGCCGGGATCCTCGGGGCGCGCAGCGCCATGCAGCCTGCCGACCCGCCGCAGGGCGAGAAGAAGCTCATCGACCTCAAGTCGGATCTCATGGGCCCGGTGGCGCCGGGCGATTCGGTGATTTTTCTGGTGGGCAACTTCGCCGCGCAGCACAACGGCGCGGTCATCACCTGCGACTCGGCGGTCCGCTATTCGGACATGCGGATCGAGTTTTTCGGCAACGTGCTCATCAACAAGAATACCACCTGCATCTACGGCGACCGGGCCGAGTATGACGGCGAGCGCAACGAGGCGCGCGTCTATTCCGACATCGTGAAGGTGATCGACGGCGACGCCACGCTCTATACTTACGACTTCATCTTCAACACGAAGAGCAACATCGGGCAGTTCGACCAGGGCGGCGTGCTGACCAACCGGGAGAATCTGCTCGAAGCCGTGCGCGGCTACTATTACGCTGACACGAAGGAGCTCGTTGCCGTGGACCAGGTCGAGATGCGCAACGAGGAGTATGACCTTCGGGGCGATTCTGTCGTCTATAACATGGCCACGGACAACGCCTACTTCTTCGAGCGCACGAACATCTGGAACCGCGACGGCGACTACCTCTATGCCGACCGGGGCTCCTACGAGAAACTCGATACGCTCTATATCGTTACGCGCAACGGCTACCTGCTCACCGAGAAGCAGGAGATGTGGAGCGACAGCATCGACTTCTACCGCATGCGCAACCATGTCATCCTGCGCCGCGACCTGCAGATCGACGATACGGAGCATAAGGTGCTGGCCTTCGGCGACTACGGCGAATATTGGAAGGAGCCGGGCAATGCCTTCCTGACGCGCGATCCTTCGGTCATAAGCTACGATCTCTCGCAGGGCGACTCGCTCTTCATACGGGCCGATTCGATGTTTCTCTATACGATCAACAAGGAGGCCGAACGCCGGGCGGCCGAACGGGCAAAGGCCGATTCGCTGGCCCGCGCAGCAGGACTCCTGCACCCGGCGGATTCGTTGTCTGCGGATTCGTTGGCGATGCCGGCGGGCCCCGATGCCGCAAAGCCGCAGATAGCTGGAGCCGCCGATTCGTTGCAAAAAAACGGAACACCCTCCTCCGAAAGGGGGGATACGCCCGCCGACGCCCGTGCGGACGGACGTCGCCGGGTGCCGAAGGGACTCGATTCCCTGGCAAGACGCGCCTCGCAGACAATTCCCGATTCGCTTGCCGTGGCTGCGGACTCGTTGCAGCAGTCGGCAGTCAATCCGCTCGATACGCTCGTGGGCGACGCCCGCAAGGCCTATCTGAAGGAGCAGGTCCGCAAGGAGAAGGAGCTTGAGAAGAAGGCCAAGGCCGAGGAGCGCCGGAAACTGCTTGAAGAGATTGCCGCCAGGCGCCAGGAGAAGCGTACGGCCCTGCTGCTTGCACAGAAGGAGCGCGAGGAGAAACGCCTTGCGGCCCAGCGCGTCAAGCTCGAGTCGAAGATGAAGGCCCGCGCAGCCCGTGCGGCCCGCAAGGGAAAACTCATAGCGGTCGATTCTACCCAGTTGCGGGTCCTTGATTCGCTGATCGAACGCAACATGCGGGAGATGGATTCGCTGCTGCTGCAGGTAACCGACTCGCTGATGCAACCGTCGCAGGCCGTGCAGACGGATTCGCTCGGCGGACAGGATACGCTGCCGCCCGACTCGATCTACCGCCTGATGAAGGGGTACCGCAACGTGCGGATCTTCCGTTCGGACATGCAGGCCGTCTGCGACTCGATGACCTCCATCAGCATCGATTCGACGATCCATCTCTATATCAATCCCGTGCTGTGGAACCAGAGCAACCAGATCACGGCCGAGTGGATCGACGTCTATACCGAGCGGCAGCAGCTTGCCCGGGCCGAATGCATGGGCGATCCGATCATGTCCGCGCAGCTCGATACGATGCACTACAACCAGGTTGCGGGCAAGCAGATGACCGCCTGGTTCCGCAACAACGAGGTCTACCGCGACGACGTGAACGGCAACGTGCAGACGATCTATTATATGCAGGACGGCGAGCCGCCGAAGATCACCGACGTGGCCTTTTTCGAAAGCGGAGACTGTTCGTTCTACATCGAGCAGAAGCAGGTGGTGCAGATCACCTACCGCAAGGAACCCGTCTGGCATATCGTGCCGCTGGTCAAGCTGGAGCCTGACCGGGAACTCTTCCTGAAGGGCTTCAAGTGGGAAGGGGAGCGACGCCCAACGCAGCGCGATGTCTTCGACCGGCGGATCCGGCCTTCGGAGCGGGAGGCGAAGTCGCAGTTGCGGCGTCCCGACTTCCCGTTGCGGCAGGCTCTCGAGGAGCGCAAGCAGATGCTTGTGGAGAGCGGCCGCTGGGCCGACCGTACGGATCAGGTCGATGCCGCCACCGTCGAGTGGATGCGGCAGTTGGGCTACGAGGTGGGCCAACCGCGCGAATCGGGCCCCCAGCTCTGACCGGAATCCGCCCGGAGGGGCGGGATTTCCCTCTTATGATTCGACTATGCTGAAAACCGAGGATAGATCTGCGGGGTGTTCCGCAGGACACGACAACGGAGAGGAACTTTTTCCCGTAGTGGACCTTTCGGGTCGTGTTGTCGGCAGCGCTCTGCGCCGGGAGTGCCACGGCGGCTCGATGCTGCTGCATCCTGTCGTGCACCTGCACCTGTTCAACTCGCGGGGTGAACTCTACCTGCAGCGGCGCCCGATGTGGAAGGATATCCAGCCCGGGCGCTGGGATACGGCCGTCGGCGGACACGTCTCCTATGGCGAGACGGTCGGCGAGGCGCTGCGACGCGAGGCCCGCGAAGAGTTGGGCATCACCGGTTTCGAACCCGAATTGCTGACGGTCTACCCCTTTCGCTCGGCGCGGGAGTACGAACTGGTCCATGTGCACCGCACGACCTATGATGGGCCGGTCTGTCCGAGCGACGAGCTGGACGGCGGACGTTTCTGGACGGTGGAGGAGATCCGTGCCGCTCTGGGGCAGGGTGTGCTGACTCCCAATTTCGAGCAGGAGGTCGTGCGGGTCTTTCCGCAGTATTTCACCTGATAAAGGAGTTTCGGCCGCCCCGTCGGGGCGGCCGAAACTGTGCATGGAGGGTTCCTGACGGGACCGCCTGTCTTTTTTTCAGAGGCAGAGCATCAGCATGATCTGGATGACGATCACGCGCAGGAACATGCAGACGGGATAGACCGTGGCATAGGATACCGAGGGATTGTCTCCCTCGATCGAGTCGTTGGCGTAGTTGAGGGCCATGGGATTGGCCATGGCTCCGCAGAGCAGTCCTGCCACGGAGCCGAAATCGACCTTCAGCAGCCGCATGGTCGGGATGGCGATCAGAACGACCGGAACGAAGGTCAGCGCGAAACCTACGCCGAGCCAGAGAATCCCTTCGGGGCGCATGACCGTCTCGAAGAAGTGGGCGCCGGCCTCAAGCCCCAGGCAGGCGAGGTACATCGAGAGTCCCAGGGCGCGGAGCATCAGGTTGGCGCTCTGCGTCGTGTAGGTGATCATGTGCATGCGGGGGCCGAACGTGCCGATGATGATGCCCACGATGATCGGGCCTCCGGCCAAACCGAGTTTCACGGGAATCGAGATGCCCGGGATGGCGAAGGGGATGCTTCCGAGCGTCAGGCCGAGGATCAGACCGATGAACACGGCCACGAGGTTCGGCTCGTTGAGGCTCTTCACGGCATTGCCCAGGATCTTTTCGACGTTGCGGATGGCCTGTGCCTCGCCGACGACCGTCAGGCGGTCGCCGAGCTGCAGCCGCAGGTCCGGCGTCGCGAGCAGCTGCACGCCCGAACGGTAGACACGGCTGATGTTGATGCCGTAGTTGTTGCGCAGGCGGAGCGACGAGAGCTTCTTGCCGTTGATCTCGGGGCGTGTTACGAGGATGCGCTGCGAGATGAGCTGTCCGTCCACCGAGTTCCAGTCGATGTTTTCCTTGTTCCAGTCCTTCTTCTCCTGCTCGCCGAAGATCAGCCGCAGGGCGTCGGCTTCGTCGCGGTTGGTGATGACCAGAATGACATCGTCCTTTTGCAGCAGACGGTCCGACGTGGGGATCGAAACCTGGCCGTTGCGCCACAGCCGGGAGATGACGAAGTGGTGGTGGCTTTCCGTGGCGACTTCATGCACGCTCTTGCCGAAGACGGCGGGATTGGTCAGGTGGTAGCTGGCGATGAAGATATTTTTCTTGTGAACGGCATCGGGCCCCGGGAGATCCGAAGGCCGTACGAAGAGCTTGCGCAGTACGACGATGGCGAGGATGACCCCCACGACACCCAGCGGGTAGGTTACCGCGCAGCTCAGGGCGGCGCCGTTGGCGTCGATTCCGGCCTGCTGCAGGGTCTGCTGGGCGGCACCGAGGGCCGGGGTGTTGGTCGTAGCGCCGCAGAGGATGCCCGACATGTCGGAGATGGGTATCTTGAGCAGATAGCTCAACGCCACGGCGAATCCCGTGCCGAGCAGCACGACGGCAATGGCCGGGGAGACCAGTCGCAGCCCGTCGGCGCGCATCGAGCTGAAGAATCCCGGGCCGACCTGCAGTCCGAGGGCGTAGACGAAGATGATGAGACCGAAATCCTCGGCATAGGTCAGCATCGCGGGGTCGAGCGAAAGCCCGAAGTGCCCGGCGAGGATTCCTACAAAAAAGATGAAGGCCGTGCCGAGCGAGATGCCGAAGAAGCGGATCTTGCCCAGCCCGATGCCGATCGTCGAGATGAGCGAGATCACGATGACGGCCTGCAGGGCCGAGTGTTCGACGAGCAGTTCCTTAAGCCATTCCATCTTTTCGGTTGCGGTTCGTGGATAAATCGCTGCAAAAGTAGGTCAAATTTTCCGGATTGCCGCCTCCGGAGGCGAAAACTTCCGCAAAAACGGCTCCGAAATACCCGATCCGGGTTTCGGAGCCGTTCGAACGGTATGTACGGTGCGATCCGGCGGTCAGAGCGTGAGTGGCTTTCCGTGGTAGTAGTCGAGGATCTTCGAGCGGAAGATGAACTCGTACTTGGCCTGTGCGGCTTCGGCCTGCGCCTTCTCCATGGTGGTCTTGGCGTTGTTGAAGTCGTAGACGGTCGAGCGTCCCGCGGCGGCTTTCTCCTGCTCGTAGCGGAAGGCCACCTCGGCCGAGGCGAGGGCCGTATCCGCAGCGCGGTACTTGGCATAGGCGGCGTCGGCGTTGTACCATGCCTGCTCGATCTCCTTGCGCAGGGCGAGTTCGGCGGCCGTGAGAACCAGCTGCTGGTTGCGTACGGCGAGCTGCGCCGAGCGGATGTTGTTGCGCGAGGCCCGGCGGTTGAAGATGGGGATGCCGAGCGAGAGTCCCACATATTCGCGGCTGTTGTGGCGCATCTGGGCCCAGAACTTCGTGTCGTCGGCGCTGTAGACCCCCGTGCCGTATCCTCCCGCGAGCGAGAGCGACGGATAGAGTGCCGAACGGGCGATATCCACGTTGTGTTCCGAACTCCGGAGCCGCAGCTGCTCGGCCTTGATATGCGGACGGTTCTCGGCGGCATAATCGTAGATGGCGTCGGCCGATCCCGAGGCGCGGAAGGACTCCAGCGCGAGGCTGTCGAGCGTCGGGACGACGATATCGAAACCGGCTGCGCTCTGGCGGTTGAGGGCCTGGCTCAGATCGAGCAGCGCCAGCTGCAGGTCGTTGCGGGCCTGCGTGAGGCTCATGCGGTCGTTGGCCAGGAGCGCTTCGCTCTCGTAGATGACCGATTCGGGCTGCTTGCCCTCGGCGGCCAGCGCCCGGCTGTTGGCAACCTGCAGGGTGCTCAACTCGACCTGCCGCTCGGAGATGCCCACCATCTCCTTGGCGTAGAGCACCTGCAGGTAGAGCGTCATGACGTTGATCGCCACATCCTCGCGGATGCGTTCGAGATCCTGCACGGCGGCGGCGAGGTTCAGCTTGCCCGCGGCGATCTGGTGGTTGATGCGCATGCCCTGAAACAGGGGCATCGAGGCCGATACGTTGAGCGACCCCGAGGTCTGGTTGTTGCTTTGGTAGGTGTTGTCGCTCGTCAGGGCGCGGCCGAACGAGGCGTCGCCGCCCACGGAGGCATTCAGGTCGGGCAGCCGGCTGTAACGGGCCGTCGAGAGCTCGATGCTGCTGCTTTCGACCTGCAGGGCGCGCTGCTGCACTTCGGTATTGTTCTGCTGGGCATATTCGATACAGGATTCGAGCGTCCAGGGCGCCTCGGCCGCGGATGTTGCGGCCGGCGTGCCGGCCGACGGATCGGTCTGCTGGGCCTGGAGCGGTACGGCGGCCAGCCAGAGGGCGGCACATGTCGTGGCGATGCGGATTTTCATCTTGCGTAGGGAATTAGGTCGCTGTTACTTCTTGTTGTCGATGCGGGCGCCGCGGATCTTGTCCCCGGCCGTAACGCCCTCGGTGATCTCGACGTTCACGCCGTCCGAAAGGCCGATCTTGACCTCGCGGCGCTCGAAGGTCTGCTCCTCGGCATCCTCGGGGCTGGTAAGCATCTGAACATAGGTTTTGTCGCCCTCGAACTCCACGCACCCTTCGGGCAGGGTCAGCACCCCTTCGCGGCTCTGGATCACGACACTGGCGTTGGCGCTGTATCCCGCCCTCACGAAGACTCCTTCGGGAATCTGCACGGCGGCCTTCACCTCGAAGAGGATCACGCCGTTGCTTTCGGTCGATTTCGGGGCCACATACTCCAGTGTGGCATCCAGTTCGACATCCTGCAGGGCGCCGATCGTCAGCTTCACGGGCATCCCTTCGTGGAGCTTGCCTACGTCCGTCTCATCGACATTGCCCTGGAACTGCATGTTCGACATGTCAGCGACGGTGGCGATCGTCGTGCCGTCGTTGAACGTGTTGGCCTGGATGACCGAATTTCCTACCTTGATCGGCACGTCGAGGATCATGCCGTCGATCGTCGAGCGGATCTGCGTGTTGCTCAACTCCGCAAAACGGCTGGCGATACCCTCCTTGACGATCTCGAGGTTCTCCTTGGCGTTGCGCAGCTCCTCTTCGGCCTTCAGCAGCTCCGTGTGGCTCTGCTCGGCCTCCTCGTCGGCGATGACGCCCTTTTCATGGAGCGATTCCGTGCGCTTGTATTCGCGCTCGGCCTGCTCGAGCGAGATCTCGGCGACCGAGACGCGCGATTCGGCGCTCGAGAGCTGTCCCATCTCCGGAACGACCTTTACCGTGGCGATGACCTCGCCCTGGCGGACCATCTCGCCGGCCTCCTTGTAGACGTCGGAGATGATGCCCGAGATCTGGGGCTTGATCTCCACCTCGTCGCGGGGCTGCACCTTGCCCGTGGCGACCACATACTGCCTCAGGGTGTCCGTTTTGGGCTGTTCGATCGCGTAGACGATCTTCACCGGACGGGTTTTCTGCCACAGGAACACGAAGGTCCCGATGAGCAGTGCGGCAAAGAGCACACCCAGGAAAATTTTCAGCACTTTTTTCATGACTTATGCGGTATTTGTTTGTTTTGCGGTTATTCTTCGCGGATGGCATCCACAGCCTTGATTTTCAGGGCCCTGCTCGCGGGGATGACCCCCGCCAGCAGGCTGCCGGCGATGAGGATCGCGAGCGAGAGCATGCCCGTCTGGAAGGAGATCTGCCACGAGATGTCCGTACCCTCCTGGGCGACGACGACAGCCTGGTAGTAGATCGAGTCGGCGACCGACAGCACACCCACGCCGGCCGTAAGTCCCAGTACGCCGGCGATGAACGTCAGCACGAAACTCTCCGAGAGGATCTGCGAGATGATGGCCCGCGGCGGGGCGCCCAGCGCCCGGCGGATGCCGATCTCCTGCGTGCGCTCCTTGACAAGCACGAGCATGATGTTGCTCACGCCGACAATGCCTGCCAGAAGGGTTCCCAGTCCCACGATCCAGGTCAGCAGCCCGATGCCCCAGAAGAGACTGTTCACCTTGGTGATGAACTCCGCGGTGGTCATCACCCACGCTGCGCGCGGGTCGTCCGGTGAGATGATGTGCCGCGAGAAGACCGGGGTCTTGACCGCCCGTTCGAGAATGCGGGGCGGAACGTCGTTATAGCCTACGGCGGCGAGCATGTGGATCGTGCGGCCCATGCCGAACATCTGCTGCACGAGTGTCGCGGGGAGGATGATCGTGCTCTCCACATCGCTGAAGGTCATCATATTGCTCTGCCGCTTCAGTACGCCGACAACGGTGAACTGCGCTCCCTGCAGCGTGATCGTCTTGCCCGTGGGGTCCTCGCCCCCGGGGAAGAGGTCCTTCCAGATCTGCGTGCCGATGAGGCAGACCTTGCGCTTGCGCTCCATGTCCAGGTCGTTGATATAGCGTCCGTAGACGATCTTCTCGGGGTTGATCTTCTGGTAGTCGGGCATGTGGCCCATGACATAGTACTGGCCCTTGCGGTCGCCGTGGCTGGCGTAGAACTGGTTGGCCCAGACCAGACCTGTGGCGTACTTCACTTCGGGAAGTTTCTTCACGGCCTCGACATCGTCGTTCTCGAGGTTCCACCAGCGCCCCGTGGGCATGCCCTTGTAGGGGACCGACGTGCGGCCGGGGTTCATCAGCACCGTGTTGGTCGAGGTCTCGCCCAGCTGGGCGCGGAACAGACGTCCCAGACCCATGCCGGCACCCAGCAGCACCGTGAGCATGAAGATGCCCCAGAAGACGCCGAGCGCCGTCATGATGCTGCGCTTGCGGTTCCGGCGGATCGTCTGCCAGATTTCGTTCCAGCGGTCTGTGTCGAAGAATCCCATCGTCTCTATTTGTTATAGCGCAAGGCGTCGATCGTTTTCAGTTGGGCGGCGCGGTAGGCCGGGACATATCCGGCGATGAGCCCTGCAATGACGAGCACCACCGTGGCGCTCACCGCCACGCCGAGGTTGAGCGTCGGGTCGAGGAAGATCGTCGGGGCGAAACCCGTCTCCGACGGATCGGCCGGCGTCTGTGTCAGGTAGTAGTTTACCGCCTCCATCACGGCAACACCGAGCACCATGCCCATGTATCCGAAGGCTGCGGTGATCATGACCGATTCGGTGAGGATCAGCCGGATGATCGACCGCGGTTTGGCGCCGAGCGCCTTGCGAATGCCGAACTCGGCCGTGCGTTCCGAAACCGTTACGAGCATGATGTTGCTCACGCCGACGATGCCCGCGAGCAGCGTTCCCAGACCGATGATCCAGACGAAGAGGTTGATGCCTCCGAAGACGATCATCATGTCCTTGACGCGCTCCATCGTGTTGTTGATCCAGACGGCGCTTTCGTCCGTCGGGTCGAAGTTGTGCTCGGCGGCGAGGCGGCGGATGATCCGTTTCTCGAAAGCCTCCATCTCGGCGTCCGTGCGGATATCGCTGACGGTGATGATCGCGTTGTTCACATAGGGTTCGTTGGCTTCATAGACGAGCTGTCCCGTCGTGAGCGGGATGATGCAGACGGCGTTGTTGCGCATGGCGTCGCCCTTCGTAACGCCCACGACCTTGAACGTGAGGCTGTCCACGCGGATGAACTTGCCGAGCGGGTCGGCATCCTTGAAGAGCACGAGGGCCGTCGCTTCGTCGATGAGCGCCGACTTGCGGTAGTCGCGGATGTCCGCCTCGTTGATGAAGCGCCCCCGGGCGAGTTTGATCCCCTCGATCTGGGCCACCTTGGGCAGCGAGCCGCGCAGCGAAGCCTCCATGAAGGCACCGCCGTAGGCGAGCTTCTTCGACGAAAGCCAGGTGTTGGCCGCCACCTCTTCGACCTCGGGAAACTCCTTTTCGAGGATCTCCAGGTCACGGTTCGTGAGGCGGATGCGGCGGTCGCGGTCGTACCCCTTCCAGGCCTTCGAGGTCCAGCCTCCGTAGAGGGAGATCGAGTTCGTGGCGTAGTCGCCGAAGTTGGACTCCACGCCGTTCTTGAGCCCGTTGCCCGAACCGAGCAGGATGACGAGCATGAAGATGCCCCACGCGACGGAGAATCCCGTGAGGAAGGTGCGCAGCTTGTTTCGCCGCACCGAGGTCCAGATTTCCAGCAGCAGCTCTCTCATCGTCGTCCGAGTCCGGTTTCGGTGATGCTTCCGATGACGCCGTCCTTCAGCCGGATGATCTTGTCGGTCTGGTCGGCGATCGACTGTTCGTGCGTTACGCAGATGATCGTCATGCCCATATCGACGTTCACGCTCCGCAGCAGGTTCATCACCTCCTGCGAGGTCTTGCTGTCGAGAGCTCCCGTGGGCTCGTCGGCGAGGATGATCTGCGGCTTGTTGATCAGCGCCCGGGCGATGGCCACACGCTGCTTCTGGCCGCCCGACATCTCGTTGGGCATGTGCTCGGCCCAGTCGCGCAGCCCGAGCATGTCGAGGTATTCGAGAGCCAGGGCGTTGCGCTTGCGGCGTGCAACCCCCTGGTAGTAGAGGGGCAGGGCGACATTTTCGACGGCGTTCTTGTAGTTGATCAGGTTGAACGACTGGAAGATGTAGCCGATCATGTTGTTGCGTGCGGCGGCGGCCTGCGTCTCCGTCAGCCCCTTGATGAGGCGTCCGGCGAGGTAGTAGTTGCCGCTGTCGTAGTCGTCGAGGATTCCGAGGATGTTCAGCAGGGTCGATTTGCCCGATCCCGAGGCCCCCATGATCGAGACCAGCTCGCCCTTTTCGACTTCGAGATTGATTCCCTTGAGCACATGCAGCGGCGAACCGTTGTTGTAGGTCTTGTTGATGTTTTCCAGTTTGATCATACGAGCCTGCGTTTTGCCTGTTCCGGGCCTGTGGCAAACCGGATGCAGGCTGCGTTGCAGGAACTTTCCCGCGACCTGCGACAAATTGTAATCCGGCTTCCTCTGCCCGGATACAAAGGTATATAATAAAAAATGAAAAACAATAGTTTTTTTATCGAAAATCAATAAATTTTCGGGCGCTTCTCGGAGAGATCGGAACCTTCGGGACGGATTCCGGGTTCTATGGTACTGCCCTACAGCGTTTTATTTGTTCCCGACGAGCAATCTGCGCAGTGCCGCGACATCCCGGACGAAATGGGTGGGGCGGGCGGCTTCCAACTCTCCCGGGGCGGCATAGCCCCAACCTGCGGCAATACTCTCCATGCCGAATCCGGCAGCTCCCTCGATGTCGTAGCGCCGGTCGCCGATCATGACGGCCTCGGCGGGGGTGATCCCGAGCGGCTGAAGGGCATGGCCGATGACCTGGCTCTTGGTTGTGCGGGAACCGTCGAGCAGGCTGCCGCAGACGAGCCGGAAACGCTCCGTGAGCCCGAAATGGGCGATGATGCGTTCGGCAAAGGGCTGCGGCTTGGAGGTGGCGATGACGTTCGCGTAACCGGCCGCACAGGTCGCGTCGAGCAGTTCGGGAATCCCTTCGTAGAGTTCGTTTTCGAACATGCCTTTCGGGACGAAGTATTCGCGCGAGACGGCGACGGCCCGTTCGGCCTCTTCGGCACCCATGCCGTAGAACTCCATGAATGAATCGCGCATCGGGGGCCCGACGAAGCAGCGCAGCGCCTCGTCCGCCGGCGGTTCGATGCCGAAATGGCGGAGGGCGTATTGTACGGCGTGTACGATGCCGGGCATCGAGTCGGTCAGCGTGCCGTCAAGGTCGAAGAAGAGGTATCTTTGCATGGGTACGAGGTGTCGGGCCGGAAATCGTGCAGTCCGCGGTTTTCCGCCGGTTGTCCTGCAAAGATACGTTTTTTCGATCGTTCGGAAGACCGTTTCCAGAAAAAAGCAGAGACGGACGGCCCTTTCGGACCATCCGTCTGCTTCGGTTCGTTGTTGTCAGCGGGTCTCTTCCACCCAATGCACGGCTCCCTTGCCGCACAGGGCGACGCAGCGTCCGCACTCGATGCACAGGTCGGGATCGAACTGCGGCAGGGAGAACCCCTCCTGCGTGATGGCCTCCACCGGGCACGAGTCGATGAGCGGACAGCGGTGGTTCTGCGGGCACAGCCCGGGATCTGCTACGGGACTCATGGCCGTGGGTTATTTGCCGAGCAGAATACGGTCGATATGCTCCTTGAGCGCCGCTTTGGGCATGGCGCCGACAGCCATCTGCGGCTTGCCTTCACGCGGAATGAAGAGCAGCGAGGGGATCGAGCGGATTCCGAACACTGCGGCCAGCTCCTGCTCCTCGCCCGTATCGACCTTGTAGATGTAGATCTGGTCGCCGTACTCTGCGGCCAGCTCCTCGAGCACCGGGGCCAGCGCCTTGCAGGGGCCGCACCAGGTGGCATAGAAGTCGATGAGCGCCGGCTTGTCGCCGAGGTATTTCCACTCCTGCGGATTGGTTTCGTAATCGGCGACCTTCTTCAGAAAGTCCGCCTTCGTGAGATGGATCGTTTTCATGGTATTTTCCTTTTTTGTATTGTTTCGTCGGGTGTTGTCCTTCGGGGTCTGTGCCGCAGCCAACCCTGTTGTGGAGAGCAGCAGCATGGCGGCAAGAAGTATTTTTTTCATCCTTTCAATCATTTTGTCCTTGAACGACGGAACAAAGGTAAAAATTGTTTTCCAATAAAACAAGTTTCTAATGGAAAATATTTTTGCAAATATCTTTTCCGGCGACAGATCGGCCTTTGAGGGCTATTCCATATAGACGGTAATGTTGCCGCTGATCTGTTGCAGCGAGATTTCGCACAGCTTGGTGTTGTACTGTGCCTGCAGGATGCGCTCCTCGGCGTCGAGCAGGCTCTTCTGGGCCTCGCGGACCTCGATGCCCGAGAGCGATCCCAGCCGGTAGCTGTCCATGGCGATAAGGTAGTTCTCGCGGGCGGCGATGAGGTTTTCACGTTCGAGCCGGATCACCTCGAGGTTGTTCTGGTAGGCCTGCCAGAAGTTCGAGAGGTCGGCCAGAAGGGTCTGTTCGAGCTGCTGGCGCGTCAGGCGGGTGTTCTCGATCTGGATGCGGGCGTTGCGCTGTTCGCGGCGCCGGTTTCCGTCGAAGATCGTGAAGCCCAGCTGCAGTCCGGCATTCATCCCGAGCTCGCTGCGCAGGCGCGACGTGCCGCTGCCGTAGCGGTTGTGGGTATATCCGTAACCGGCCGTAAGGTTCAGGTAGGGGTAGTTGCGCGAACGGATGCTCTGCAGGTAGAGTTCCGAGATCGTGTTGTCGCGGTCGGCGATCAGCAGTTCGGCATTGGCCGTGCGGGTTTCATACGAGAGGACATCCCATTGCAGCGCCTCGTCGATGGTGATGACCGTGTCGCGGACCAGGAAGCGGCGGTCCAGATCCTCGTTGGCCAGCAGCTCGTTGATGCGGATGCGCGAGGCGATGACCGCCTCCTGCTGCGACATGTACTGCGAACTGTCGGCGTTGAAGTCCACGCGGGCCTGCAGGACGTCCAGCCCCGCCGAACTGCCCACGACGTGCCACGCCTCGGCGATGCGGAGCCGTTCGCGCGAGAGGGCCATGGCGTAGCGGAAGTTCTCCAGACGCAGCGTCTGCTGGATGAAGTTGTAGTATTCGGCCGTGAACGAGGCGATGAAGTCCTCGATCGTCAGGCGGGTCTGCAGGGCTCCCTTCGCCTTCAGCTCCTGCAGCTTGCGGTAGTCGGCACGGATGCGGAACCCGTCGAAGAGCGTCCAGTTCAGCGCCACCCCGGCGTCGAACGTACCGTCGTAGACCCCCTTGTCGGTCGTTGCCTCGCCCGTGCGCGGGGTCGTGTGGATGCGATTTACGTTGCTGCCGTATCCGGCCGAGAGGTCGATCGTCGGGAGTTTGCCCGCGTTGGCGGCCGTGGCGTTGTTGTCCGAGATGCGCTCCTCGTTGCGGACGATGCGGATATCGTAGTTGCGCTCGAGTCCCAGCCGGAGGCATTCGCGCAGCGAGAGCACCTCGGTCGGGGGTGCCTGCGGGTCGGGAATCGGGATCAGCCGTATGGAGTGTGCCCGGCCGGTCGTGTCGGCCGGCTCGGGGGCGGCTTCCCGGGCGACGGCCGAAAGACCGAGCCCGAGAACCAGCAGAAGGGTAATTATGCGTCGGGTCATAAGGCGTTCTTTTTCGTTCGTTTGCTTCGGTCGGTGGAGACGTAGCTGTAGATGGCCGGCACGATGTAAAGGGTCAGCAGCGTCGAGACCAACATGCCGCCCACGACGGCGATACCCATGGCGATGCGGCCGTTGGCGCCTTCGCCCGTGGCGACCGTCAGGGGCAGCAGGCCGAGGATCGTCGAGGCGCTGGTCATCAGAATCGGGCGCAGGCGCTGCAGCGCGGCGTCGCGGATGGCCTGCATCTTCTCCTCGCCGGCCTCCTGCTTCTGGTTGGCGAACTCGACGATCAGGATACCGTTCTTGGCCACCAGGCCGATGAGCATGATGATGCCGATCTGGCTGAAGATGTTCATCGTCTGATCCGTGCCCCACATGAAAACGAGGGCTCCGGCGATGGCCAGCGGCACGGTGAGCATGATGACCAGCGGGTCCTTGAAACTCTCGAACTGTGCGGCGAGGATCAGGTAGATGAGCACGATGGCCAGCAGGAAGGCGAACATGAGGCTCGAGGAGCTTTCGCGGAATTCCTTCGAGTCGCCGGCCAGCGCCGTGCGGAAGTCGTCGTGGAGCACCTCGGCCGCGATGCGGTCCATTTCGTCGAGGCCCTCTCCGATGGTCTTGCCCTTGGCCAGGCCGCTCGATATGGTGGCCGAGAGGAAGCGGTTGTAGTGGTAGAGCTGCGGCGGCGCCACGGCCTCGACCAGCGTGATGAGGTTGTCGAGCTGGATCATCTCGCCGTTCTCGCCGCGGACGTAGATCGACCGCAGGTCGGCGGGCTTGTTGCGCTGCTGGCGGTTGATCTCTGCCAGGATCTCATACTGCTTGCCGTTCATGTAGAAGTAGCCCATGCGCTGGCCGCTCAATCCGTACTGGAGCGTCTCGCCGATATCCTGTGCGCTGACACCCAGCAGGTTTGCCTTGTCGCGGTTGATCGTAACGCGTGCCTCGGGCTTGCTGAACTTCAGGTCCACGTCGGCCATCTGGAAGACGGGGCTCTCGTAGACGCGCTTCATGAACTCCGGGAGCACCTCCTGCAGGCGTTCGATCGAGGTGGCCTGCAGCACATACTGTACGGGCATGTTGCCGCGGCGGCCTCCGAAGGTCGATTGCTGCTGCACGAAGGCGCGGGCCTTGGTCTTCGTCCGCACGGCCGCCGAGAGCTCCTCGGCGATCTCCATCTGGCTGCGCGAGCGCTCCGAGATGTCGCAGAGGGCGATGCGGATGTTTCCCCGGCCGCTCGATACGCGGGCCGTCGTCGCCTCGGCCTCCGGGACGAGCGAATCGACCAGGCGGTTGATCTCCTCGGTGTAGTCGCGGACATATTCGTAGGTGGCGCCCTCCGAGCCGCGGGTGTTGATCGTGATCTGCGAACGGTCCTCGAGCGGGGCCATCTCCGAGGGGATCGTGCTCCACAGCACGCCGATCAGGAGGATCATGATGCCGATGAGCGGCAGGGCGATCCAGCGGCGGCGCAGGAATCCCGTAAGCGTGCGGCTGTAGAAGTTGTTGAGCCCGACGAAGAAGGGTTCGGTCCTGTTGTAGAACCAGCTTTTGCGCTCCTGGCGGACGAGGAGTTTCGTGGCGAGCATCGGCGTTACGGTGAGGGCCGCGAAGGTCGAGATGATGACCGCACCCGAAACCACGAGGCTGAATTCGCGGAAGAGCCGTCCGGTGGTTCCCTCCATGAAGACGATCGGGAAGAAGACGGCGATGAGCGTTACGGAGGTCGAGAGCACGGCGAAGAAGATCTCCTTCGCACCGTCGATACCCGCCTCGAAGGGGGTCATGCCGCGTTCGATGCGGATGTAGATGTTCTCGGTCATGACGATGGCGTCGTCCACCACGAGACCTACCGAGAGCACGACGGCCAGCATCGAGAGGACGTTGATCGAGAATCCCGCCAGATACATCAGGAAGAAGGTGCCGATCAGCGAGACGGGGATGACGATGCAGGGGATGAGCGTTACGCGCCAGTTGCGGAGGAAGAGGAAGATGATGATGATGACCAGCACGAAGGCTTCGTAAACGGTCTGCTTCACCTCGTCGATCGAGGCGCGGATGAAGCGCGTGTTGTCGAATCCGTATCCCGTCAGCACATCGTCCGGCAGGTCCTTGCGCATGGTCTGCATGCGGGCGTAGACCTCATCGGCGATGTCGATGTGGTTGGCGCCCGGCTGCGGGATCACGACGATGCCGACCATCGGCACGCCGTTCATCTTCATGTAGCTGCGCGTATCCTGCGGCCCCAGTTCGGCGCGGCCGATGTCGCTCAGGCGGATGATGCGCCCCGCATCGGCGCGGACCACCAGATCGTTGAACTCCTGCGTGGTGTGCATGAGGCCCATCGTGCGGATCGTCAGCTCGGTGGTGTTGCCCTCGATGCTGCCCGAGGGAAGTTCGACGTTCTCGCGGTCGAGCGCCTGCTTGATGTCCACGGGCGTGATGCCGTATCCGGCCATCTTCGCGGGATCGAGCCACAGGCGCATCGAGTAGCGCTTTTCGCCCCAGATCTCCACCGAACTCACGTCGCTGATGGTCTGCAGCTGCTCCTTGACCGTCAGGTCGGCGATCTCGCTCAACTCGAGCAGCGAGCGCTTGTCGCTCTGGATCGTAACCATGAGGATCGGCGTGGCGTCGGCATCGGCCTTCGACACGGTTGGCGGGTCGCAGTCGCGGGGCAGGTAGCGCTGCGCGCGCGAAACCTTGTCGCGCACGTCGTTGGCCGCCGTTTCGAGATCGACCGAGAGTTCGAACTCGACGGTGATGCGGCTCTGTCCCTGCTGGCTGGTACTCGACATGGAGCGGATGCCCGGGATGCCGTTGATGTTCTGCTCGAGCGGTTCGGTGATCTGGTTTTCGATGACGTCGGCGTTGGCGCCCGGATAGGAACACGTTACCGAGATGATCGGGTTGTCCACGCTCGGATATTCGCGTACGCCGAGGTAGGTGTATCCGATGACGCCGAACAGCACGATGATCAGGGTCAGCACGGTGGCCATGACGGGCCGCCGGATGCTCAATTCGGAGATGTTCATACGGCGGAGGGTTTATTCGACGTTGTCGAGTTTCACGGGTAGGTCGGTGCGCAGCTGGAGCGTTCCCGAGGTGATGATCGTGTCGCCGACGTTGAGCCCTGCGAGAATCTGGATCCGGGATTCGGTGCGCAGGCCCGTACGGACGGTTACCGCCCGGGCCTTGCCGCTCTTGTAGAGGTAGACCTTATCGACGCCCATCTCGGGGACGATAGCCTCGGTGGGGATGGCGATGGCGTCGGGGATGTCGTGCATGCGGATCTTCACGTCGGCGAAGCGCCCCGGAAGGAGTTGCTTGCCCTGCCGGTTGGGGAAGAGCGCGCGCACGGCGAAGGTGCGGGTCTCGATATCGACCTTCGATTCGGTGGCGTAAACTTCGGCGCGGAAGTTCTCCTCGCGCCCCTCGACCGTAAAGGTGAGCCGTGTGCCGGGGTGGATCTGGTTGGCATAACGCTCGGGAACGTAGAAGTCAATCTTCAGGGGCGAGATCTTCGTGAGCTTGGCGACGACGACGTCGGGCGAGGCGTAGGCACCCTCGCTGACGTTGCGCAGGCCGATGACGCCGTCGAACGGCGCGCGCAGCTCCGTAAGGGCGATGTTCGACTTCACGATATCGATATCGGCGTAGAGCATGGCCAGCTCGGTCTGGGCCTGCTCGTAGGCCTCCTGGCTCACGGCGTCCTTTTCGAGCAGGGCGCTCTGGCGGTAGACACGGGCTTCGGCCAGCTCGCGCTGGGCCTCGTAGCGCGACAGCTGGGCCTGCAGCGGCCGGTCGTTCACCTTGGCCAGCAGTTCGCCCTTGCGGACGGCCGTACCCTCCTGGAAGTTGATTTCGACGATCTTTCCCGATGTTTCGAACGAGAGATCGACCTCTTCGTCGGGCAGCAGGTTGCCGATCGTCGTGATGCCGTCGGTCAGCGTCTGGGGACGGATGACGAGTCCGTTTACGTTGAGTATGGATTTCGAGCGCGGAGCGGCGGATTCGACGCCGGCAGTCGGATCCGGCTTGTCATGGTAGAAGTTGTAATAAGCCAGAACTCCGCAGAACAGTACGATGACTGCGGCGGTCGTGATCCATCTCTTCTTTTTGTTCATGGTGTGTATCGAGTGATTGGTTCGGGTATCGACAGCAAATATACGATAAAAACCCCGATTCCCGGCATGAAAAACCGGTCCGTCGGGCAAAAAAATGGGGAGGGAACCCGAAAAAATCCGGATGGCGGCGTGGCGGCGGATTTTTGCAGGACTGTTCCCGGGGTTTTTCGGGTGCGTGTGGAGAATCTCCCCGGCCCGTGTGGAATGTTTCCACGGATTTTTTCGCTATCTTTGCCGCGGGTTATTGTTATAAAGTTGAAAATGACCGTTTTGTGCTCTTGGCATACGGCTGGTCCGCACTTTGTTTCTAATCCCGTGATATGCCTTCGGCGCAGTGGAAACAGCGCCGGAACAGACAATAGGAAACATCATGAATTTCAAGAAGATGAAACCCGATCTGAAGAATCTGGATCTGGGGAAATGGAAAAATGAGGTGGCGGAACGGATGCCGCGCGTGTCGGTAACGATGAACCGCAAGCGTTGGATCATCCTGGTCTGTGTCGTGATCGTTGCTGCCGGCGGATTGTGGTGGTGGCTGCGGCCGCGCCCCGTACCGGTCGTCCTGCCCATCGTGGCCACGCAGCCCGTCGAGGTGGAGGACGTCAGCATCTACGGCGAGTATGTGGGCCGTATCCGCGCCCAGCAGTTCGTCGAGATCCGTGCCCGTGTCGAGGGTTACCTCGAGAAGATGCTCTTCACCGAGGGAACCTATATCGAAAAGGGGCAGACGCTCTTCGTTATCGACCCCAAACTCTACCGGGCCCGGGCCAACAAGGCCAAGGCGCAGCTGAACAAGGCCCAGGCGCAGGCGCTCAAGGCACAGCGCGACCTGGAGCGTATCCGCCCGCTCTACGAGCAGAGCGCCGCGAGCCAGCTCGACCTCGACAACGCCATTGCCTCGTACGAGAGTGCTGCGGCGGATGTCGTGGTTTGCGAGGCGGACCTGACGCAGGCCGAGATGATCTTGAGCTATACGACCGTACAGTCGCCCGTGTCGGGCTATATCTCCGAGCGCAACGTGGATATCGGAACGCTGGTGGGCCCGAGCGGCAAGTCGCTGCTGGCCACCGTCGTCAAGAGCGATACGGTGCGTGTGGACTTCAGCATGACGGCCCTCGACTACCTGCGTTCGAAGGCCCGGAACGTCAATCTGGGACAGAAGGATACCACGCGCAAGTGGAACCCCTACATCACCGTAACGCTGGCCGACGGATCGCAGTATCCCTACCGGGGTCTGGTCGATTTCGCCGATCCGCAGGTCGATCCCCAGACGGGAACCTTCTCCGTGCGGGCCGAGATGGCCAATCCGGACCGGATCCTGCTTCCGGGGCAGTTCACGAAGGTGAAACTGCTGCTCGACGTGCGTGAGGATGCCGTTGTCGTGCCGTCGAAGGCCCTCGTGATCGAGAAGGGCGGCGCCTATATCTATGTCGTGCGTCCCGACAGTGTCGTCGAGAAGCGTTTCGTGGAGACCGGGCCCGAGATTCCCGAGAACAAGATGGTCATCGAACGCGGTCTTTCGTCCGATGAGCGGATCGTCGTCGAAGGTTACCACAAGCTCCAGCACGGCATGAAGGTCGAACCGGTGGCTCCCATCGATGAGGAGGAGTCCGCAACCGAACGGAAGGAGTAGCCCATGAAGAGTGATTTCTTTATCGACAGGCCCGTCTTCTCGACCGTCCTGTCCATCGTGATCGTGATCGTGGGTGCGATCGGCCTGGTGCTGCTTCCCGTCGATCAGTATCCGCAGATCGTGCCTCCGGTGGTGAAGGTCTCGGCGTCGTATCCCGGAGCCGATGCGCAGACCGTAACGCAGGCCGTGGCCACGCCCATCGAGCAGGAGCTCAACGGTACGCCGGGCATGATTTACATGGAGTCGTCGAGTTCCAATTCGGGGGGATTCACCGTAACCGTTACCTTCGACATCTCGACGAATGCCGACCTGGCGGCCGTCGATATCCAGAACCGTATCAAGGAGGCCGAGGCGCGCCTCCCGGCCGAGGTGGTGCAGAACGGTATTTCGGTCGAGAAGCAGGCTTCGAGCAAGCTGATGACCATCACGCTGCTGTCGTCCGATCCGAAATTCGACGAAATCTACCTCTCGAACTACGCCACGCTCAACGTGCTGGACATGCTGCGCCGTATCCCGGGCGTAGGCCGCGTATCGAATGTCGGCAGCCGCTACTACGCCATGCAGATCCGTGTCGAGCCCGACAAGCTCGCCGACCTGGGGCTGACGGTCAAGGACCTGCAGAATGCCCTGAAGGACCAGAACCGCGAATCGGCGGCCGGCGTGCTGGGCCAGGCGCCGATGGAGGGGGTGGACGTAACGATTCCGATCACGGCACAGGGACGTCTGTCGTCGGTGAGCCAGTTCGAGGAGATCGTCGTGAGGGCCAATCCCGACGGTTCGATCATCCGCCTGCGGGACGTGGCCAACATCTCGCTCGAGGCGCAGTCGTACAGCACCGAGAGCGGTATCAACGGAGGCAATGCCGCCGTGCTCGACGTCTACATGCTGCCCGGTGCGAATGCCGTCGAGGTGGCGACTTCGGTGCGCACGACGATGGACGAAATCAGCCGCAACTTCCCCGAGGGCATCATCTACAACGTGCCCTTCGACATGACGACCTATATTTCCGAATCGATCCACCATGTCTACCGGACGCTGTTCGAGGCGCTCGTTCTGGTGATCCTCGTCGTCTTCCTCTCGCTGCAGAGCTGGCGGGCGACACTCATCCCGATCGTTGCGGTGCCCATCTCGCTCGTCGGTACGTTCGGCGTGATGCTCGTCTTCGGTTTCTCGCTCAATCTGCTCACGCTGCTCGGACTGATCCTCGCCATCGGTATCGTCGTGGACGATGCCATCGTCGTGGTCGAGAATGTGGACCGCATCATGAACGAGGAGCACCTCTCGCCCTACGAGGCGACGAAAAAGGCGATGCGCGGTCTGGGCAGCGCCCTGATCGCCATGTCGCTCGTGCTGTGTGCGGTGTTCGTCCCCGTGAGCTTCCTTTCGGGCATCACCGGACAGCTCTACCGGCAGTTCACCATCACGATTGCCGTGTCGGTGATCATCTCGACGATCGTGGCGCTGACGTTGAGCCCCGTGATGTGCTCGCTGTTCCTGCGTCCCGAGAGTGCCGGAAAGAAAAACCGCGTCTTCCGCTATATCAACCTCTTCCTCATGCGCGGCAACCTGCTCTACGGCCGTACGATCGTGCGGGCGCTTTCCCGCTCGCGCCGCGTGTTCGCCGCCTTCGGCATCGCCCTGATCGGTATCTGGGTGATGAACCGCCTCGTGCCCCAGAGTTTCATGCCGCAGGAGGATCAGGGTTATTTCACCATCGAGCTGGAGCTTCCCGAGGGGGCTACGATCGAGCGTACGCGCAAGGTTACCGACCGGGCCATGCGTTTCCTGATGAAGGATCCCGACGTGGAATATGTGCTCAACGTAACGGGCTCGAGCCCCCGGGTAGGTACGAACCAGTCGCGCAGCCAGCTTACGGTGATCCTCAAGCCGTGGGAGGAGCGCAAAACGGACGACATTACCCTGATCATGCAGCGTGTCCGCGACGAACTGGAACGCTATCCCGAGAGCAAGGTCTATCTCTCGACGCCTCCGGTGATTCCCGGTCTGGGACAGTCGGGCGGTTTCGAGATGGTGCTCGAGGCGCGTGCCAACACTTCGTATGAGGATCTGCAGCAGGCGGTCGATACGCTGATGTACTATGCCGAGCGGACCCCCGAGCTGGCGGGCCTTTCGTCGTCGATGCAGGGCGACATCCCGCAGCTCTACTTCGATGTCGATCGCGACAAGGCGCAGCTGCTGGGGGTCTCCATGTCGGATGTCTTCTCGACGATGAAGGCCTTTACGGGATCGATCTATGTCAATGACTTCAACCTCTTCAACCGTATCTACCGTGTTTACGTCCAGGCCGAGGCTCCCTATCGGGCCAATCGCGATAACCTGAATCTCTTTTTCGTCCGCGGGGCCGACGGGGCGATGATTCCCGTGACGGCGCTCGGTACGACCGACTATACGACCGGTCCGGGAACGATCAAGCGTTTCAACATGTTCACCGCAGCGACCATCTCGGGCGAAGCGGCGCACGGGTACAGTTCCGGACAGGCGATGGACGCCCTGGAGCGGATCGTCGCCGAGCACCTTCCCGACGGTATCGGTGTCGAGTGGAGCGGCTTGTCGTATCAGGAGAAGCATGTGAGCGGACAGACGGGCCTTGTGCTTGCCCTGGCCTTCCTCTTCGTCTTCCTGTTCCTCGCGGCGCAGTACGAGAGCTGGACGGTGCCCATCGCCGTGATCCTGTCGCTCCCCGTGGCGGGAGTCGGGGCCTATCTGGGTATCTGGCTCTGCGGCCTGGAGAATAACATCTACTTCCAGATCGGTCTGGTGATGCTCGTGGGTCTGGTGGCCAAGAATGCCATCCTGATCGTGGAGTTCGCCAAGGAGGAGGTCGAGAAGGGCCGCGACATCGTCGAGGCGGCCGTTACGGCGGCGCACCTGCGTTTCCGCCCGATCGTCATGACCTCGCTGGCCTTCATTCTGGGCATGCTGCCGCTGGTCTTCGCCTCGGGTCCCGGCTCGGCAAGCCGTCAGGGCATCGGCACGGGTGTCTTCTTCGGCATGCTCGTGGCCATTACGGTGGGTATCGTTTTCGTGCCTTTCTTCTTCGTGTGGATCTATCGCCTCAAAGCCAAACTGAAATCGAAACTGAAACGATGAAACGACTTGCATATACGCTTATGGCCGGCGCCTGGGCCTTTGCGGCCGTCTCCTGTTCGGCCGTCCGGGAGTGCCGGGCTCCGGAACTGAACCTGCCGGAGACGATCGTGGCCGGCGTAGTGGATTCGACGACCGTCGCCGACATCGGCTGGTGGGAGTTCTACGGCGATGCCGCCCTGTGCGACATCATCCGCCGGACGCTCGACAACAACAAGGACATGCTTGCCGCCGCGGCCCGCGTGGAGCGGATGCGGCAGCTCTACCGCATCGACAAGGCGAACCGCCTGCCCGATATCTCGGCACGGGTCTACGGCAACCGCGAGACGAACGAGTATTATGGGGAGGGTTTTGACAACGACCCCGAACTGGGCGCCAAGGTCAGCGCGAGCTGGGAACTGGACCTTTGGGGCAATCTGCGCTGGGCCAAGCGTCAGGGCGGCGCCGAGTACCTTGCCTCGGTCGAAGAGTGGCGTGCCATGCGCATGACCCTTGTCGCGGAGGTCGCAACGGCCTATTTCCGGCTGATGGCGCTCGACAACGAGCTGGCGATCGTCCGTCAGACCCTCGGCACGCGCCGTCAGGATGTACGCCTCGCCAAGTTGCGTTTCGAAGGGGGCCTTACGGCCGAAACGGTTTACCAGCAGGCGCAGGTGGAGTATGCCTCGACGGCGGCGCTCATCCCCGAACTCGAACGGCAGATCAAGGTGATGGAGAACAGCATTTCGCTGCTGATGGCCGGCTATCCGGGCGAGAAGATCCCTCGCAGCGGGCTCTCGCTCAACACCACGATGCCCGAGCAGCTGCCCGTCGGCATCCCCTCCGTTCTGTTGCAGCGGCGTCCCGACGTGCGGGCCTCCGAGCAGCAGCTGCGTGCGGCCATGGCGAGTGTGGGCATGGCTTATGCCGACCGGTTCCCGCGTCTGACCTTTACGCTCACGGGCGGTGTGGAGAACGGGGTGCTGCCGCACATTTTCGAGTCGCCGTTCACCTATGTGCTGGGATCGGTTGCGGCCCCCGTGTTGGGCTTCGGCCGCAAGCAGGCCAAATACCGCGCGGCACTGGCGGCCTATGACGAGGCGCGCCTCAAGTATGAAAAAAAGGTGCTGGAGGTCTTCAAGGAGACCGATGACGCCGTGGTAACCTACCACAACGTCCGACAGTCGGCCGAACGCAAGGAGAACCTCCGGGATGCGGCCCGCAAATATGTCGAACTGGCCAATATCCAGTATCGGGGCGGTAATATCAACTACATCGACGTGCTGGATGCCCAGCGTCGTTATTTCGATGCGCAGATCGGCCTGAACAATGCCGTGCGCGACGAACATCTGGCCCTTGTACGTCTCTACAAGGCATTGGGCGGCGGTTGGACGCTACCCGATACGGCGGAATCCTCCGAAGAGTAGGGTATATGTTCGTTTCCGGGCCGAAAGGCGCCGCCGGAGATGCTGGCGGCGCCTTTTTGTTCGGTTTACATACGGGTTTAAACAAATTCCCGATTTCGCCCTGAAAACCGCCCGAAACAGGGCACAAAAAAGGTTGCCGCACGGATGGACAACCTTCCTAAAAGCAAGAAGGAGAGCCTTTTGGACTCCCCTTCCTTGTGACGCCGACAGGACTCAAACCTGTAACCTTCTGATCCGTAGTCAGATGCTCTATTCAATTAAGCTACGGCGCCTTTCCTTTATTGCGAGTGCAAAGATAGCTTGATTGATAAATAGTTACAGAATTAAGTTCGGCCGCCAGTCGCCCGTTTCCCGTGCAACTGTTTCGTTCGGTTTAAACATTGGTTTAAACATTTCGGGTAATTCGTTTATCCCAAAGTTGGGTTAATAAAAGAGTGAATTAGTTGATTATGAAAAAGAAAGTGACGGGCTGTTGAAAGAGCAATTCTATAAGTCCCTTGTTTTCGGCCTGTCACTTTTTGCTGTTGTCAAAGAAAAAAACCGCATTTTCTCGGCTCTCTCCTCATCCTTTATGGATACGATGCAATCCAACTACAAACATATTGCTGCTGTTCTCTTGCATTTGTTTACTCTCTCCGCTCATTGTTATCGGACAAACTTTTGCAAAGAGGCATATTTGAGCCCCCTTTGCAAAGTCTGTCCTCTATAACTGTTAGATGTTTTTGTATCTCAAACATTATGCACCTTAATGGGTAAGCAGGTGTAAAAGTAAATCGGGCCACAATGTAAGCACGAACTCTGTGCTGTTAGTCTTTTCCTCAAGTGCCTTGAACTTACCGTACCATTCATTTTTCATGAAAAGAAAACTTCCAAAGCCCATATATTCACTTTCCCAATTCTTTTCGTGGATGATCTTTTTATCGGGAGAAATTAAAGGTGTGCCCAAGGCGCGAGATCCGCAAAAAGCGCGCACCTTTTCGTAATCCCATGCTCCCCAGTTGAACTTGTATATTCGTGCTTTGTTGGTTACGACGATTAGGCTCCCCATATCACCATCGCATAAGAATGCAATAACATCATTCTCTTGTAATTCATCGGCAGGAACATCCATGAACTCCCATGGTTGGAATATGGCATTTTCGCCGAATTCGTCCAATGATTTTTTAGGTTCAAGCAGGACTCTGCAGATGGTATTAGTTGCTTTTTCTTCCATATTACCACAATTTGTTTTCGAGGTGTTCTTTATAATCGTATGAATTCCCTCTATAGTCGTTCGGGATATTCCCGTCCTTTTAACTTGGTAATTTACGGCTTTTCGGGTTGCTCATCCTCGTGTCAAAAAATTGTATTAGATTCAAAAAAGAACGGACCAACATTTTCAAAGGGTCTTATTATAAGTTCCTTTATCAAAGTCGGTCCTAATAGTCACCGTGTCATCATCGATTCATATAATCATAGTTAAACAGTTCTTCATCGGAGCAATCTGGATGCAATATGAGTTCCTGTGTAAAAGAGGTCGTTAGTCCATATCCATCATAAAAATTCTTCAATTGAATCAATTTCCTCCGTTTGAGATTATTCGTACAATTATCATAAACCTCTTTGAGTGGCATCGGCAATTGTGCCGAAACATTTCCGCGCTCTGCCATCCACTTATTCCAAAAACGCATGTCATTCCTTAAAGCATTTCGTTTTTCGTCTATGCTGTAATCTTCATAATCTGAATCTGTCAACCTGTGAAAAAAATTCGAATATGCTCTATGAATCATGTTGTCGGAAATTAATTTGTGTTTCTCCGTTGAGCGATAATCGAAATCCCTCAATGTAAAATAGCAATCCAACAATGAAATCAGTCTCTGTTCATAGCTTTCTATGAAGAACCCACTATATATCATTGGGCTTGCAGATCCTCCGTTTTTCCCAACAATAATTTTATCGCATATATCATGCAGAGCTTTTTCATATTCTTTCCACACACACTGTTCCGAGACAAATAGATTTTTAAATGAGTTGCTGCAATTCAACAGTCGATTGTTATATATCTCTACCTTATAATGGTACAGTTGGGCGGCCAACCATGCCTGTACATTTGCATCCCATTGTGAGCCGATTGAATATGACAATAATGAATCGATTTGCTCTGAGAATCCTTGATAACGTTCCATCTCCGAGGAAGAGCCATCAATAGGATAGCATTCATTAATGCGCCAAACAATCATCTCCCAATCATCCTGATAAGGCGTTGTTTCATCCGCAAACCACAGGGAAACAAAATCATTTACCGCGGTGAAATGGGATATATCTCGGAAATATTCGATTCTATCATAGAATCCATAGCGTTCAGTGAGATGCAAGCTGTCGAATCTTCGTTGATATTCAACTATTTTATCTTTCAACGTTTTGCCGAATAAATAGAGGGTGGAATCTGCATCCCTCCACTTGAATTTGAAATGAACGGTATCATAAGGAGTCTTGATTATCAGCTCCGTTGAATCGTCATCCGCCTGCTTAATCTGTTTTACCCGTTTATTGCCACAACCAAGCATCATTAAGCTAACGGCCAGTATTAGTATGCAATTCTTCATCTAATGTTAATCTCTTTATAGAGCCTTGAGATATTCTATCGAATCGATTTAATGCCATCCGACAATGCCATAGACATAAACAGAATCTTGATTAACGTATTGGTAAATTGAATCAAGTCTAAAATCAGTTTGTTCCTGTTGGTAGTATTCTTCCAAAATATATCCGCTGGTCGTGTTTGTTAATCTTGTCGGAATTGCCCGATTTGTTATTCGGGTCGCACAGTTTGAAAACACGACAACACTATAATCAAACACCCCATCGAATTCTTGTAGTCGAATCTGTTTTGTTTCGGCATTAAATTCCGAGCTGTTGTTTATCCTGTTAAATGGCGGATAATCCATCAAAAGCAATCCGTCTGTTGTAATTTTATAAACCGCATAGTGATTCCCGCCTTGATATCTTCCCCAATCATTAATCAGCAATTCTTTTTTCCCGTCAAAATTTACATCGAGGAACTGAAACGGAGTGCGATATCCGATTGGCGAATTGTTAAAATCCTCATTGGAATCATTTGCATCGGGAAATGAGTAGTCGAAATAATAAACGTCTCCATTTCGGTAGCCCTTGAAATCTTTTGAGAAAGTTATATTATCGGTATCGTAACTATTGTATTTTTCAGTATTGACATATTGAAAGCTATTCCCGCTTATCGTATCGCGGAAATTCATGATTAAATAGCCCGTTTCGCTGTGGGGATCAAATGGCATCCATCGTCCCGTAACCTCGTAACCATTTATGATTTGATTGTACTTGAAATAAACATTGAGCAGGCCGTCCTGTTGTACAGGAAATTCTATCTCGTTTAGAGCATTTATCCATGTCGAATTAGGATTGACACTGCAGCCTTGACAATTCATCAACAGCAGTTCCCCTAAAACCAACATCCAGTTTTTCATCATCGCAGTTCGATAACAATCTTATTCTTATATTTAGCCTCGGTTGGGAGAATAATCTTGGACAGGAGCAAATAGGCTTTAGTTTGTTTTCATCCACATTTTCAAATATTCATTGGCATCCTTATAATGGTTTACACTACTTTCAGGGAGTCTTTCAAACACCGCTGCCGACTTTTGCATCATTCGGATGGCATTGTCACGGTTTCCCATGCGTTCGTACAAATGCGCTTTCTCGAAATAGACCATTGCCGTCATTTGAGAATTCTCCCCGTATTCCGCCGTAGCATATTCCAGCATATTATCGTATAAGCGTTGTGCGTTGTCGAATTGTCCTGCTTGCAGATATTCGGAAATCAAGTTAAGCATCAGCTCCTCTTTCATGGCTGGATTGGAATATTTTCGAGCAACAGAATCAGCTTCTGCCTTTTGCACAAAGACGTTCACCACACTGTCTCCTCCTACTGTCCCTACATTGAAATTCTCTACGACATCGTTCAGCATTTCATCATAGGTCTGTTGTGGACGAGAGGCGCCACATCCTGCAATCAACAAGGCGAAAATAAGGAGTAGATAATTTTTCATAATTTTATCGAGCAAGGAAGCGGACCAACTTTTCCAAGGAAACATATTAAGTTCCTTTGAGTAAGTTGGTCCTAACTCTATTTAATCTTAATGAAGATTCCCACGCTATTTAGCACTTGCGTGTCATCTGATGTTATGGTCGCAGTCTTAACACGATTTATAAGCCCGTCCAAATCTTTATAACTATCAAGCCATCGTATATAACTATCTAATGTTTTGCCTCCATATCCATTAAAACTTACAACAGGATGTCCGTCATGATATGTTATTGTACCGATTCTTTTAAGTTGTTTAAGTGCTTGCAATCTATCTATTACCCCTATATTATCAATATCAACCGTATAGCGAAATGTCCCATCAGGATTTTTCAAATATGTGAGAAAACGCGGTGCACTCATATCCAAGCTTACATTTTGATTGCGATGCGCCGAGGTTATGCGACTTTGAGGTTGGAATTGAGCCAAATGGTATAACATGTGTTGGCAGTCCTTGGGAAGTATTCCTTTTTTTGCGTATTTTCTTTGCTGTGAAGATGTTAGCTGACTCCCCCAGTTCACATATCCTTTAAGAGTATAGGACCAAGTATTATATTCAAGTGTTCGTCCTTGTTTTAATGCATCTTGAATGCATGATAGAAACCTACGTTCGGGTCCAGGGAGCCGATTCCCAAAAGTATAAAGTTGCTGAATTACATCTTCTGCAGGATACGCTGTTCCATTGACAATATATTTTCCCGAACTGGATTGAGCCGAAATGTTATTGCATAATAAAAGGCAACTGCATAGTATCAGTAAATATTTCATATGTATCTATTGTTTATTGCAAACTATTTTAATCGTATATTG
>ERZ1664511.23-NODE-23-length-38432-cov-8.780520_pt1 | contig 38432 bp, 34 predicted proteins | sample MGYA00575336_ERZ1664511 | MGnify/ENA primary metagenome ERZ1664511 (study PRJEB40874, sample SAMEA4040739) | Gallus gallus | biome: gut; material: content | place: India | collected 2016-01-01 | study: EMG produced TPA metagenomics assembly of PRJEB14491 data set...
ACCAGTCCCAGCACGGCGCCGCTGCGGAAGGCGACCTTCAGGCCGTGGTCAAGCGACTGCCGGGCGGCGTTGGCCGTACGGGCCGAAGCATAGGTCGCGGTCTTCATGCCGAAGAAGCCGGCCAGACCCGAGAAAAAGCCACCCGTAAGGAAAGCGAAGGGAACCCACGGATTCTGCACGCCGGCGCCGTAGGCCAGATAGGCGAAGAAGAGCGCCAGCAGGATGAAGATCACCAGCACGACCTTGTACTGTTGCTTGAGGTAGGCCATGGCACCCTTGCGGACATGCGCGGCAATCTCGCGCATGCGCTCCGTACCTTCGTCTTCCCGCTTCATGAGCGAATAGAAAACCCATGCCACGGCGAGCGCGACGACGGAAGCCGCAGGCACAAGCCAGAAAATAGGAGGAATGTTCATTTCGGTAAAACGGTTTTTAAGGTTGGTATTTAAAGAACGATGTATCGTTGTATGTATGCATTGCGGAGAAGCGGCGAAAACAGTCTCCGAGAGCAATTTCAACAAATATACGAAATTTATTCGGAATCGGGAGAACGGATTCCGATTTTACACGGGAACAGCCGCCGAAATCGGCTTTTCCAATGTAAAAATTGGCCGTTGAAGCGGAAAAAAGGGTACGGAAAAGCCGATTCGCCCGGCCGCCGTGCGGTATTTCGGCACAAAAGATCTATTTTTGCAGCGTCGTACCGGCCCTGTCGGGGCGACAGCACCCTATTATTCATTTAATAAGAGACATCATGGACGAAGGCCCGGATCGTACTTGCGCATTCACCGAATTATTCACGAATCCGTAGGGGTCCGGCAACGGTCTCCTTACGGACTAAAAGGAGATCAATGCCATGAAAGCACTCGAAAGGCACCTGCAGCTCCTGCTCGAAGCCCGCGACTGGAAGCGGCTCGGGGAGGAGATGGCCGCATTGGATCCATCCGGGCGGCCGAAATCATCACCGACATCCAGATTCCCCGACGGGACCTGCTCTACCGGCTGTTGCCTACGGCAACGGCAGAAGCGGCATTCGAACAGCTGGCACCCGACGGAAAAGACCGGTTCATCGACCTGCTGCGGACCGAAATTCGCTGCGGAGCCGAAAACCCGGTCGCAGAGACCGAAGGACAGGCTCCCGTCGGAGAACTGCCCGGGAGGCTCCTGCGCCGTCTGCTGGACACCCTGCACACGGAGGAGTACGACGCATTGTTCCGTTACCTGGGTTACTCCGAGACCTGCATCGGGAGCATGGTCCGTACGGGATTCATCGCCCTGCGGCCCGGATTCACCACCGGGGAGGCGCTGGAGCAGATCCGGCGTTACGGCGCCGGCACGGAGCATCTCGAAACACTCTACGTCGTGGACGGCTCCTGGCGGCTGCTCCGCACGATCGGCATCCGCGACCTGCTGCTCGCCCCGCCCGAGCGGCCGGTTTCCGAGCTCGGGGAAACGACATGCACGGTGCTTCGCGCCGAGGAGGACCGGGAGGCCGTCGCCGCACGTTTCCGCAGCGGAGGCCCCGCATCGCTCCCCGTAACCGATGCAGCAGGAACGCTGCTCGGAGTGGTTTCGCTCGAAGAGGTTCTCCGGATCGAACGCGAGGAGGCCACCGAGGATTTCCAGAAGTTCGGAGGAACCGAGGAACTCGAACTCTCCTACACCCGCACCCCGCTGCTGTCGCTCGTCAAGAAACGGGCCGGATGGCTCGTCGTACTCTTCCTGAGCGAAATGCTTACGGCCTCGGCCATGGGGCACTTCGATGACGAGATCGCCCGGGCTGTCGTTCTGGCGCTTTTCGTTCCGCTGGTCATCTCGAGCGGCGGCAACTCGGGATCGCAGGCCGCAAGTCTCATCATCCGCGCCCTGGCCCTCGGCGAGCTGTCGCAGCGCAACGTCGGATATGTCCTGCGCAAGGAACTACTCTCGGGGGTGCTGCTGGGAACCATTCTGGGTGCTATCGGATTGATCCGCATCGTCGTATGGCAGGAGACGGGACTCTACGACTACGGTCCGTTCTGGGGATGGGTCGGGGTGAGCGTCGCCGTATCGCTGCTTTTCATCGTATTGTGGGGAACGCTCGCCGGAGCCATGATTCCCCTGCTGCTCAAACGCATCGGGCTTGACCCGGCAACCGCTTCGGCACCCTTCGTCGCCACGCTCGCCGACGTTACGGGACTCGTGATCTACTTTTCGGTCGCGGCTCTCTTCCTGACCGGGAAGCTCCTCTGACATCACCTCGGGGCAACAAAAAGCCGGGGTTCGGAATCGTCCGAACCCCGGCTTTTTCAATCGCTCCGACTAACTGCCGAAGTTGTCGTAGAGAATATTCTCGGGAGGTACTCCCAGCGAATCGAGCATCTTGACCACCGATGCGATCATCATCGGAGGTCCGCACATGAGGTAGATGCAGTCCTCGGGAGCCTGATGATGCTTCAGGTAGTTCTCATAGAGGACGTTGTGCACGAAGCCCGGCGTATAGGGAACTCCTGCGGCATCGGCCTCGGGATCGGGACGGTCCAGCGCCAGGTTGAACTTGAAGTTCGGGAACTCCTTCTCGATCTCGTGGAACTCGTGCAGATAAGGAGCCTCCTTCAGCGCACGGGCACCGTACCAGAACGATACGGGACGCTTCGTCTTCTCGGTCTTGAACAGATGCATGATGTGGCTGCGCATCGGCGCCATACCCGCACCGCCGCCGACGAAGATCAGCTCCTGCGTGTCGGGTAGGTTGTCGGGCAGGAAGAACTCTCCGTAGGGGCCCGAAATCGTTACCTTGTCGCCCGGCTTGCGCGAGAAGATGTACGACGAGCAGATACCCGGGTTCACCTTCATGAACGAGCCCGTGGCCCGGTCGAACGGCGGCGTGGCAATACGGATGTTCAGCATGATGATGTTGCCCTCGGCCGGGTGGTTGGCCATCGAGTAGGCGCGGAACGTCGGCTCGGGGTTGGTCGTAACCAGATCCCACATCTTCATCTTGTCCCAGTCGGCACGATAGCGCTCATCGACATCCATGTCGGAGAACTTGATGGCATCGTACTTCGGGATGTCGATCTGGATGTAGCCGCCGCTGCGGAACTTGAGGTTCTCGCCCTCGGGAAGCTTCACGACGAACTCCTTGAGGAAGGTCGAGATATTGCGGTTCGAGACCACCGTGCACTCCCACTTCTTCACACCGAGAACGGCCTCGGGAACCTTGATCTTGAGGTTGTTCTTCACCTTCACCTGGCAGCCCAGACGCCAGTGGTCCTTGGCCATCTTGCGCGTGATGAAGCCCGTCTCGGTCGGCAGAATGTCGCCGCCGCCCTCCAGGACCTGACACTTGCACATGCCGCACGAACCGCCACCGCCGCATGCCGACGGAAGGAATACCTTGTTGTTGGCCAGCGTCGAGAGGAGCGTCGAACCGCTCTCGGTCTTGAGGACCTTCTCGCCGTTGTTGATGTCGATCGTAACCTCGCCCGACGCCACCAGTTTAGCCTTTGCATAGAGAAGCAGTGCGACCAGCACCAGCGTGATCACCAGAAAGGCTGCGATCGCAATTAAAATCGTTGTAGTCATTTTTTCCGAATCTCTTTTTAAAGGTTAGAACTGAATGCCCGAGAAGATCATGAAGGCGATACCCATCAGACCCGTGATGATGAAGGCGATACCGGGGCCCTTCAACGCTGCGGGAATGTGAGAATAGGTCGTCTTCTCGCGGATTGCGGCCATCATGACGATGGCCAGCCACCAGCCCAGACCCGAGCCCAGACCGTAGACGATCGTCTGCCAGAAGGAGGTCAGCTCTCCGCCATCGACCTTCTGCTGCATGAAGAGCGAACCGCCCATGATGGCGCAGTTCACGGCGATCAGCGGCAGGAAGATACCCAGCTGGCTGTAAAGCGTCGGCGAGAACTTCTCGACGGCCATCTCCACGAGCTGCGTGAAGGCGGCGATCGTCGCGATGAAGACGATGAACGACAGGAAGCTCAGATCCACGCCCTCGACCAGCACGTTGGCCTTCAGGACATGTTCATACAAGAGGTAGTTCAACGGAACGGTCATCACCATCACGAACGTAACGGCAGCTCCCAGTCCGAGGGCCGTCTTCACGCTCTTCGACACGGCGATGTAGGAGCACATGCCGAAGAAGAAGGCGAAGACCATGTTGTCGATAAAGATCGACCGGATAAAGATATTCAATGATTCCATATGCTATCCTCCTATTTTTCCTGTAAATCCTTGTTGCGCGAGCGATGCACCCAGATGATGCAGCCCACGATGATCAGCGCCATCGGCGGGAAGAGCATCAGACCGCAGTTCGAATAGAAGCCGCCTTCGGTCATGTACCAGCTCTCGGGAATGACCCGGAAGCCCAGCAGCGTGCCGGCGCCGAACAGCTCGCGGAAGAAGGCCACGATCACCAGAATCATACCGTAACCCAGACCGTTGCCGATACCGTCGAGGAACGAAGCCCAGGGCTTGTTGCCCAGCGCGAAGGCCTCGACACGGCCCATGACGATACAGTTCGTGATGATCAGACCCACATAGACCGACAACTGCTTCGAGATCTCATAGACAAAGGCCTTGAGCACCTGATCGACGAGGATCACCAGCGAGGCGATGACCACCAGCTGGACGATGATGCGGATACGCGACGGCACGCCGTTGCGCAGCAGCGACATCACCAGGTTCGAGAAGGCGGTTACGACCGTTACGCTGAGCGCCATGACGATCGCTGGCTTCAGCTGAACCGTAACGGCCAGGGCCGAACAGATACCGAGGATCTGCACGATGACCGGGTTGTTCGCGGAGAACGGGCCCGTCAGATATTTCATGTTCTTGGCCGAAAACAAAGGCTCTTTCTCGTTCTTACTCATTGCTTTCCTCATTTTCTACGTTAGACACTTCGGCAGGAGCGGCTGCGGCCGTCGCGGCGGCACGCTTCGCCTCCAGCAGCGGCAGGTAGTGCTCGATGCTGCTGTGAAGCATGGCCGTAACGCCGTCGGAGGTCTTCGTACCGCCCGAGATGGCATCCACCTCGTGCTCCGGATCCTGCGCTCCGCCCTTGCGGAGCTTCACCGAGACGAACTCCCCGTCGTTGAAAATCTGCTTGCCGATGAATTTCGACTGATACTTCGCCGTGGCGATCTCGTCACCCAGACCGGGCGTCTCGCCCTTGTGCGCCATGATGATGCCGGCGATGGTGTTCATGTCCTTCTCAAGGGCCACATAACCCCAGATGGGGCCCCAGAGGCCCATGCCCGTTACGGGAATGACCACACGGCCGTCCTTAGTCTCGAAGACCGGGAACTTGCCGGCGGCATAGGCGCCCGGCAGGTCGTTGAGCAGCGCGAAGACATTTTCACCCTCGATGGGATTGCCCTCGCTGTCGAGAACGCTGGCCTCGATCACATCGTCATACTTGACCTGTGCGACCAGCTCCTCGGCCGGAACCTGCTGCTTGGCGGCATCGCCGGCATAGAGCGACATGAGGATCGACTGCTTCTTCTCGTTGAGCTCGTTCTCGGCCTGACGCTTCTGGAGACCCAGGGCAGCCAGAGCCAGCAGGGTGGCCACGATGACGACCATCACCGTCGAGTAGATCACGATATAGAGGTTGCTGTTCGTATCGAGACCCTTCTTCTCGGGCTTCAGCTCCGTGAATTCCGAGGCGGGAGCTCCGCAGAGGGGGCAGGTCGCGGGTGCGGACGATCCTTCGTGGATGTATCCGCAGACATTGCATTTAAACTTTTTCTGTGCCATATCTCACCACCCTATTTTGCAGTTTTAACACGATTCTTGCGGCGCGAGATGCTGGACTCGACCACGAAGTAGTCCACCAGCGGCGCCAGCGCATTCATGAAGAGGATCGAAAGCATCATGCCCTCGGGGTATGCGGGGTTCACCACGCGGATCAGCACGGCCAGCGCACCGGTCATGAAGCCTACGATGTACTTGCCCTTGTTGGTCTGAGCCGACGTTACGGGATCCGTTGCCATGAAGACCGCACCGAAGGCGAAGCCGCCCACGATCAAGTGCCACCAGGCGGGATACTCCGTCAGGCCCAGCGCCTGGAAGAGGTAGCCCATGGCCAGACCGCCGACGAATACCGAAACCATCGTCCGCCACGAGGCGATGCCCGTTCCGAGCAGGATCGCGGCGCCGATGAGGATTGCCAGCGTCGAGGTCTCGCCGAACGATCCCGGGATGAAGCCCAGGAAGGCATCCAGCGGCGAGTAGGTCATCGTGCCGGTCGAAGCCAGCTGCTCGAGAGCCGTGGCGCCCGTGATGCCGTCGACCTGCGCACCCATCATCGTCCAGTTGGAGTACCAGACCGTTTCACCCGACATCGAGGGGGTGTAGGCGAAGAAGGCGAAGGCACGCGCCAGCAGTGCGGGGTTGAAGAGGTTCATACCCGTACCGCCGAAGACCTCCTTGCCGAAGACTACGGCGAAGGCCGTCGAAAGGGCCACCATCCACAGCGGCGTCGAAACGGGGAAGATCATCGGGATCAGGAGTCCCGTAACGAGGAATCCCTCGTTCACCTCATGGCCGCGCGCCTGGGCGAAGGCGAACTCGATGCCCAGACCCACGATGTAGGAAACGCAGACCATCGGCAACACGCGTACCAGTCCGTAGAAGAAGGCCGTGAAGCCCGTGAGCCCCACCTGCACGCCGGTGTTGAAGCAGCCGAACAGGAAGGCCGGCATCAGCGCGAGCACCACGACGATCATCGTACGCTTCATGTCGTTGCAGTCGCGGATGTGGGCGCCCTTCACGGTCGTCGTGTTGGGGACGAAGAGGAAGGTCTCGAACGCATCGAACGTCGATTCCAGGAAGCCCAACTTTCCACCCTTGGAGAAGGTGGGCTTGATTTTATCCATGAATTTACGCAATCCCATCTTTATGCCTCCTTAATCATTAAGTTAATACCGTCGCGGATGATCTGCTGGATCTCGATCTTCGAGGGATCGACGAACTCGCACAGGGCGAAATCCTCCTCCGTAACCTCGTAGATACCCAGATTCTCCATCTTCTCGATATCGCCCGCCAGGCAGGCCTTCAGCAGATACATCGGATAGATGTCCATCGGAAGATAACGCTCGTAGAGACCCGTTACGACGAACGGACGCTCGCCGCCGTTGAGATTCGTGTCGAGGTTGTACTCCTTCTTCGGGCAGAGCCACGAGAAGTAGGCACGCGACACGGAGAACTTGTTCAGACGCGGCATGGCCCAGCCCAGCAGTTCGTACTTGTCGCCCTCGGGAATCGCCGTGAGCTGGTTGGCATAGTAGCCCAGGAAGCCGTCGAGCGCGGTCTTCGTACCGGTGAGGACGTTGCCCGAGATGAAGCGGACGCGGTCGCCCTCCTTCTGGGCCTTGACGTTGCCCTTGACGAAAGAATCGACACGGGCGCCTGCGATAACGCGCACATAGCCCGGCTTCTCGATCTCGGAGCCGGCGACGGCAATGATGCGGTGCATGTCCACATGACCCTCGTTCACCAGACGGCCGATGATGGCCAGATCCTGGATGTTCACCGTCCAGACGAGATCACCCTTGTTGATCGGATCGATGTGGTGGATCTGCACGCCCACGTTGCCCACGGGGTGCTTGCCTGCAAAGGTGTGGAACTCGACGCCCTTCAGCGACGGCATCTGCCCTTCGCATTTCGCACGCATCGAGAGGTGTACCTTGCCCGACGTCAGGCGGCGCAGCAGGTCAAGACCGGCCTGCAGGTTGCGCTGCTCCTGCTTCAGGACGAAGTTGTAGTCCGGAGCGAGCGGCGCCGAATCGAAGGCCGAGATGAAGATCGCCTTCGGCGTGGCGGTCGGATCGGCGATGATCCCGTAAGGGCGCTGCACGATCATCGGCCAAAGGCCCGAACGCAGCAGCAGTTCGACAAGCTCCTCGCGCGTGGCCTTCTTCAGGTCGGGTTTTCCGAACTCCTCGTAGCTCTGTTCGGCATCGGGAGTAACCGTAACCGTAAGCACCTTGCGCTTCTCGCCCCGGTTCACGGCCGCCACCGTACCGCTGACAGGCGACGTGAAGAGTACGCGCTCGTTGTACTTGTTGAAGAACAACGGCGTACCCGCCTTCACCTTATCGCCCACCTTAACCAGCAGCTTGGGTGTAACGCCCTCGAAATCGAGCGGCGAGAGGGCATACTCCGAAGCCATGGGCGCCTCCGCCAACGTCTCCTGGGGTTTGCCCGCCAGATTGATGTCTAAACCCTTGCGTAATGTAATGATTTTCGACATGGTTAAAGATTTTGATTGTTATGTTTGGTTTTCTTGGGTCTTGTTCCGGTTTTGCGGGAATCCCGCATTCGGTGTTAGTCCGCTAACATAAATCGCGTGCGAAAATACGAATTATTTTCGTAAAAACCTTCCATTCCGGGGATTATTTCCCGCCAAAGCCTAAAAAAAGAGGCCGCAACGAATCCGATCGGGATTGCCGCGACCGAAAACATAAGGTCGCCGAAGTGTCCGGAAACCAAAGCCGTTTCGCAAAAATTTTATACTTTTGTCCAACCATGCTTCCCTATGTCGATATCCACACGCACCATCCTACCGGGCACGCCGTCGAGCTGCGCTCGGCAGGGATTCACCCGTGGAATGCCGCACAGGACGACATCGGCGCCCTCGAAGCGAGGCTCGGACAGGTGCAGGCCCTCGGCGAAACGGGCCTCGACCGGCTGCGGGGGCCCGAAATGGCGTGTCAGCTCCGCATGCTCCGGGTCCAGCTGGAACTGGCCCGAAAACACCGGCTGCCTGTCGTGCTGCACTGCGTAAAAGCCTTTGAACCGCTGATGCGCGAGTTGGCCGCCGTGCCGCTGCGGGCGGTGATCTTCCACGGATTCATCGGATCGAGGCAGCAGGCGGCAGAGGCGCTCAAAAAGGGTTATTACCTCTCGTACGGCATCCGCTCGTTCGCCTCGCCGCGAAGTGTCGAGGCGCTGCGCGCCACCCCCGCCGAACGGCTCTTCCTCGAAACCGACGATCAGGAGACGCCCATCGGCGAGGTCTATGCCCGTACGGCAGAGTTGCGGGGCGAAAGCGTGGAGGCGCTGCAGCGCTGCACGCTGGCCAATTACGAACGGATTTTCGGAGAGGCTGCCTCCGACGAAAACACAATATAGGAAATGGAAAACTGGCTGGAACGAACCCTTCTGCTGCTCGGCGAGGAGAAACTCGGACGGATACGGCAGGCGCATGTCCTGGTCGTGGGGCTGGGTGGCGTAGGGGCCTACGCCGCGGAGATGATTGCCCGGGCGGGCGTGGGCCGCATGACCCTGGCCGATGCCGATGTGGTGAACGAGACGAACATCAACCGGCAGCTCGTGGCGCTGCATTCGACCGTAGGGCGACAAAAGGCCGAGGTGCTGGCCGAGCGGCTGCGGGACATCAACCCCGCGATCGAGCTTGCGGTCATCAACCGCTACATCAAGGACGAGGAGACCTACACGCTGCTCGATGCGGCGCCGTACGACTATGTCGTCGATGCCATCGACACGCTCTCGCCCAAGCTGGCACTCATCGCGGCAGCGCTCGAACGCCGGCTGCCGCTGGTCAGCTCGATGGGCGCCGGAGCCAAGATGGACCCGACGAAGCTCGAGATCGCCGACATCTCCCGCACGCACCACTGTCCGCTGGCCCACATGCTCCGCAAACGGCTCCACAAGCTGGGCATCCGCAGCGGATTCCGGGCCGTCTTCTCCCCCGAGCCGATCCGCGAGGGGGCCATGATCCTCTGCGAGGAGCAGAACAAGAAGTCGAACGTCGGCACGATCTCCTACATCCCGCCGCTGTTCGGCATCGGATGCGCCTCGGTAGTCATCCGCGGACTGATCGGGGAACTCGAACCATGAAAAAACATAAAAACCTGCATATATGAAACCGAACATCGTTTTTCTCGACGCATACAGCCTCGGCAAAGCCGACCTCTCGGCCATCCGCGCGCTGGGCAACTACACGGAGTATGAATACACACGCCGCGACCAGATCATCGAGCGCTGCCGCGAAGCGGAGGTGGCCATCACGAACAAGGTGGTCTTCGACCGCGCGACCCTCGAGCAGCTGCCCCGGCTGCGGCTGATCTGCGTGGCCGCAACGGGCATGAACCACATCGACCTCGAGGCGGCAGCCGAGCGGGGCATCGCCGTGAAAAATGCCGTGGGCTACTCGACTCACTCCGTCACGGAGACCACGATCGGCGCGGCGATCGCCCTCATGCGGCAGGTGATCTACTACGACCGTTATGTGAAGCAGGAGTACGGAGGCTCGGAGCGCCAGTACCATTTCGGACGCACGACGCACCAGCTCTTCGGCTCCCGCTGGGGCATCATCGGACTGGGCAATATCGGGCACAGCGTTGCGAAGGTTGCCGAAGCACTCGGCTGCGAGGTGGCCTACACCTCCACGTCGGGCGTCGCCCGCGAGGAACCCTATCCCTGCCTGCCGCTCGACGAACTGCTCGCATGGGCCGACGTGGTGTCGATCCACGCCCCGCTGAACGACCGCACGCGCGGACTGATCGGAGCCCGCGAACTGGCCCGGATGAAACCCTCGGCGCTGCTGATCAACGTCGCGCGCGGCGGCATCGTGGACGAAGCGGCACTGGCGGCGGCTTTGGACGAAGGGCGGCTGGCCGGCGCGGCGCTCGATGTCTTCGCGCACGAACCGCTCGAGGCCGACAGCCCGCTGCTGCGCCTGCACGACACCGACCGGCTGCTGCTCTCGCCCCACAACGCATGGTCGCCCGTCGAGGCCGTAGCCGTACTGGTGGAGTGCATCGCCCGCAACATCCGCAAATTCTACGCCGAACGATAAGTCATGAAGATCCCCGAAACCATACTTCCTTCGCCGGATGTCCGCCGGCAGCGGGTTTTCGACTGGCTCGACGCCCACGGCATCCGTTACAGCTGGTATGAGCATCCCGAGGCGCCGACCATCGAGATTGCCCGCCAATACTGGCATGACGACGGCTCGAAACACTGCAAGAATCTCTTTTTCCGCAACCACAAGGGCGACCGCCACTACCTCGTAGCCTTTGACTGCGAACAGTCGCTGGCCATCCACGACCTCGAGCACCGGCTGCACCAAGGCAAGCTGTCGTTCGCCTCGGAGCTGCGCATGGCCTGCTGGCTCGGGCTGCAACCCGGGTCGGTATCGCCCTTCGGGTTGATCAACGACCCGGCGAACCATGTGCACCTGTTTTTGGATGCGCAGCTGCAGCACTACCCCGCCCTGTCGTTCCATCCGAACGACAACCGCGCCACGGTGGTCATCCCGCGCGAGGAGTTCCTGCGCTACCTCACGGAGGTGGGCAACAGCTATGAATTTCTCGAACTCTACTGAACAACGAGCCGGTTTTTTTCCTACCTTTGGATAAACCCAACGAATCGGAAAACCCTTAAAAACAAACCCGACCATGAAAAAACTCGTTCTCGCACTGCTCATGACCCTTTGCACCCTGGGTGCGCTTCGGGCCCAGTCCCTGCAATCGGACATCATGTCCTTCTTGCGCACCGAAGGATACGCTCCTTCCTACGACTCGGACGGCGACATCCAGCTCAAGAAGGAGGGATACCTCTACTACGTCATCGTCAAGGACATCGACGATGGATACTCCTACGTCGAGGTTCGCGTGCCGTTCGGCATTTCGGACATGTCGCTCAGCGAACTGCAGAACATTGCCGCCGAACTCAACACCGGAAAATTCCTCTGCAAATGCTCGGCATATCGCGATGACAGCGACGGAGACAATATCTTCCAGATCGGCATGGAGTTCGTCGCCTCCACCTCCTCGCAGGCCCGTTACCAGATGAAGCACGCCCTGCGGCTGATGCCCGTATGGATCAGCGCCTTCGAGGAGTATCTCTGACATCCGGGAGGAGTGCAGGCCGGGACCCGGCCCACGAAAAAGAGGGGATTCGCGCACATGCGCGGATCCCCTCTTCTCTTTTCGGATCGGAAAGCGCAGGAGGCGGCGAGGAGAAGGCTCCGATGCCCGGTGTGCATGCGGATCTTCGCGGGATCGGGCCGCACCACAAACGACGAAGACCGGTCCTGCGACCGGTCTTCATTCGTTTCATTCGGTTCCGGGGAACCGGGTTACTTCATCTCGACAAGAGCCTTGCCGGTCATCTCCTCGGGCTGGGGAAGTCCCATGAGCTTGAGCACCGTAGGAGCCACGTCGGCCAGGATGCCGTTGTGCACCGACTTCACGCGGTCCGACACCACAACGATGGGCACCGGGTTGAGCGAGTGCGCCGTGTTGGGCGTACCGTCGGGGTTGATGGCGTTGTCGGCGTTGCCGTGGTCGGCAATCATCACCACCTCGTAGCCGTTGGCCTTGGCGGCCTCGACCACCTTCTCGACGCAGCCATCGACGGCCTTGACGGCCTTGACAATCGCGTCGTAGACACCCGTATGGCCCACCATGTCGCCGTTGGCGAAGTTCAGGCAGATGAAGTCGAACTTACGCTCGCCGAGGGCGGCAACCAGCTTGTCGGCAACCTCGGGGGCCGACATCTCGGGCTGCAGGTCGTAGGTGGCCACCTTGGGCGATGCCACCAGGATACGCTCCTCGCCCTCGAACTTATCCTCGCGGCCTCCGTTGAGGAAGAAGGTTACATGGGCATACTTCTCGGTCTCGGCGATGCGCAGCTGCCGGAGGCCCTGCTTCGAAACCCACTCGCCGATCGTATCGGGCACGTCGGCCTTGTCGAAGAGGATGTGCAGCCCCGTGAACTTGGCGTCGTAGGGGGTCATGCAGCAGTAGTAGAGCGGCATGGTATGCATGCCGGCATCGGGCATGTCCTCCTGCGTGAGGACGATCGTCAGCTCCTTGGCGCGGTCGTTGCGGTAGTTGAAGAAGATCACCAGGTCGTTCGGGCGGATCAGGCCGACGGGCTGGCCCGCAGCATCGACATGGACGATCGGCTTGATGAACTCGTCCGTAACGTCGGCGTCGTAGGACTTCTGCACGGCGGCAACCATATCCGTGTCGTGCTCGCCGACACCCTCGACCAGCGCATCGTAGGCCACCTTTACACGCTCCCAGCGCTTGTCGCGGTCCATGGCGTAGTAGCGGCCGATGATCGTGGCGATCTGTCCGCCCGTCGTTGCGAGGTGCTCTTCGAGCCGGGCGATGAAGTCCTTGCCGCTGTGCGGGTCGGTATCACGGCCGTCCATGAAGCAGTGCACATAGGTGCGCTCCGAGACGCCGTACTCGCGGGCGATGTCGCACAGCTTGAAGAGGTGCTCGAACGAAGAGTGCACGCCGCCGTCCGAAGTCAGACCCATGAAGTGCACGCCGACGCCCTGCGCCCTGGCGTATTCGAAGGCCTTGACGATCTCGGGATTCTTCAGAATCGAGTTGTCGCGGCAGGCCCGGTTGATCTTCACGAGGTCCTGGTAGACCACGCGGCCGGCGCCGATATTGAGGTGTCCGACCTCCGAGTTGCCCATCTGCCCGTCGGGAAGACCGACATTCTCACCGTCGGTGCGCAGCTCGGCATGCGGATACTTTTCGGTCATGGCCGAAATATAGGCGGGATGGACCGTCGAGATGACGTCCGCCTTGTCATGATGGCCGTTTCCCCAGCCATCGAGAATCATCAGTAATACCTTGTTGCTCATATCCAATTTGTTTTAATCGTTATTTCACCTGTGCCGAGATCAGCTCCACGGCCTTGTCGATCGCAGCCTGCAGTCCGTCGGGGTTCTTGCCGCCGGCCGTAGCAAAGAAGGTCTGGCCGCCGCCACCGCCCTGCATGAGCTTCGCAGCCTCGCGGACCACCGCACCGGCATTCGCGCCGCGGGCCGTAATCTCGTCGCCGAGCATCACCGTCAGCGTCGGCTTGCCATCGACAAGCGACCCGACGACAAAGACCAGCTTCGGCAGGCGCTGGCGCAAATTATAGGCCAGATCCTTGACGAAATCGGGACGCCGGTCGGTCTGCATGCTGAACAGGCACATGCCGTTGCGCTCGGGGGTAGACGAGGCGATCTTGTCGGCCCACTGGGACACCTGCTCGCGCCGCATCGCCTCGACCTCCTTCGAAAGCTGCTCGTTGCTCTCGAGCATCTTCTTGACGGCCTGCACGACCTGCGGATTGTTGAGATACTCGGCAATATCTTGCATCGTATCCTCGGCAGCGTAGAGAATCTTCTCGGCCTGTTCGCCCGTAACGGCTTCGATACGGCGCACGCCGGCCGAAATGGCGCTCTCCGAGAGGATCTTGAAGAAGCCGATGGTTCCCGTCGAACGGGTATGCGTACCGCCGCACAGCTCGACCGAATCACCGAAGCGGACCATGCGGACCCGGTCGCCGTACTTCTCGCCGAAAAGCATCATCGCGCCCGCGGCCGCAGCCTCCTCCTTCGTGGCGTTGCGGTTCTCCTCGAGCGGATCGTCGGCACGCACGGCACGGTTCACGAGCCGCTCCACCTCACGCAACTGCTCCGGAGTAACCTTCTGGAAGTGCGAGAAGTCGAAGCGCAGCACCTCGGGCGTAACGAGCGAACCCTTCTGCTCGACGTGGTTGCCCAGCACCTTGCGCAGCGCGGCGTGCATGAGGTGCGTGGCCGTATGGTTGTTGGCCGCCGACTGCCGCTTTTCGGCATCTACGACGGCATGGAACGGAGCCTCGGGATTCTCGGGAAGCGTCTCGGCGATATGGATGATCAGGCCGTTCTCCTTCTCCGTAGCGACGATCTCGATGCGCTCGTTGGCGCTCTCGATATAACCCGTGTCGCCGATCTGACCGCCCGAATTGCCGTAGAACGGCGTGCGGTCGAAGACCAGCTGGTAGGTCGTGCGGCCCTTCGAGGTAACCCGGCGGTAACGCGCGATGCGCACCTCGTCGGTCAGCGTATCATAACCCGTAAAGATGCTCTCCTTGATCGGGAGCAGCTCCACCCAGTCGTCCGTAGCCACGGCGGCGGCGTTGCGCGAACGTGCCTTCTGGGCCTGCAGCTCCTCCTCGAACGAGGCCAGATCGACACCGACACCCTGCTCGCGGGCAATGAGTTCCGTCAGGTCGATCGGGAATCCGAAGGTGTCGTAGAGCACGAAGGCATCCTTGCCCGAGATGAGCTCCTTACCCTCGTTCTTCGTGCGGGCGATAACGCCGTCGAGCAGGTTGATGCCCGTGGCCAGCGTACGCAGGAACGAGGACTCCTCCTCCTCGATGACCTTCTCGATCAAGGTCTGCTGTGCCTTCAGCTCGGGGAACTGTCCGCCCATCTGCTCCACGAGCCCCGCAACCAACTTGCAGAGCGTCGGCTCGGTGAAGCCCAGATAGGTGTAGCCGTAACGCACGGCACGGCGCAGGATGCGGCGGATCACATAACCCGCCTTGACATTCGAGGGAAGCTGTCCGTCGGCGATCGAGAAGGCGATGGCACGCAGGTGGTCGGCCATCACGCGCATGGCGACGTCCGCCTTCTCGTCCTCGCCGTAACGCTTGCCCGAGAGGGCTGCGATGCGGCCGATCGTCGGCTGGAAGACATCCGTATCGTAGTTCGACTTCTTGCCCTGCAGGATCATGCAGAGACGCTCGAAGCCCATGCCCGTATCGACATTGCGCGCCGGAAGTTCCTCGAGCGATCCGTTGGCCTTGCGGTTGAACTGCATGAAGACCAGGTTCCAGATCTCAATGACCTGCGGATGGCCCGCATTGACCATTTCGCGGCCCGGCTTGGCGGTGATCTCCGCCTCGTCGCGCAGGTCGAAGTGGATCTCCGAGCAGGGGCCGCAGGGGCCCGTCTCACCCATCTCCCAGAAGTTGTCATGCTTGTTGCCGCGGATGATGTGATCCTCCGGGAGGAAACGCTTCCAGTAGTCGTAGGCCTCCTGGTCGAACGGCACGCCGTCCTCCTCCGAACCCTCGAACACCGTGGCGTACATCCGCTCGGCAGGCAGTTTGTAAACGTCATGCAGCAACTCCCAGGCCCATTCGATCGCCTCCTTCTTGAAGTAGTCGCCATAGGACCAGTTGCCCAGCATCTCGAACATCGTGTGGTGGTAGGTGTCGTGTCCTACCTCCTCCAGGTCGTTGTGCTTGCCCGACACGCGCAGGCACTTCTGCGTATCGGCCGCACGCGGATATTTGCGCGGGGCGTTTCCCAGGAAGATATCCTTGAACTGGTTCATGCCCGCATTGGTGAACATCAGCGTGGGGTCGCCCTTGACGACCATCGGAGCCGACGGCACGATCTCGTGTCCCTTCGATGCGAAGAAGTCGAGAAAGGCCCGGCGAATTTGGTTCGATTCCATGAGATATACTTTTTTCCGAATTTATGCGTTCCTGTTTTCGGGTTGCAAAATTACACAATTAAAGTTAAATTTGCACCCTATCAAAGGGAGTTTTTTCCGCAATGGAGCAAAAAGAGGAGGGTTTCACAACGCAGCGTCTCGCCCACGAGGCGCAGATTCTCACGCATGAGGCACAAGTCCTCACGCGCGAGGTCGTTACGGCCCCTTTCCGCCTGAAAACCTACCGGCTGATCCGCAAGATCCTCATCGGATTCATCCTCGCCTCCCTGGCCAACTTCCTCTTCTCCTACTTCTTCTACACGCCCAAGATGTACCGCATCCTGAGCGACAACCGCGAACTGACGATCCGCTACCGCATCCTCCAGGACCGCATCCGCACCGCACAGCGCAAGGTCGATGAGATCCGCCACCGCGACAACGGCGTCTACCGGGCGCTCTTCGCCACCGACACGCTCTCCATACCCGGCGTGTGGCAGTCCTATCCCGATACGAAATACGCCTCGATGGCCGACGACGACTACGCCCCGCTGATGATCGGAACGTGGAAACAACTCGACGCCCTGGCACGCACGATCTATCTCGAATCGGTATCGTTCGACGAGCTGCAGCAACTCTCGAAGAACAAGGAACAACTCTCGACAGCCGTGCCCGCCATCTGGCCTATTGATCGCAAGGCACTGCGGAACAACCACATAGGCGCTTTCAATCCGCGGCGTTTCCATCCCATCCTGCACCGCATCGTGGCCCACGAGGGCATCGACCTCGGATGCAACCGCGGCACTCCGGTCTATGCGACGGGCGACGCGACGGTGGAGCTGGCCCAGGGATCGGGATACAACGGCGGATACGGACACCAGGTGCTGCTCAACCATGAATTCGGATACAAGACCCGCTATGCCCATTTGAGCGACGTGCTCGTCAAGCCCGGCGACAAGGTCAAGCGCGGACAACTCATCGCCCGTACGGGCAATACGGGCCGCTCGTCCGGGCCGCACCTGCATTACGAGGTGATTCACAAGGGCATTCCGGTAAATCCGATCAACTATTTCAACCGCAACATGTCGGCCGAGGAGTACGAACAGCTCATGGAGAACCTGCGGGAGACCAACTTCGAAAAGTATTGACATGTCCGGAAAGAAAGATCTCGCAAAACTCCGCAAACGCCGCCGCCGCAGGCAGCGGATCATCCGTATGACGGTCCATCTGTTCGTATGGATCGGAGTGGTCGTGCTTTATTATATCGGTTTCTCGATCTTCTTCGACACACCGGTCGAATACGAGATGAAGCACTCCACGGACCGGCTCCAGAGCGAATACGAGAACCTCACGCAACGTTACGACTCCCTGCAGACCGTCCTCGACAACCTCCGGGAGCGCGACCGCAGCGTCTTCCGCATCCTCTTCGAATCGGATCCCTACGACTTCGACTCGGAATATGAGCAGCAGCAGAGCCTCACCTACGAGAAGATCGTGGACCGCTCGACCCGCCGTCTCAAGCGCGAACTCCGCGACCGTGTCGCCGACATGGAGCAGCAGCTCGCACGCCTGAACGCCTCCTACCTGGCCCTGCAGGAGCGTATCGATTCCGCAGGCCGCGACTGCGACCGCATTCCTTCGATCCAGCCCGTAATCAACAAGCAGCTCACGCTGCTCACGGCCTCCTACGGCATGCGCATACACCCCTTCTACAAGACCCTGCAGTCGCATCAGGGTGTCGATTACACCATTCCCGAGGGTTCGCGCGTCTTCGCCACGGCCGACGGCGTGGTGCGCGACGTGGCAACCCGAAATTCCACACACGGCCTGACGGTGGTCATCGACCACGGCAACGGTTACGAAACCTCGTACAGCCACCTTTCGAAAACCAACGTCCGCCGCGGACAGAGCGTCCGCCGCGGCGACATCATCGCCCTTTCGGGCGACACGGGCCTTTCGCTCGCCCCGCACCTCCACTACGAGGTGCGCTACAACGGCATGCGCGTAGACCCGATCCACTACTTCTTCATGGAACTTTCCCCCTCGGAGTACCAGCGGCTGATGCGTATCGCGCAGTCGGGCATGCAGGCCTTCGACTGACACTCCTTCTGCAACGATGACCACCGACACCCGAATCCGACTGCTGCTGCTCGATTTCGACGGTACGCTGGCCGATACGCGGCGGGCCAATACGCTCGCCTACGTCGCCACGCTGCGCGAAGCGGGATACACGCTCTCCGAAGAGGAGTATGCCGCCCGCTATTTCGGCATGCGCTGCGAGGAGTTTCTCACCCGCTTCGGCATCCAGGATCCTGCGGAGCGCGACCGGCTGCGGTGCCGCAAGATCGAGCTCTACCCCACCTTTTTCGACACGCTGCGGCTCAACCGCCCGCTCTGGGAGTTCTGCCGCCAGTTCCGTACTCATGGCGGCCGCGTATGGATCGTCTCGACGGGAAGCCGCGAAAATATCGAAAACGCCATGCGCCACCTCGGCATCGGAGGCCCTGAGACGGCAGATAGGGTTTCCGGCTTCGGCACGGGCCACGAAAAAGGCCGGGCGGAAGACGATGCTCCGCTCGGCCGGGTGGACGGCATTCTGGCCGGTCCCGATATCGTACACAGCAAGCCCGCGCCCGACTGTTTTCTGGAGGCCATGCGCCGTGAAGGGTGCACGCCCCGCGAAACGCTGATCTTCGAGGATTCGGAGATCGGCATCGAAGCCGCACGCCGCAGCGGTGCCGGCTACTTCGTCGTCAGGCTCTGAAACGGCTACCGGCCCCGCTCCGCAGGTCGTTCGGGAGGAGGCACTTCGCCCTTCTTGGGTTTTTTGGGTTTCTTCGGTTTCCTGGGCTTTCCGGGATGCTCCGCCGGCCCGGGATGCCGGGGATGGTCGGGATGCGGAGGAGGAGGCGCCTCATGGGGCGGACGGGGCGGACGGTGTCCGGGCGGCCGGTGCACGGCACAGGAGGAAACGAGCAGCACCATCAGAATCAGGCACAGACTCCAGAACTTTCTCGTTTTCATCGTGAGCGGATATTAGGTTTTCAAGAAACAAAGTTATACATTTTCCCGACATTGCAAAATTCGGGGAAAAACGTATCTTTGTGCATCTTTTTTCCAGACAAGCGATGAAGCATTCCGACCCGCAACAACAAAACGCCGAAACATCCGCAGAAGCGGCGGAAGAGATGGCGGCGGCAGACTCTCCGCGGCAACCGGAACCCCCGGCACCCGACAAGGCCCCGGCCGACTCCGAACAGCCATCCGGAAATCCGACACCCGACAAGGCGCCCGAAAAAGTGAAGTCGTCCTGGCGGCAGCGGCTCGAAAAGCGTCGGAGAACCATCCTCCGGCAGATCGAATACAACCGGCTGCGCCGCATCCGCCACAAGTCGGTGCCCGGCTACACGCACTGCAAGAATTGCGGCGAGCGGCTCTACGGCATGTACTGCCACCGCTGCGGGCAATATGCCCTCGATCCGGAACAGTCCTTCTGGAAATACTTCAAGCAATACTTCGAGAACGTCTATCAGTTCGACAGCAAGGTGTGGCAGACGCTCTGGCTGCTCTTCCGCCGCCCGGGGCTGCTGACGCTGGAGTTCAACGCCGGGAAGATCAACTCCTACGTCCATCCGCTGCGGCTGTTCATGTTCATCTCGGCGCTCTTCTTTCTGGCCGTGGCCTTCTTTATCCCCGAGGCCGACAAGGCCCTCGGCACCTCGCAGAGGCAGCTCTCGACACTCCGCGACCCGGTTGTTCTCCAATCGCTACAGAACGAATTTACGGAGGATATCGACGCACTCAACCGGGACACGGTCGTCTGGGTGGGAGGTGCCCGCACGGTTTTCGAGGGGCTGGAGTCGCTGGCCGAAGTCCAGGACCGCCCGGGACCCGATACGCTGCAGGTCCGTCTCCCGGTCTATCTGATCGAGGACGGCTACCTCGTCGCGGCGCCCCGCGATTCGATCTACTGGAGCAGCGAAGACCCCCGACGCCCCGGCACCCTGTTCAAACAGGACGAGGTGCAGCAACTCCACCGCGAAATGGTTTACGAGGAGGTCATCGGCTGGTTTTCGCAGTGGCTGCCCGTCATTCTGCTACTCTTCATCCCCCTCTTCGCCCTGCTGCTGCGCCTCTTCTTCCGCAAAAGCCGCATGCACTACATGGGCCACTTCGTTACGGCGCTGCACCTGCACTCCGTGCAGCTTATTCTGGTCTTCATCCTGCTGCTCGGCGCCCACTGGATCGAGCATCCGGGAAACTATGCGCTTCTTCTGCTTGTACTCTACCTGCTGCACATGGTTTTCGCCTTCCACCGCATCTACCGCAACGACTGGGGCAAAACCGCAGTCAAGGCCGTGCTGATCCATGGATTCTACATGACCGTGATGCTCGTCGTGCTCTTCGCGATCTTCATCTGGCTCATCTACCCGCTCATGGAGGAGAACGGATGGTGGTAAGCCCCCGCAAGCGGTCCGATACCAAAAGCCCCGCAATCCTTATGGAGTTGCGGGGCCTGTTTTCCGGCCGGGCCGTCTATCGTTTGCAGATGACGTTGAAATCGCAGTAGCGGCAGGTATCCGGGTCCTCGCACTGGCGGAACGGAATATCGGGATCGTACATCTCGGCAAGGGTTTCGCGCACGAGCTCCTCGAAATGTCCCGCATAGCAGGAATAGGGAGCTCCCGCAAGTCCGTCATGGTGATCGACCAGCAGCGGCGAATAATCCTCGCGGTGCATCATCCGCACATAGTAGAGCGCCGGCGTGGTATCGGTCCCCTCTCCGCGGTAGAGCATCATGGCATAGAGCAGCGTCTGGAGGATATTCGACAGCCGCTGCTTGCCCGCGCCGTGGAACAGGTTGTCCAGACCGTCGAAATCCAGATGCGGGGCTCCGGTCTTGTAGTCCACAACACGCAGCGTACCGTCGTCCAGGCGGTCGATGCGGTCGGCAATACCCGAGAACTTCATCGTACGGAGGCCGGCAGCCGTCTCGAAATCGAAACCGTAGGCCACCTCGTGTTCAAGGCCCTCGACGCGGAAGGCGTCATGTGCAGCGTCGTAAGGCATCACGCCCCCCTTGAGATAACGGACGACGATATCCTTGACCAGCACCAGATTGCCCGTATAGTCGGAGGCCGTGGCCTTCGGATCCTTCAGGTAGTGTTCGTTGATTGCCGCCTCGACAGCCGCAGCAACTTCATCCGTGCGGATCAGCGCCCGCAGCGTCCCTCCGGGGTGCGATTCACCCTTGATACGGGTATAGAGGCGCTGCACGGCGGCATGGAGGATCGTTCCGAACATCGGGGCGTCGATCTCTTCGGAGATCTCGTCGTCGGTCGCGAGCCGCGCCACGGAGTAGAAATAAAAGCGCAGCGGACAGGCGACATAACGGAAGAAGGCCGTGGGTGAAAGCGTTGCTTTCGACGCAGGGTCGGTGAAGCGGCCGAGGCTCTGCAGAACATGCGCATCCTTCGCCACCTCGATCGGCGCCGCAGCGGCGAGATTGACATCGACACCCACCTCGATGCGTCGGAGCGGAAATCCGCTCTCATACTCCAGCTGGCGGATGTAACGGCTCGGCTCGCCCGTGGACTTGTCGTCGGCATGGGAGCAGTAGAGCATCCAGACGCGGCGGGCCCGCTGGATCAGGCGGTAAAAATAGTAGGCGTAGACGCCCTCGTGGTGCTCGGGTGTGGGCAGTCCGTAGGCCGCCCGCAGGTTGTAGGGGATGAATGACGCCTGCGCGGTGCGGTTGCCCGGGAAGTTGTCGTCGTTCATCGAAAGGATGATGACATTCTCGAAATCGAGGTTGCGCGTCTCGAGGATTCCCATGACCTGAACGCCCTCGAGCGGCTCCCCTTCGTAAGGGATGCGCAGCGTCTGCAGGTGGCGGCGCAGCAGCGAGACATAAACCTCCGGCGTAGGATTGAGTGCACACTCCTCCAGCAAATTGTGCAACCGCACGATCTCCCCGTCGATGACGGCCAGAAACTCCGTCCGCTCCCGGGCGTCGTCTTCCTCATAGGGCTGGCGCACCACGGCGGCGATCACCTCCGACAACCACCCGGAGAGAGCCCGCCAGTCAGGAGCGGCCCGGAAGACGAGCCGCAGCAGACCGTTCTGTCCGAGCCATTCGGCATCCACGGCAATACGCCGTTCGCGCGCAATCTCCTCCTGCAGGCCCCGCATCCGTGCGGCATCACATCCGGCCAGATAGGGATGCGCCAACAGTCCGACGACATCCGCATGATAGAACGTGCAGCCCGCACCCTTCGTCCGGCGGTGGTGCTGCAGCTCGACGAGGCGTTCGACAAAGGTATAGGCCAGGCTCGACCGCAGCGGATAGCCCATCGTTACGTTGATGGGTCCCACCCGGGAAGGCAGCGCATGCAGGAGCGGCAGCAGCAGGTTTTCGTCCGTCAGCACAATGGCCGTCTCCTTGCCCAGGGGGCCCAGGCCGGCAAGACGGTCGAGAATCGTCGCCACATACTTGCACTGCACGGCATTCGAGCAGGCTGCCACGGCGGTCAGCTCCTTCGCCTCCGACATGGCATCGTGCGTCAGCTCCGTGCGCGGCGGGAAACGCACGAGATTTTCGCGGATGAACATCCCCGCCTCCTGTTCGGGACGGTCGCGGTAGTAGGAGTCATAATCCCAGTAAAAGTCGGTCTCGGCCGCCGTGGAGAGGAAGCCGAAGAGGATCTTTTCACACTCGGAGAGGGCGTTGAAACCCGCAACGACAAAGCGCCGCGGACGGTCGAACGAAAACGATCCTTCGCGGATACGGTCGGCGGCGGCACGCTGCACCATGCCGTTGTAGGCGATGCCCAGTTCCAGGAGCCGGTCGCGGAAACGCTGGTAGATGGAGCCCAGCGTCCGCCAGATGGCCAGGAAACGCCGTTTCTCCTCCGAAAGGTCCGTCTCGGCGCCGAGCGACGACCAGAAGGCGATGATACGCAGCTGCGCCGGCGTAAGGTAGGAGATGTCGGCCTCGATCTCCTTGATCTGCTCGATGTTGCGGAAAAGCATCGAGGCATCGATCCGGTACTTGTCGATCGTGTCGAAATCGGCAAGGAGCATGTCGCCCCAGAAATAGAAGTGGTCGAAGGTCTCGGTATGGTATTCCGAATAGATGCGGTAGAGTTCGGTAATCAGCCGCAGGCGGTCGCCCGTACGGAGGCCCGAAATCCCGGTCATCAATTCATCGACGGTCGTCCACTCGGGCTGCCACATCGGACGGCGGACGAGGCGCGAAAGCGCCTCGGTGAAGAAAAGCCGCGCACGGCGCGACGGAAAAAGCATGGCACGGTCGGCGAGCGACTCCCCGTAACGGGCATACAGGTCCGCGGCGACTTCTCCGAGAAAGGTCTTCATGGTCCGGGAACGTTGCGGCGGGCTACTCCTCCCCGAGGCGGGAGATGCTGCCGCCCATGAACTTCTCGCCGGTAATCAGGATAGTCGGATCGCCCTTGTAGGCAATCGTCCCGCCCGTGGAGGTCTTTGCCTCGAAACGGTCGGTAACCCACAATGAGGCGTGTCCCGAACTCGTGGCATTCACCCGGACGGACATCGATTCGAGCGTCGAGGCCTCGACCTTGCCCGTGGAGACGAAAAGCGAAAGATAACGGGCCTCGCCCGACAGCTCGGCCTCGCTGGAACCCGTCAGCTCCATCTGCAGGTCCTGAACCTCCAGAGCGGCCGTAAGGTGTGCCCCCTCACCCACCGTAAGGTCGAGCAAAGTGGCCTTGAGCGGCCCGTCGAATGTAGCCGACGCTTCCATGATGGAGACACGCTCCAGCGCATTGTAGCAGACCGTAACGGTCGTACGCTCCGCGCGGCGGGCATCGCGGCGTTCGGAAATGCGCAGCACCTTGTCGCGCACCTCGGCCCGGAACTTCGTCGTATAAGAGCCTTTCGTATCGTAGACGATCTTCGGGGCCTCCGTATCGGGGATCTCGACGAAACGGATATCCACCGGGGCATCCACCACAACGGCCGTAAAAAGCGGCAGCCACTCGCTGCGAGCTCCGGTTTCCGTCGAATCGGCCTGCGCCGCCGGGGATTCGGCGACGCTCCGGCATATCGCCGGAAGAGGTTGCAGAAGAGATCCGAGAAGGAGCATTGCAGCAGCCGCTGCGGAAAAGAGCGTGGGATTCAGTCGTTTCATCGTTCGGTGAATCTTGGGTTTGCAAATACTACGGCCAATTTACGAAATTATTGCGAATTTCGGGATTTGTTTCGTACATTTACTATCGAAAAACGACTTTTCGAAGAGCGTGAGAGCCAAAATCCTGAATGCGAGCGCCGGGTCGGGAAAAACCTACCAGCTGGCCTACAAATATGTCCGCGACGTGATCGGCCGGCCCGATCTCTACCGCCATATCCTCGCCGTAACCTTCACGAACAAGGCTACCGAGGAGATGAAATCGCGCATCCTGAAGGAGATTCACGCCCTGGCCTCGGGTGCCGAAAGCGGTTATCTCGAAGGGTTGTGCCGTGAAACGGGGCTCGACGCCCCGAGCATACGCAAACGGGCCGCGGAGGTCCGTGCAAAGATCCTGCACGACTACTCGCACTTCACCGTGCTGACGATCGACACCTTCTTCCAGCGTATCCTGCGCGCCTTCATCAAGGAACTGGGACTCGACCTGAACTACAACGTCGAGATCGAAACCGCCTCGGTACTCTCGAAAAGCGCCGACACGCTGATCGACCGGATTACCGAGGATCCCGCCCTCGAACGATGGTTCACGGCCTTCGTACAGGAGCGTATCGACGACGGCAGCAAATGGGATGTCCGCGACGGCATCCTCTCGCTCGGCGGCGAACTGTTCAGGGAGCGCAACAAGGAGATTTTGGCGCATGCCCGTTCCAGGGAGGAGCTCGGGGAGATTGTGGCCCGGGCAACCTCGCGGGCCATGGCCTCGCGCGAACGGATGCGTCAGGTAGCGGCAGAAGCGGTCGCCGTCATCGAACGGGCCGGGCTCACGGCCGCCGACTTCTCGGGCAAGAGCCGCAGCTTCGCCAACTACTTCCATGCCATAGCACGGGGTGAAATGAAGGCCCCGACGGAGACCGTCCGCAAACGGGCGGCGGATCCTGCGGGTTGGGCCGCAAAGGGTTCGCCGGCCGAACGGCTCGTCGGAGAGCTGCAGCCGAAGCTGCAGGCGCTGTGCGATCTTTACGACACCAACATCAGGAGCTGGAACACCTGCGACCTGCTGCGCGAGAATTACCGCAGTTTCGCTCTCCTCTCGGACCTCTATGCCCAGGTGCAGCAGTTGTGCGCCGAGCAGAACACGATGCTGCTCTCGGAGACGAAATACCTCCTTGCGGAGTTTATCGGGCGCAACGACGCCCCGTTCATCTACGAGAAGGTGGGCAACCGCTACGAACGCTTCATGATCGACGAGTTCCAGGATACCTCGATACGCGAATGGGAAAATTTCCTGCCGCTGCTGCAGAATGCCATGGCTCAGTCCGAGGAGACCTCCGTGCTGATCGTGGGCGACATCAAGCAGTCTATCTACCGCTGGCGCGGCGGCGACTGGCGGCTGCTCCACGAAGAGGCGCAGCAGACCCTCGGCACAGGCAACACGCAGGTCGAGGTGCTGCGGGAGAACTGGCGCAGTCTGCCGACGATCGTAAACTTCAACAACGAGGCGATCGACCGTATCGTCGCGGAGGACAACCGGACGCTCAACGACCAGGTCGCCGCAGCGGCCGAACGGGGCGACCTGCGGCCGGACGAGGCCCGCACGCTGCACGATACACTGGCTGACGCCTACCGGGAGCACAGGCAACTGCCGCGCCGCCGCGAAGAGCATGCGGGATACGTCTCGATCGAGACCTTCACCGAACGTCCGCCCGTCGTGGAACGCATCTGCGAGCTGATCGACCGGGGATTCCGCCCGTCGGAGATCATGATCCTCGTACGCGGCGCCACGGACGGCGCGAAGGTCGCCGCTGAACTGCTCGCCTTCAAAAGCCGCAACGAGGATCCCCGTTACCGCTTCGACGTCATGACGCAGGAGGCCCTTATCGTGGGAAACGCCCCGGTCAGTTCGTTCCACATCGCTGCGCTGCATCTGGCGCTCGACACCGCCGATGCGCTCAACCGGGCCGTCTTCAACCGCTATCTCGGACGGGCTTTCGACGAACCGCTGCCGGACGGGGAGGCCGCCTTCTTCCGGTCGATCCGCCTCCTCTCGCCCGAAGAGGCGTTCGAGCGGATCGTCATGCGCTACGAATTGCAGGAGGACCGGAGCCGCATCGCCTACATGCAGGCCCTGCACGAGCAGATCATCGCCTTCTCGGCCACGAAAATCGCCGATATCGCCCTCTTCCTCCGCTGGTGGGACGAACAGGGGCAAAACCGGTCGTTAAGCGTCGAGCAAAGTGCCACGACCGTAGAGATCACCACCATACACAAGGCCAAAGGACTCGAAAAACGGGCCGTCATCATCCCCTACTGCTCCTGGCAGCTCGATCCCAAGTCGGGCGGAAACATCCAGAACATCGTCTGGGCCGAAGCCCGCGACGAGGAAGCCGCCGCCATCGGCCGCTTCCCGGTCCGTTACAAGAAATCCATGGCCGAATCGGGATTCGCGGCCGAATACTACCGCGAACTGGTCTATGCCCACGTCGATAACGTAAACCTGCTCTATGTGGCCCTGACGCGTGCCGCCGAGTCGCTGCATATCTTCATTCCCCGAAAGAACGCCCGGACGGTCGGGGAGATGCTGCTCCAAAGCCTTCGGGTGGAGGGCGACCGGGCATGGGTTGGAGAGCTCGAAGGCAGCTGTACCGTCGATGAAAAGGGGGAACACTACCGTTTCGGAGCGTTTGCCGGGCCCGTAGCCGGGAGGCAGAGTGTCTCCGGAATCCGGCATGAGGTATTGGAAAACTATCCCACCTCCGTGGCGGAACTGCGGCTGCGGCTTCCGGAACAGCGCTATTTCGAGGAGGGCGGGGAGCGGGAACTCGCCCCGCGGAACCTCGGTATCCTGATGCACCGGGTCTTCGAACAGGCGACCGACGAACAATCCGTACGCGAGGCGGTGGCGGCCATGCAGGCCGACGGCATGCTGACGGCCGAAGAGGCCGCACGGCTCGGGACACAGATCGACCGGGCTTTCGAACAGTCCGAAGTATGCGAATGGTTCGGCAACGGCTGGGAGAGGATACTCAACGAACAGGAGATCATTCTGCCACAGGCCGGTTCGGCAGCCGCCGCCCACGGCACGACACGACGCCCCGACCGCGTGATGATCGCCGGCGACAGAGCCGTAGTCGTCGATTACAAGTTCGGCGAACACGATGCGGAACGCTACCGCCGTCAGATCGGCAGCTACTGCACGTTGCTCCGAGAGATGGGCTATGCCCGTGTCGAAGGGTATCTGTGGTATGTCCGGCAGGGCCGGATCGAACGGGTCGTCTGACAGAATCCCTGCAAAAACAAACAACCGGCTGCCGCAATGGCAACCGGTTGTTTTCTTGAATGGAAAGGGGTTCGGAACATCCGCCCCCCTCGCCTGGAACTACTCGCCCAGTGCGAAGCGCTTGTAGGCAACCACCGTGGCCTCCTTGTCGGCCTTGTGGATGTACTCGGCGATCGTCTCCTTCTCGCCTACGACGAGCTGGTTGAGCAGCGTGTTCTCCTCAAAGAACTTGCGCATCTTACCCTCGGCGATCTTCTCGAGAATAGCCTCCGGCTTGTTGGCGTTCTTCGGATCCTGCTTCATGGCCTCCACGGCGATCTTGCGCTCGTGCTCGATGACCTCTGCGGGGCAGTCGGCCTCCGAGATCGAGACGGGAGCCATGGCCGTAGCCTGCATGGCTACGGTGTGGGCTACCTCGGCGGGAATCTCCTTGTTGAAGCCCAGAATCGTACCGAGCTTCTTGTTGAAGTGCACATAGGCGGCGCAGTAGGGAGCCTCGATGCGGGCGTAGTAGGCCAGCTCGATCTTCTCACCCGTCTGTCCCGACTTCTCGGTAACCATCTCCTCTACGGTACGACCCTCGTCGTTCTTCGTAGCCATCAGAGCATCGCGGTCGGCCGCGTCGTTCTTCACGGCAACCCCCAGCATGGCGTTGGCCGAAGCGGTATACTCGGCATTCTGTGCCACGAAGTCCGTCTCGCAGGCCAGGCAGAGGATGTAGGCCTTCTGGCCCACGATCTTCGTTACAACCACACCCTCCGTAGCGGTACGGTCGGCACGCTTGGCAACCACGAGCTTACCCTTCTCGCGGATAATGTCCTGGGCACGCGCATAATCACCTTCCGCCTCCATGAGGGCCTTCTTGCAGTCCATCATGCCGGCACCGGTCATCTTGCGGAGCTTCATTACATCAGCAGCTTTGATTTCCATAGTCGTATTCTTTGTTTTTCGTTATCGTTCGGATTTCATTACTCGGCCTTCTCCTCGGCCTCGGCAGCCTCCGAAACTACGGCTCCCGGCTCCTCGAAGGGGGTCTCCACAGCGGCCACAACCTCGGCAACGGCGGCCTCCTCGGCGTCTACCGTAGCCTTCACGGCCTTCTTGATGCGGGGCTTGCCCTCCTTCTTCACGGCACCTTCGGCCTCAGCCTCCTGTGCCTCCTTCTCCTTCTCGAGCTTGCGCTCCTCGCTTCCCTCGGCGATGGCGGCGCACATGGCGTCTACAACCACGGCGATCGACTTGGCAGCATCGTCATTTGCAGGTATAACGTAATCGATGTCGGTAGGATCACAACAAGTATCTACCATGGCAAATACGGGGATGCTCAGTCGCTTGGCCTCCTTCACGGCGTTGGCCTCCTTCTGTACGTCCACGACGAACAGAGCGGCCGGAAGACGCGTCAGGTCGGCGATCGAACCGAGGTTCTTCTCGAGCTTCGCACGCTGACGGGCGATCTGGAGTTTCTCGCGCTTGGAGAAATTATCGAACGTGCCGTCGTTGGTCATCTTGTCGATGGTGGCCATCTTCTTGACGGCTTTGCGTATGGTGGGGAAGTTTGTCAGCATACCGCCGGCCCAGCGCTCCGTAACGTAGGGCATTCCGACGGCTGCCACCTTTTCGGCAACAATCTCCTTGGCCTGCTTCTTCGTGGCGACGAACAGCACGCGACGGCCGCTCTTGGCGATCTGCTTGATGGCAGCGGCCGCCTCGTCGATCTTCAGCACGGTCTTGTGCAGGTCGATGATGTGGATGCCGTTCTTCTCCATGAAGATGTACGGAGCCATTTTGGGGTTCCATTTGCGCTTCAGGTGTCCGAAGTGCGCACCGGCTTCCAGTAATGTATTAAAATCTGTGCGTGACATTTTAATTCGTTTCGTTGGTTAATTTTAATTCTCTTTTCTTCAACCCTCCGGGTAGCAGTCCGACTGGTCCCGATGGGTTTTCCGCGGCGCGGCAACCGGGCGGTAATACGCAATATATAATATAGGTAGTCCTTCCGATTTGAAACCGACGCCGTGCTTGCCGAATTTTCCGGTCGTGCGTGCGTATTAACGCTTGCTGAACTGGAACTTGCGACGTGCTCCGGGCTGTCCGGGCTTCTTACGCTCAACCTCGCGGGGATCGCGCGTGAGGAATCCGGCCTTCTTCAGCACCGGACGCATCTCGGCGTCGATCTCGCACAGTGCGCGTGCGATACCCAGACGAGCGGCCTCAGCCTGTCCCTTGATACCACCTCCGTCGAGGTTGATCACGATGTCGTAATTCTCGGCAGTGTTCGTGGCCAGCAGCGGCTGCTTAACCTGGAACTGGAGAATCTCGAGCGGGAAATAGGCTGCAAGCTCCTTGTGGTTGATTGTAATCTGACCCTTACCCGGCTTCACGAATACGCGAGCCACAGCGGCCTTACGACGACCTACGGTGTTTACAACTTCCATAACTCTTACTTAATCTCGTTTAACTTAATGGTCTTCGGGTTCTGGGCGGCGTGCGGATGCTCGGCGCCGGCGTAAACCTTCAGGTTCGTGAGCAGCTTCTCGCCCAGACGGGTCTTCGGAAGCATACCCTTTACGGCTTTCTCAACAAGGAAAGTCGGTTTCTTGGCCAGATAGTCGGCCGGGGTGGCAAAACGCTGACCTCCGGGATATCCGGTGTGTCGGGTGTAGACCTTCTTGGTCATCTTGTTGCCCGTGAGCTTCACCTTCTCCGCGTTGATGACGATGACATAATCACCGCAATCCACATGGGGCGTGTAGCTGGGCTTGTTCTTGCCTCGGAGGATCTTCGCGACCTGCGATGCAAGACGTCCCAATACCTCGTTCGTAGCGTCGATGACAACCCACTCCTTGGTTACCGTCGATGCATTGGCCGAGATAGTCTTGTAGCTTAATGAATCCACTGTGTTTTACGTTTAAATTGAACTTGTTGTAATCCTTATCCCGCACATTGCGGGTGCGCAAAGGTACGAAAAAGTTTTTGATCTGCAAAACAGGATCAAAAGCGATTCTAAAATATTTTTTTCGGGCGGGGAGACTTCGGCCGCAAATTCCGGAATTCCGCCACAAACCCGGATGGAAACGGCCTGCCGTGGAAAATTCCGGGAGCCGTCGGCCGGGTGCGGACATGGAAAAAGCCGGATCGCTCCGGCTTTTTCCCTATTGCGCGGAACCGCACGGCTCCGCATCGTATGTCCTTCTATCCGAGGAACGACAGCAGGATACCCGCAGCCACCGCCGAACCGACGACACCGGCTACGTTGGGACCCATGGCGTGCATGAGCAGGTAGTTTCCCGGATCCTCTTTCTGACCCTCGACCTGCGAGACGCGCGCTGCCATCGGCACGGCCGAAACGCCGGCCGAACCGATCAGCGGGTTGATCTTGTTGCCCTCCTTCGAGAAGAGGTTCATGAACTTGGCGAGCAGCACGCCGCCGGCCGTACCCAGACCGAAGGCAATGACGCCCAGCACGAGGATACCCAGCGTACGGAAGTTGAGGAACGCCTCGGCCGTAGCCGTAGCACCCACCGTGAGACCCAGGAAGATCACCACGATGTTCATCAGCTCGTTCTGCACGGTCTTGCTCAGACGGTCCACCACGCCGCACTCCTTCATCAGGTTGCCCAGCATGAGGCAGCCGATCAGCGGAGCGGCACTCGGCAGCAGCAGCGCGATGATGACGGTGATGACGATCGGGAAGAGGATGCGCTCGAGTTTCGACACGGGACGCAGCGTCTGCATCCGGATGGCACGCTCCTTCTTGGTGGTCAGCGCCCGCATGATGGGGGGCTGGATCACCGGAACGAGGGCCATGTAGGAGTAGGCGGCCACGGCGATCGGGCCGAGCAGCTCGGGCGAAAGCATCGAGGTGAGGTAGATGGCCGTCGGGCCGTCGGCACCGCCGATGATACCGATCGAACCGGCCTGTGCGGGCGTGAAGCCGAGGGCATAGGCTCCCAGGAACGTGGCGAAGATACCGATCTGTGCAGCGGCACCCAGCAGGAAGCTCTTGGGATTGGCGATCAGCGGTCCGAAGTCGGTCATGGCACCCACGCCGACGAAGATCAGACAGGGATAGATACCGAGTTTCACACCCAGGTAGAGGTAGTCGAGCAGACCGGCGTTGGCAACGAATATATCCCAATGCACATGTCCGCCCTCGAAGAGTTCGGTGTGATAAAGGTTCGCGTCCGGAAGATTCGTGAGCAGCATGCCGAAGGCGATGGTAAAGAGCAGCAGCGGCTCGAACTTATGCCGGATGGCCAGGTAGAGCAGGAAGAACGCAACGCAGATCATCGCGACGTTGCCCCACCCCATTTCGGCGAAGAAACCCGCGATTCCGGTGGAACCCGCGAAGTCCCGCAGGCTGTTCCACACGAAATCGGAGCCCGAGGTCAGCAGTGTACACATAGTTATTCGATGACGATTAAGTTATCACCTTCCATAACCGTGGCGCCCTGCTGGACGAGCACCTGCTTGACAACACCGGCACGGTCCGCGTCGATATTGTTCTCCATCTTCATGGCCTCGAGGATCACGAGCGTCTGGCCGCGCGACACGGTATCGCCCACATTGACCTTGACCGACAGCACCGTACCGGGCAGCGGGCACTTCACGGCATAGCCCGAGCTGGGAGCTACCGCGCTCAAACGGGGCGACGGAGCAGCCGTCGCGGGAGTGATCATCGCGCTGTTGGCGCCTTTGGCTGCGGGTGCGACCTGCGGCTTGGTCGAAGCCGCAGCCTTGGCCCCGCCGATCTCCACCTCGTACGATACGCCATTGACGACCACATGGGCCAGCGTCGAAGCCTCATTGACGTCGTCGATCTGCACGTCGTAATTATGTCCGTTGATTTTCAGAGAGTAATCTTTCATTGCTTTTTAACTATTTTCTGTCAGGCATCTGGGTTAAACCGTGAATTTTGGAATTCCAGGGCGAATAGGCACGCTTGATGCTCAAGATGGTCAGCACCTCCGACTCGCGGTCGTGCAGTTCGCTGCGGAAGATCTTCAATGCCGTAGCGATGGCGGCGATCTCCTCGTCATGCAGCTGCGCCGGAGCGGATGCCGGATTCAGGGCGTTGCGGCGTGAGAATGCGGCTCCGAAGCCTTTCATCACGAACACCAGCAGCCACAGCACGAGGAACACCAGGCAGATACTGATGAGCGACACCCACAGCATCTCCGACCAGCCCCAGTCCATAACCATTAATACGTTCATAGTCATGCGATTTTATTACAGGGGGATGTTGGAATGCTTCTTCGGCGGATTCTGCAGGCGCTTCGTTGCCAGCGACTGCAGGGCGCGGATGATGCGGAAACGCGTGTTGCGCGGCTCGATCACATCGTCGATATAGCCGTAGCGGGCGGCATTGTAGGGGTTCGAGAACTTGTCGTTGTACTCCTTCTCCTTCTCGGCAATGAAGGCGGCCTTCTCCTCGGGCTTGTCGGCAAGCTCCTTGAGCTCCTTGCCGTAGAGCACCTCGACGGCACCGCTGGCACCCATCACGGCGATCTCGGCCGTAGGCCATGCATAGTTGATATCGCCGCGGATGTGCTTCGACGACATGACGATGTAGGCGCCACCGTATGCCTTGCGCAGCGTAACGGTAATCTTCGGCACCGTAGCCTCGCAGTAGGCGAAGAGCAGCTTCGCACCGTGCGTGATCACACCGCCGTACTCCTGGGTCGTACCCGGCAGGAAGCCCGGAACGTCCACGAGCGTTACGATCGGAATGTTGAACGCGTCGCAGAAGCGCACGAAGCGGGCCGCCTTGCGGCTGGCGTTGATATCGAGCACGCCGGCCATGAACTTGGGCTGGTTGGCGATGATGCCGACCGACTGTCCGTTGAAGCGGGCGAAGCAGGTGATGATGTTTTTGGCATAGCCGGCAGCCGACTCCAGGTACTCGCCGTTGTCGACGATCGCGCGGATCACCTCGGCCATGTCATAGGGCTTGTTGGCGCTGTCGGGAATGATCTCGTTGAGCGAATCCTCCAGACGGTCGATGCGGTCCGTGCAGATGGCCAGCGGAGCGTCCTCCATGTTGTTCTGCGGCATGTAGGAGATGAGCTTCTTGATCAGCTCGATACCCTCCTCCTCGGTATCGACGGCGAACTGTGCCACACCCGACTTGGTGGTGTGCATCACGGCACCGCCGAGCTGCTCCTGCGTTACGTCCTCGCCCGTTACGGTCTTCACGACCTTCGGGCCCGTGAGGAACATGTTCGAGGTCTCTTTCTTCATGATGATGAAGTCGGTCAGCGCGGGCGAGTAGACCGCACCGCCGGCGCAGGGGCCGAAGATGGCCGAGATCTGCGGGATGACACCCGAAGCCATCACGTTGCGCTGGAAGATGTTGGCATAGCCGGCCAGGGCGTTCACACCCTCCTGGATACGGGCACCGCCCGAATCGTTCATGCCGATGCAGGGGGCGCCGTTGCGCATGGCCATGTCCATGACCTTGCAGATCTTGTCGGACATCGACAGCGACAGCGAACCGGCCGTTACGGTGAAGTCCTGTGCGAAGACGTAGACCAGACGGCCGCCGATCGTTCCGTAGCCCGTTACCACGCCGTCGCCGAAGGCATGGCTCTTGTCCATGCCGAAATCGTAGCAGCGGTGCGTTACGAACATGTCGAACTCCTCGAACGAACCCTCGTCCAAAAGCATCTGGATACGTTCGCGCGCCGTGTACTTGCCCTTGGCATGCTGGGCGTCGATACGCTTCTGGCCACCTCCGAGACGCGCCGTTTCGCGATTCTCGATGAGCTGGTTGATCTTATTCTGAATTTCGCTCATAATGAATGGTTGGTTATTTTTTGTTCTTGTTCTCGCAAAGTTCGGTCAGGATGCCCTGCGTGGATTTCGGGTGCAGGAAAGCGATGGTCATGCCCTCGGCGCCCTTGCGCGGCGTCTTGTCGATCAGACGGATGCCCTTGGCCTCGGCGTCGGCAAGCTGATCCTCGATATTCTCGCAGGCGAGTGCCATGTGGTGGATGCCGATACCGCGGTTCTCGATGTACTTGGCGATCGTCGAATCCTCCGACGTGGGCTCCAGCAGTTCGATCTTCGTCTGGCCCAGCATGAAGAACGCCGTGCGCACTTTCTGGTCGGCGACCTCCTCGATCGCATAGCACTTCAGACCCAATACGTTCTCCCAGTAGGGAATGGCTTCATCCAGGCTCTTCACTGCGATGCCGAGATGCTCGATATGAGATACTTTCATGACTAAATGGATTTAAGTTTGTTATATGTTCCGTATAGATTCGATACGCTTTTTTTGCGCACACAAAGATAGGAGAATTCTTCGGGATTCGCCAATATTCAGACGACTTTTTTTAGCCCTTTTTCCTTCGGCGGGTCGGCGAAAATGTCCCGAACGGCAGGTCGGCATGCCGATTTCCGCCCGAAGTCCGGGAAAGTGGCGGCAAAGGCGTTTTTTCGCTTATCAAAAGAGAATTTTGCGGGCTTCTGACAAAATTTCGTTATCTTTCGGCGTCAAACACGCGCCACGATGACCCGACAATTGCTCCATACGCCGCATCCGGTCCGCAGCGGGAGCCCCTCGTCCGGGCCCTCCATCCCTGTTTGACAAACCGGCAACCGAAAAACATCCATAAAATGTCGTTCACCAAGATAAACCACTACGAAAAGGAGTATGCGGATACGCATCACGACACGGCGCTCAATGTCTCGGAAGGCGTTGAAGACCAGCCGATCATAAGCCCTTATTTCACGCGGCGCAAGAAACGCGCGCTTTCGACCGACGAATATGTCGAGGGGATCCTCGCGGGCAACATCACCACCCTCTCGCAGGCCATCACGCTCGTCGAGTCGTCGAACCCCGCGCACTACGCCCAGGCCCAGGAGATCATCGAACGCTGCCTGCCCCACGCCGGGCATTCCGTGCGCATCGGCATCACGGGCGTGCCGGGCGCCGGGAAATCGACCTTCATCGAGGCCGTGGGCAACATGGTAACCTCCCTGCGGCACAAGCTGGCCGTGCTGGCCATCGACCCCTCGTCGGAGCGCAGCGGCGGCTCAATCCTCGGCGACAAGACCCGCATGGAGAGCATCTGCCACAACCCCGACATCTTCATCCGCCCTTCGCCGTCGGCCGGATCGCTCGGCGGCGTGGCCCGCAAGACGCGCGAGACGATCGTGCTGTGCGAAGCGGCCGGTTTCGACGTCATCTTCATCGAGACGGTGGGCGTCGGACAGTCCGAGACGGCCGTACACTCGATGGTGGACATGTTCATGCTGCTGCAGATCTCGGGTGCGGGCGACGAACTGCAGGGCATCAAACGCGGCATCATGGAGATGGCCGACATGATGGTCATCACGAAGGCCGACGGTGAGAACCTCCACAAGGCCGAACTGGCCCGCACGCAGTTCCAGGGGGCGCTGCGTCTCTTCCCGGTACCCGAATCGGGCTGGCGGCCCAAGGTATACACCTGTTCGTCGGTGGCCGAAACGGGACTCGAAGAGGTCTGGAAAGGCGTCGAGGAGTACCTCGACCACATCCACGCCAACGGCTATTTCCAGCACAACCGCAACCGGCAGAACAAGTACTGGATGTATGAGACGATCAACGAGGCGCTGCGCAGCAGCTTCTACCACGACCCGGCCGTCGAGGGAAAGATCGCCGAATACGAGCAGCGTGTGCTCGACGACCGGATCTCCTCGTTCATCGCTGCCAAGGAGCTGCTCGAACTCTATTTCAAGGATCTGAAGTAGAAGGCTCCGGAGAACGGAAAAACCGCCTGACGCATGTTTTCGTCAGGCGGTTTTTCATTTCGGAGCATGCGGCCGGGATATCCGGCTATGCGTCGAGATCCTGCTTGAGGGTCGGGAGGCGCAGGCCGAAGCGTACGGAGATGACCCGCACGGCAATGACGCTCACGGCCGTAACGATCTGAAGCATCGCCCCGGAGAGACCCAGGGCAGCGCCTCCGCCATAGACCAGTCCGCCGAAGACGCACGCCAGAGCGTAGATCTCCTTGCGGAAGATGAGCGGCTCCTCGTTGATGAGGATGTCGCGCAGCACGCCGCCCGCGGCACCCGTGATCGTACCCATGATGATGGCCACCCAGAGCGGGAATCCCGCCGTGAGGGTCTTCTCAACCCCGACGACCGTGAAGAGGCCCAGACCGATGGCGTCAAAGATGAAGAACGTATTGTTCAGATGGATCAGATGGCGGCCGCCGAGAACCACGATGCCCAGGGCGAAGGCCGTAACGATCAGATAGGAGCTGTTGAGCATCCAGAAGGGGGTTACCGAGAGCATCAAATCGCGCAGCGTACCGCCGCCGATGGCCGTGGTGAAGCCCACGACATAGGCCCCGAACCAGTCGAAGCGTTTGGCCGAAGCCAGACGGATGCCGCTGATCGCAAAGGCCAGCGTACCCAGAATTTCGATGAAGGTAAACAGCGTCATGACAAGGCGGCTCCGTGCGGAGTGTTCCGCCGCACGAAGCCGCCGCAAAGATAGCGCAAATTTTTACTTTTCCGCCGCCGCGCGGAGCAATTCATCGATCAGCGGAGGCACTCCCTCGGCCGCGCGTTTGCGCACGACGGTCAGCGGGTTGCGGATGCCGGCCGTATCGGGCTGCCCGGGATCGACCAGGAAGATCGGAATCTCCGGACGGACATAACGCACGAGCGACGCCGCGGGATAGACCGCGAGCGACGTTCCGACGACGAGCATCAGATCGGCCTGCTGCGCTATTTGGGCGGCCCGCTCGAACATCGGCACCGACTCGCCGAAGAAGACGATATGCGGGCGCAGCAGCGAGCCGTCGGGGGCCGTGGCGTCGAGCGTCTGCTCCCACCCTTCGATCGGAACGACGAGATCGGGATTGCGCGACGAGCGCAGCTTGCGCAGCTCGCCGTGCAGGTGCGTAACGCGGGTCGAGCCGGCCCGTTCGTGCAGGTCATCGACATTCTGCGTTACGACCTCGACGTCGTAGGCCTGCTCGAGGCGGGCGATGGCCTCGTGCGCCGCGTTGGGTTGCGTCGTGAGCAGTTCGCGGCGCCGCTTGTTGTAGAATTCGATCACCAGAGCCCGGTTGCGCGCCAGCGCCTCGGGCGTGCAGACATCCTCGATGCGGTAGTTGGCCCACAGGCCGTCGGCATCGCGGAAAGTCGCCAGACCGCTGTCGGCACTCACACCGGCACCGGTGAAAACCACGATTTTTTTCATAGGTTCGGAGGTATTTTCCCAAAAACAAAGATACGCACTTTTTCCGCACGTCGTACCGCGCAACCGGCTCCGGGCACAAAAAAAGCGTCCTGCACGGAACGCTTTTCTGCAACTGCCATGTCCCCGCTATTCGCGCGGCGCCGTCAGTTTTACGGGAAGGGCAAGCGCCCCGGCACAAAACAGTTTCAGCAGAATGCCAAAAACAGCATGCACCGTCTGTCCGTCCTCCGTGAAGAGCATCTCCAGCTGCGGGGAACAGATTGCGACCAGCGCCGCTACCGACAACAACACGCCGAACCCGCGCAAAAGCCGGTTCGCAATGACGCTCCGCTGCTTCTGCCTTTCGATCCAGCGCGACAGGGGATTTTCATCGTCCTCCTCAACTTTCTCTTTAGCCAACCGCCTGTCGGCCGAGCCCCAGATGCCGACAACCCACCACAGCGACACAATCCCCGCCGCGATACCACCCTTGGCCAGCGCTTCGGTTACGGGCAAATCAAGGGTCCGCAGCAGGAAAAGGGAGAGGAAGGTGATGACCGC
>ERZ1664511.24-NODE-24-length-37785-cov-20.222025_pt1 | contig 37785 bp, 47 predicted proteins | sample MGYA00575336_ERZ1664511 | MGnify/ENA primary metagenome ERZ1664511 (study PRJEB40874, sample SAMEA4040739) | Gallus gallus | biome: gut; material: content | place: India | collected 2016-01-01 | study: EMG produced TPA metagenomics assembly of PRJEB14491 data set...
GGTCATATAAACACCTCCTCGCCAAGTATTTCAAGAATGCGGAACGGGGCTTTTTCTTTCGTCACAAACTCGAATTCCACCCCGTAACGCTCCGTCATTGTTGCCATTGCTTTTTTCAAAACCGAACCTTTAACGTGCGTAAACGGCTTGCCAGACTTTGTTTTCGGCGATTGCCACATCGCCACATCGCCGTGCGGCGGTTCTTCCTCGACGAGGATAACGAGCCTTATTCCACACTTGTGGGCGAGTTCGCATTCCGCTCTGAACCGCTCGTGTTGTCCGCCGCAGATGTTGCCCGCAAGCTCGACAAAGTCTTTCTTCGTGTCCACGCTCACCGTCTGATTATCAAGCCTCGTGTAATCACCGACAATGAGTTTCGAGCGCACGGTGAGCACGCCCATTTGAGCCCACGCCGCCATCTTGTTATTGTGCTTTCCCGCTTGCTGTCGGGTGTCTATGACTATCATGCGTAGTCCTCCATAAGGGATAGCATATCCGCGATTTCGTCCGGCGTTTTCGTTTCTATCCCCTGCTCCTTACAGTCCTCAACCACGGCTTCTATAAGCCGCGCCATTTCGTCGCGGGTGTACACCGAAGACCCGTAGAACACCTGCACCTCTTTGACCTTTGCGCCGGGACGTGCAGGCTGTTCAAGGGCAATCCAGCCCATACCCTGCTTCTCCCACGAACGACAGAACGTATACACAACCTGCGGGTCATTCCGCAGATACACAATCGCGCTCTTCCCGAAGTCCCTGACATATTGCAGATAAACCATTTCCGCGCTTACGGGCTTTGACCCCTGCACGGACAACTTGTTCGCCAGCTTGTTTGCGAGAGCCCAGAAATACGCGTTAGCACGGTATGTACGCTTTTCCTTGTGGGGCTCGACCTTGACATCCAAAAGTCCGCCCGTCCCCAACTTGCGCAGCTCTTCCGCGGCAGTACGTTCGGCGGTTGAAAAGGTTATCTCCGCCGTCCCCTTGTCCGTGTAAAGCATTTTCTCAAATGTTGCGGCTATCCTCATATTTCACCTCTCAAAACGGGAGGTCGCCGTCTTCGTAGTCGAGCGGCATGAGGTCTTCAAAGTCGTCCTTTGACTTCTTTCTGTCGTTGAGGACGAGCGCGGCGGCGCGTTTGCTGTCTTCCCCCGCCCTGTCCGAGGCGACTATGTATTCAAGCTCGTCGTCGCGGAGCTCAACATACCTCTTTCCTTTTGTGCTTGTTCTGTTCAATGCCTCTTCCAGCGTCATATCGCGCTGTGACGCGCTGTGAGGGGCTGTGGTGCGCCGCGAGGGGGTGGGGTCGATAGGTTTTCCATTCCCCGAGGTTTTCGCCTCACCTAGCGCGTCAGGCTTGCCCTGCACTTTGTCCAAAACCTCGCACTCCACTATCTCGTATGCAACGAGGTAAAGGTAGCGGCGTATGTAGGTTTCGACTGCCCCGAGATTTTGCACCTCGTGGCACCCTTTAAGGTTCGCCGTGCTCATGGGGCTGGAAAATTCGATGTTTTCGTCGGGGACTTCTGTGTTGTAAATCGTGAGTGTCGCAAGCTCCTCGCCGAAACGGACAACGGAAAGCATTTTATATTCTGCCTCGATTGCCGTTATTTGAGGGAGCATATCTGCGAGGTCGAAATAGGTATAACCCGCGTATGAGTTATTTCCGCTTTGTTTCATCCCAGCCGCTTTGAGTGCGACGCGGGCATTCATGAGTTTTTCGTAAATGTTCATTTTCTCCTCCTGTTAGACGGTACAACCGCTGAATACAATATCTTCTGCGTGCGGTATCTTTCCGCGAGTGCCTTTTGCCGATTTGCGGCAAATTCGAGGTATGCCTCGCAAGTTGCGTGACAGCCGGTATGGCGGCGTTCACACTCGTTGCACGGGGCATTTGGTGACGGGAGCGGAGCTATCATTTGGCTCTTCCTCCATAAAGTATGAATTTGTTTATTTCGCGCCTTGTGGGAAACAAAATTCCCAGCTTCCAGCGCATGAACAAGAACACTTCAAATTGTGCGTCATTGAGGTCGGCGGGTTCAAAATCAAGCCACGCCTGTGAGTTGTGTTCAAGTTTGATAATCTCTATGTCTTTCATTTTGCCCTCCTGTCCATAAACTCGATAAAATCACTCTCGTCGTTGTGCGCATAGTCGTACATCGCTTTTTTCACACGCTCTTCGTCTATGCCGATGCCGCTCGCAAGCCGCTCTTTCATGTCCTTTTTCGCGAGTTCCAGCAAGTCGTCCATACTGTAAAGCCAAGAAACGACGCTGTAATCGAACTTGTCTTTGCCGGTTGCGAGGTCTTCTCCCTCCTTGCTGAAAGCAAAGATATTTTCGGCGGTGATTTCCTTGTCAAAACACTTCGGACACACGCCCGTCAGCATTTCGTAAAAGGTAGACCCGCGGTACTCCGCGCCACCGTCCTCATACTCCGCCCAATGTTCCTCTTCATAGTTGCTCTCTTCGGGACAAAGCGGCTCTTCGTCCACCTCTTCACCGCACCAGCGGCACTTGTAAATCTGTTCTTCCGCTTCGTAATATCTCGGTTGATTCAACATCGCCCTCTCTCCTCTCTTTTCACAGAACCGAATAAAGGCTCTGCGTCTTGAATATCGTCATCTCGCCCATTGCTTTCAGCACGGCGAGAATGTCGTCAATCGTGCCCACCAGAATAAAGCGTTTCATTTGACTGCCTCCCTGTTCATAAAGTTCACGTAGTCCTGATGACATACCGCGCCGCTGATGCCCAGCAAATCGCTGTATGTCTTAATGGTTCGGATAATCTTCGCCGCCGTGCCATAAGGAACACCGAGCGCGTCTTGCAAGTCCGCAATGCAAATGAGCTCTTTGTCCATAAGTTCGGTGTGCGTCATCTTTCTTGCTCCTTGTAAACATCCAACAGAGTAGTCAGCCCTATGCCCAACCTGCGCGCTACGTGCCGCAGCCAAAGCGTCGGGATAACTCCACCGCTCTCCCAGCCCTGCACCCTCGCGGTCGTCGTGCCGAGGGCTTCGGCGAACTCCGCCGCCGTGCGGTATTTTCTTTTTCGCAGTTCCTTGATAGTCATTTCGCCTCCTCTTCGTCGGCTTTAACAAACTTGCCACCGACGAGCTTATAAAACACGTTCGGCTTTAACCTTTTGCCGTCCACTCTTCCCATTTTTGCGGCGACAAAATTGCCGTCGTCGTCATACTCGGCGAGGACGATATATGAACCCAGCCCCGCGCTCGCTTTGCTTTTTGCGCCCCACGCGACAGCGATGGAACAGTTGCCCGTGTTGCTCGCGGCGGAACGGTCGCCCGTGTTGGTCGCGGCGGAACAGTCGCCCGTCTCCGCGCGCTCGTCTCCCGATTGAGATTTAACCCACTCAACGTGCGCTTTCGCCAGACCGAGAAAGTTAAGCTCCGCGCCGATGGTTATCTTCTTCCCACAGACCTTGCTGTCTTCTTCGCGCTCGGGTGAAACATCTTCCAAAGTCACTTTGTGGAACTTTTGAATGTTCCCTTTGTCGTCGCAAGGCGCATAGTAATAAAACACATCCAGCGGGCATTCGCAAGCATGAAACCCTTTCTCGCACAGTTTCGCCTCGTCGGTTTCGTATGTCTTTCCCTCTTCGAATTGAAACCCGCGGCATTTCATGTCCTTGTCGAAACCCTTGTAGTAAACCTTTCTCTCTTCCATGCTCAAAACCTCCACACGACCGTGCCGTTGCTTTCGTCGTAGATGACCGTGCCCATCCCCATAGCGAGAGCCGCCATTATGGCAGTGGCAAGGTATCCGTCATACTTCGTGGTTTTTCTGTTGGTGATACGATACATAGCGACCTCCTCGTGAAAAGTGATTTCAAATCACATTTGCAAGTTCATTATAGCACGAAGAAAATGAATGTCAATCATTTTTTTTGCGGAAAATTGAAAAAAAATTGAAAATTTTTCAAGCCTCATTTATTATAAAATTGATTTTCAATCAAAGTGGAGGATGATATGCGCCAAAGGATTTATAGTACAAAAAACGACAATAACCGATTTAAGATTGCACGCGTGCGCGTGGGTCTTACTCAAAGTGAGGTCCCAAGAGGTGCATTACTCGAACTCGGATTGACTGTTCAATGGGATTTTTGGGCGATTTCCTTCCCACGGCGACAATAAAAAAAAGCCCCCTCCGTCGGGCGCGGTTGCACCTTCGGGAGGGGGATGAGGAGAGAGGCTATTTTTTGGTCAAGGTCAAGATGTAGTTCGGGTTCTCTTCGTTCTCTTCGGGGAGATCGCAATCACGTCTTACATACGGCACATTGACCTCTGGCTCGACGTTTGCGGGTTGCACGGCCGTAGCTGAAGCGAGCTGCGGATTGCGCTTGAGATATTCCTTGAACTCAAGGAGGAACATCGTCTTTTCGGCAAGCTGGTTGCACAGTGCATTGTTTATCTGTCGCGCTGCCGAGAACGCCGAGAATGCTTGCCACAAACACAAACCGATGAGCATAACGACCGTGGTTGCGACTTCGACCGCGCTGGTGCCGTCCACGAGGGAAAGACCGATGGACACAAAGACCACGCAGGAGACGACGCTGGTGACGCCCTTGAGGGCAAGCGTGCGCCGAGAGAGTGCGTCCGGGTTCGAGTTCACACGCCTGTGCTGACTCGGGCGTTTCTTGCCGCTGGGAAGAATTGTGTCCACCGATTCGGGCTTTATCTTTCCCTCTTCCCGTATGGCATAGAACATTGCCCGCTTCTCGCGTTTCGTAAGCTGCTCGTCCGCCTTGACTGCTTCCTTGTCAAAGTGGTATTTCGCTCCGAAAGTTTCAAAGGTGTAGTCGGTGTTGCGCAGGATGGCGTCTATCACGCTTTTCTTGCGCTCATTGTATTCCACAACGCAAAACGCCTTGAACTCTTTCGTGCGATTATCACAGGCAAAGTTCACAATGTCCTCATACGCCGCCACCTTGTCTTTCGTGCGCTCTCCTCCGTTGAAGTATTGCAGGAAGATGTCGCGGATGGGAACGTAGAAGAAAAAGAGCGCGACGGCGCATATCACCATCTTAGTGGTGTTGGTCACGCCGAAGTTGAACTCCGCGCCGAAAGTCACGAACTGCGAGAGGATGAGCCCGACGATCGCCACGACAGGCATGCCCGCTTTCACGATGATACTCAAAAAGTTCTCATTCTTCTTTAACATGACGAGTCGCCTCCCTTTCTTTGAGTTTCAGAACGCCGATATGTATGCCGGCGCCTGCCGCGATAGACACGCATGCAATGAACGCCAGCGAGGTAAGACCTATCGCCGCCTGTTCGATGATATAAACTGCCAGCGCGAATATGACTAGGGCTATAAGCACCTGGGCGCGGTCGAGCGTGTCGAGCTTCTGCCTGTCCTTCCGGGCGTTGAACGCCAGCAACGCGCGCTTCTCGGTGTTTCCTTCGGGTTCGTTTTTCAGGTCGGTTTCCGTCTGCACTACACTCTGTCGCAGTTCCTCGAGCTTGGTCTTAGCAAAATGCCTGTACACAATGAACAGGACAAACAGCGCGATCGCAAGCGCGAAGCTGTACTGCGACGACCGCGAGACCGTGTAACGGATCTGGTCGAAATAGTAATAAAGCACCGTTACCAGGGTGGGGACGATGTAGACGAGCTGTTCGATCAGCCCCACCCAGAACGACGCCTTTCCGAGTTTCTTCATAAGGGCTCACCCCCTACACCGTGATTTTATGTTTGACCGTCTGCACTGCCGCCGACGTGTTGTCGCTTGCCGCAGGCGCGCCGAGGGAGATCTGGACTTTGGGTTTGACCTCGACTTCCGCCGCCGTCACGACGCCGCTTGCTTTCTCAATAAGCGAATTGAGCTCCGCGCGCTTGTCCTCGGTGATCTTCCTTGACGTGCTCATCAGCTTCGTCATCTCGACGGACAGTTCGCGCATGACCTCGAGCTTTTCGTCAATGGACTGCGCTTTCTGCACATATTGCGCTTCGAGTTTCTCCAGCACATCGTTAAGTTTTGCGGAGATGTCGACGTCGAGGGAACAGTTGAGCGAGTTCTGCAGCTCAGACATAAGCTGCGTCTTCATGTCGCTCACCGCGGACGTGTACTTCGCCACGGTCTTTCCGCTCTTGGCGGCGGAGATGATCTTCGCGATGGACGTGATGATCGCGACAAGCCCTGCAACGCCCCCGACGGGCGCGAGCACTGCGAGGATGATTTCCTTGATTTCTTCAAAAGTCATAGTGGTGTTCTCCTTGTGTTTTTATTCGAGCGGGTCATTGACGATGCTGTCTATTCCCGTCACGGTTTCGTTCATCTCCCCGAACTCTTCCTGCAATTCGGAAAGCGCGAGAGTGTGATTGTTTACCGCACTTTCAAGAGCGGTAAGCCTTGCGCGGATGTTCTCGAACTCGGGATGTCCTCTGAAATTCGTCGTTGCTTCCGCAAAGATGATAGGTTCGACCGCCCACTTTTTGACGACTTTTTCCTTGACTATGAGCGACAGCTCAACGGAGAGCGTGCCCGCTTTGACAAACTGCGGAGGGATTACCACTAAAGAAGTGTTCTGCAATCTCTCAGAATACTTCTCCCCCGTGTCGCTTGCGAATGCGATGATGTAGTCGCGCAGAGCGTAATCGGAATTGAACTTCAAGAGCACCGTGCCGTTTTTCGCAATTAAGAACGGCTCCCGATAAGAGAGCCGTCCGTAGCCGTAGTTAAGATTGATGTCGATTGTCATATGCCTACTCCTTATTTGCCACAATGCCCGTGACCGTCTGATACAACGCCCATAGCTTGCGTTCGTGGTCTAACTCGTCCGCCACTATTTCCTCAATGACGGGCGAGCATACCGCCGCCGCCTCGGGGGAAAGTTCCGCGATTTGGGCGAGCTGACTCATATAGTCCCGCGTCGCTTCACCCTCTCCCACAAGCGCCTGTTGAATGATTGCTCCGATTTTCAATGTCTTTTCAATATCACTCATAAAAATTTACCTCTTACAACGCGATAAGTTTTCTCACAGAAAGTGAGGGCGTGTCAGACAAAATAGTGTCCGCGTCCACAACCTCTCCATTTGAATTGAGTGTCTCTATCATGATTGCGCCGAGCCCCGACAGCGCGCGCACGCGCAGAATGGCTTGCTCGCCCGAAAGGTCTGTGGGATTCTGAATTATCGCCGAGAACATGAACGGGTTCCCATTGCCCCCCGCGCCGCTCGCTTGGTGGTCTACTGCCACAACCCCGCTGAACGTACCGCCGTAGCCATATGAGGAATTTGTTTTTATGCCAACAGTGATTAAAAACACCCCATACCCCATGTCGGGCAGCTTGCTCGCAAGGTAATAATTTGACGCTTTTAAAACTGTGTACGCTACCGCGTCTGGCAGATTCAACCCGTCTGCGGTGCCAGCACTCGTCGCGCTGTCCGCCGACGTCGCATGTGTTGCATTGGTCGCGTTCGTGGCATTTGTGGCTTTTCCGACGCTCATGTTCGGATAGCTACCGCTCGTACTCGCTTTGCCCGCAAGCCCCGAGTTGAGTGCTGCTTTTGTGGCGTAAGTCGACGCTATATTGTTCCCGTTCCCGTCCGCTGTGGCTTTTCCGACGGTCATGTTCGGATAGGTGCCGCTCGTACTCGCTTTGCCCGCAAGCCCCGAGTTGAGTGCTGCTTTTGTGGCGTAAGTCGATGCGATATTGTTCCCGTTCCCGTCCGCTGTGGCTTTTCCGACGGTCATGTTCTGGTATGTTCCGTTTTGCTTCGCATATGTTTCTTTAATATTATTCCCGTCCTCGTCACCCGACGCATTATTCCTCACAACCGCGTACACAGCGTCCGCAGGAGCCGCCGCGCCGTAAAACTCCCATGCAAATTCAAACGCACTTCCGCTCATTGCGCCATACACCTCGCTAATGACAGAAAATGCGGTTCGTGTTCCAACCCCGTTTTCGCGAGCGTCCATGTAGACCGTTAAGGTAGTTCCCGCAGAGTCAATCGCGACCGCAAAATCGTTCACATCAATATTCCCGCAAAGAGCTTTTATAGCTGTATAACCGTTTTCGAGTTGAAGCTGTCCACCACTTCCAACAGCGGTGTCTATCTCAACAATCCCAGAGCGCGCCGCGCCGTTGTTTGTGCCGGGCGGGTTCGCGCCGTTCACCAGCATGAAAAGCGAGTATGACGCGTTCGTGTTTTGTATCGCTTTCAGTCCCTCAACGGTGACTGTCCCGACTTTATACCAGCCCAACTGTCCCGCGCCCGAAACATTCGCACGCATAGACAATTTTTCGGCTTTTCCAACCTCCATTTCGGGATAAGTGCCGTTAGCTTCTACGACTTCCTGCCACTCCGACCACGTCCCGTCCTCTGTCGCTGTATCAACGACCGACCGTGTGTACACAGTGGGAATCTCGTTGCCTTCGCTGGTCATTGCGGAAAGACGCTGAATCGTGGAATCGGTCCCCGATCTTAATACTTCAAGAGAAAAGCCCGCGCTGTAATTATACGGAAGATTCTGCACAGTATTGCTGCCGTCCGCATAGTACGTTTTACCCCAGTAGTTCTCTCCCCTGTAATCGTTCAAATCCGCATTGTTCGGAACTAGCGTTGCAGGGACAGCAGCTGCCGTTTCGGCGTTGGTCGCGTTGGTCGCATTGCCGTTAAGGGCACCGTTAAACTGAGGAGCGGTCACGGGTTCGCTCGAATCGAGCCCCGCAACGCTTATCTTGCCCGGAAATTTTTGCACATATTCTGCCATAGTCTGCCTCCTAGCCAATGATTGTCACTCTTCCGGCGAAAGGCGTTGTCACTCCTTCGATGTAAAGAGATCCGTCCGTGTTGATAATGATCGCGATTGCAAGCAGTGAGAACCCTGTGCCGTCTGCCGCCGCCACAAGCGCGGTGTAGTTGTTGTTGCTCTTTCCCGTCTGCGTCGCCGTGAGCGTCAATGTATAAGTCCCGTCGGACTGCTGAACCCATGTTGCTTCCGCAAAAGAAAAAACAGATATGCCGCCGCCACCGCCTCCCGTGCCGCCGCCTGCGGGCAGGGGGATTGTCGAGCTGTTGCCGTTGTTGTAGAACTTCGTCGCCGTCGCCGCGTCTACGTCCACGGTGAAATCGGTCATGAGCGGCTCTTCGGTTTTTTCTTCAAGCTCGCTCACTCGCGAATCCAGAACATTGACCTCCGCTTCAAGCGTGTCAACCCTCGTGTGCTCACCGTCCCCCTGAGTCAACTCAGTCCATATCTCGTTTATCGCGCCCACAACGCTTTTTGAGGCGGTTTCAAGTGTGGAGTCCGTCTTATCCTGTTTTGAACTCGCCAAATCCGACACACCACTTTCAAGTGAGGAGATGTCACTCTTTGCTTCGGCGACATCACTCTGTAAAGAAGCGATGTTGCTTTCGGCTGTGGTCATACTCTGCTTTAAGGAGTTGATGTCGCTTTCGGCTGTGGTCGCGCTATCCTGTAAATCATCTATGTCTTTTTCGGCGGACGACATCCTCGTTGAGAGAGAGTTGACGTCATCTTGAACGGTCGCCATGTCTCCCTGCAACTCAGCAATGTCGCTTTTCGCCGTCGACATATCGCTTTTAAGAGTAGTGAGGTCGCCCTCTGCGGCGGTCATCTTCTCTTGCAACTCAGAAATGTCGCTTTCAGCGGACGACATCCTAGTCCTCAATTCAGTAATACCACCCTGAATCGTGCCTTGATAAGCCGTGAGGAGGTTGACGAGCTCTTCATAGTTCATGTCAGAAGGCTCGGAGTATGAGGGGAGCGTCGCATACTCAACGGTGAATGTCGCGGTGTAGCTGGGGCTCGTGCCCACCACCGCGTTGCTCCCGCCGTTCACCGCGCCCGTCTGCATGATATTTACACCGACTTTTCCGCTTAACTGCGTGACCGAGCCAGGAATCCGAGTTGAGGCGTAGTAGAGGTTCTCGAAAGTCTTTGTCTTCCCCTTCTCGTCATCGGTAATTGTGTATGTCTCGGGAGGCGAGAGCGGGAAGTAGTCCGTGTTTATACCGTTCGGGAGAGTGAATCCGACAGACAATGCCACGCTTGGGTACGGATAGATTACCCCAAGCTCCGTGAAGTTGTTCGAGCCTTGAAAAATCCTCCCGCTATCAAGACGGGTCATCGTCCCGTCACCGCGCAAAAGAAAAAGCATGATGTCCTCCTTTTTAATCGATATCGTTTATGCGTCGCGCCGCCGCGTTGTCGATAAATCGGAAGCGGAAAGTGCCTCCGACTGCGTTATTTGGGGTTGCTACATTCTGTGCGACAATCACGTCCTCTACTTCATCTGTCGTGCCTGATTTCAAGGTCACGATCGCACACGCCGCCGCTATTTGTCCTGTCTCATTCCGAGGCGAGCGCAAAGTCACCGTAGTTCCTGACACCGCGCCTTCATATGTCGCGAGCCCTATGACCATGTCCGAGGTCACTATGGGGTCAACATTGTCAACAGTCTTGTTGAGCCACGCCCAGCGAGTCGCTTTGATTTTGTTTTTCACCAACCCGTTGTTATTCGCGAGCCCTCGCCCGATGACAACATTTGAAATGCCGGACACGAAGTGGAGCTGGTACGTGAAATGCAGTGCTTCTCTACTGTCTTTTGATACGAAGAAAGGAAATCTCCCCGTGTCAAAATAAGCATTGTTCCCCGGGATTACGATGTTCGTCCCATCGGGGTACGCGAACCCGTTTGAGTTGTCCGCGACGTAAGAACCCAGCGCGACACTCATTGATGAGAGATTGCCGAGAGAGTCCGCATACGGGACGGTACGAGAGGTTCTTCTCACGTCAGATGGTTGATAGTATCCGTCCGTTGACTGTCTGCCCGCCCCGTAGTTATCCGCCATGTTTACATAGAAGACGAGCGAGTTCCCGAAAGGAAAGCATGAGCACGTTGTCGTGATCGGAGTGTTGAAAACTTGATTTTCTTCCGCCTCCTCAGCGTCTTCGAGCGTTCTCCCTGGGTGCGATGTGATTCGCGCCGCCGTGACCTTTGCCGCCGCCTCAAATTCCGTGTCCGAAAACGTGTTTGAAAATTCCGTGATTCCGTACGTGGTGATCATGGGATTTCCCGCCGCGCCGCCGCTTCCGTTTACAACGCAAATCTCTTCGTAATGCACGAAGCGGTCAACGCTCTGTTTTTCGGAGATGTCGTAAAGCCTGTAGTTTGAATTGACGCCAATATATTCGGCGATCCTGTTGAACTCAGGGGTTGACGTGACCGTCGCCTTGACGAAACGGCGATGATATTCCTTATCGACGTTCGTGATTTTCTCATAGGTCTGCCCGCCGTCGGGGTTATACATCTGCCCGATTTTGGGGATGTCGGCAAGTTTGGTAAAAAGGTATGTGCGCCTCTTCACCTTGTTCCCGATCCGCGCGATCGTCCCTTTCATTTTCTGCCCGAAAAACGCGCTCTCTATCGTGTTTCCGCTCTGATTGTATATGAGCGTTCCCGCGCCGCTGTGTGTCGCGAAAGCCTTTCTTTGCGTCACTCGAAGTTCTGCAACGGGAATGTACTCAACGCGATAAAAGAGGTTGTTCGCGAAATCCGATTTGTTCGAGATGTCCTCGACTCCGAGCGATTGAAGAATGTTGACGATCGAGTAACTTTGAAAAGCCGCGCCCGTCGCTCCCTCGACGGCAAAGTTCAAGCCCGTTATCTCCGAGCCGCCCTGCTCGAATCGGAGAGCCCAGCCCCGCGAATACGGGTACGCATCGCCCTCATAACCAGACAACACATCGTATTCCGCCGCCTCGTAAACGTAAGGGGTGGCGTCAAGAGCCGAGCCGCTTTTTGTCCACCGCAAATAGAGTTTTGAAATCCTATAAGCGGGTTGTTCAAGCGGGAATGTCATTGTGTTCGCCGCAATGGTCACCTCGCCTCTCGGACAGTTGACGGCTCGCCATGCGTTCTCGCTCGGCTCGACGATCGCGCCAAAGGTCGTATCGAGCGTGTTAAGGATGTTCTGCGCGGGGCTGTCTATCGATTGAGCATACTCCTCGCCTGAAATCTGCTCGTCTATGTGTATTGCGGGAGGCAATGTCCCGCTGTACTTCTCATCGCTCGTGAGGTCATCATATCCTATCGTCTCATAGTCGCCTTTGAGGCGCGGTATGCCGTTGATGTACGAGCCCACAATGTCAAGTGAGCCTCTCAACGTGCCCCGCGTGAAAAAGAACTCGGGCGCGCGCACATTCGCGAACTTCTCCGCGAGCTCCGATGAGAACACGTATCTTTGAGGGTCGATGTCCGTCCCGCCCTCCGCAAGGCTCACGCGCCGCGTCTCGCCCGCGGAGAGTATGCGGTTGACCACATCGGTGATTGTCCACGGGGTTGAGGCGGGTTTATCTATCGCCTTTTGGACATTGAGGGTATAAGTAACGGTGACATCGGGGTTGGCTATCGTTGCTCCGCCTATGTATGAATACACGGTCTTAATCGTGTACGTGCCTATTTGGTTCGCCGTATACTGTATTGTGGGGTAATTGTTAGGGTTAAACTCCGTCGGACCGTCATATTGTGATATGCTTGACGCGTCGGGATATTGCGTGACTGTTCCATCGGGAGCAGTTATACGGATTTGTGCGTTAAAGTATCGGTCGTAGATTTGTGTGCCCACTTTCCCATAAATACAATAAATCGGAACTTGAAACACTTGTCCCGCATTTTCGGGAACGGTGATAGGGCTGTACAAAAACACCTCTTCCGATTGGCTTTGAATGTTCGTTCCGCTGTTTTCTACTTCCACCTCGGGCGTAACCTTACTCGAAGGCTCGCCGCCGTATGCTCTCGGAAGAACATTCGTCACCGTCATTGTGTCGCATATGTTCCTTTCAAGTAGCTTTGTCGGCTCGATTAGCTGGATAGTGTGACTGTACAATGCCTTCATATTGCGTTCCCTCTCCTTTTGTGGTAAAATAAAAGCACCTCGGAGGTGCTTATGGGTTGCATTAGAACGTTCGTTGAAAAACGCTCCCTTTATATCTCGATTGCGCTGTTCGTGCTATATCTCGCGGCATTCTTTATCCCATATGTCGCACCCAACGATTATTGGGCGGGATATGATGCGTTTGAAGATAGTGCATTTCACATATTGACCGATATTTGCCCTCCGCCCGAAACTACATTGGACATCGAGGAGTTGCAGGTTTACTCATTTGCTATTATCTTCGTGTACCTTGTCCTTTGGATAACGCAGCTTGTCGCGGTGTTCGTGTCGAAGAAGCACCCCTATTTCTTTCTCGCAAGCCTTATTCCGTTTTCCGTTGTATTTTTCGGGACTGCTTATATGGTTGGAAGTTGGGCTAAAACTTCCGTGCCACCGAGCGCGGGTGTGTTCATTATGGCGGCGATTTATGCTTTCCTTTTGATTATCGCCGTTGCGTGGGCATTGCCGTTGATAAAGCGCGCAATCGAACGCTTCAATAACCTCCCGCCCCGCGAACACAAGCCCACCAAAGCCGAACGCATTGCCGAGCTTGAAGCCCGTGTCCGCGAGCTGGAAAACCGCGATTAAGCAGAATCGAAACGGGCGCATTTTGAGACGTCGCTCATGACCACTCGGTCGATGACTTCCGTCACGAGGTTTCCCTCATCGTCCTCTGTTCCGTCCGTGATTTCAATCCTGATTCGCGTCCACGGCTTGAACGCCTTTTTATAGCCGCCAATACCGTAGCTCTCGTCCATGAGAGAGAGCATGAGCTTACCTGCGTCCAGGCTTTCATCCAGGCTTTCTCCGTCTGTGAAAGGGAGCGCGAAGCACGCCAATGTCGTCCACGTCCCAGTTTGCGTCGCGTTTTCAAACGTGTATTTTTTGACAGTAAAAGACAGCATTTCAAGTCGCCTCCGTTCTGCTTCGATTGAATGACGGACCCGCCCTCTCCATGAGGAGCGCGCGAGAGACATTCTCCATAGCCCGCTCGTAATTGAACTGCTCTGCCTGTCTCATGTATGATATTGACGTCGAGATTGCACTCGTCACACCGCCAAGCACCATGAGGGGGTTCCCTGTTGCGAGTCCTCCGATAATCAATCCTCCCGCGCTCAATGCTTGCCCTGCGACTTGGAGCCCGAAGTTGATTTTCTCTTGGTACAAAGAGTTCCCCGTGTCCCGCCCGATGACGCCAACGTGCCACGAGACAAGTTGCTTTCCGATTCCTATCCCCGCCGCGACGGGAGCAAAGCCCGTAATCGTCTTGTACGCCGAATACGCGTCCCCAAGCCAGCCCATGTCTTGCGCCGACCCCGCGTTTTTATCGTTGCCGCCGCCGACATCATTATTGCCGCCGCTCGAAGAGCCTCCGCTTCCGCCGCCCGAAATGCTCTTGATGATGATTTCATATCCCGAATTCGGCATAATCGTTACTCCCCATAAATCAGATCGTCCGCCACGACCATCGTCGCGCTCACGGAAGATACCGCGCCGGGCGGGAATGACCACGACACATCGCGAGCGATCATCATTGCCTCAAACGGATTGTCCTCTGTAAAAGCCGCGTCGTCCGCATACTTGATGTAGTACTTCGTCTCGACCCCGCTCTGTAAAGCGTCCGCTACAAGAGTTGAGGCAAGGCTTCCTTTCAGATACGGCGTCACAAGTTTAAGCGTCAAGATTTCTTGAGTGGCAACGCTCTTCACCTCAATGCTCCCGTCTCTCGGCGTGGAATCAAGCACCCTCTCGCGAGAGATTCCGCCGTCCAGTAAAAGCACTCTCTGATAGTTGATTCTCCCGCTCGACGAAACCCTCGTACCGATTTCGAGAGACACGTTGTTTCCGACCACGCCGCCGCTAATGAACTGCCACGTCACCGAAAAACTTATAGGCACATACCAATCCCCGAGCATATGAGATTCCGCGCCAACAGAGGGAAGTTGAGTGGTCATGACGAATGTCTCATCGCCGCCGCCGTCTGCGCCCTTTATAGTTCCGCCAGCCCCTGCATTTTGACTTATCCACGCGCGAATGACTTCGAGTACAGCGTTGACAGTCAGGCGTGAGCCTGTGCCGTCCTGTGCCGCCGTATTCTTAACAGGCACGTAATATGTGACAAGCTGAGAGAGTGTATAACTCTCAACCCCTTGAAGCGGCACGACTTGCGATGGCAGAGACTGTATTACACCGTTGACTACCGGGACAGGGAGCTTCTTTCTGTTCGGGTCGCTCACCGCGCGCTCAAATTCGCCGATTTCGTTATAGAGCCGAAAATTGTAAACTCCGACTCCTATTCTGCTGTCCGAAAGCGATTGTATACCGCTGTTTATTCTGGTTGCAAGAACTTGACTTTCAATCATATTAAGTCGCCTCCCATGTTATCGGTGCGCCTCCGAGTTGCTGTGAGATGTGCATTGCAACGATTTCGACGCCGCCCTTGACCCACCCCTCGTTCGGGTTTTTCTTTCCGTGCCACCTCGGCGAGAGCCACGGCTCGTTCGTGTAGACCGCGTAGGGTGCGATGGCACCGTCCACGAGAATCCTGCACGTTAACTCGCCTGTGCTCTTGTAGGATGTCGCGTTATACCGAAGATTTCCTGTGTCTATCGGCACTATCGCTTGAAAGATCTGAAACGCGCCCACCGTTAGTTGGATGAACTTTTCTTGCGTCATGCTTCGCCTCCCGTCTCTCCCTCCGCTTGTCCACCGTCAGCACCCAAAGAAAAAGCGCGCCTACGTCACTGCGCGACCTCGATCGCACATTCCCGCGATCGGCGGCAATGTCGCCCCTTCGGTCCGCAGTTCCTTTCCCCACCGAAAATGCTTTCGGCGGGGTCCCCTCTCGGCACGCCTCCCACGAGCATCACCACGCCGATGATGTTGATTGTTGTCATATCCCCTCCGTCTACGCTTTTTGCATAAGCGGCTTGACTTTTTTTGCGTTTTGCATATAATAAAGGTGTAAGAGGTTTCCGTTTCGGACCCAGCAAGCTACGGGTAATGCTGCGCCCTGGGCACACCGCGAGGTGGGCGGAAACCTTTTCATATGCTTGATGTTATCGCATAGAATTGATATTTGTTCGTGTGGATGTTTCTGCCCACATTGAGCAATAGTTCTTCCTCTTCACCCTTATAGCGAGTTGCCACGCGATAATATCTAAACTCGGAAAAGCGGTCTTTGTTGTGCTCCGTGACTTCGCTCTTTTTTACAAACCGCGCGGCGTCTATCAGCTTTTCCACTTCGGAGAGTTCCGCCGTTCGCCGTTCGCCCTTTTCGGCATGGTATGTATCGCGCGCAAGTTTATCTGCGTCTCGCCCCGTTACCGTTGCTTTAATGCCGTCGTGAAAAGTTATCTCTTTTCCGCCCAAAACCTCACGCAGATAGTTTTCAACCGCTTTCACTCGCTCTTTTCGGGATAACCCCTCCACGCGCCGCATAAGTTCCGAATTCTCGTCCAGCTCCACCACTTCGGGCTTGTCATCCTTGTCGTTCTGCTTCTCATTATTTGAGCCGTCGTCGGAACGATCTGCTTTACTTTCTCCGCCTTTCTTTTTCCACTCGTTATAAAGGGCGAAGAGCTCGTAGATGTTTGCACTTCCATCCGATTTTGTAGGTACTTTGACACCCTGCTCTTTCGCCCAGCCGAATAAAAAGCCTATATCCACACACTCTCCTATTCCGCCGCGCGCCCGCTCCCTACAAGCGTGACTTTCACGACCGCGTTTTTCGTAAAGTCGCCCATTCCCGCCGCTTGCGGGTTCACCGAGGTGAGGTCATATTGCACCTCGTCCACAAGCCACCACAAGCCGAGGAACGCCACCTCTTGCCGCTCTTTCACGGGGAAAGACTGCCCCACGCGCACCACCGTCCCCTTCGTCGAGGCGCGGAGGTTTTGTATGGGGTATCCCGTCCGTCGGTCTATCGTCCCCACCAGCTCCACATTGACGTCAAGGTAATGCTCTCGGTCACCCTCCGTCGGATACCATCGTGCGGGGAACACCGCCGCGAGATTGTTCGTCATATTGCCGTAGATGTTTGGCATGCCATCGTAGACGTTTGTCATGTTGTTGTAGGTGCGTGTCATGCTGTCAATGGTGTTCATAGCCACCTCCTCAATAGCCCACGTGATACGCCCACTCGGGGAGGGGCGGGAGCATTAGCGTCGTCTTTAAGCAAAAGCCCAGCCCTGCGATGTCCTGCCTGCAAAGGTTCTGCACTTCGGGCGCGACGCGCATTGCCGAGCGTAGGTCTCGCGGGTTCATTGCCGTCCCTTTGACGATGTTCACGCCCGAGAAGTCGTCGATGAAGTTGTTCGCAAGGGCGTACCTCACTTGCGCGAGGAGCATACGCTTGACGAACTTCCGCAGGGGCTTGTGGTTCGCTAAAAGGTATTCAAGGTATTCCGCGGACGAGCTGTCCTCGTAGATATACTCGTAGACGCTCTCCGTCACCCTGTCGAGGAAGTTGCGCACAGCTTGCGGGTTTCTCGCCGCCGACGCATTGAGGGCGAGGTCAAGGTTCACGCCTATCGCGTCCGTCACGCCTTCGGGGGCGAGGTAATACTTGTGTTCCTCATAGTCGTAGTACATCACGCTATCGTTGTAAGGTGTCATTATTGCCTCCGTGTCTGCCTTCTGACGGAGTTGCACCGCCTGTCACTCGTAAAAGGCACAAAGGGCAAGGCTCTTGCCCTGCCCTTGTTGCGCGTCATTACGCGCCCGTGATGGTGTAGTTCTCGACGGTGACGTTCGAGGGAGCGTAGCCGTCAAGCACCGCGATTGCTTTGAGCGTCTTGGTGCTCGCGATAGAAACCGGCGCGGTGTACTTGGTGCTCTCCGCCGTCGGGGTGCTTCCGTCCACGGTGTAGTAGATGGACGCGCCCGTGGTCGCAGTGGTCAGCGTGACGCTCTGCGTGGAGGTGTAGTCACCGCCGGGGACGCTTGCCACAACGGGTGCGCAATGCGGCATACCGCTACGGTAGTTGTCGCCGGTGGGGTACTGTCCCTTCGCCACGCGCTTGTAGCCGATTATGCTGCCGTCCTCGCCGTACACGGGCAGGTCGATAGACGCCGCCTTGTTCGCGCCGAAGATGACATTGCCGAGGTTCTTGGGGGCGCAGGGGTACAGCTTGGCGTCCGCGGGGATGTTGAGGGTGTCCGCAAGGTAGTCGAGGGTGAACGTGCTGTCACCGATGAGCCAGCCTTTACGAAGCATCTCGTGTCCCCACATGTTGACGGGACGAGCCATGATGCCGCGGGGATAGGGCGATGCGGTGTCCTGCATCTTGACGCCGAGGTCGACCACACGACCGACCGCAAGCGAGCCCGCGTGGTATGCGATCCCCTGCAAGCCTTTGAGGGAGCCTGCTGCCATCCCGAGATACGCCTCCGCCATGTTCCATATCGCGTCGGGAACGATGAAGAACAGCAGCCTGCCGAACTCGCCGATGAAGTACTGCGACACGAAACGCCTTTCGCTCATGTTCTTGGAAAGGTCGAAGTCGCGGAGCATTTCCTGCGCGAGGTTGGAGCCGTTGAGGATGACGCCGCTGTTCTTGTTGAAGATGTTGAACGCGGAAGGACGGAGCAGAATAATTCTGCCGTCGATGGGGAAGGTCATTGCGCCCATGATAGGATCGCCGCCCATAAACAGCGCGTTAAGCTGTGCGATAAGGTTCGCGTAGGCATTGTCCTGCGTTCCGTCGAAACCCGTGATGAGGTTGTCGCCGCCGTTCAGCGCGCGGTAGATACAGTTGCCGATGATCTCCGCAAGCGTGGACGCGCTCCTGGACTGACCGACGGAACGACCGTATGCCGCCACCTTGTTGGACATGATATTGAGCGGGATATACTCTTTGGTGATGTCGGGGAACACGAGGTCTTGGTCGTCGATCTGGTTGAGGTACAGCAGCACCTCGTCCACGCCGGGCATGATGGGCGGGTTCGCGTTGAACACGCCGTCGTTGCCGGGCGTGCCTTTTCTGCCGCCGTACGAAAGCGTACGCGCGGAGGGGGTGAGCAGGGTGTCGAGGGGGATACGCACCGCACCGTTCGGGCGGGTGTCCGCGGTGTACTCCGAGGTACAGTTCACGCCACTCTGGAACATCTCTTCGAGGTAGATACTCTCGACGATCGCGCGGGAGATCTCGACGTTGACCATCTGCCCGTCGAGGAAAAATCTTCCGTTCGGATCCTGCTGGGTCGCGCCGCTGCCCATCAGTACGTTTTTGATGAGACCTTCAATGTTGCCCCAAGTTGCAACGGGGTTGTTAGTGGGCATTTACATTTCCTCCTTGCCGTGTTTTTTAGTTGAGATAGATTGCCGCCGCGTCGTCGAGCTTGGATTTCATCTCGTCGCTCTTGACGGGTTCGGGATTCTGCTGCGATTTGACCACGAGCTCTTTCAGGTTTTTGAGCTCTTCTCGTATCGCCGCAATGTCAGGGCGCGGGTCGTATGCGGGTTCTGCGGCTTTTTCTTCCGCTTCCTTCGCAAGGCGTTTGTCCTCGCCGATTGCTTCATTCACGCGGTCTTTTGCGGACTGTGTGTCTTTGTCCCCTTTCGCGCGTTCCTGGGCGGCAACGCTCTCATCGATCCGGTTTTTCACGGACTGCTCGTCCGCTCCTTTCTTGGCGATATGCTCTGCCGCGCTCTCGATTTGCTGGGTCGTGCTTTCCTTGCCGTCCCCGTTCTTGTCTGCGGGGTTTGCAAGTTTCGCGGCGACCTTCTGCTTCTCGTCCTCCGACAACTCTTCGAGCGCGCGGAGAACTTCGTCGATTTTCGCCATTGGTTTTGCTTCCTCCTGTTTGGATTTTTTGAACTTATCGAAAAACGCCATAGCGGTTTCCTCCTTGTTTGATTGCATTAAAAAAGCCCCGATTGCTCGGAGCCTGGACGCTTTCGCGCCGTGCTGTCATGGGTTCACTCTTATGCGGGACGGATACCACGCTACTTCGTTTTCACGGCAGAAACGGACATAATCCCGCTTTGCCTGTACCGCCTGCCTGTAATAGTTCAGCGCACGCTGTTCGTTCTGGTCTTTGAACGCGTAATACTTCTCCCTGAGATGATATACGCGCCGTTCGAGCCGCCGCTGTTCCTGTTCTATCGCACGCGCCTGCTCTATGCGCTCGTCCGTGAACTTCAGCGGACGTTCGCCGTCTTCCGTGTCCGGTATCGTATAGTGGCGGCAACCAAACCCGGACAAGCACCCGTTCTTGTATGTCACGCCCGCTTTAGTCGTGTAATAACGGTCTGTCGCCTCTTCGATGGGCACATACTTCTCGCCGTCCCGCACGCCGCTCGTCCCGTCCATGCTGTAAAGCCGTCCTTGCCACGGCTCGCACCGCTCGGAGCAGTTCTCATGCGAGCTTATCCACACGAGCTTTACGCCGCTTTCACGAAGCTCCCGCATGTTCTCCTGCTGCCATTGATAGCGGACATACATCTCAGACTTCAAGCGGAGCGGCAAGCCGTCAATGTCTTTCGGGCTGTCCTTCGCAAGCATTTCGGCGGCGCGGTCTACGGCGTTCATATAATCCTCGGAGTACATACGGAGCGGCGTAGCCCATCTCCACGTCCCCGCTCTGCCCGGCTCGAAGGTAACTTGCACGCCGTCGAGGCTGGGTTCAATGCGCTGTAACGCCTTGTAGGCGGTTTCCTTGCCCGCCGCACTCTCGGAGTTATAAATCTTCTTCACAAGCCCCAGAGCCGCGAAAGAAAAGCCCACGCGGTTTCCCGTGAGTGCCACCCGCAGCCGCTTGAACTCCCGCCGCGCGAAACGCCGAAGAATGGAGCGCGCGTTCGCTTTGAGGGTGTCATCCTTCATTTCCTCGGTGCTGTCGAGGATGAGCTTGTCCGCCTTCTTGACGAACTCCGCCTCCAACATCCCGCCGAACACCGCTTGATTAAGCAGCCGCTTTAACTCCGCCGTCGTGTCCTCGATGATTATCGTCTGTTCACGCAATCCCTCGCGCAACGCTCTCGGTTCGTCTGCCATTAAAACCCTCCGAGGTTAAAGGCGTTTTGCATGGGCGGCTCTTCCGCTTTCAACTCCTCTATCCATTTGTCGACCTGGTCGTCCGTTAGGTCGGGGAAACGGCGTTTGAGGTATTCGCGCTTTGTCATAAGCCTCGCTTGATATTCGCTCATAAGCGTGGCGTTTTCCTGCGGGGTGTTCACGCCGTACTTGTTCCACACGATCTGCACGTCCTCCACAAGCCCGTAAAACCGCGCCACGGCTTTGAGGAACGCGTTCAACGCCACCGACGCAAGCGCGCGCTTGTTGTTGACGGAGATCTCCGTGGTGTCCATTTCCGCCACGACCTGCGTCGCCGTCTTGCTCTGCGTGTACGAAAGGTGATTCGCAAGCGTCGAGGAAGAAAGCCCCACCTTGCTTGCGAGGAGTTCGAGGTCTGCGTCTCGGATATATTTGTGCGTCTCCCCGCGAAGATCGGGTTGGATGAACTCGGGCTGGATGGGCTTGCCGTCGACACTGTTCTGGTCTACCACCTTGCAATAGACCTCGTCCGCCAACGCAACGCGCGTCTCCGCCGCCTCCTCGATGTTCTCCACCGTTTCCGCCACATGGAACTCTGTCGGGTTCGGGAGCGGCGCGCCATTCGGCGCAAGCGGTGTAAAGCCCCGCGGCTGTGGCACGCGTATCGTGCGGCTCTGCATCTCTTTGGGTAGCAAGATGCGGGTGCGTCCCCAATACATGTCGAGCTGCTGCTGCGAGTAGTTGAAGTCCAGCGAGTAGAGGACGTCAAGCGCGGTGTGCAGGGTGCTGTCCGAATACCCGGGCAAGTCGCTTATTGCCGCCGCGACGCTCTTGTTCTTCACGTTGTAAAGCCCTATGCCGATTGCCGCGGGGAGCGTGTACCATTGTCCCGGCTCGATGTCTCCGTAGCAATACTCCCATTGCGCCTTTATCTCGGACGGGACGGTTTTTAAGCTGTTCGTCTGCCACCACGACGGCGAGAGGACGTTGCCGTCCCCCTGCAAGAGTGCCACATAGTAGTACGCTCTCCCATCTGCCACCACGCGCGTCTCGCGGGCGTAGAAGGGCTTGTCGCCCGTGGTAAAGCGGTTGAACAGCTCGGCGTGCGTTATCTCGCCCGTGCGCCCGATGTCAAAAATGCAACGGTTCACGGGATAGACGGACGCATACACCCCGCCATTGTTCGGCGTGAGGCACAAGAGCGCGTTGCCGCCCGCATTGGCGAAAAAGAACATTGCGTTCAGCAGGCTCTCGAAGTCGCCCTGTTCGGCGTACTTCTCGAAAAACTCCGCCGTCTGCTCGTCCTTGCTGTCAATGCGCCAGCCGCCGCTCATGCACTCCCTTGCGAAAATGTCGCAAACGGTGTAGCCCATTCCCGTCGAGAAGAAGTCCCGCCTGTGGAGCTGGGGGACAAAGCCCCGCGCCCAATCGTTCCATTGCTCGACATAGGTGCGGTAGTAAGTGATAAACCGCGCGGGTATCATCGCATAGAACACCGTGTCATTGACGATGTTTTGCATGTTTTGCCAGCGCGCCGTAAAGTATGGCGCGAACGCTCGCCGCGTCCCAACCTTTACCGCCGCAGTGTAAGTGTTTGCCATGTTTCCTCCTATGCCACCATGAGCGGCACATCGTAGTACAGCTTCGTGGCGTATTCAAGACTGTCTATCGTGTCATCTCGCTGCTGTTTCTTCGGCATTCCCGTCTTCTCGTCGAACACGTAGCCCTCGATGTCTTGCAATAGCTTCTCGGTCGTGTTCCGCCCGGGGACGCTGTAAAAGAAAAGCACGCCGTCCGACAGCATGCTCCTCACGCGCTTTATGTCGCCCATGATGGACTTGTTCGTCACCTTTTGACACGGCTCGTGGAAGTCGTGCTCAAACTGCAACATGAGCATTTGACCGCCCTCAGCGCACTCGAATATCCAACGCCGCGCCACATTCCGCACAAAGTCGAAGGTGTTCAAAAAGCGGCAAAGCCATTGATACAATGCCCTGCTCGCTTCCGTGGGGGCTTTCTGCCCGCTCTCCACGGGATCAAGCTCGAAACAGTCAAGCACCACCGCACGCCCGCTTCGGAAGATTGCAAGGGCTGTGGCGCAAGTGCTGTCAAATGCCGTGCCTTCGTCCACGCCGATGACCAGCTCCGTGATGATGTCACGCTCCGCGAAAAAGCGGTACACATCAATGACCTGTTTCTCTCGGTTGAACTGCGGGTAGACCATCCCCTTGAAGTTCACCGGTTCTCCGAGATACCAATAACGGTAGTATTCCGGATCATCCCTGCGGAACTTCTCGATCTGCTGTATGGTCTTGATGGGGAGCAGCTTTCGTATGTCTTCCCACGTCGCATAAATACGCGTCGCACCGTTCTTTATTTTGTCGCCGAAAAACGTATATGCCCAATGGTTGCGGTTCATCGGCGGGTTGTATGCGTAGATGATTTTGCCGTGAGGAAGCATAAAGCGATATGCCGTACTCTCCCACGCGATTATGTGGTTGTAGTGTTTGACTTGGTCGGCTTCGTCGATTATACAAACTGCAAGCGTGCCGCCCTGTGGCGTAAATCCTTTCGTGGCGGTCATATCGTCGTCCGTCTTGCCGTTGATGCCGCTGAAATAACATCGTGCACCCGTCAATGTGCAAGTGATAACGAACGGCGACAACGACCACTTAAAGAAGCGTTCAAGCCCCATCAGCTGAATGGATACTATCATCGAGGCAAAGACCGTGTCGCGAATGTCCCCTTTCTCCGCCCGACAATACCACACATTGTTCTGACGAGCGGCACACATTTGCATTATGGCGTATATCTCGTTGGACGTGGTCTTTGCCGTACATCTCCCCGACGGCTCAACGATTTCCGTTATGCTCTCGTCAAAGAGTGGCACATAAGGGAGCGGCACCGTTGTTTCAAAAGTCACTCCTCACCCCCCTCGTCGTGGCAATCGACAAGATTGATTTTGACCGTCACGCCCTCACACGAACTACTGTTGCCTTCGCCCAGGATGTTGCACTCCAACTCATTAACCCTGTACAATGCCGAAGCAAGTGCATTTACCTCTTTTGCACTTTTTGTCTTTGCAATCATATCATCTATGCGAGTCTTTAACTTATCAGCTATACTTATGTTTTTTCCCTTTCGCTCTTCAAACCTTTTTACATAATCCTGGCGCGTTTTTTCTTCGATTTGTTGAGCCAGCTCTTTGAGTCTCTTTGATTTTTCTTCACGCCATTTCCCCGCCGCTGACAACTGTTGAACGTAAGCGTAACTTATGCCCTCTTTTTCTGCAAAATCACGGAGGGATGCGTAATCGCCCGTTATAAACTTCATCTTTACATACTCTTTATCAATTGGCAAAGTGCATCACCTCCCTGTGTTTCGTGGTATAAAAAAGCCCGCCGTTTCCGACGGGTGTTGTGTTCGTTGTGCGCGCTCTGTCCTGCCCCTGTTTGGCGTTTGAGCTACTGTTTCATTCGCGAGCGGCAAAGAGCGCGTTGTTGTTAGTTTACGCCCGCAGACCACCTTGCCCTATATTGCCGGCATTTTTAGGACGACTTGCAAGAATTATGTGGAGAGGGGCGTTGGTGCGGCGTGTTGGACTCGAACCAACGTCTCTCGGGTTTTTAAGCCCCAGTTTCTACCCGCTGAAATAACGCCGTATAATGTGTTCTATTTTCTCGTACGGGAATCGTTAAGTTTCCTCGCTTCGTATTCGGGCAAATCCCATACCGCAAGTCGGCGTGTAAGAATGTCGGAATACTGTTGCATTACGGACAGCTGCTCCACAAGCAATCTTTTGGCGGTATAGGTGATTTCGGGAGGCTTTGCACCGTACAGAAACGCTACAAGTTTAACGATTTTCTCGTTGAGCTCCGCAAGTTCCTTTTCGACTCTTTCTTTTGCCGCGTCTTTGATTGCTGCCGTGTCAATTCCCATAATAACCTGCCTTTCTGTTTTTCCTGTTCTCCTCCGGGGTGGGCGGCGAGCTGAGGCGTACCCGCCGCCGTGAGAGGGAGATAGAAAACAAGGAGAATGGTGTACTCGGCACTTCCCTGCCTTTCCACGCTACCATTTTATCACGTCTTAGGAGTAATTAGGGGTACACTTTTCCTATCCGCTATAAGCGTAAGCCTTTAATCCCTGATATTTGATTGTCTTTATGCCCTCGTCCGAATAACCAAGCATATCCGCTATCTTAATAACTGAATATCCCTTTATGTAGTATAATTCAAGTACTTGTCGTTGATTATAACGGAGAGTACGAAGGCGGCATTCTATCTCATCTAGCATATTTTCTGCCTCTGTCACGCGCTCCAATATCTGTGCCTGCAAGTCTGCCCATTCTGCCGCTATTTCCGATAGTTTATCTTTCCTTATCCCCCCTTGCACGCGTATACCGCCATAGGAAGGCGCACTCACCGAATACCAGTCACGGAGTTCCTCGGACTTCGCTTTCAGTCGCCGTATCTCAAACTGCTTCTGCCGATAACTCCTCAGCTCCTCCGCCGCCACATTGAGCTTCGGATCTTTATAGTGCCGCTCTCGTTGCATCATAAGCCACCTCTCTTTAAGTCCGCAATCTCGTCTTTGAGCAAACTTATTCTTGCGTGTGCCACCATAAGGTCGTTAGACAAATCCTTCACTTGTTCTACATACGCGCCTATGTGTTCATCTCTCTGTTGAAGTTCGCGGGTCTTTTTTTTCACCTGTTCGCGCAGTTCGCAAATTGTCGCATTTGCACAATCAAGCTCTATTTGCAATGCTTGCGCCTCCCAGTTATAGTTAGGTTCTTTTTTTCTCTTCATTCTTCCTCCCCCGCAAGTTCCTTTTCTGCGTTTGCTAAATAATCCTTCTTCCACTCGTCAATGTCTATATCTTTATCGGGGAAGATGGCGGATAATATCTCTAGAAAAACTTCCATTGTATTATTAAACGCCCGTTCCGCGACCTCAGTGCGGTGTCTATATTCATCGCGCTGGCGGGCAATGTCTTGAATACATTCTCCTTTGTATTCAAAGTATGAAAGGTCGGTTTTTCCATTCGGAAGAGTGGGAATTTGCAAAATTCGTTTAGCACACTCTACTTTCTCTTTCCACTCCGTCACGTCGCCATACCCTGCCGCGATGAACGCATCGGCAATAGCATTTGCCGTAGATGTTCCGCCTGTTATGTTGCGAATTTTTATCCCTGTTATTTCAGCAGCAAGCACAATCTCTATCATCTTCTCTCTTTCAGTCATCTGCCTTCCTCCATTTTGCCTTTAATACACCCAGCACAAGCGCTGCTTGAAACACCGTGTCGATTCGTGGCATTGAGTTAAGTCTTTCCATGCGACGAATACACGATACGGACACATTCATCTTTTGCGCGAGGTCTGCCTGTGACAGTTTTTGCTTATGCCGTGCCGATATAATCGCTGCAATCAACTCCCCGACCAACAAGCCAGCCGAAACGGACCTTGTTTCATCGCCGTCTTCGAGTTCTCGCCAAACATCATCGAGGCTGATTTCAACTCTCGCTTTGTTTGTATTACTCACCTCTTTGCAGAACTCGATATAATCGTCCACCGCCTTTTCCAACCTCGCGCGCAGTTCGGCGACTTCGGCTTGCAGTCGGGAGATTTCCTTGTCTTTGTCTGTTTCAAGCGGATAATGATTACACGGCGTACTTGTTGCTGTTGTAATACTTTCATTTTCTATTTTATACGGGCAATTAAACGGTGACACGCAACCGTTCGTGGCAAAGTATTCACATTCAGGCAAAAATGATTTTCCGCATTTTGTCATTCCCCTTTCTCCTCCTCGATTTGCTCCAGTCTTTTGCCGTGTCTTACGCAATATACTTCCCCCACCAGCTCATCGTTGCAAAGGCGCATTTCCTCTTCCCTCTCTTCGGGCGTGAGCACCACCGCGCCCTGCGGAACTTCTACGAGCGTGCCAGCCTCGATTTTGTCTTCCAGCTCGGCAAGGCGATTATAGATTTTGAGAGAATAGCTGTCGCCCGACCATTGAGACATCACAAGCGGCGTTTCTCTTTTTTCCGTAATTCTTTGATAACCTTTCATTCTTTCACCTCCAAGAGTTCGGGGTTGTCGTGAATGTTGCCGATGACTTCACACCCCCCTTCCTCGTGCGCGCATTGCAGTCCGTTCGCCTCATAATTGTGGTCTTTAAGGTCGAAAGCGGGATAATTCCATTTATCGGCACAATACTCCACGACAGACTGCTGAGGTTCGCACCAATATTCAGGACGATACCGCACAATATCCCCCTCGAAAATGCGCTTGCCGTTCTTGTCTTTCAAACCCGTGTACTCGCCGACGGTTTCGGGGTGGGCTTCTTTCATTTTCACATATCCAAACGCAAAGCCATTGTCTATCAAGATAAAATGGCTATCGCCACTATTTGCGTAAAACCCCTCTATCCATTCGCCATTATCAACGCGCTTGCCTCTAAAAAGTATCTCACGCATTATTTGTCCTCCTCCCCGCTCTCGGCGGTATTGTTTTCAATAAAGCCTTCCATTACATACAGCGCGTTCGGAAGTGCCATGCCGTTTCCCCACATTTTGTACTCGGCGGTGTCGCTGTGGGGGATGTCCGCGCGCCACCAAGCCCCCGATAAACCGCGCCGTAGCCACCTTCTTGGTATCGTCTCGCAGATCGTCCCAGGTCTCTTCATTCGTCATATGCTCTTCTCCCGCGTCATTCTGGCGCACTTTATGTTCCACACTATCGCTTCGAACGACGACGGGAACATCCTTGCAAACCTGTTAAGCATTTCCTCATCCGTTAGTGGTCGCTCCTCTGCGCCCGTGAGGTCAATTTCTTCCGCGTTCTCCACGTCCTCGCGGGTTAGTAGCTTGATTTCGTCGTCGGCGTGGATTTCCGCAGCTCTTGACGCTGCTCCTATTGTCAACTCGCCTATCGCGTAACACAGCTCATATGCGTCCCACGCCGTCTTGATTTCGCTCGGCTCTCCGTTCCACAGCTTCGTCACCTCGCGGACAAGGCGTTGAAGAAGGATGTTCGCCATGTTCTCGCCGTTGGTCATATCTCGCCCTCCGCAAGTCTCATTTGCTTGTACGCTCGGCGGCGCTCCTCTTGCTCCGCTTCGTACTGATACGCGAACAGGTCGGGCTGGATCTGCGCAAGCATTTCTTTCTGCGCCGCGTTGAAAAACTCTTTCTTGATCTCGAAGCCGTATGCGTCGCGCCCCAGCTCTGCCGCCGCACGGAGCGTCGAGCCGCTTCCTGCAACAGGATCAATCACAACATCGCCCGCGTCCGTGAAAATGCGTATAAGCTGTTTGAGCACCTTTATAGGCTTTTGCGTTGGGTGGAGCTTCGGAATGTCCGCGCCGTCTTTCTCCCATACGAACCAATTAAAAACCATTCGCCCGTCATTATTGAACTTCGGGAGCTTGTTCCGATAAAGCACCAGCCCGTACTCGGTCGCGCCGACGATCTTCATGTTCGCTTTCAGCACCTGCGCCGAAAAGTTCTTGATGAACACAAGCGGGATATAACCTGTGAACCCATGCTTTTTTGCTTCCTCGATGACCATTGCCTGTTGCTCAAAAGCGCAGAACACGATCATGCACGGTGCTTTCCCCGACTGCTTCGGCTCTTTGACGAGCATATGATTACAAAAGTGCATGAACTCCGCAATGCGGAAGTCTTTGTCGGTGTCAAAAAACTCTTTTCCCGCAAGCTCGCTTTCGCCGTTAGCGTTGTCTCCGTCTTTATACCACGAAGGATTACTTGCGTAAGCGTTCTTTCCGATGTTGTACGGGATGTCCGCGATCACAAGCTGTGCCTTTGGTATTCCATAGACCTTGTAGTTTTGAAAGTGATCGTTGAATAGCTTGATGTTCATTCCTCGTCCTCCCATTTCTCGCCCTTTACGGCGGCTCTGCGGTACGGCTCCAACTCCGCCACCACCTCGTACACGCTCCCCTGCGCCAATGCCGCCAGCGCGCGCTTGACGTCCCTTGCGGCGCGTTCAAGGTCTCGCTCCGTATCGTAGCCGTGCAAAACGAAGGTCCCTTTGCCCAGCTTGAATAAAATTGCTCTATTGCTCATAGGTCGTCATCCTCCAAGTCGTCTATGCTCGTCATGACGGATTTGAGTTGCTCGTCCGTGTAGGTGCGCTCGTCAAAGTTCTTTGAGCTGGACGGCTTGTCCCGTCCCCGCGTCGGCGCGGTCTGTCTCTTCGCGTCCTCTATGCCGCCGCGCTCCCAATTGAGAGCCTCTGCTTGCCAATTGACGATACGCGTTTTTCCGCGATACCACCCAGCGGCGGAGAACCAATTGTAGAAACGCTCGGCGTCCACGTGTTCAAGCTGTCGTCCCTCGACAAAGGCTTTCACTTCGTCAAGCGTGGGAGGCTCAAAGCCGATAACGCCGTCGGCTTCTCTCGCGTGTGCGCGCGCCTCCGCGCTCTCTCTCCTAACCTTACCTAACCTAACCTCACCTAACCTATCCTGTGGATACCATTGGGTGTCACTTGGTATACCAACGGTTTCCCTGTCTGTTTTTTCGGTGTACGCGCCGTTCTCTTTAACGGCGAGCATGGCGCGTTCCTCGGTGTAGGTCGTGGGCTTGTAGCGGTCGCTCCGAATGAGATTGTTTATGCGCCAATGCTTGATGACGATTATCCCTCTGTCGAAAGGAATTATGAACGATTTCGTGATCAACAGCTTCATGTCGTCCTCTTTCGCTCGGACAAGGCGCATTATGCTTTTTGGGCTACCGACAAAACCGTCATCGTCCGCGTCCATCGAAAGATGGAAGTACAGATTTTGCGCGCTGTCCGGCATTTCCAAAAATGCGTCGCTCGTCGTGATTTTCTTTGAAAACATCCTTCTTTCTGCCATTATCCGAATATCCTCCCTTGCCCCATCAAAAGGGCACACGCCGCGTCACATCCCTTTTCCACATCAAGCATACGATTGATGCGAGACCTGTACTCTCTGCGTGTAACATTGATTTCCTCTAGCGTTTCCGCGACAAAGTAGCCCTTCCTGTGCGCGCTCGCAACGATAGGCAGTCCTCGACGCAAAAGCCTGCTTGCCGCTTCCCGCACCTTGCGGTCGTCGGGCAGGCTCCCGTCCGCACGCTCACGCACGAGCCCCTTGCGCACGAGGTATCTCAAAATTTGCTCTTTTGTCACCTGTTTCGTCTCGCGCTTTCCGTATTTGAACTCTTGAAAGCCTACGCATATATAGTAGTAGACCGCACGCTCGAAGTCGTCCTTGATGCCGTCCATCTTCCAGCGGAGCTCGCGGAGCAAGTCCATTTCTTTGTCCGTGGGTGTTCTCGGGGTCATATAAACACCTCCTCGCCAAGTATTTCAAGAATGCGGAACGGGGCTTTTTCTTTCGTCACAAACTCGAATTCCACCCCGTAACGCTCCGTCATTGTTGCCATTGCTTTTTTCAAAACCGAACCTTTAACGTGCGTAAACGGCTTGCCAGACTTTGTTTTCGGCGATTGCCACATCGCCACATCGCCGTGCGGCGGTTCTTCCTCGACGAGGATAACGAGCCTTATTCCACACTTGTGGGCGAGTTCGCATTCCGCTCTGAACCGCTCGTGTTGTCCGCCGCAGATGTTGCCCGCAAGCTCGACAAAGTCTTTCTTCGTGTCCACGCTCACCGTCTGATTATCAAGCCTCGTGTAATCACCGACAATGAGTTTCGAGCGCACGGTGAGCACGCCCATTTGAGCCCACGCCGCCATCTTGTTATTGTGCTTTCCCGCTTGCTGTCGGGTGTCTATGACTATCATGCGTAGTCCTCCATAAGGGATAGCATATCCGCGATTTCGTCCGGCGTTTTCGTTTCTATCCCCTGCTCCTTACAGTCCTCAACCACGGCTTCTATAAGCCGCGCCATTTCGTCGCGGGTGTACACCGAAGACCCGTAGAACACCTGCACCTCTTTGACCTTTGCGCCGGGACGTGCAGGCTGTTCAAGGGCAATCCAGCCCATACCCTGCTTCTCCCACGAACGACAGAACGTATACACAACCTGCGGGTCATTCCGCAGATACACAATCGCGCTCTTCCCGAAGTCCCTGACATATTGCAGATAAACCATTTCCGCGCTTACGGGCTTTGACCCCTGCACGGACAACTTGTTCGCCAGCTTGTTTGCGAGAGCCCAGAAATACGCGTTAGCACGGTATGTACGCTTTTCCTTGTGGGGCTCGACCTTGACATCCAAAAGTCCGCCCGTCCCCAACTTGCGCAGCTCTTCCGCGGCAGTACGTTCGGCGGTTGAAAAGGTTATCTCCGCCGTCCCCTTGTCCGTGTAAAGCATTTTCTCAAATGTTGCGGCTATCCTCATATTTCACCTCTCAAAACGGGAGGTCGCCGTCTTCGTAGTCGAGCGGCATGAGGTCTTCAAAGTCGTCCTTTGACTTCTTTCTGTCGTTGAGGACGAGCGCGGCGGCGCGTTTGCTGTCTTCCCCCGCCCTGTCCGAGGCGACTATGTATTCAAGCTCGTCGTCGCGGAGCTCAACATACCTCTTTCCTTTTGTGCTTGTTCTGTTCAATGCCTCTTCCAGCGTCATATCGCGCTGTGACGCGCTGTGAGGGGCTGTGGTGCGCCGCGAGGGGGTGGGGTCGATAGGTTTTCCATTCCCCGAGGTTTTCGCCTCACCTAGCGCGTCAGGCTTGCCCTGCACTTTGTCCAAAACCTCGCACTCCACTATCTCGTATGCAACGAGGTAAAGGTAGCGGCGTATGTAGGTTTCGACTGCCCCGAGATTTTGCACCTCGTGGCACCCTTTAAGGTTCGCCGTGCTCATGGGGCTGGAAAATTCGATGTTTTCGTCGGGGACTTCTGTGTTGTAAATCGTGAGTGTCGCAAGCTCCTCGCCGAAACGGACAACGGAAAGCATTTTATATTCTGCCTCGATTGCCGTTATTTGAGGGAGCATATCTGCGAGGTCGAAATAGGTATAACCCGCGTATGAGTTATTTCCGCTTTGTTTCATCCCAGCCGCTTTGAGTGCGACGCGGGCATTCATGAGTTTTTCGTAAATGTTCATTTTCTCCTCCTGTTAGACGGTACAACCGCTGAATACAATATCTTCTGCGTGCGGTATCTTTCCGCGAGTGCCTTTTGCCGATTTGCGGCAAATTCGAGGTATGCCTCGCAAGTTGCGTGACAGCCGGTATGGCGGCGTTCACACTCGTTGCACGGGGCATTTGGTGACGGGAGCGGAGCTATCATTTGGCTCTTCCTCCATAAAGTATGAATTTGTTTATTTCGCGCCTTGTGGGAAACAAAATTCCCAGCTTCCAGCGCATGAACAAGAACACTTCAAATTGTGCGTCATTGAGGTCGGCGGGTTCAAAATCAAGCCACGCCTGTGAGTTGTGTTCAAGTTTGATAATCTCTATGTCTTTCATTTTGCCCTCCTGTCCATAAACTCGATAAAATCACTCTCGTCGTTGTGCGCATAGTCGTACATCGCTTTTTTCACACGCTCTTCGTCTATGCCGATGCCGCTCGCAAGCCGCTCTTTCATGTCCTTTTTCGCGAGTTCCAGCAAGTCGTCCATACTGTAAAGCCAAGAAACGACGCTGTAATCGAACTTGTCTTTGCCGGTTGCGAGGTCTTCTCCCTCCTTGCTGAAAGCAAAGATATTTTCGGCGGTGATTTCCTTGTCAAAACACTTCGGACACACGCCCGTCAGCATTTCGTAAAAGGTAGACCCGCGGTACTCCGCGCCACCGTCCTCATACTCCGCCCAATGTTCCTCTTCATAGTTGCTCTCTTCGGGACAAAGCGGCTCTTCGTCCACCTCTTCACCGCACCAGCGGCACTTGTAAATCTGTTCTTCCGCTTCGTAATATCTCGGTTGATTCAACATCGCCCTCTCTCCTCTCTTTTCACAGAACCGAATAAAGGCTCTGCGTCTTGAATATCGTCATCTCGCCCATTGCTTTCAGCACGGCGAGAATGTCGTCAATCGTGCCCACCAGAATAAAGCGTTTCATTTGACTGCCTCCCTGTTCATAAAGTTCACGTAGTCCTGATGACATACCGCGCCGCTGATGCCCAGCAAATCGCTGTATGTCTTAATGGTTCGGATAATCTTCGCCGCCGTGCCATAAGGAACACCGAGCGCGTCTTGCAAGTCCGCAATGCAAATGAGCTCTTTGTCCATAAGTTCGGTGTGCGTCATCTTTCTTGCTCCTTGTAAACATCCAACAGAGTAGTCAGCCCTATGCCCAACCTGCGCGCTACGTGCCGCAGCCAAAGCGTCGGGATAACTCCACCGCTCTCCCAGCCCTGCACCCTCGCGGTCGTCGTGCCGAGGGCTTCGGCGAACTCCGCCGCCGTGCGGTATTTTCTTTTTCGCAGTTCCTTGATAGTCATTTCGCCTCCTCTTCGTCGGCTTTAACAAACTTGCCACCGACGAGCTTATAAAACACGTTCGGCTTTAACCTTTTGCCGTCCACTCTTCCCATTTTTGCGGCGACAAAATTGCCGTCGTCGTCATACTCGGCGAGGACGATATATGAACCCAGCCCCGCGCTCGCTTTGCTTTTTGCGCCCCACGCGACAGCGATGGAACAGTTGCCCGTGTTGCTCGCGGCGGAACGGTCGCCCGTGTTGGTCGCGGCGGAACAGTCGCCCGTCTCCGCGCGCTCGTCTCCCGATTGAGATTTAACCCACTCAACGTGCGCTTTCGCCAGACCGAGAAAGTTAAGCTCCGCGCCGATGGTTATCTTCTTCCCACAGACCTTGCTGTCTTCTTCGCGCTCGGGTGAAACATCTTCCAAAGTCACTTTGTGGAACTTTTGAATGTTCCCTTTGTCGTCGCAAGGCGCATAGTAATAAAACACATCCAGCGGGCATTCGCAAGCATGAAACCCTTTCTCGCACAGTTTCGCCTCGTCGGTTTCGTATGTCTTTCCCTCTTCGAATTGAAACCCGCGGCATTTCATGTCCTTGTCGAAACCCTTGTAGTAAACCTTTCTCTCTTCCATGCTCAAAACCTCCACACGACCGTGCCGTTGCTTTCGTCGTAGATGACCGTGCCCATCCCCATAGCGAGAGCCGCCATTATGGCAGTGGCAAGGTATCCGTCATACTTCGTGGTTTTTCTGTTGGTGATACGATACATAGCGACCTCCTCGTGAAAAGTGATTTCAAATCACATTTGCAAGTTCATTATAGCACGAAGAAAATGAATGTCAATCATTTTTTTTGCGGAAAATTGAAAAAAAATTGAAAATTTTTCAAGCCTCATTTATTATAAAATTGATTTTCAATCAAAGTGGAGGATGATATGCGCCAAAGGATTTATAGTACAAAAAACGACAATAACCGATTTAAGATTGCACGCGTGCGCGTGGGTCTTACTCAAAGTGAGGTCCCAAGAGGTGCATTACTCGAACTCGGATTGACTGTTCAATGGGATTTTTGGGCGATTTCCTTCCCACGGCGACAATAAAAAAAAGCCCCCTCCGTCGGGCGCGGTTGCACCTTCGGGAGGGGGATGAGGAGAGAGGCTATTTTTTGGTCAAGGTCAAGATGTAGTTCGGGTTCTCTTCGTTCTCTTCGGGGAGATCGCAATCACGTCTTACATACGGCACATTGACCTCTGGCTCGACGTTTGCGGGTTGCACGGCCGTAGCTGAAGCGAGCTGCGGATTGCGCTTGAGATATTCCTTGAACTCAAGGAGGAACATCGTCTTTTCGGCAAGCTGGTTGCACAGTGCATTGTTTATCTGTCGCGCTGCCGAGAACGCCGAGAATGCTTGCCACAAACACAAACCGATGAGCATAACGACCGTGGTTGCGACTTCGACCGCGCTGGTGCCGTCCACGAGGGAAAGACCGATGGACACAAAGACCACGCAGGAGACGACGCTGGTGACGCCCTTGAGGGCAAGCGTGCGCCGAGAGAGTGCGTCCGGGTTCGAGTTCACACGCCTGTGCTGACTCGGGCGTTTCTTGCCGCTGGGAAGAATTGTGTCCACCGATTCGGGCTTTATCTTTCCCTCTTCCCGTATGGCATAGAACATTGCCCGCTTCTCGCGTTTCGTAAGCTGCTCGTCCGCCTTGACTGCTTCCTTGTCAAAGTGGTATTTCGCTCCGAAAGTTTCAAAGGTGTAGTCGGTGTTGCGCAGGATGGCGTCTATCACGCTTTTCTTGCGCTCATTGTATTCCACAACGCAAAACGCCTTGAACTCTTTCGTGCGATTATCACAGGCAAAGTTCACAATGTCCTCATACGCCGCCACCTTGTCTTTCGTGCGCTCTCCTCCGTTGAAGTATTGCAGGAAGATGTCGCGGATGGGAACGTAGAAGAAAAAGAGCGCGACGGCGCATATCACCATCTTAGTGGTGTTGGTCACGCCGAAGTTGAACTCCGCGCCGAAAGTCACGAACTGCGAGAGGATGAGCCCGACGATCGCCACGACAGGCATGCCCGCTTTCACGATGATACTCAAAAAGTTCTCATTCTTCTTTAACATGACGAGTCGCCTCCCTTTCTTTGAGTTTCAGAACGCCGATATGTATGCCGGCGCCTGCCGCGATAGACACGCATGCAATGAACGCCAGCGAGGTAAGACCTATCGCCGCCTGTTCGATGATATAAACTGCCAGCGCGAATATGACTAGGGCTATAAGCACCTGGGCGCGGTCGAGCGTGTCGAGCTTCTGCCTGTCCTTCCGGGCGTTGAACGCCAGCAACGCGCGCTTCTCGGTGTTTCCTTCGGGTTCGTTTTTCAGGTCGGTTTCCGTCTGCACTACACTCTGTCGCAGTTCCTCGAGCTTGGTCTTAGCAAAATGCCTGTACACAATGAACAGGACAAACAGCGCGATCGCAAGCGCGAAGCTGTACTGCGACGACCGCGAGACCGTGTAACGGATCTGGTCGAAATAGTAATAAAGCACCGTTACCAGGGTGGGGACGATGTAGACGAGCTGTTCGATCAGCCCCACCCAGAACGACGCCTTTCCGAGTTTCTTCATAAGGGCTCACCCCCTACACCGTGATTTTATGTTTGACCGTCTGCACTGCCGCCGACGTGTTGTCGCTTGCCGCAGGCGCGCCGAGGGAGATCTGGACTTTGGGTTTGACCTCGACTTCCGCCGCCGTCACGACGCCGCTTGCTTTCTCAATAAGCGAATTGAGCTCCGCGCGCTTGTCCTCGGTGATCTTCCTTGACGTGCTCATCAGCTTCGTCATCTCGACGGACAGTTCGCGCATGACCTCGAGCTTTTCGTCAATGGACTGCGCTTTCTGCACATATTGCGCTTCGAGTTTCTCCAGCACATCGTTAAGTTTTGCGGAGATGTCGACGTCGAGGGAACAGTTGAGCGAGTTCTGCAGCTCAGACATAAGCTGCGTCTTCATGTCGCTCACCGCGGACGTGTACTTCGCCACGGTCTTTCCGCTCTTGGCGGCGGAGATGATCTTCGCGATGGACGTGATGATCGCGACAAGCCCTGCAACGCCCCCGACGGGCGCGAGCACTGCGAGGATGATTTCCTTGATTTCTTCAAAAGTCATAGTGGTGTTCTCCTTGTGTTTTTATTCGAGCGGGTCATTGACGATGCTGTCTATTCCCGTCACGGTTTCGTTCATCTCCCCGAACTCTTCCTGCAATTCGGAAAGCGCGAGAGTGTGATTGTTTACCGCACTTTCAAGAGCGGTAAGCCTTGCGCGGATGTTCTCGAACTCGGGATGTCCTCTGAAATTCGTCGTTGCTTCCGCAAAGATGATAGGTTCGACCGCCCACTTTTTGACGACTTTTTCCTTGACTATGAGCGACAGCTCAACGGAGAGCGTGCCCGCTTTGACAAACTGCGGAGGGATTACCACTAAAGAAGTGTTCTGCAATCTCTCAGAATACTTCTCCCCCGTGTCGCTTGCGAATGCGATGATGTAGTCGCGCAGAGCGTAATCGGAATTGAACTTCAAGAGCACCGTGCCGTTTTTCGCAATTAAGAACGGCTCCCGATAAGAGAGCCGTCCGTAGCCGTAGTTAAGATTGATGTCGATTGTCATATGCCTACTCCTTATTTGCCACAATGCCCGTGACCGTCTGATACAACGCCCATAGCTTGCGTTCGTGGTCTAACTCGTCCGCCACTATTTCCTCAATGACGGGCGAGCATACCGCCGCCGCCTCGGGGGAAAGTTCCGCGATTTGGGCGAGCTGACTCATATAGTCCCGCGTCGCTTCACCCTCTCCCACAAGCGCCTGTTGAATGATTGCTCCGATTTTCAATGTCTTTTCAATATCACTCATAAAAATTTACCTCTTACAACGCGATAAGTTTTCTCACAGAAAGTGAGGGCGTGTCAGACAAAATAGTGTCCGCGTCCACAACCTCTCCATTTGAATTGAGTGTCTCTATCATGATTGCGCCGAGCCCCGACAGCGCGCGCACGCGCAGAATGGCTTGCTCGCCCGAAAGGTCTGTGGGATTCTGAATTATCGCCGAGAACATGAACGGGTTCCCATTGCCCCCCGCGCCGCTCGCTTGGTGGTCTACTGCCACAACCCCGCTGAACGTACCGCCGTAGCCATATGAGGAATTTGTTTTTATGCCAACAGTGATTAAAAACACCCCATACCCCATGTCGGGCAGCTTGCTCGCAAGGTAATAATTTGACGCTTTTAAAACTGTGTACGCTACCGCGTCTGGCAGATTCAACCCGTCTGCGGTGCCAGCACTCGTCGCGCTGTCCGCCGACGTCGCATGTGTTGCATTGGTCGCGTTCGTGGCATTTGTGGCTTTTCCGACGCTCATGTTCGGATAGCTACCGCTCGTACTCGCTTTGCCCGCAAGCCCCGAGTTGAGTGCTGCTTTTGTGGCGT
>ERZ1664511.25-NODE-25-length-36608-cov-8.723306_pt1 | contig 36608 bp, 35 predicted proteins | sample MGYA00575336_ERZ1664511 | MGnify/ENA primary metagenome ERZ1664511 (study PRJEB40874, sample SAMEA4040739) | Gallus gallus | biome: gut; material: content | place: India | collected 2016-01-01 | study: EMG produced TPA metagenomics assembly of PRJEB14491 data set...
TGAGCGGGGGAACGCTACCGGGGCCGGTCGACGGGGGCGCCCCCCGGGGCAGTGGGGGGGGGACGCCCGAACACTATTTGGCCGCGGCTCCCGGCCGGCGGCACCTGTCCGACAGCCGCCGGAACATCCTCGCGCACGGGGTCCTGAATCGCCGCCACGGCCGCAAAGTGCAGGCCCCCGGCCGCCACCGCCTCAAGGCAGTCCGAAGCCGCGGTCTCGGCCCACGCCACGACCAGCGTCCGCATGGCGTGGTTCTGGAAGTCCAGCAGACGGGCGGCAACCGCCTCGTCGTTTCCGTCTGCGGCGCACATCGCCCGCACGATCTCGGGAGCGCCCTTCACGCAGAGGATCTGCCGTCCGGAGACGCCGCTGCGGATGATTGTCGCCATGTATTTGCGCTCGGTCGAGAAGGTCAGCCGGTCGATGATCCGCGCCCCGGCACGCAGCTGTTCGTAATCCTCGCCGCGGCCGCGCAGCCACTCGAGCAGCGCCCCTTCCGTAGGGTTGCCGATGATGTGCCCCTCCGCGTCGAGGAAGGCCGTGGAGTTGAGCGCCACGACCTCGGCAAACTCCCGCTCGGGCAGCGCGTCGTAGCGCACGAGCTCCTGGACGTGCATCCTGTTCTGCGTAAGCGTTCCGGTCTTGTCGGTGCAGATGACCGTCACGGCGCCCATCGTCTCGCAGGCATGCATCTTGCGCACCAGGTTGTTCGTTTTGAGCATCCGCCGCATGGACATCGCCAGCGAGAGCGTGATGCTCATCGGAAGACCCTCGGGCACGGCCATCACGATCAGAGCCACCGATACCATAAATATATGGAGCACCTGCTGCGAGATGGTCAGCCAGTCCTTTTCAAGCAGGTCGCCCACGAAGATGGCCTTTCCGAGCATCACGCAGAAGATCAGTGCCGAGAGGGCGATGCCGACGCGGCCGATGAGCTGCGAGAGGCGCGTGAGCTGCCGGTCGAGCGGCGTCGGCTCGTCGGTCTGGACCGTCGACTGCTCGGTAACGCGTCCCGCCTCCGTATGGTCGCCCACGGCCGTTACGACCAGAATGCCGTAGCCGTCGGCGACGGTCGTGCCGCGCAGCACGACATTCGACGGATAGGTAGCCTCCGGGTCGAAATGGGCCTCGTCGACCGTCTTGTCCACCTCGGGTTCGCCCGTGAGGGTCGATTCGTTGATCTTCAGCGACACGGCCTCGACCAGCTCGCCGTCGGCCGGGATCGTCTCGCCGCTTTCGACGTAGACCACGTCGCCGACAACCACCTCGCGGCGCGGGATCTCGCGGATCGACCCGTCGCGCATCACCTTCACCGCCACGTCGTCATTGACGCGGTTCAGCCGCCGGAACCGCCGCTGGGCGTCCCACTCGAACCAGAAACCCACACACGTGGCGAGGATGATGGCGCAGATGATGCCGATCGACTCGGTAAAGTCGCGGTGCACGAAGCCGATCGCCAGCGACAGCACGGCGGCCAGCAGCAGAATGCGGATGATCGGATCACGGAACTTTTCGAGCAGCAGCAGCCACGCCGAAGCATCCTTGGGCGGGGTGATGACGTTGTCGCCGTGCGTGCTCCGGCTCTGTGCGACCTCCTGTGAGGTGAGTCCCTTCGGGTTGTAGCGGATCATTTTCAGAACTTATTGAGGGTGAACTGCCGCGTCGAGGCGTCGAGCCGCACGGCAATGAAAAGAAGTATCGTGAAGGCGATGAGCGACGAACCGCCGTAGCTCATGAACGGCAGCGGGATACCCATGACGGGCATCAGGCCGATGGCCATGCCGACATTGACCAGCACATGGAAGAGCAGGATGGAGGCGACGCTGTAACAGTAGATGCGCCCGAAGGGCTCCTCCTGCCGTTCACCCATGCGCATCAGGCGCAGGATGAGCAGGCAGAGCAGCGTGAGGACCACCGTGGCACCCACGAAGCCCCACTCCTCGCCCACCGTGCAGAAGATGAAGTCGGTGTGGCGTTCGGGGACGAAACCGTACTTGATCTGCGTGCCCTGCAGGAAGCCCTTGCCCCAGAAGCCGCCCGAGCCGATGGCGATCTTCGACTGATTGACGTTGTAGTCGATGCCCTGCGGGTCGTTGATAACCCCCAGGAAGCTCAGGATGCGGTTCTGCTGGTGCTCCTTGAGGATCTTGTTGAAGATGTAGTCGGTCGTCGGCAGGAAGACGAGCGAGCCGACGAAGAGGCCCAGCGTGATGAAGATATTGGTCAGATTCGTCCGGAAGGCGTAGACCGCAACGAAAAACAGCGAGGCCACCGTAACGATCAGCAGGCTGTGGTAGAGGTCCAGCGATCCGGGAGCGATGAGCTGCGCGACGATGCAGAGCAGAATGCTCGCCAGCGAGAGGACGGCCAGGTAGATGACGCGCGAACGCCACCGTCCGTTCATCATCGCCTCGGAGAGCGTGCAGACCAGGATCAGCGAGACGAGCAGGGTCATCGGCGAGAGGAGGAACGAAAAGATGAACAGCGCGGCGATGAAGAGCACCGGAATGCAGAGCCACTTGTTGAGCCCCTCGCGGTAGAGCACGAAGAGGAACGAGGCCAGGACGATGCCCGAGCCGGTGTCGTTCTGCAGGATGATGATCAGCAGCGGGGTGCAGATCACCACGCCCACCTTGAAGAGGTCTCCGGGGCGGTTGATCGAGAAGCTGTAGTTGCTCATCACGCGGGCCAGGGCCAGGGCCGTGGCGATCTTGGCGAACTCCACGGGCTGCACGCGGAACGAGCCGAACTCGAACCACGCCTTGGCGCCGTTGACCTCATGGCCGAAGGCCAGGGCCGCCAACAGCATCGCCAGACCCAGGAAGTAGGCCGGATAGGCCAGCATGTGGTAGTAGCGCACGTCGAGCAGCAGCACGACGACGGCCACGACCCACGCCGCACCGATCCAGACGAGCTGCTTCATGTAGAAGTGCGAGAAGGAGAAGATGTCGGCCGCCGTGTCGTCGTAGGAGGCCGAGGTGATCGAGAGCCACCCTGCGATGACGATCAGCACATAGAGCAGCACCGTGCCGAAATCGACGCCGTCGAAGATCGTATTGTGCCGGTTAGCGGTCATAGGCCGGATAGTAGATTTGCATGTTCTTGACATATTCGAGGAGTGCCGGGCGACGGATCGTATCCGTCAGGTAGTACTCCTCGAGCAGGCTGGCGATGGGCAGTGCGGCCGAGGCTCCGAAACCGCCGTTTTCGACATAGACCGAGATGGCGATCTTCGGGTTGTCCTTCGGAGCGAACGAAAGGAAGGTCGAGTGGTCGCGGCCGCGGGGGTTCTGTGCCGTACCGGTCTTGCCGCAGACATCCCAGCCGTCGAGGCGCGCCATGCGCGAGGTGCCGTCCACGTTCACGCTCCGCCACATGCCCTCGACGATCGGCTCGAAATGCTTGGGTTCGACCTTCGTGTAGTGGCGCTCGTAAAAGCGGGCGTCGATCGAGTCGCGGCCCTCGATCCGCTTGACGATATGCGGGATGTAGTAGTAGCCGCGGTTGGCGACGATCGCCGCGAGGTTGGCCAGCTGCAGCGGCGTGCAGCCCAGGGCATCCTGGCCGATCGAGAGCGAGAGCACCGTCAGGGCGTTCCACGACTTGCGGTACTGCTTGTCGTAGTAGGCCCGGTCGGGGACATAGCCGTTGCCCTCGTCCAGGAAGTCGGAGCCCAGCTTGCGGCCGAAGCCGAAGCTCTCGACATACTCCCGCCAGACATCGAAGCCCTCCTTGACGTTCTCGTATTTCGGGTTCTCCAGGATATCGCGGAAGACGTAGCAGAAGTAGGCGTTGCACGAGGTCGAGACGGCATAGCGCAGATCCAGGGGCGAAGCGTGCGCATGGCACTTCATCTTCAGCCGCCCGGCCTGGTAGCCCATGTTGCAGACGTGGCGGTCCGAAGGGCGCAGCACCCCCTCCTGCAGTCCGATGAGTCCCTGCACCAGCTTGAAGGTCGAGCCCGGCGGGTACTTGGCCTTCACGGCCCGGTTGAAGAGCGGCTGCCGCTTGTTGTAGAGCATCTGCATGTAGTGGTTGCCGCGCTCGCGCCCCACCAGCTCGTCGGGATCGTACGTCGGCGAGGAGACCATCATCAGGATCTCCCCGGTCGAGGGTTCGATGGCCACCGCCGCACCGACCTTGCCGCGCATGAGCTCCTCGCCGAGCAGCTGCAGCCGCGCGTCGATCGTGCTCACAAGCGTGCTGCCCGGCTCGGGCAGCGAATCGTAGTAGCCGTTCATGTAGGAGCCCTTGATGGCCCCGTGCGTATCGCGTTCGAGAACCTTGACACCCTTCTTGCCCCGCAGCTCGGGCTCGTAGGCCGACTCCACGCCGCTGATGCCCACATAGTCGCCCGCCTTGTAGGAGGTGTAGCGCTTGAGCATGTCCTGCGTAACCTCGCCGACATAGCCCAGCAGGTTGCCGCCGATCTGCCGCGGGTAGTGGCGTACGGTACGGTAGACGGTATAGAAACCGCGGAAGTTGCACTCGTCGAAGCGGAGCTTCTCCTCCTTGGAGACGTAGTTGGCGATCAGGCGCGGCGCCCGGGGATAGACGCGGGCATTGGCCAGCTCGCGGTCGAGCTTCTCGCGCGAGATGCCGGCAATGGCGCACAGCCGCGCCGTGTCGAAGCCGTTGCGGTCCATGTCGTGGTAGATGACCATCAGGTCATAGCACTCGCGGCTCTGCACGAGGTACTCGCCGTTGCGGTCGTAGACCTCGCCGCGCGGCGGATACTGCACCTCGAAACGCAGCACGTTGCCGCGGGCCATCTCGACATAGCGCGTATCGATGAGCTGGATGTAGGCCAGTCGCCCGAGGATCATCACGAAGATCAGCAGCACGACCGCCTGCAGGGTCCGCATGCGGACAAATCCTTCGGAACTGTTCATACGCGCACGGAGAGTTTGACGGTGAAGACCCGGGCGATGATCCAGACAAAGGCCAGCGTCACGAGCGAGCTCACCAGGATACGGATCACCGTATGCAGGAGATGTTCCCACGAGAGGGCCTCAAGCAGGAAAAAGACCGTATGGTGCATGAGGATCATCAGCAGCAGATAGTCGATGAATTTCCGGCGTCCGAAACGTTCGACGGAGGGGATTCCGCCCTCACGGACATTCTCCCGGCCGCAGAGCAGGTTCAGGAGCATCGGGCGCAGGAAGGCTACCGGCAGCGTCGCGATGGTATTGATGCCCGCCGCACCCATCGAGGCATCCATCACCACGCCCGTGAGCAGGCCCGCGCCGAGCAGGACGGCGGGCGGCGTGTCGAGCGGCAGCAGGATGATGAAGGCGACGTATATGAGCGGATTGAGGTATACGCTGATCGACAGGTTGTCGAAGAGGAAAACCTGCAGCAGCACGGTTGCCGCGAAAAGGGCGAGATATGGGAGTGTCCGATACATCGGTTACATGCGTGTGTGTTGTTCGATCAGTTCGCTCTGCTGCAGCGCGCGGATCTCGTTCAGGTCCCGGTTTTCGACCACGATGACATCCGACAGGCGCGACATCTCGGCCGCCAGACGCACCCGGACCGTATAGGAGGTGCGCATCGGATCCAGCTCGGCACTCTCGACCCAGCCGATCCGCACCCCTTCGGGGAAATACTCCGAGAAGCCCGTCGTAACGACCTCGTCGCCCGGGTGGGGTTCGGCATATTTGGACAGCTCGCCCAGGATGACCACATGCGGGTCGAGGCCGTCCCAGTAGATCGAGCCCAGGTAGTCCGAGTCGGCGAGCTTGCCGCTGGCCCGGAACGAGGTGTTGAGCACCGATATCGCCACGGCGTAGCGGTCCGTGCAATCGACCACATAGCCCACCATCGCGCCGTCGGGCGTAAGGACGGACATGTCGGGCTGGATGCCGGAGTTCCGGCCGCGGTTGAGCGTGATAAGGTTCTGCTGCCGGTTGATCGAATTGGAGGCCACCGAAGCCACGGTGTAGAAGTATTTCGACTCCCCGAGACTCTGCAGGCAGCTGTCCAGGTGTGCCGAGGCCACCACCTCCTCGTAGCGGGAGAGGCGCTCCTCGAGCTGCGTGATCCGGTCGAGCAGCACGCGGTTCTCGGATCCCATCAGGAAGTAGCGGCGGATACCCCCGAAAAGACTGCGGAGGCCGCCGCTCACCTGATTCGTCCGCGCCAGCAGACGCGCCTGCGTATAGCTGGAGGAATGCGCATAGTAGCTGACGGCCAAAACCTCCAGCACCACGAACAGCACCACGACGTAGATGCTGCGTATGAACTCGATCAACTTGCGCAAAGCCGCTTTCCTTTTAATTCAGATTGCGGACCGAAGCCCGCAATCTCCGTAATTGTTTCCTGTAAACCGGTTTCGCCCCGGAGGCCATGGTGCAGCCCCCGCCCCGGCCGTCCGCTACTTCATGAGGAACGAGAAACGGTTGATGTTCTTCAACGCAATTCCCGTACCGCGCGCGATGGCCCGCAGGGGATCCTCGGCGATGTGGAACGGAATGCCCGTCTTCTCGTTCAGACGCCGGTCGAGACCCCGGATCAGGGCACCGCCGCCCGCCAGGTAGATGCCGTTCTTGACGATGTCGGCATACAGCTCGGGAGGCATCGACTCGAGGACCTTCATCAGCGCCGCGTCGATCTTGGCCAGCGACTTCTCGAGGGCGTAGGCGATCTCGCTGTACGAGAGCGAGACGGTCTGCGGCAGTGCCGTGAGCATGTTGGGGCCCGTTACGACAAAATCCTCGGGTTCCTCCTCGAGCGAGGAGCTCGCCGCACCGATCGAGCACTTGATCGCCTCGGCCGTACGTTCGCCGATGCGGATGTTGTGTTGCTGGCGCACATAGCTCTGGATATCGCTCGTGAAGACGTCGCCCGCGACATTGATCGACTCCGAGCAGACGATGCCGCCGAGCGAGATGCAGGCGATCTCCGACGTACCGCCGCCGATGTCGATGACCATGTTGCCCTCCGGAGCCTCGACGTCGAGACCCGCACCGAGGGCTGCGGCCATCGGTTCGTAGATCATGTAGACCTCGCGGCCTCCGGCATGCTCGGCCGAGTCGCGCACGGCGCGGATCTCCACGTTCGTCGAACCCGACGGAATGCAGATCACCATGCGCAGCGACGGGGCAAAGAGGCTGCCCGAGGTCTTGACCTTCTTGATCATGCCGCGCAGCATGAGCTCCGTGGCGTTGAAGTCGGCGATCACGCCGTCCTTGAGCGGACGGATCGTCTTGATATTCGGATTGGTTTTCTCGTGCATCTGACGCGCCTGATGGCCGATGGCCACGAGTTTTCCGGTATGTACGTCGAGTGCCACGATCGACGGTTCATCGACGACGACCTTGCCGTTGTAGATGATCAGCGTGTTGGCCGTTCCGAGGTCGATCGCCAGTTCCTGTGTCAAAGAAAAGATCCCCATAATTGAATCCCCAGCTTTTTTATCTCTTAAACTCCTTTCTGTCAATAATATAACCCGCATTCCGCCGCCTGCGCACATCGCTGCGGAACGCAACGGCGGAATATCCGGACAAAGATACGAAAAAGCCCGGGATAATTTCCATATTTTTTAATCATTTTTTTAATTACATTTGTAACACGAAACTCAACGACCCGCATGGAATACAAAATCGGTTCGGAAGCCCGCTGCGCCGTCATCGGCCACGGAAGCTGGGCAACGGCCCTCGTCAAACAGCTCACCCACGGAGGACAGCGCGTAGGCTGGTACGTCCGCAACGAGGAGGTGCTCGAAAGCCTCCGCACGGCGGGCCGTAACCCCCGCTACCTCAACGACACGGAGTTCGACCGCGACCTCATCGCCCCGTCGGACGACCTCGACGCCGTGGTGCGCGGGGCCGAGGTCATCATCCTGGCCACTCCCTCGGCCTACCTCAAGGAGTTCCTCGCACCGCTCGACATCCCGCTGAACGACAAATTCGTCGTCTCGGCCATCAAGGGCATCGTCCCGGGGGACTACCAGACCGTCATGGAGTACATCCACGACCATTACAGGCTGTCGTACAAGCAGATCGGGTTGATCTCCGGGCCCTCGCACGCCGAGGAGGTCTCGCGCGGGAAACTCTCCTACCTGACCGTCGTCTGCACCGACGAGGAGAATGCCCGGATGCTCGGAAGCCGCCTGGCATCCGAATCGCTCGCCCTCTCCTACTCGACGGACCTCTATGGCATCGAATATGCAGCGATCCTGAAGAACATCTACGCCATCTCGGTGGGCATGGCCGTCGGCCTGGGCTACGGGGACAACTTCCTCGCGGTGCTCATCGCCAACTGCGCCCGCGAGCTGACGCGCTTTCTGGAGGAGAGCTACCCCGCGCCGCGCGACACGCAGGCCTCGGCCTACCTGGGCGACCTGCTCGTAACCTGCTACTCGACCTACAGCCGCAACCGCCGGCTGGGACTGCTCATCGGCCACGGCTGCACGGTGCGCAGCGCCCTGAACGAGATGACGATGGTCGCCGAAGGCTACTTCGCCGCCGACTGCATCCGCCACATCAACTTCCGCCACCGGGTCGAGATGCCCATCGCCGAAATGGTCTACCGGGTACTCTACGAGGGGGCCTCGGCACGCCGGAGCATGAAGGAACTGACAACCAAATTAATCTGACAAGATATGAAAAGCGTAAAAATCGACATTGCCAAAACCGGCATCGAAATTCCGGCCGAAATGAAGGCCAAGACACAGGAGGCCAACGCCTTGCTCCACTCGGGAAAGGGTGCGGGCAACGATTTTCTGGGATGGGTGCACCTGCCCTCGTCGATCTCCGACAGCGAGCTGGCAGCCATCGAGGAGGTCGCCGCCAAACTGCGCGCGAAGGCCGACCTGGTGATCTGCATCGGCATCGGCGGCTCCTACCTCGGCGCCCGCGCCGTGCTGGAGGCCATGAGCGACCCCTTCAAGCTGCTGCACAAGGAGCAGACGCAGCCCACGGTCGTCTTCGCCGGACAGAACATCTCGGAGGACTACACCTGGGAGCTGCTCGACGCCGCCCGCGAGCACTCGATCGCCGCCATCGTCATCTCCAAGTCGGGCACGACGACCGAGCCGGCCATCGCCTTCCGCCTGATCAAGGCCGAGATCGAACGCCGCTACGGCAAGCAGGAGGCTGCCGAGCGCATCGTCGCCGTTACGGACAAGGCCCGCGGCGCCCTGAAGACCCTCGCCACGCAGGAGGGTTACCCCACCTTCGTCATCCCCGATGACGTGGGCGGCCGCTTCTCGGTGCTGACACCCGTCGGGCTGCTGCCGCTGGCCGTCGCCGGCGTGGACATCCGTGCCCTCGTGGCCGGAGCGCAGGAGATGGAACGCGCAACCGACGAGCACGTTGCCTTCGACGAGAACCCCGCAGCCATCTACGCCGCCACGCGCAACTTGCTCTACGCCGCCGGCAAGAAGATCGAGATCCTCGGCTCCTACGAACCCCGCCTGCAGTACATCAACGAGTGGTGGAAGCAGCTCTACGGCGAGAGCGAAGGCAAGGAGGGCAAGGGCATCTTCCCGGCCAGCGTTACGCTGACGGCCGATCTGCACTCGATGGGCCAGTACATCCAGCAGGGCGAGCGCACGCTCTTCGAGACGATCATCTCGGTCGTGAAGCCCGCCCACGAGGTGAAGATCCAGTCCGACGCAGAGAACCTCGACGGCCTGAACTTCCTCGCCGGCAAACGCATCTCGGAGGTGAACCGCATGGCCGAACTGGGCGTGCAGCTGGCCCATATGGACGGCGGGGTGCCCAACATCCGCGTCGAGATCCCGGAGGTTTCGGCCCACGTCATCGGCGGGCTGCTCTACTTCTTCGAGAAGGCCTGCGGCATGAGCGGCTACCTGCTCGGCGTCAATCCCTTCGACCAGCCCGGCGTCGAAGCCTACAAGAAGAACATGTTCGCCCTGCTCGACAAGCCGGGCTACGAGGAGGCTTCGAAGGCCATCAAGGCGCGCCTCTGACGCGCCGCAAACCCCGGAGCGGAAGGTTGCCGAGAGCTGCAGCCGCCGCCCGGAAGCCCAAAAGCGGGGTCCGGCATTCCGGACCCCGCTTTTTTTTCGATCCGGGACCGAAAAAATCGCCCTTCGCAGGGCTCCTCTCCTCCGCGTTCGGGAAAAATTCGTACCTTTGTATCAACGCCGCCCGACGCGGCCCCGAACCATTGCGGCAATGCCCCTTCCGGAGCATCGCCCGTTCGGTTCGGGCCGCTTATCATGTGCGGGAGGCGGAGCGAAAGATGAAGATCCTGGATCGCGCATACCGAATCGGCCGGAGCCTCGTGCCGCTGCTTTGTGCGGCAGGCCTGACGGCCTGCGGGTCCGACGACACGCGCACGCTGGAGGAGGAGCTCGACGCGGCGATCCGCAACCGCGGGATCTATGAACGGGAGAAGGAGGCGCGGATCGACGAACTCCGCGGGATGCTCCGCGTAACGGGCCTCTCGCCCCGCCAGGAGTATGCGATCAACGCCCGCCTCTACCAGGAGTTCTGGAAATACAAGCTCGACTCGGCGATCCGCTATGCGGAACGCAACCTTGCGATCGCCCGGGAACTGGACGACCGCGGTGCCGGCATCGCCACCAGCCTGCACCTCGCCCAGCTCTACTCCTTCTCGGGCAAGAGCCTCGAAACGAAGGAGATCCTCGACACCACGAAACGGGCGACCCTTCCCGACTCGCTGCGGGCGACCTACTACCAGACCTACAGCCTGCTCTACGGCCACTACGCCGCCATCAGCAACCAGACCCGCTACAACCGGCTGATCCGACACTACGAAGACTCCACCGACCTTGTCCTGGACACCGCATCGTTCGATTACCGGAGCCGTGCGGTCGGAGGGCTTGTCGAACGGGGCGAGTTCGAAAAGGCCGAAAAGCAACTCTTCGGGTTGCTGGAGGAGGCCGGGGAGAGGACCCCGCGCTACGCCCAGATCGCCTGCGGTCTGGGAGGGCTCTACCGGCAACTCGGAGACGAGCGGCGCGCCAGGCAGTACTACATGCTCTCGGCCCTGGCCGACGTATGCAACGCCACCAAGGAGAACGCCTCCTTTCAGGAGCTGGCCCGGATGAGCTATGCCGCAGGCGATCTTTCGGATGCCTTCAAATATGCCCAGGCGGCCATCGAGGATGCGCAGTTCAGCAACGTGCAGTTCCGCACGGCCCAGATGGCCGAGCTCTACTCGATCATCAACGCCGCCTACCAGGCCAAGGAGGCGCGCGCCAAGTCGAAACTCCAGCACTACATGCTGCTCATCAGCCTGTTGTCGGCCGTGCTGGCCGTCCTCTTCGTCTATCTCTACCAACAGCTGCACAAGCTCTCCCGGACGCAGGTCGAACTCTCGCGGGCCAACGCCTCCCTGCGGCAGCTCAACGACGAACTGGGCGACAAGAACCGCGAGCTCTCGGAGTCGAACGACCTGAAAGAGCAGTATATCGCCCGTTTTTTCGACCTTTGCTCGCTCTACATCGACAAAATGGACGGCTACCGGAAGAGCCTCTACCGCCTGGCCCAGAACCGGCAGTTCGACGAACTGCACAAACGGCTGAAGTCCACGTCGATGATGGAAAACGAGGTGGATGAACTCTACAAGAACTTCGACGCGGTCTTTCTGAATCTCTATCCGACCTTCGTCGCGGATTTCAATGCGCTGCTTGCCGACGAGGAGCGCATCCGCCTGCGCCCGGGCGAACTGCTCAACAAGGAGCTGCGCATCTACGCCCTGCTGCGGCTCGGCATCACCGACAGCTCGAAAATCGCCGCCTTCCTGCGCTGCTCGCTCAGCACGGTCTACAACTACCGGACGCGCATGCGCAACCGGGCCTCCGTATCGAAGGAGGAGTTCGAAAAAAAGATCTCCGAGATCGGGAACAGCCTCGAAAAAGATACTTGACCGTTTCCAGACAATCTACATTTTACAGTAAAAATATAAGTACAATTTATTGATTTATAGATAATAGTAAATTTATGCAATCTACATTTTCCGTCCCAAAATTCGGAAACTGTACCAAAACGGATTAATTTTGTAAAGGATCGAAACCGGGTTGTCCGACCGACATCCGAAGCCGATCCCCAGGCAAACCGAAACAACCTTTTTGAACCTACGAAATGAATCCCATCAAGATCGGGCTGATCGGATTCGGCCGCATGGGAGGTTTCTACCTCGACGAACTGCTGAAAAGCGACCGCTGGGAGGTTGCCGGCATCTGTGATCTCTCCCCCGAGGCACGGGCTGCAGCCCGCAGGCTTGTCCCGGGTGCGAAGGTCGTAGCCGATGAGCGGGAACTCCTTGACGATCCCGCCATCGAGGTCGTCGCCCTGTGCGCCTTGGCGGATTCGCGTCCGGAACAGATCGCCCGGGCCATCGCCGCCGGAAAGCACGTCATCTCCGAGAAACCCATCGCCGACTCCGTCGAGCATGAATGGCAGGCCGTGGCTCTGGCCGAAAGCACCCCGCTCTTCTCGACGGTCAATCTCTACCTGCGCAACTCATGGTACCACCAGACGATCCGCCAGTTCATCGACCGGGGCGAGATCGGCGAACTGGCCATCATCCGCGTCTGCCACATGACCCCGGGGCTGGCCCCGGGCGAAGGGCACGAATACGAAGGGCCCGCCTTCCACGACTGCGGCATGCATTACGTCGATATCGCCCGCTGGTATGCCCGCTCGGAATTCAAGACGTGGAACGCCCAGGCCATCCGCATGTGGAACTACAAGGATCCCTGGTGGCTCCAGTGCCACGGAACCTTCGAGAACGGCGTCGTCTTCGACATCACGCAGGGACATGTCTACGGGCAGCTGGCCAAGGACCAGACCCACAACTCCTATATAGATATAATCGGTACGAAGGGCATCGCCCGCATGACGCACGACTTCAAGACGGCGGTCGTCGAGTTGCGCGGCACGACGCAGACCCACCGCATCGAACGCCCCTTCGGCGGCAAAAACATCGGCACGATGTGCGAGCGTTTCGCCCGCTCGATCGAGAGCGGCGTGCGCGACGGGGCGCTGCCGACATTCCGCGATGCCGCCATCGCATCGGAATACGCTTGGCGCTTCCTGCAGGATGCCCGGAAGCACGACATGCCGGCCATCGGCACGGCCGAAGAGCTTGAGGAGATCCGCGACCGGCGGCGGACGATGAAAAACGGATACGGGCTGCTGCGCAAGCGGGCCTGAAACCGAAAGAGGGAGAAACCCCGACATACCAAGAACCTACAGACAACAACTATATTCATTAAAAAAATCGCACTATGAATCACTTACTGTTCTTCGGAAACCTCGGTGCCGGAGAGATTATCATCATCGCACTGATCGTTCTGCTGCTCTTCGGCGGCAAAAAAATCCCTGAACTGATGAAGGGTCTCGGCAAGGGCGTCCGCAGCTTCAAGGAGGGTGTGAACAACATCGAAAAGGATATCGAGAACACCCCCACGGACGACAAGAAATAACGGACAACACAAACTACCAACCTAAAAACAAGAACCATGGCAAAGGAAATGTCAAGACGCAACTTCCTCAAGACGGGAGTTGCCGCGGCACTCGGACTGGCCGTAGTGCCGAGTACGGTATTGGGCAAGAAGTTCGGATATACGGCTCCGAGCGACAAGCTGAATATTCTGGGTGTCGGCATCGGTGGACGCGGTGCCGCCGACCTGCAGGAGATGGAGAGCCAGAACATCATCGGCCTCTGCGACGTGGACTGGAAATACGCCGACCACGTCTTCAAGCGTTACCCTGCCGCCAAGAAATACAACGACTACCGCCGCATGCAGGACGAGCTGCTAACGTCGGCCGACGCCGTCATGGTGGCCGCGCCCGACCATCCGCGCGCCATCATCGCCGCCGAGGCGATGACCGCCGGCAAGCACGTCTATGTCGAGAAACCGCTGACGCACTCGGTCTATGAGTCGCGTCTGCTCACCAAGCTCGCCGCCAAGTACCGCGTTGCCACGCAGATGGGTAACCAGGGAGCTTCGGGCGAGGGTGTCCGCAAGGTCTGCGAGTGGATCTGGAACGGTGAGATCGGCGAGGTAACCCGCGTGGAGACCTTCACCGACCGCCCGATCTGGCCGCAGGGCCTCGCACGTCCCGAGAACGACGAGCGCGTCCCGAAGACGATGAACTGGGAGGCCTTCATCGGTCCGGCTCCCTTCCGTCCCTACAACTCGGCCTACACGCCGTGGAACTTCCGCGGATGGTGGGACTTCGGTACGGGCGCCCTGGGAGACATGGCCTGCCATATTCTCCACCCGGTCTTCAAGGCCCTCAAGCTGGGCTATCCCACGAAGGTCGAGGGAAGTTCGACGCTGCTGCTCTCCGAGTCGGCCCCGTCGGCACAGCGTATCAAGTTCGTATTCCCGGCCCGCGACAACATGCCGAAGGTCGCCATGCCCGAGGTCGAGGTCTACTGGTACGACGGCGGCCTGATGCCGACGCGTCCCGCAGGGCTTCCCGCCGGCAAGAGCCTCAACGACGCCGGCGGCGGCGTGATCTTCTACGGTACGAAGGATACGCTCATCTGCGGCTGCTACGGCGTGAACCCCTACCTGCTCTCGGGACGCGTGCCCGACGCACCGAAGGTGCTGCGCGAGGTCAAGGAGTCGCACCAGATGGACTGGGTGCGCGCCTGCAAGGAGGATCCCGACGACCGCATCCCGACCGCTTCGGACTTCAGCGAGGCCGGACCGTTCAACGAGATGGTCGCCATGGGCGTGCTGGCCGTACGTCTGCAGGGCCTCAACCAGGAGCTGCACTGGGACGGCGAGAACATGCGCTTCACGAACATCCCGGCCGGCGCCACGATCCAGTCGGTCATCAAGGACGGATTCCACATCAAGGACGGACACCCGACCTTCGACAAGACCTGGACCGATCCCGTGGACGCCAACCAGTTCGCCGAGGAGCTCATCAAGCACACCTACCAGAACGGCTACAAACTCCCCGACATGCCGCTGTAACGGCCCCCGGAAAGAGACAAACCCAAATATTAACTAACTAAAAACTACCGAATATGAAAAAGATGCTCACCTGTACGGCGTGCGCAGCCCTGTCGCTGACGCTCGCATCCTGCGGCGGCAACGCCGGCAAGGCCAAGACCGCAGAGGGAAATGCAGCCGAGACGAAGGCCGCCGTTCCCGAATACACCGTCGTAAACAACGCAACGGTCGATCTGGCGACCTTCCCCCAGGACAAGGACGGCTACTATGTAATCTTCGACGGCAAGACTTTCAACGGCTGGCGCGGCTACGGCAAGGAGAATGTTCCCTCGCGCTGGACGATCGACGACGGAGCCATCAAGTTCAACGGCACGGGAACCGGCGAAGCCCAGACGGGCGAGGGCGGCGACCTGATTTTCGCCCACAAGTTCAAGAACTTCGAGCTGGAGCTCGAATGGAAGGTTTCGAAGGGCGGCAACTCGGGTATCTTCTACCTGGCCCAGGAGGTCGCTACGACCAAGGACGGCGCACAGCAGTTCGAACCGATCTACATCTCCTGCCCGGAGTACCAGGTCCTCGACAATGAGAACCATCCCGACGCCAAGCTCGGCGTGGACGGCAACCGCAAGTCGGCATCGCTCTACGACATGATCCCCGCCGTTCCGCAGAACGCCAAGCCCTACGGCGAGTGGAACAAGGCCAAGATCATGGTCTACAAGGGCACGGTCGTACACGGTCAGAACGACGCCAACGTGCTGGAGTACCACCTCTGGACACCCCAGTGGACCGAGATGCTCGAGAAGAGCAAGTTCTCCTCCGAGAAGTGGCCGCTGGCCTTCGAGCTGCTGAACAACTGCGGCGGCGAGAACCATGAGGGTTACATCGGATTCCAGGATCACGGCGACGACGTCTGGTTCCGCAATATCCGCGTGAAGGTTCTCGAATAAACCATCGAACGATCCGACCGGTGTCGGCTTCCGGAATCCCGGAGTGCCGGCATCGGTCGGGTTTCGAAAAACGCCCCGAACCATGAAGAGACAACTCATAACCCTCGGACTGCTCATGTGTGCCGCCATCGCCATGCCCGACGCCGCCTCGGCAAAGAAAGCGCCCGAAAAACAGATCGCCATTCAGCTCTACTCGGTCCGCGACCTGATCGGCAGCTTCGGACAGAACCAGCATGACTACACCGACGTGCTGCAGGCGCTCGGTGAGATGGGTTACACGGCCGTGGAGGCCGCCAGCTACGGCGACGGCAAGTTCTACGGCAAGACGCCCGAAGCCTTCAAGGCCGACGTCGAGGCTGCCGGCATGGAGGTCCTCTCGTCGCACGCCACACGCTTCCTCTCCGCGGAGGAGCTCGCCAGCGGCGACCTTACCGAAGCCATGAAGTGGTGGGACGAGTGTATCGCCGCCCACAAGGCCGCCGGCATGAAGTACCTCGTAACGCCTTCGATGCCGATGCTCAAGACGCTCCGCGAGCTGAAGCTCTACTGCGACTATTTCAACGAGATCGGCAAGCGCTGCCTCGAAAACGGCATGCAGTACGGCTACCACAACCACGCCTTCGAATTCCAGAAGGTCGAGGGAGAGCCGATGCTCGAATACATGATCCAGCACACCGATCCCCGCTACGTCTTCTACCAGATGGACGTCTACTGGACGGTCATGGGTCAGGCAAGCCCCGTGGACCTGTTCCACAAATACCCGGGACGTTTCAAGATGCTCCACATCAAGGACCTGCGCGAAATCGGGCAGAGCGGCATGGTCGGCTTCGACGCCATCTTCCGCAACGCCGACGTAGCAGGCGTGGAGCAGATCGTCGTCGAGGTCGAGCAGTACAGCTACGACGTCGAGAAGAGCGTCCGCCTGAGCCTGGAGTACCTGCTCGAAGCCCCCTTCGTGAAGGCCTCCTACAGCAAGTAACCCGCATCTCCGGGAGCCGGAGCCCGAAGGCTTCCTCCCGGAGATTTTTATCCGGATCATGCCGGAAATGCGGGGCCATAGCTCCGCCATATGATATCACATTCCCGGGCCGGCTCGCGCATGCCGCCCGACGCCAAGACCTGAAGAGAAAGAATGGAAGAGAATGAAATGACATTTTGGGGCCACCTCGAAGCACTCCGCTGGGTACTCGTCCGCGTGGTCGCCGTACTGTTCCTGTTCATGATTGCCAGTTTCTGTTTCATGCCCTACCTGTTCGAGCATGTCATACTGGCTCCCACCACATCCGACTTCCCGCTTTACCAATGGCTGGCGAAGCTCGGAAGTCTCGGGCCGTTCTTTCCCGACTTCAGCGATGACAATTTCCATGTGGAGATCATCAACATCAACGTCGCTTCCCAGTTCATGACCCACATCAGCACCTCGTTCTGGTTCGCGCTGGTGCTTATCTTCCCCTATCTTGTCTTCGAAATCTGGAAGTTCATCCAACCCGCCCTCTTCGAAAACGAACGCAAGAACGTCGGCTGGGCCTTCTGCTTCGGCACGGGCATGTTCTTCCTCGGATGCGCCGTAGGATACGGACTGGTGTTCCCCTTCACGTTCCGCTTCCTGACCGAATACCAGCTCAGCCCCACGATCGTCAATCAGATTTCGCTCAACTCCTACATGAGCAACTTCCTGATGCTCATCCTGATTATGGGCCTCGTCTTCGAATTGCCGCTGCTGGCCTGGCTGCTCTCCCGACTGGGGCTCGTAACCAAGTCGTTCTTCCGCAAATACCGGCGCCATGCCGTCGTCATCCTGCTCGCACTCGCGGCCGTCATCACTCCCACGGGCGACCCCTTCACGCTGATGATCGTCTTCCTGCCGCTCTACCTGCTCTACGAACTGGGCATCCACTTCTCAAGGGAATAACCGGCCAGCCCCATCACACAAAAAAGGTCCTGCTCTGCGGCAGGACCTTCTGTTTCCCCGAAACCGGAACTTCGGGCTTCTTCGGGGCATCCGGAAAATCCGGGAACACCTCTGTCCCGGTTTATGCGCCGGACGGACAAACGCATACGGATCACATCGCCTTGTATTGCGAGGGAGACATGCCGGTATGGCGCTTGAAGTAGCTTCCGAAGAACGACTGATTCGCGAAATTCAGGTAGTAGGAGATCTCCTGGATGCTCATGTTCGAATATTTGAGCAGCGTCTTGGCTTCGAGAATCACATAATCGTCAATCCACTCCGAAACCGACCTCCCGCTGATTTGCCGGATAAGCGTTGTCAGGTATTTGGGCGTGATGCAAAGTTTCCGGGCATAGAATCCGACGCTGCGCTCCTGCCGGTAGTATTCACCGAGCAGCGCCATAAACTGCCGGAAGTACTCCTCGGCACGGCTGTGCCCGGGACTTTCGATCTCGGGATGCTCCTCAAGGTAATGGGTCAGGATATTGCCCACCTTATAGATCATCGCGGAAATCAGGCCATGGACCACATCCACGGTGAAGAGGCTCCCCGCACCATTTGTCTCCTGCTCGAGCAAATCGATGAAAACACGCAGCGCACGGCTCTCTTCGGGAGTCAGTTCCAGGCAGGGATGGGCTGCAATTTTGAGGAACAGCGGCATCATATGCTTGGTGTCGATGTTGATCCGCTGGAGAAATTCGGAGGAGATGACTACGACATGACAATTGAAGCCCTCGTTCGACCGCACCTGAATGATGTTCTTGGGACCGAATACGAAGAGCGACTCCTTGCGGAGGCGGTATTCATTCAGATTGAACGAAACGGTAGCCTCACCCTCGGTTCCCACTCCGATCAGAAACGCATCGATACGACAGGGAAAATGGAACATCTCCATATCCGACGCACTGGCCGCCGCCAAACTGGCACTCAACAGACCGAAATTGCCGGTTTTACCCGACAGGGCGAGCAGATCGTTCAGGGTAAAACTTGTGATGGGGGTCTCGGATTGTTTTTTGTTCATCACCGTGCTTAAATTTTAACAAATATAACCATTCTACACATACATGGAATAGAAACCACTTCATCTGAAAACAGATCGAACAACATAGATCCTTTTTTGAGGACTCCCGTCGGATAAAAAAAGATCCGGTACCCAAAGTCGGATCCGGATCTTTTTTGCATGGAGAAGCCGCAAACTACTTCGTTCCGGCAGCCGGTGCCGCAGCCGCTGCAGCCGCCGCGCTCTCGGAAATGCCCAACTCCTTGCGCACCTCGGGGGCGAGATCCGTCAGCACCGCCTCATCGAAATAGGCCAGCGAACCTGCCGAAATGTCGAATACGGCAAGATAACCACCTGCGGCAGACACCTTCTCGATCGCAGCCCGGGCCTTCTCGATGATGGGCTGGAGCAGTTCCTGCTGCTTCTGGGCGTAATCCTGCTGGGCACGCTGCTGGAACTCCTGGCTGCGGCGCTGCAGGTCCTCGAGCTCCTTGGCCTTCATCTCGCGTACGGACTCCGTAAGCGTATTGGCCGTCTTCTGGTACTCCTGGAACTTGTTGTTGAACTCGACGTTGATCGTCTCGATATTCTCCTCGAGCTCCTTGCCGAAGGCTTCGAGATTCGTACGCATCTCCTCGGTCTCGGGCATGGACATGATGATCTCCTGGGAGTTGATCCGTCCGAACTTCTGTGCATGGATCGACGTGGCACCCATCACCAGAGCGACGGAAAGAACCACCTTAAGAACTTTTTTCATAAAATTTTTATAGGTTAATTATTCGATGTCGTAATCTGTTGCTTGAGCAGGTCGATCACCTGCTGCGTGCGCTCGATCGCAGGGTTGCTGTAGAGCAGCGTGGGGTTGTTCGACGAATCGATGACCGCATCGGCTCCCGCCTCCCGGGCATAAGCCTCGATGGCCGCGAAAACCTGCTTCTGGATCGGCTGGATCCGCTCGACTCGCGTCTTCATCAACGTGCCTTCCTGGCCGAAGAGGCTTTCCTGGAATGTCTGGGCCTCCTTCTCCTTCGAAAGGATCATCTCCTCGAGAGACTCGCGCATGGATTCATTCAGCGAACTCCGTTGCGCCATGTAGCCGTTGTAGAGCTTCTCCACCTCGGCAAACCGCTCGTCCACCTGCGTCTGATACTGCTTGGCCAGCGAATCCAGCTCGGAGATCGCCGTGTTGTAGGAATCGAGCGACTTGAATATCTTTTCGCTGTTCACGATGATGTAATTCTGCGCCGACAGCGTACCGACAGAGAGCAAAATTGCCGCGATTAAAAACAGTCGTTTCATAATTTCCGGTTTTTAGAGGTCCATTTCTGGAGCGTTCTGACAAATCACTCCGTAAATATAACTCTTTTCTTCCAAATTTATTGCCATCGTGCAGATTTTAGAACTGCTGTCCCATGACAAAGTGGAACTGGCTGCCGCTCTTCGTGGTCGAGTTGGCGGGGGGGTCGAATCCGTAGCCCCAGTCGATGCCGAGCATGCCCACAACCGGGAGGTAGAGGCGCACGCCGAAGCCGGCCGCACGCTTGATCTTGAAGGGCGTGAAGGTCTTCCACGAATCGAAGGCATTACCGCCCTCGAGGAATCCCAGGACGTAGATCTGCGAAGAGGGTTTCAGAATCACCGGGTAACGCAACTCGGCCGTATACTTGTTGTATCCGCGCGAGTAGTAGTTCGAGGGATCGAGCGCTCCGTCCTCGTAACCGCGCATCGAGATGATGTCGATACCGTAGATGTTGTATCCCGACATGCCGTCGCCGCCGACCTCGTAACGGTTGAAGGGCGAGACCTTGTTCTTGTTGTAGCTTCCGAGGTAACCCATCTCGGCCTTGAGCATCAGCACGAGCTTCATGTCGTTCGAGAGGGCCTGGAACCACTGGGCCTTGAACTGCCACTTGTGGAACTCGATCCAGCGGTAGCGGTCCTGGTCGCTCATGTTCGGATCGCTGTAGTCCTTGCCGTCCCAGAGCGAATAGGGAAGCGTCGCCTGCACCGATGCGGTGAACTCCGAACCGCGGCGCGGATAGATGGGCTGATCGACCGAGTTACGCGAGAAGATCAGTTTGAGCGACAGCAGGTTCGAGTTGCCGTTCGCGACGACGAAGCCCGTCCAGTTGTTGAGCGAATAGCGCTCGTAACTTGCCTCGGCGTAGAACGTAAAGTAGGGGTCGGGCCAGTTCAGACGCTTGCCCAGACCGGCCGCAAGGCCGTAGGTGCGGAAGTAGCGCGTCGCATCCTGCCAGATGTAGTAGGCGTCGTTCTGCTCGGAGATGTGGCCCGAGATGGTGAACGAATTGGGCTTTTTGCCGCCCATCCAGGGATCCGTGAAGCTCATGGCCAGCGCCTTGTAATAGGTACCGTTGGTCTGGGCCGAGATCGAGAGGCGCTGGTTCTGACCCATCGGGTAGGGACGCCAGGCCCCCTTCTTGAAGAAGTTGCGCACCGAGAGGTTGTTGAGCGTGATGCCGACCGATCCCACGAAGGTTCCGGAGCCCCAGCCGCCGGCGATGTTGAACTGGTCGGAAGCCTGCTCCTCAAGGGGCCAGTTCACGTTCACCAGCTCGTTCGACACGGGCTTGATGTCGGGCATGATGGCCTCGGGGTTGAAGTGTCCGAGCGATCCGAGCGTACGGATCGTCTGCATGAGCAGCGAGCGGTCGTAGAGCTCGCCCGGGCGGACATACAGCTCGCGGCGGATCACCTCGTCATCGACACGCTGGTTACCCGTGATACCCACCTCGTTGATGGTGAACTGCTTGCCCTCGAAAATCTTGACCTGGATATCGATCGAGTCGGCACCGATGATCGTCTCGGCCGGTTCGATCTGCGACATGAGGTATCCGTTGTTCTGGTAGAGCGACTTGATCTGGTTCATGTCCTCGGGGTTCTCCTCCTTGCCGATACCCAGACGCTTGTGCATCGTCTTCTTGTCGTAGATATCGCCCTTCTTGACACCGAACAGCGATTGCAGCTGGTCGGTCGGATAGACCGAGTTGCCCACCCACGAGACGTCGCGGATGTAGTACTTGTTGCCCTCCGAAACCTCGATGTCGATACCCATGCGCTTCTCGTTGATCGTGTAGATCGAGTCGCGCACGACCGTGGCGTTGCGGTAGCCCTTCGAGTTGTAGAAGTCGATCAGCAGCTCCTTGTCCTCGCCGTAATCGGCCTCCTTGAACTTGGCGCTCTTGAAGAAGTTGATCGATTTCTGGTGCGTCTTCTTCAGCGTACGGCGCAGACGCTTGTCCGTAAATTCGTTGTTGCCGATGAAGTCGATCCGGCCGATCTTCACACGCTCCTTCTTGTCGATGACGAAAGTTACCGACACGGCCTGCCCGGCCGGACGGAGCGTGTCGTTGTCGATGCGCACATCCACCGTCGCGTTGCGGAAGCCCTTGTCGGCCCAGAATTTTTGGATGAGTTTCTGGTTCTTGTCGATGACGTAGTCCGACAGCTCGCTGTTCGGACGCAGCTTGAGCTTCTCCTCGAGCTCTTTCTTCTTGCCCTTGGTGATGCCCTCGAAATTCCAGTGATAGACGCGGGGCCGCTCCTTGAGGAAGACCTCCAGGTCGATGCTGTCGCCCTCAATCTCGGCGCCGATCTTCACGTCGGAGAAGTGGCGCTGGCTCCACAGACGCGAGATGGCGTTGCCGATGAAGTTGCTCGGCAGATAGATCGAATCACCGGCGACGAGACCGGCCGACGACTTGAGAACCTCCTCGTTCAGGTATTTCACGCCATGGATCCGGATATCACGGATGTAGTAGCGCTGCGGTGCTCCCTTGATCTGCAGCATGGGGGCGTCCTCGGGAAAGAGCTCCTCCGCGGAGGCCGTCGAATCCTGCGGCGACACCTCCTGGGCCCATATATTCGGGCAGTAGAGCGCGAGCGCCGCAACCGCCATGAATATCTTACCGGAATAATTCATCTGTATGCGTCTAATCTTACTTCATTTATTTAACCAACCCGAAACGCCGGTCGCGATGGGCGTACTCCTCGATCGCACGGTCGAAGTCCGCCTCCGTGAAATCGGGCCACAGCACCTCGGGAAACCACAGTTCGGCGTAGGAGGACTGCCAGAGCAGGAAATTGCTCAAACGCTGCTCGCCGCTCGTACGCACGACCAGATCCGGATCGGGATAGGGAGCCGTGTCGAGTGCCTGCGAAATCGCCGACTCGTCGATCGACTCCGGAGCGATCTCCCCGGAGGCCGCACGCGCGGCCAGATGCCCCACGGCACGCGCGATCTCGCTGCGCGACGAGTAGTTGAGCGCCAGGATCAGCGTCAGCCGCTCACCGCCGGCGGTTTCCCGCTCGGCCTCGGCAAGGTAGCGCTGCACCTTCTCCGAAAAACGGCTGCGGTCGCCGATCATGGCGATCCGCACCCCCTGGCGCTTCAGCTCGGGCGTCTCATTGACGACACTCCGGCAGAAGAGCTCCATGAGCGCCGAGACCTCCCCGGCGGGGCGGCCCCAGTTTTCGGTCGAGAAGGCATACAGCGTCAGATACTTCACACCCCAGCGCGCGGCGGCACGCAACGACGCCCGCACGGGCTCGACACCCGCGATGTGACCTTCGTAACGCTCCTTGCCGTGCAGACGGGCCCAACGGCCGTTGCCATCCATGATGATGGCGACGTGCTGCGGTATGCGTTTCTGTTCGCTCATATTAGGGCACAAATATAGAAATATAAATTGAAAAATTCGTCAAAACCCGTCAAATTCAATCGTCCGGCGCTTCCGGATTCCGAAACGGCGAAAACGACAGGTTCATCGGACAGGACGACAACGGGGCGCGAAATCCGACGGCATCAACTGCGGATATCGACGCCCCACATCATCTTATTGCGTAACGTGTCGTAAAAGGAGATATTGTGCGGAACAGCCAAAAAAATCGGTTCTTCGGCCCTGCGGACGGTGAACTCCGCCTCGGGTGCAATCGGGCAGGTGCGGTTGTCCAACGTGGCGAAGGCCTCTGAATGGCGGACATGAACGCGCAGCGTGATGACGCTCCCGTCGGGGATCACCACCGGACGCATGGTCAGGTTGTGCGGCGCCAGCGGCGAGAGCACCAGGCAGCGGCACGTCGGCGCGATGACCGGCCCCCCGGCGCTGAGCGAATAGGCCGTTGAGCCCGTCGGCGTCGAGACGATCAGTCCGTCGCCGTGGTAGGTCGCCACCATCTGCCGATCGACATAGGTCTCGACCGAGATCATCCCCGCGCCGTGGCGCTGCACGGTGAACTCGTTGAGAGCCAGGTGCAGGTCGGGTTCTTCGAGGAAGTCGCCCGCGACCGAAAGCATCGACCGCGGCTCGGTGGAAAATTCCCCCCGGGCGATCTGGCCGAAGAGTTGGTCCAGGCCGTTGCGCGGAGCGCTGGTCAGGAATCCCAGATGCCCGGCGTTGATGCCCATGACCGGGATCGGCGCGCCGCAGAGGCGGTGCACCCCTTCGAGCAGCGTGCCGTCGCCGCCGTAGCAGACCATCACCGTACCTTCGGGCTGCGGCCCCACGCAGGCGCCGTAGACCCGCTCTTCGGGAATCTCGAGCCCCGCGAGCCGCCGCACGATCGGAGCGAACTCCTCATTGAGGGCATAGTCGAATCCGAAGGCATGCAGGGCCCCGAACAATCGATGGAGCTCCTCCGCGGCATGGGAGACCAGCGGACGGGAAAAAAGTATGATTTTCATCGGCGGAGTTTCGAAAAAAGTAAGTACCTTTACCACGCCGGAGCGCTCTCCGCGGCGGATTTCGGCCGCCGCACGGCGGGCGCCGGCGTGCTTTCGATGCAAATATACGTTTTTTTATGACAAAGTTGAGTGTAAACATCAATAAGATCGCCGTCATCCGCAACTCGCGCGGCGGCAACCTCCCGGACGTGATCCGCGCGGCACAGGCGATCGAGCGTTTCGGCGCCGACGGCATCACGGTCCACCCGCGTCCCGACGCACGCCACATCCGCTACGACGACGTACGCAACCTCAAACGCGTGCTCACGACCGAACTCAACATCGAGGGCAACCCCATCCCCTCCTTCGTCGATCTGGTGCTCGAAGTGCAGCCCGCACAGGTTACGCTCGTCCCCGACGCCCCGGACGCCATCACCTCCAACGCCGGGTGGGACACGATGGCCCACCGCGATCTGCTGACCGGCATCACGGCCCGCTTCCACGAGCGGGGCATCCGCGTCTCGATCTTCGTCGATCCCCGGCCCGAGATGGTTGCCGGAGCCCGGGCCTGCGGCGCCGACCGCGTGGAGCTCTACACCGAAGCCTATGCCCGCGAATACGCCGCCGACCCCGCACGGGCCGTCGCGCCCTACGTTGCGGCCGCCGAGGAGGCCCGCCGCCAGGGGCTGGGGCTCAACGCCGGGCACGACCTCTCGCTCGAAAACCTCGCCGCCTACATCCGGCACATCCCCTGGACCGACGAGGTCTCGATCGGCCATGCGCTGATCTGCGACGCCCTCTGGTACGGGCTCGAAAACACCGTGGCCCTCTACAAACGGGAAATAAAGAAAGGAACGCTATGAAACGGATCGCACTTCTTGCCATCGCCCTTCTCATCGCCGGCACGGCCTGCGCCCAGGCGGTCTACCGCGAACAGCGGCGCACGCTCTTCGAGCTGCTGCCCGTCCGCTCGAGCGACATCGTCTTTCTGGGCAACAGCATCACCGACGGCTGCGAATGGGACGAACTCTTCGACAACCGCCACATCAAGAACCGCGGCATCTGCTCGGACCGCACGACCGACGTGCTGGGTCGCCTGGACCCCATCATCGAGGGGCATCCCAAGCGGCTGTTCCTGATGATCGGCATCAACGACCTGGCGGGCGGCGCCACGCCCGAGGAGGTCGTTGCGAACATCGCGCGGATCATCGACCGCTTCCAGAACGAATCGCGCTGGACGCGGATCTTCATCCAGAGCATCCTCCCGGTGAACGGCCGCGACTTCGACGCCTACAAGAGCCACTACGCACATGCCGACCGCATCGTTCCGACGAACGAGCTGCTGCAGGCGCTGTGCGCGGAGCGGGGCATCACCTACATCGACGTCTGGAGTGCCCTGGCCGACGACGAGGGGCTGCTCGACAAACGCTATACGAACGACGGGCTGCACCTGCTGGGCGAAGGCTATCTGGTGTGGCGCGATGTCCTGAAACCCTATGTCAAATAGCCCCGCACCGCTCTCGGACCCCATCTTCCACCGCATTTCACGCCTGGCCGACGCGCAGGGCGTGCGGGCCTTCGTCGTCGGAGGCTATGTCCGCGACTACTACCTGCGGCGCCCCTCGACCGACATCGACGTGGTGGTCGTCGGCAGCGGCATCGCCCTGGCCGAAGCCCTCGGACGCGAGCTGAAGGCCCGCGTCTCGGTATGCAAGGCCTTCGGCACGGCCATGGTGCGCGCCGGGCACATCGAGGTGGAGTTCGTCGGAGCCCGCAAGGAGTCCTACACGCACGATTCGCGCAAGCCCCAGGTCGAGGCCGGGACGCTCGAGGACGACCAGCGGCGCCGCGACTTCACGATCAACGCCATGGCCTGGTCGCTCAACGGCGACACCTACGGCGAGCTGGTCGATCCCTTCGACGGGATGTCCGACCTGGAGGAGTGCACGATCCGCACGCCGTGCGACCCGGACATCACCTTCTCGGACGACCCGCTGCGCATGATGCGCGCCGTGCGCTTCGCCGCGCAGCTGGGCTTCACGATCGAGGAGGAGACCTTCGAGGCGATCCGCCGCAACGCCACCCGCATCCGCATCGTCTCGCGCGAGCGCATCATCACCGAACTCAACAAGATCGTCCTCTCGCCCGTCCCCTCGATGGGCTTCGAGCTGCTCGAAATGACCGGCCTGCTGGAGTTCATCTTTCCCGAGCTGCATCGCCTGAAGGGGGTCGAACGCCGCGGCAAGCATGCCCACAAGGACAACTTCGTCCATACGCTCAAGGTCCTCGACAACGTCGCCCGCCGATCGGACGACCTCTGGCTCCGCTGGGCCGCCGTGCTGCACGACATCGCCAAGCCGCTGACGAAGGCCTATGATCCGCGTGTCGGCTGGACCTTCCACGGGCACGAGGTGCTCGGATCGAAGATGGTCCCGGCGATCTTCCGCCAACTGAAACTCCCGCTCAACGAGCACATGAAATTCGTCCAGAAGCTGGTTTTCCTCCACCTGCGGCCCATCATCCTCTCGGAAGACCTGGTTACCGACTCGGCGGTGCGCCGCCTGCTCTTCGAGGCGGGCGACGACATCGAGGCGCTCATGACGCTCTGCGAGGCGGACATCACCTCGGGCATCGACGCCAAGGTCCAGCGCTATATGGCCAATTTCGAGCTGGTGCGCCGCAAGATGAAGGATTTGGAGGAGCGCGACCGCATCCGCAATTTCCAGCCTCCGATCACCGGGGAGATCATCATGCAGATCTACGGCATCGGTCCCTGCCGCGTGATCGGCGAGATCAAGGAGCGCATCAAGAACGCCATTCTCGACGGCGAGATTCCCAACGAATACGACGCGGCCCACGCCCTCATGGAACGCCTGGCGGCCGAACAGGGACTGACCGCACGACCGGAGGCGGACAAAGGTCCCGGTCGGACGGAGGGCACGAACCCGAAAGAGAGCGGGTCGAGCGAATAGCGAAAGCCCGTTTCATCCATAAAACACGCGAAAAATGAAGAAACTGTTGATGCTGTTCATGATGACGGTCCCGTTCACCGGCCTGCAGGCTCAGGACGTGATATTCAAGAAGAACGGCGACGAGATCCAGGCCAAGGTGCTCAAGGTAACGGAGAGCGAGATCGAATACGCCAAATGGAGCAATCCGAAAGGCCCGACGTATGTGCTCTCGCTCGGCAACGTATTCATGGTGAAATACGAAAACGGGGAAAAGGATGTTTTCGCGGATCAGGATGCGCCGCAGACTTCGCAGCCGTCCCAAGCCGCGGCCGAAAAGACCTCCGGTAAAAAGTCCTTCGGTGAAAAGTCCTCCGGCGGAATCGCCGCCCCGGCCGACAACAACGACGCCCTGATCCGCTCGTACAACGACCACGAAACCAGCTTTGTCGTCGAAAAGCAAACGAACAGGAAGGCGTACGACTGGATCGGCATCCTGGGTGTGGATGCCTCGTCGGTCATGTCCAGCGCCGAACTCGAAATTGCGATCGTGCAGACCGACGGCTGTCTGCTCCACGGCACATACATGAATCCGTGGCCCTTCAACGGGCATTTCTACCTGGAGCTGCACAACAAGACCGACCATGCCATCTATGTCGATCTGGGCAATACCTTCCGGGTGGACGGCAACGGGAACTCCAAGGTTTACTACGACACGACGCAGACATCGGTGAACCACGGTGCGGGCGGCAGCGCCGGCCTGAATGTCGGGGTTGTCTCCAATTTCTTCGGCGACGGCGGAACGGTCGGGACACTGGCCAACGGTATCAACTTCTCCTCCGGGAAATACAACTCCTCCTCGAAAACGTACATAAAGCAACGCGTGATGGCAATCCCTCCTCACGGAAAAGCGGTCCTGGAGCAGTGCGAATGGGAACATGTCAAGGGTGTGGCGCTGTGGAAAGAGGAGAACAACGTGTACAAGTCGTATTGCGAGGGATTCAACTACGAATATGCAAACATCCCGGTCAAGAAGGGAGAATTGCAACATTACGGCTTCGATGACAGCCCCCAGAAGTACCGGTACAGAATCACCTACTCTTCGGACGAGGCCTTCGCGGAGTGCGAGGCCCTGACCCTGAACGTCTATGTGAAGGATCTGCTCGGCGGGCAGAGCGTCTACGATTTCAAGCGCCGGAAGGATCTTCGAAACGACGGCGAGAAGGTGATCGTCGTGGGTGGGGAGATCAATCCCTTCCTGTAGGCATCCGATTTGCCGCGGCAGCCGGGCCCAGCGAAGAAATGAAGCGGGGCGGAAGTTTCGAACTTCCGCCCCGCCCGTTTACAGGGATAGCCCCTATTCGGCCAGCAGCCGCTCCCGCCAGGTGTCGGGAACCGGTTCGCTCTGCTGCCGCTCGAAGTCGAAGACGACGAGCACCGTGCGGCTCTCGCTGCGCACCTCGTCGCCGACGAGCAGCTGCTGGAAGAGCGTCATGCTCTTCGTGCCCACGCGCTCGCAGGTTGTCGTAACGCGCAGGTCGTCGTACATGCGGATCTGACCCATGTAGGAGGTCGAGGTCGAGACGGTTACCACGCGCAGGGCGCCCAGAAGCACCTCCTCGCCGAGCACGCGGCGGTAAAAGTCCGTCTTGCCCACATCGAAATAGCACTGCTGCGAGACGTTGTTCACATGCTGGAAGGCATCGACGTCCGAGAAGCGCTTCTGGATCGGAACGGATAACGTGCGGGCCATCTTACTCGCGGATGATTTTCACCTCGCCGCCCTCGCCGAACGCAATGATCGAGGAGGCCTTGCGGGTGGGTTTGCCTTCGAAACGGGGATTCACGACGAAATCCACGCCGTCGATGATCTCCCGGGCCACCTCGTCGAGTCCCGCGGGGGTTGCGCAGCCCGAGATGTTGGCCGAGGTCGAGACGATCGGGCGCTTCAGCCCGCGCAGCATCAGCTGGCAGAAGGCGTGGTCGGGAACCCGCACGCCGAGCGTCCCCTCGTCGGGGATGAGGTTCTCGGCGACGCCCGCAGCACCCGGAAGGATCAGCGTCAGCGGCTTGGTCGCCATCTCCATCACCTCGAAGGCGATGCCCGGAGCCTTGTTCACATAACGTACGGTCATGTCGGCCGAGGCGCACAGCACGAGCATCGACTTCTTGTTCTCGCTGCGCTTGAGGCGGTAGATCCGCTCCACGGCGGCGGCATTCGTCGCATCGCACCCCAGGCCCCAGACCGTATCGGTCGGATAGAGGATGATGCCTCCCTCGCGCAGGATGCGGACCGCCTCGGCGGCCTCCTGCTGCATTTCGGTCGAAACGGATGTCTTCATGGCCGTCATTTCAAAGGAAGCACTTCGATCCAGTAGTCGTCCGGGTCGTTGATGAAATAGAGCCCCATCTCGTGGTTCTCGAAGCACACCCAGCCGCGCGAACGGTGGTACTCGCGCACGGCGTCGTAGTCGCCCGCCACGCGGATGCAGAGGTGGCTCTCGTTTTCGCCCAGCTCGTAGGGCGCGGCGGCGTGGTCGCGCAGCCAGGTCAGCTCGAGCTTGAAGGGCGATACCCCGTCGCCCACGAAGACCAGCTCGTAGGAGCCGTCGGCGGCCTTCTGCCGGCTGATCTCCTTGAGGCCCAGCGCCTCGTCGTAGAAGCGCAGGCTCCGCCCGAGATCGGTAACGTTGATGTTGAAATGGTCGAATCTGCCTTTGATTTCCATAATTGTCGTCGGTTTATCGCGCACAAAGTTACGCAAACTTTGTGAATTTTTCCGGAATTGTGTACCTTTGCACATCAAAAGAAAAAACAGATAAAAAGATAATCGTATGGGAAGAGCCTTTGAGTATCGCAAAGCGAGAAAACTGAAGCGCTGGGGACACATGGCCCGCACGTTCACCAAACTGGGTAAGGAGATCGAAATCGCCGTCAAGGCCGGAGGTTCCGACCCGTCGGGCAACACCCGCCTGCGCATTCTGATCCAGAACGCCAAGGCCGAGAACATGCCCAAGGAGAACATCGAGCGTGCCATCAAGCGTGCCACCGAAAAGGACGCCGCCGATTACAAGGAGGTCATCTACGAAGGATACGGCCCCCACGGCATCGCCTTCCTCGTGGAGACGGCCACCGACAACACCAACCGCACGGTAGCCAACATCCGCATGCACTTCAACAAGTGCGGCGGTACGCTGGGCAACAGCGGCTCGGTGGGCTTCCTCTTCGAGCACAAATGCGTCTTCAAGTTCCACGCTGCCGCCGGGGCCGACCCCGAGGAGCTGGAGCTCGAGATGATCGACCTGGGCGTCGATGAGTTCTACGCCGAGGAGGACGGCATCACGGTATACGCCCCCTACGAGTCGTTCGGCGCCATCCAGAAGTGGCTCGACGACAAAGGATTCGAGATCGTATCGGGAGAGTCGGTACGCATCCCGACCGACACGAAGGAGCTCGATGCCGAAGGCCGCGAGTCGGTCGAGCGTCTGGTCGAGAAGCTCGAGGAGGACGACGACGTGGTCAATGTCTACCACACGATGAAGGAGCCCGACGAGGAGTAATCCCGGGGCCGGCAGAAAACAATCCCGAGGGGGGGGGCAGGCAGCCCGGAACCGCCCCGCCAATGCAAACCAAAAAAGGACGCGCACGAAGCGCGTCCTTTTTTTGCATCGGTCTCCTCCCCGGCGGAAGGGGATCAGAAGGGATAACCCACGCCGAAATTGAGCGCAGTATTCTTCCACTTGAAGTTGTGGATCCACCGCTCGCCCGCGGGATTGTTCGGGTTGTGCAGCTGAATACCCCAGTCGAGGCGCAGCACGGCGAACTTGATGTCAAAACGCAGGCCCAGACCGGTATTGAATCCCAGCTGGTTGTAGAACCGATCGAAACGGAAGACCGCGGCGTCGGCATACTCCGTAGGATTCTGGCGGATGTACCACACGTTACCCAGATCGAAGAACGTCGCGCCGTGGACGATGCCCCATATCGGGAAGCGCAACTCGAGGTTCGCCTCGAGCTTCACGTCGCCCGTCTGCACCGGGAACGAACTGTGCGGATCGAGCACCGAGCCCTGGCCGAGGGTTCGGGGCGCCCAGCCGCGCATGCCGTTGCTGCCGCCGCAGTAGAACTGCCGGTCGAAAGGCACCGAGGAGGAGTTGCCGTAGGCCATCGCCACACCGCCGTAGAGGTGGCCGACCAGCGCCGTCGTCTCACCCAGCATGATTTTGCGGCTGACGCTCAAGTCCGTACGGAAATATTGCGCGTAGGGGATTCCGAAGATCGTATAATGCCCCTCGGCGCGGGAGGGCGAGAAGAAGAGGTGCTCGACCCCGTCGATCAGATTGCCCGCGGTCTCCAGATTGAAGCGGATGCTCGTGGCGTTGCCGCCGAGATTCTTGCTCTGGTTGTTGTAGCTGTATCCGAACGAAAGCCCCCCGATGAACTGCGTATTGAAACTCTCGAGCAGATAGCGGTTCGGCGTGAGCTCCTCGCCCTCCGAGTCGGGGTTGTCCACCATAAGGAACGAGACGTCGAGATCCGTAACATCGACCACGTTGATGTCGATGGGCCGCAGCGAGAAGGAGGAGTAGCGGTTGTTGGACCACAGGTAGGTGATGCCGGCACTCGACAGCGTACGGCGGTAGTAGGGCCGGTCCTGGAAATTGATCGACAGTTCGACCTTCGTCCGGGGCTGGTTCACCGATTCGAAACGTCCGGCGCGCCACGGCAGCAGGAAGCGCGGGAAGGTCAGCGACGTCGTAACGCCGAACTCCGTGGCGCGTTTCTTCTTGGCGTCGGGCGCCTTCATGAACTCGTATCCCGTCGTGAAGGAGATGTCGAAGGCCTCGGCACCCCGGAAGATATTGCGGTTCTGATAACCCACCGTAGCCTTCAGCCCGTAGAAGCTCGAGGTCGTACTCCCTTCGAGATCGACCTTGAAACTCTGCCGCAGGGTCGGCGTGCAGAGGATGTTGCAGGTCAGCGAACCCTCGCGGGCGGCAGGCGCCGCCAGGCTGTCGGCATGCAGACCTGCGGAAGCAGCCTCCGGCAAGGCGGGTGCATGTTCCTCGAAGGAGATCTTCGCACTCTTGAAGTAACCCAGTGCCATCAGCTCGGAGTAGGTGCGGCTCACCTGCGAGGCGTTGTAGATGCAGTCCGGATCGAGGGGAATGGTCTGCCGCAACACCGAGGGACGGACATTGGGTCGGCCGTCGTAGATGATATTCAGGCCCCGATAGGAGAGCGTATCGAGCCGCCGGAGCAGCGTCGTGTCATGGCGTATCGCCGTGGGGTCGAATCCCGGGAAGACATTGATGCGGTCGATGCGGTATACCGTATTGTCGTCCACGCGGGCGCGGCCCTGCTCGTCATACCCTGCGAGATTGCGCCGCACGACCATGCGCAGCTTCACCCGCCGGTCGCCCGCAAGCGTATCGGCCCGGAAGACGATCTGATTGACCGAGAAGTTGTAGTATCCGCGGTCGCGCAGGTAGGCCGTAATGCGCTCCCGCTCGTCGTCGAGGACCGAAACATCGAAAACATCCCCCCGGTGCAGCAGGGTTCCGACCGTATCGGGAAGGACAAGCCGTCCGACGACACTGTCGCGGAAATCGCAGACCACCGTATCGATGCGGTAGGGTTCGCCCTGGAAGGTGCGGAAGGTTACCTTCGCCCGCCGGCGCCGCGAAACGGTATCCACTTCGCACACGGCCCGCGACGAGAAGAATCCCTTCGAGTCCATGTAGACCTTGAGATTCCGCACGCTCCGCTCGGTCTGTGAAAGATCGAAGAGCACGGGAGCCTCGCCGACGCGGCGTTTCCAGTTGTTCCAGCCGTTCTCCTTCGCGGGATCCGCCTGCCCGTAGAGCCAGACATAGAAATTGGTACCCAGCAGCCGCTTGTTGGGGGTCTGCCGGACATATTTTCCGAGTTCCGAAGCGGTGATGCGTTCGCTGCGGGGCGTCGAACGGTCCTCCTCGATGCGGACCTTCTGCAGGAAGTAGCTCCCTTCGGGCAGCTGCCGCGTAACGCTGCAGGCCGAGCCGGCAAGGCCCAGCACGACGGCTGCAACGATACGACAGATCTTCCGCACGGGATTCAGCGGTTTCAGTTGTTGTTGAAGAAGCCCTTCTCCTTGAGCAGGGCGAAATAGGACTGCGAAATGGCCAGATTGTCGCGCCGCACATAGCGCCGCTCGGTGAAGATCCGCGCCAGGTTGGGCAGGCCGTTCTCCTCCAGAAGCCGTTTCGTCTCGACCGACTCCTCCCGCTCGGCCCACAGCTCGTCGATCTCGGCGGCCGTATAGTCCGTATACTTCTCGTAGTGGACCACCGCCTCGAGCGGCAGCCGATCGGTGAGTGCCGGCGATTCGTCGGGATAGCCCACGACGATCGTCGTCAGGGGGATCACCCCTTTCGGAAGTTCGAGAATCTGTGCGATTTCTGCGGCCGTATAGATCGTCGTGCCGAGGATGCAGATGCCCAGTCCGTGGAGCTCGGCCTCGATGCAAAAGTTCTGCGCGGCCAGCAGGGCGTCGGTCGAGGCATTCAGGAACCAGGCGAAGTTGTCGTAGGCGGGCTCCGCCTCGCGCTGCTCGCACCACATCGAAAAGCGGTGCACGTCGGCGCAGACCGTAACCAGACACGGGGCCTCGCGCACCATCGGCTGGTTGAAGTGGCACGGAGCAAGGCGCTCACGCAGGGCCGCCTCGCGCGTTACGACGAGCGAATAGAGCTGCATGTTGCCGCACGTCGAGGCCCGCGTCGCCGCTTCGAGACAGTCCCGGAGCGTCTCTGCGGGAATCGGGGTCGGACGGAACTTGCGAATCGAACGATGCTTGAAAAGCGCACTTTTCATGGAGCGGATAGCTTTTAAAGTCAGTGTTGAACGGACCGCAGCGACGTCCCGGAAGACGGGTGCGGATATTTTTCGCAAAATTAGCAAAACTTTTAGAAGTTTTACTATTTTTGTCCTCACATAACCATACCGCCGAAGTGCTGACACTGTTTGCCAAATACGAAGGAGCCGGCAACGACTTCATCCTGATCGACAACCGCGAAGGAGGCTTCACACCCGATCCGCAGCGGATCGCCAGGCTCTGCGACCGCCACTTCGGCATCGGGGCCGACGGTCTGATGACCCTTGCGCGCAGCACCGAGGAGGACTGCACGATGCGCTACTTCAACGCCGACGGTTCGGAAGGCGAGATGTGCGGCAACGGAGCCCGCTGCTTCGCCCTCTTCGCCGAACATCTGGGAATCGGCGGCGAACACAAGTATTTCCGTGCAACCGACGGCCTGCATACGGCGGCAATCCGCCGCACGAAAGGGCTGGAAGGCCTTGTGGAGTTGAGTATGTGCGATGTCGGGCAGATCCGCAGCGGTGCAGAATGGTGGTTCCTCAATACGGGCGTCCCCCATTACGTCGAATTTGCCGAGGAGCTCGGCGCGGTCGATGTCTGCGGCCGCGGCCGCACGATCCGCTACGACACCGGGCGGTTCCCGCAGGGCACGAACGTCAATTTCGTCCGCATCACGGACAAGGGGCATATCTCCGTACGCACCTACGAGCGGGGCGTCGAGGCCGAAACGCTCGCCTGCGGCACGGGAGCCACGGCCGCAGCCATCATCACGAACTTCGTCGCCCAGCCCGACACGACCCATTATGAAATCTCCGTTCCCGGAGGCGTGCTTTCGGTACGCTTTTCGCGGGAACCCCATACGGAACACTACACGAACATCCGCCTCACGGGCCCTGCACGGCGCGTTTTCGAGGGGAGGTTCGAAACCGAAAATTTCTAACCAACCACCAACAATCCGTTATTTTCATCCATGAAAACACAGAAGGGAGTTCGCGACCCGCATTCGGACGAACTCCGCAAAGCCAAACGCCTCGAGCCGATGCGCAAAAGCGGCAAGGAACGCCATGCGCTTTACAGCAGCCTCCACGACGAGGACGACGAGGAGTACACCTACACACGGCGGGAATCGGCGCTCGACTACCTCGACGACGAAGAAGAACAATAGCATCATGACCGAAAAATTCATCATGGCTGGGCCCACGGCCCTGCACGTCTGCGACTCGGAACAGGGCGAGCGGTGCGTGGTGCTGCTCCACGGCTACCTTGAGTCGCTGCTCGTCTGGGACGACTTCATCCCGCTGCTCTACAAACAGGTGCGCGTTGTAACGCTCGACCTTCCGGGCCACGGCATCTCGGTCGTTACGGGCGAATGCCATACGATGGAGTTCCTCGCCGATACGGTGGCCGAGGGCCTCAAGGCGCTGGGTATCGAACGCTGTACGCTGGTCGGCCATTCGATGGGCGGCTATGTCGCACTGGCCTTTTGCGAACGCCACCCCGAAATGCTCGACGGCCTGGTACTGTTGAGTTCGACGCCCAATCCCGACACGGAGGAGAAAGCCGAGAACCGACGCCGCGAGATCGCCCTCGTGCAGGCCGGAAAGAAGGAGATGCTCGCCCGCGTAGCGCCGGCAGCAGGATTTGCCGAGGAGAACCGCACCCGGATGGCGGATGCGATCGAGGATCTCACCGAGCAGGTCTTCGTAACCGAAGAGGAGGGCATCGTCGCCCTGCTTAACGGCATGATCGCCCGCAAGGACCAGAACGGGATGTTGCGCCAGACGAAGGTTCCCGTTCTCTTCATCCTCGGGCGCAAGGACAACTACATCCCCGTGGAGGTGGCCGAAAAGATGGTGGCCGACCATCCCGAGGCGCGCGTTGTCTGGCTCGAGCACTCGGGCCACATGGGATTTCTCGAGGAGCCGGAGGCGACGGCCAAGGCGCTGCTCGACTTTGTCGCCGAGACCGGGAAGACGAATAAATAGGAGAATAAACACCCAACCCGTACCGCAGAGAGGGTTGAAAACCAACATGACAAAACTCCGGGGCCTCACGGTTCCGGAGTTTTTCATACGACTCAGCGAGTCGCGCAAGTCGCATATCCCCTTCGCAGACTGCTTTTCAGGCCTCTCCCGCGCATGGGGAAAGGGTTCGGCCGACAGTCCGACAGCCGAGACATCACGGAGCGCCTGCCTCCGGTTGGAGCAGACAGGCGCAGCCCCCCCCATACAGCTGGTAGCTATGTACAAAAAAAAGGTCAGACCATAAAGATCTGACCTTGAAGAGGCGGCTACCTACTCTCC
>ERZ1664511.26-NODE-26-length-36532-cov-7.946734_pt1 | contig 36532 bp, 29 predicted proteins | sample MGYA00575336_ERZ1664511 | MGnify/ENA primary metagenome ERZ1664511 (study PRJEB40874, sample SAMEA4040739) | Gallus gallus | biome: gut; material: content | place: India | collected 2016-01-01 | study: EMG produced TPA metagenomics assembly of PRJEB14491 data set...
AAAGCGCTCTGTTTCGTAAAGAGAGCGGCCGTAAAAAAGAGCGGAAAAGCGACGATTATTGCCTGAATTACTACACCCGACTGACTTTGTGCATGTTCTATATTTCAGTTCAATATTCGACATCGCCCATGTCGTTTTTTTTTGTTATTCGGATAACAAGAATAAAAAAAATAATTACCTTTGCCACGTCAAGGTTCTTGTCCGGGAGTCCGGACAGGATGAAAAGGGAATCCGGTGAGAATCCGGAACAGTACTCGCTGCTGTAAGTCCCCTCCTTCGGGAGAAGTCGTTTATCCCAATCTTTGCCACTGGTTCATACCGGGAAGGCGGGATAAACGGGACAAGTCAGAAGACCTGCCTTAACGAATGATTTGCACCTGCGGGTTTCGGGTTGGAATCAGATGCTCGGTTGTCGTTCATTGCAACGGATCTTCCTGATTTGATTTTTTCTGCGTTCCCCGTCGTGCAGACACTGCATATGGATCTGATGATGACAGGGATACGACATAATGGACATATTCGCAGCGCGAAGGGGAACAACCTCGCACCGGTTCCGATTGTTTCTTCGTCTGTTCGTATGCTCGCCGCAGGGTTCATGCCTTCGGCGGGCATTTCCTGTTTTGTCGTGGACATCACCCAATTAAATAATAACAGACATGAAAAAACTATTTGCCTTTTTTGCAATCGTCCTCTCGGGCGTTGTAATGTGGAGTTGTTCGTATGACGACAAGGATTTGTGGAATGCGGTAAACGACCTGGACGGCCGGATGAAGGCCATGGAACAAGCTGTAAAAAATGCAAACACTGACATTGAGACGCTTCAAAAACTGGTGGGAGCCCTGCAGCAGAATATATCCATTACCTCTGTCATTGAGAATTCCGACGGTTATACCATCCATTTTTCGGATGGCACGACCGCAACGATTACCAATGGCGTGGACGGGACCAATGCGCCGGCACTTTCGGTCATTAAAGACGGGGATGGATTCTACTATTGGGCGCTCGACGGCGTGATTATCGAAATAGACGGCCATAAGATCAAGGCCGAAGGTGCGGACGGCATTACCCCGCAACTGCGCATCGATCCCGACACGAAAGAATGGGAGATATCGACCGACGGTGGACATAACTGGAACCCGATGGGCGTCAAGGCCGAAGGCTCGGATGGCGATTCGATGTTCTCCAACGTGCAGGACGGCGATACGGAAGTGATCTTCACAATGGCCGACGGCAAGACGACCATCGTTATTCCGAAAACCTCGATGTCCGGATTTGCATTCGTCTATCCCGAGACGTTGCCTCTGGGTGCAACCAATCTGGACAATTACTTCCTGTTTGCATTCGGCGAAGAAAAGACGCTTTCGTATACGGGCGAGGTAAAGGCCGTTGATCTGATGAACGCACCGCAAGGATGGTCGGCCAAAATCGACTCGAAAACCAGAAGCGTCAAGATTACGGCTCCTTCGTTCTCCGGAACGTATTACACGGAAGGGATTCTTTCACTTGTCGCCGTGGACACCAAAGGCCAGACGGTATTGGCCTCGGCCCGCATTTGCGCTGTGGATTTCTCCGACCCCAATGCGACATTCGTGCTCAATGAAGGCAACATGACGACAGAAAACGGTTCGCTTATCTACATCACGGCAGACGGTCATGTAATCAATTATGCCTATTGGCGGATGAACGGTTCGGAACTGGGCAATGTGGCCCAGGACCTTTTCATCTCGGGAAACAAGATATATATCTTATCACAGAACGGCGGTAACGACGGCATCCTGGTCGAGGCGGAGGCCCGAACGCTCAAAAATACCAAAAAGTTCAGCAAGGAGGAGCTGTCCCGGCTTTTTTGGCCGTCTCATATTGCCGTTATCGGGAACACGGTCTACATCCGGGATAACGCCGGCATTTGGACCCTGAACCTTGATACGCGGGAGTTCACGTCGGTTGCCAACGCGAAAGGCACCCTGAAAAACCGCATGGCCGTAGTCAGCAGCAAGGTCTTCGTCCCGGGCAACAGGTCGGTCCTCGTGCTGGAAAACGGGGAGCTTGTGAAGAAGATCGACATGGATGGTACCGTAACCGGCGTCATCAAATCCGACGAGGAGGGCTACCTGTGGGTCTCGTGCTCGACCAGTCCGGCCCAGATCATCAAACTTTCGGCCTCCGACTACACGATGGACAAGCACACGCTGACCGAAGGGGGTGTTACTTACGGGTGGAGTGCTACGCCGGGAATTTCGACCAAGGGAGACGAGGTCTATTTTTGCAACAACACCTCGACGATCTACCGCCACAATTTCACGTCGAACACCACGGAGGCACTGGGCGACGTGAAGTCCAACATTGCGAACTGGGGGATCATCTACAACATGCCGGCCATCCATCCCGTAACCGGTGAATACTATTTCAACACGATTCTTGGATACGGCTGGAGTTTCCTCACCAATGATATTTCGGTGTACGACCTGAGCTCGGGAGCCCCGGCCATGGTCGCCGACTATCAGAACTATACCCACTTCCCGGCCGGCATTTTCTTCCCGGCTTCGTTCTGATCCGGATACGGGCCCATACGCCCGGAACGGGTGTGCCGCCCCGTTGCGGCACGCCCGTTTCCACGGGCAGTAAAATAAACTGAAGCAGAATATGAAACGACATCTGTCATACATTCTTGCAATCCTCGTCGTCGTGTTGATCGCCGGTTGCGTCAAGAACGGAAACGAGGGTCCTATCCCCGAAGCCCCGGTCATCACGCTCGACAGTCCGACGTCGATTTACACGGTTAAGGCCGGGCGCGAAATCGAGATTTGCCCGACCTATAAGAACGCCGGGGAGGCGACCTTTGCCTGGCGGCTCGGCGACGAAATGATCGGGGACGAACCGACACTGAAGTTTTCCGCCGAACGGAGCGGCCGCTATTACATCACCCTCACGGTAACCAATCGTGGTGGAACGGACGAGAAAGAGCTGCGTGTCGATGTGCTCGACCTGACACCGCCGACCATCTCGCTGCCCGGGGCTGATGAAGGATTCACCCTACTGCTCGGCTCGGAGCTGTCGCTCAAACCGCAGGTGGCCTCGACGCTCGAAACCACCTTCCGCTGGACACTTGACGGGGAGGTGGTGAGCACCGAACAGAATTACGTTTTCACCGCAACGGAGCGGGGCGACCATGTGCTGCGGCTGGATACGCACAACGAAGACGGCGCGGATTCCATCGAATTCCCGGTACATGTACGAACCGCTGCGGAGATCGGTTTCTCCTGGACCTTTGAGCAGATCTCCTACAACGTATCCGTCGGCCGCACGATCCGTATACGGGCATTGGATATTGAAAACGCATTCGATGCCGTCTATACCTGGAGCATCGACGGAAACACCGTACAGGAAAGCGACAAACCCGAATACGCCTATACGGCCGAAAGCGAAGGGATACATACCGTCAAACTCGAAATGCGGAACAGCCGCCTTACGGTCTCCCAGCTCTTCACGGTATGCGTCTGTCCGGCCGAAGGAACTTACTACCGGCCTCGCACGGGAGGCAGCCGGGTCTCCTGCAACAAGGTGTACGAGTTCCTGCCGGCTCCCGGGCAGTTTATCAATGAACACTACACGGCGACCACCATGGAGGAAGCCTGTGCTTATGCCGAAAGCTGTCTGGCTCAAAAGGCATACGTTTCGCTGGGAGGGTTCGGCGGCTATCTCGTCGTCGGGTTCGACCACAGCATCGACAATTCGGGCGACTACGATATCGCCATCACGGGCAACGCCTTCGACGGATCCTCCGAACCGGGCATCGTTTGGGTCATGCAGGACGAGAACGGCGACGGCCTGCCCAACGACACCTGGTACGAGCTCAAGGGCTCGGAGTACGGGAAGGAAGAGACCCTCCGGGACTATGCCGTTACCTATTACCGCCCGTCGGCTCCGAAAATGAACGTTGCGTGGAGCGACAACCGCGGAGGCAGCGGTGCGATCGAATATCTCGGTGCATTTCACCGGCAGGATTATTATTATCCGGCATGGGTCGCAGCAGACAGCTACACACTGCGGGGGCCGTGCCTCAAATCACGCAGCTACGACCAGTCGGGAACCGGAACCTACTGGGTCAATCCGGCTTTCGATTGGGGCTATGCCGATAATTTCAGTCCGCTCGACCGTTTGACGGATAACGACAACTACCATGCGGGACCGTCCGACAATCACTTCAAGATCTCGCATGCCGTAACTTTTGACGGCAAACAGGCCAACCTGAAATACATCGATTTCGTGAAGATCCAGGTCGCGGTCAATCAACAGTGCGGATGGATCGGCGAAGTTTCGACCGAGGTCTTTGATGTCAAAGACTTCAATATGAACAGATAATACGGTGAAAAAGGGCAAAAGACAGATTCGGAGATTGGTATTTGCCGCGGCGCTGTACCTGGCCCCCTGCCTGGAGCCGGGTACGGCTGCCGTTTTTGCCCAGGCACCTGACTCTTTACGGCTGGACCGGATGCAGCACATCGATTCGGTGGTGGTAGTCGGCAGCTTCCGGCCCGAGAAGGTCATACCCGCACAGGTATTGGACGGAGAGCGACTGCAACGATTGGGCGCACACTCCGTGGCGGACGCCATCCGCTACTTTTCGGGAGTTCAGATCAAAGACTACGGGGGAATCGGCGGTCTGAAAACCATCAACGTCCGCGGCATGGGGACACAGCACGTCGGCGTCTTCTATGACGGCATCCAACTGGGAAATGCCCAGAACGGACAGATCGACCTGGGACGGTATTCGCTGGACAACATAGCCGCCGTAACGCTCTACAACGGACAGAAAAGCTCGGGCGTACAGTCGGCCAAGGACTATGCCTCGGCCAGCGCGGTCTATCTCCGGACACGGACTCCCGAATTCCGCGACGGCAAACGCCGCAACCTCAAACTGACGCTCAAAGGCGGATCGTTCGGCACCGTGAATCCCTCCGTGCTCTACGAACAGCGGCTCGGAGAACGCATCTCCAACTCCTTGAACGCGGAGTTCCTTTATACGACGGGTCGTTACAAATTCTCCTACGTCAAGGCCGACGGATACGACACCACGGCGGTGCGGCAGAACGGCGACGTACGGGCCCTGCGCATCGAGGAGGGGCTTTTCGGGCGGATTCCAAACGGCAACTGGCGCGTCAAGGCCTATTTCTACGACTCCGAACGCGGATATCCCGGCGCCTTCGTCCGCGAAGAACCCGGCAAGTTCCGCCACGAGGACCGGCAATGGGATTCGAACTTCTTTCTGCAGGGCTCCTTCTTCAAGTCTTTCGGCGATCGGCATCGGCTGTCGGTCAATGCCAAATATGCTTACGACTACCTGCACTACCTTTCCGATCCGCGGCTCGACGTAACGACGATGTACGTCAATAACCATTACTACCAACAGGAGGTCTATCTCTCGGCGGCACACGAACTCGCCTTGTTCAAATGGTGGGATCTCAATCTGGCGACCGACCTGCAATACAATACGCTCGCGGCCGACCTGGTGAACTTTGTCTATCCGTCGCGTCTTACCTCGCTGACGGCCCTGGCGGCCACATTCCGGTTCGGCAAGGCGACCGTCCAGGGAAGTCTGCTCTACACCTTCGTAAAAGACTTCGCCCGGGAGCCGGGCGCGGAAGCGGGCGAAAAGAATGTTTTTACACCGACCCTCGTGGTTCAGTACAAGCCCTTCCGCGAAACAGACTTCGCCTTGCGGGCCTTCTACAAACGGATTTTCCGCATGCCGACGCTCAACGACCTCTACTACACCTTCATCGGCAACAAATACCTCAAACCGGAATACACCACCCAATACAACCTCGGAATCGCCTACACGAAAGAGTGGCTCAAAGCCCGCTTCCGGAGATTCGAAGTCAGCCTCGACGCCTACTACAACGAGGTCGATGACAAGATCATCGCCATGCCGACGTCGAACCAGTTCCAGTGGACGATGGTCAATCTGGGGTATGTCAAGATCCGCGGAGCCGATGCCGTCGTGAGCGGTTCGATGTGTTTCGGACGGTTCAGCATTGATTGTCGCGCAACCTACACCTGGCAAAAGGCCCAGGACTTCACCGACCGCAGCAGCACCTACTACGGCGGACAGATCCCCTACATCCCGTGGCACAGCGGCTCGGCCATCGTGGGGATGAGCCTCGGAGACTGGAGCCTCGACTACAGTTTCATCTACACCGGCGAACGCTACGAATCCTCGGCCAACATCCCCGAAAATCATGCCCTGGCCTGGTACACGAGCGACCTGTCGCTGTCGAAAAACTTTCGCCTGCGGAGTTCGCAACTGCGCGCCACCCTCGAAGTGAATAATCTCTTCAACCAGCAATACGAAGTGGTACAATGCTACCCGATGCCTGGAACAAATGTGAAAATCATCGTCAGTTGGATATTATAACAGTCAGACAAATCTTTCGTAAGGGGCTTCTTCTGCTCGCGGCGGCATCGCTGCTGGCGGCCTGCCGCAAGGAGGAGCCGATCGTCCCCTCGACCTCAACCCCCATTGCGCCTCCCGAAGATTCCTCCGGCGGGAACGGCAACGAAGAAAGGATCCGCGGTTTTTTCCTGCTCAACGAGGGTAACATGGGCAGCAACAAGGTGGATAAAAGACACCGCCCATCCGCCGGGGCCAACAAGCAGAAACATATTTACCCCAAAGCCAACCGGGGGGGGGTAAGGGAGCGGGGCGCGGGGGGCAACGCCCGGCAGATCTCCGCAGGAAACCTCTAGGCCGAAACCAACTCCCCGCACTTGGTCGGGTAAAGGACCGTCCGGACCGCCCGCCATATCACGCAGATCTCCATCCCCAACTGCCGCTACATCGCTTTCCACAAAGGGTATGCCTACGTCAGTTCGTATGCCGGACCGGTGCAGATCGACCCCAATGCTCGCCTGGGCTATGTGGCGAAGATCGACACGGTTACCATGCAGGTCATGGATACCTGTACGGTCGGTTACCAGCCCGAAGAGATGGTTGTCGTCGGGAAAAAACTCTATGTGGCGAACTCGGGCGGTTACCGTGTTCCGAATTACGACCGCACGGTATCGGTCATCGACCTCGATTCGTTCAAGGAGGTCAAAAAGATCGATGTAGCGATCAATCTCCACCGTCTGGAGCTGGACCGCTACGGTCAAATCTGGGTCTCCTCGCGCGGCGACTACTACGACATCCCGTCGCGGACCTATGTCATCGACAGCCGGACGGATGAGGTTACCGACGTACTCAACCTGCTGCCCAACAGCGAAATGACCGTCTGCGGCGATTCACTCTATGTTTACAGCACGGAGTGGAGCTATCCCACGCAGAGCAACACGATCAGCTATGCCGTCGTCAATGTCCGAACGAAGAAGATCATGACTCGCAACTTCATCACCGACGGCACGGAGCAGCGGATAGCCATACCTTACGGTGTAGCGGTAAACCCATCCACGCGCGAGATTTTCGTAACCGACGCCAAAGATTATGTAACTCCCGGCAAACTCTATTGTTTCAACCCCGACGGCACGAAAAAGTGGGAGGTCGGAACCGGAGACATCCCGGCCCACATCGCCTTCACATACCACGGACTTGAACCGGTTCAATAATTCTTCGCCGATTCAGACATGGGAATTTCCATATGGTACGAATCGATTCTTCGAATGTACGGCAACGGACATTTCCGGTATCTGCATCCCGGAATAGGATGCAGGGGCAGGTCTTCGAACGACTTCCGCCGGACGGTTAATATCCTGCAACCGGTTACGTCCCGCAAAAACAAGTCAAATATTTGACCATTATTTCGAAAAGCGCTATCTTTGCGGTCAAAACGGAAGACCATGACAGACGGAGGAGGCGATTTTCGGGATTTCCAGCTGCAAATCGTGCGGGTGCGGATCGCATTCCGCCAATGCCTGCACCGCACCCTGAAGCAACACGGCATCAGTGTAACATTCGAGATGCTGCAGGTGCTCAGCTGCCTGTGGCGCGAACAGGGTACCACGCAACAAAAGTTGGCCGAGCGCACGTTCAAAAGCAAAGCGAGCCTGAGCAGCCTGATGAATACGCTTGAAAGGCACGGGCTTGTCTTACGTCGGGCGGAATCCGCAGACCGGCGCAACAAACGGGTCTATCTCACCCCGGAAGGGGAAAAATTCTGGCAACGGATCCTGCCCATCCTCGATGAACTCTACACCCGCATTGAAAAGAACATCGGGCTGGACCGCCTTCGCAACATGACATCGGACCTAATGCTCGTACACGATGAACTGGAAAAAATGTAGGAACCTGTTGCTGCTGTCGTGCTGTCTGGGTGGCATGCAGCCTGCCGCAGCACAACGGGACACCCTCTTTCTTCCGGTGGACCGGCTCTTCGAACTGGGATTGAAGCACAGCCTGCAGCTTCAGGCCGATGCGCTGGAGGAGAATGCCGCCCGGATCCGGGAACAGGGGGCCCGGGCCGACCGCCTGCCGGACCTCGAGGTCGGCTTGCGCGGCGGATTCGTCGGACAGCCCGTAGTATTCCGCCGGGGATTGAGCGATCCGTACCGTCCCGACGCTCCGGACTGGTCGCAGAATTATGTCGTAGATTTCTCGCAACCCATATACCGGGGCGGCAAGCTGCGCCATGCGATCCGCCGGGCAGGCATGGAGCGGTCGCTGGCGGCGCTGCAAAGCGAAACGGATGCCGCGGATCTGAAGCTGAATCTGCTGGAAGCGTACCTGCAGCTGTTTTGCCTCTACCGCCAACAAAAGGTCCTGTCGCGCAACATCGAGGAGTCGGAACGGCGCCTGCACGACATCCGCCGCATGAAGGAAGAGGGACTCATCACCAACAACGATGTGCTGCGCAGCGAAATGCAGCTGACCGACGACCGGTTGGCCCTGCAGCAGGCAGAAAACGACATCGCACTGGTCTCGCAGCAGCTGGACATCCTGCTGGGGCTGGACGAGGAGCTGCTGATCAGGCCCGACACCGCCCTGCTCCACCGTTCGGTCGTTCTGAAAAGCTACGACTACTATGTCGAAGAGGCCTGTGCCGCCGACCCGACGATGAAGAGGCTGCGGGTGGAAACCGACATCGCCCGAACGGATATCGACCTGGCCCGCGCGGCACTGCGTCCCGAGATATCGCTATACGCCTCGAACACGCTGGCCCGTCCGATTTCCCGCACGATGGAAGACCTCTACAACAACAACTGGAATATCGGCCTGTCGGTTTCGGTACCGATCTTTTCGCTCTACAAGAGCAGCCACAAGGTCCGCGAAAGCCGCCTCGCCGTATCGCTGCACCGCAATGCCGAAGAGCAGGAGATGCAACGCATCCGGGTGCGGGTCCGCACGGCCCTGCTGCGCCACCGCGAAGCCGTGCAGCAGGTCGAAGCCCTGCAGCTCTCCGAGCGCCAGGCCCGGGAAAACTACCGCATCATGCAGAACCGCTACATGAACCAGCTGGCCATTCTGACGGACCTGCTCGATGCGAACAGCGTGCGGCTCGACGTGGAGCTGCAGCTCACGGAGGCCCGGACCCGCGTAATCTACACCTACCACCAACTGCTCCGGGCCTGCGGACAGTTATAGCCCCGCAAAAAAAGGAAAGAACATGGGAAACTGGAGTCAGAAACACAGGAATCTGAAGAAACAACGCCACCGGAACATCGTATTGAATATCGTCTGCATCCTGCTGGCCGGTTCGGGCCTTTGGATTACGGGAAACTATTTCCGCCGCCATCTGAACTATGTGGTAACCAACGATGCCTCGATCGACCAGTATGTCGCGCCGCTGAATATCCGTGTGGCAGGGTACATCCGCGAAGTACGCTTCACCGAACACCAGTTCGTCCACCGCGGCGACACGCTGCTCGTACTCGACGACCGGGAGTTCCGGATCCGGGTCAAGGAGGCCGAGGCGGCCCTGCTCGACGCCCGCGGCACCCAGGGCGTAATCCACTCGGGGGTCAGGACCTCGCGGACGAACGTTGCCGTACAGGATGCGAACATCGCCGAAGCGAAGGCCAAGCTCTGGCAGACGGAGCAGGACTTCCGGCGGTTCGAACGGCTGATGCGCGACGAGTCGGTGCCGGGACAGCAGTACGAGCAGGCAAAGGCCTCCTACGAGGCCGCCCTGGCCCGCTACAGGGCGCTTACAGCACAGAAGGAGGCCGCCGAGTCGCAATACGCCGAAGCCAACCAGCGTACGGTAGGTGCCGAAGCCAACATCCTGCGGTGCGAGGCCGATCTGGACATGGCGCGGCTCAACCTCTCCTACACGGTCCTGACGGCCCCCTACGACGGCTATATCGGGCGCCGGACACTCGAACCGGGGCAGTTCGTACAGGCCGGGCAGACGATCTCCTACCTGGTCCGCAACCGTGACAAGTACATCACTGCCAACTACAAGGAGACGCAGATCGCACATATCTTCATCGGACAGGAGGTCATCGTCAAGGTCGATGCCTTTCCGGGGCGTCGGTTCCGGGGCCGCGTTACGGCCATCTCCGAGGCCACCGGGTCGAAATACTCCCTGGTGCCGACGGACAACTCGGCCGGAAACTTCGTGAAGGTCCAGCAGCGCATTCCCGTGCGGATCGACCTGGTGGATGTTTCGGAGGAGGACATGCAGCTGCTCCGGGCCGGTATGATGGTTGAAACCGAAGCCCGCCGCAAATGATCTCATCGGCCACACTGGAACTGCCTGTCCGGCGATGGGTTCCCGACTGGCTGGGAGTCGTGAGCCTCTTCGCCGTCATGCTTCCCATAACCATGCTCAACGGCTCCTACACGGGCAGCATGCTCGAAATGTCGAATACGCTGGGCACCAACACCGAGGACATAACCATGGGTTATTATGCCGCTTCGGCCGGCATGGCCATCGCCTACCCGATCGTCCCGAAGATCCTCGGCGCACTCTCCTCGAAGGCCCTGCTGCTTGCCGATCTGGCGCTGCAGTTTTTATTGAGCTGGGTCTGCGCCCGTTCGCAGAGTGCCGACACGCTGATCACCTGCAGCTTTTTCATCGGTTTCCTGAAGGGCTTTCTGATGCTCTGGTGTATCCGGCGAATCAAAAAGGTCTTCAGTCCCAAGGACGTCCGCAGCGAGTTCTACGCCTATTTCTACCCGTTGGTCTTCGGATGCGGACAGCTTTCGATGATCATCACCGCCAAGCTGGCCTACCAATACGACTGGAAGTACATGTACTACTTCATGATGCTTCTGCTGCTCCTGGCGCTGCTCGTCGTGGCGGTCTGTTTCCGGCACGACCGCCCCAACCGCCGTATTCCGCTGCAGGAGCTGCACGTCCGGGAGATGTTCATCATCTCGGCAGGACTGCTGATGCTCATGTACGCACTCAACTACGGCAAGGTCTTCGACTGGATGTCCTCGCCGCGCATCTGTCTGTATATCGTTCTGGCCCCTGTATTGATCGCCTATTTCCTTTGGACACAGGCCCATACGCGGACCCCCTATGTGAATCTGGCGCCGCTCTACCAGCCCAAGGCCATCGTAGGGTATCTCTACATGATGCTCGTGATGTTCTTCAGTACCTCCACGACGCTGATGACCAACTACATGACCTCCATTCTTCGGGTCGATGCCACACATACCTACACGCTCTATGTCTACCTGCTGCCGGGATATGTGCTCGGGGCTTTCGTCTGTTTCTGGTGGTTTCGCTGGCAACGATGGCGTTTCAGGTTCCTCATTGCCGGAGGCATGGGCTGCTTCGCGCTCTTTTTCGGAATGCTCTATTTCGGGATATCGCCCGATAGCACCTACGAAAGTCTCTTTTTCCCCGTATTCATCCGCGGCGCGGGAATGCTGACGCTCATCATCGCCTTCGCCCTGTTCGCCGTCGAGGAGCTGAATCCGAAATACCTTATTTTCAATGCTTTTTTCCTGATTACGAGCCGTTCGGTACTGGCACCGATTCTGGCGACGTCGTTTTACAGCAACGCGCTCTACCGGCTGCAGCAGCAACACATGAATACGCTCGCGGAGCACTTCACGATGACCGACCCGCTGGCGGCAGCGAAATACGCCTCATCGCTGAACGCCTCGCTGGCCCAGGGACATGCCTACGATGAAGCGGCCCGGTTGGCCACCAACACACTCTACACGACCCTCCAGCAGCAGAGCCTGCTTCTGGCCCTGAAGGAGATTCTGGGCTGGCTGACCGTCGTCGCGCTGGTCATTGCCGTCGTATCACGATTCATTCCCTTCCACAAGACCATCCGGGTGAAGTACGCCAAGGCCGGAGACGATATGGTCTGATTCGCACAGGGATTTTCTCCGCTTCGGCAAAGAAACTTACGGCCGGGAGCACCTCCGATCGTTTTTTTCATTACATTTGTCCTCGGAATACAAGAGGGGTGCCTTGCCGCCGCGGCGCAAAGGCTGAGATCATACCCTATGAACTTGATGCGGTCCGTACCGCCGAAAGGACTTGTTCATAGACCGTAATGCCGACCGCAGCGCGGATCGCACCTCCCGCAATTACGGAAATGCCATGAAACTGTCAGTCAATCGCCAGGCCGTCGAGGCCGATGCCGGGGAGACGCTCGCCGGGCTGTTGCAGCGCATGTCGGTACCCGCCGAAGGGGTCGCCGTCGCCGTGAACAACCGCGTCGTACCCCGCAGCGAATGGGCCACCACCCCGCTTCACGAGGAGGACCGGATCACGATCATACGCGCCGTCTGCGGCGGATGACCATGCGCCTGGTCGTCATTACACAACCCGGCTTCAGAGCCGGCGAGGCGGAGACGATCCGCGAGCTGCTCGACGGGGGCATCGACCGCGTACATCTGCGCAAGCCCTTCGCTCCGGAGGCGGCGATGCGGCGGCTGCTCGACCGCCTCGATCCGGCCGTCTTGCCGCGCATCACGCTGCAGGACTGCCTCGGCCTTGCCGCGGAATACGGCGCAGGCGGCGTGCATCTCAATGCACGCCATCCGGAACCGCCGCAGGGATTCCGGGGCCTTGTAAGCCGTTCGTGCCACAGTCTGGAGGAGCTGGAGGAGCACGCGGCGGACGACTACCTTTTCTTGAGCCCGATTTTCGACAGCATCTCCAAGGTCGGCTACACGGCCCGCTTCACGGCCGAATCGCTGCTGGAGGCCGCGGCTCGCGGCATCGTGAACGACCGCGTGCTGGCGCTCGGCGGCGTAAGGCCCGAATACCTGCCCCGCATCCGGGCATACGGATTCGGCGGGGCCGCCCTGATGGGGTGCATCTGGCAGGCCGCCGACGCCGGGACGCTTTCCGCGACGCTCGGGGCGATCCGCAAATACCGTAACGAAGAGTAAACGCATGCTTCAGTTCATCACACACCGCAACGGCCGGTTCGACGAAATCTCCGGTACGCGCGCCGTACTCGAAGGGGGCTGCCGCTGGGTGCAGCTCCGCATGAAGGAGGCTTCGGAGGAGGAGTTTCTCCGCACGGGCGCCGAGGTGGGACGGCTGTGCCGCGCCTGCGGCGCCACCTTCCTGCTCGATGACCGCGTGGAGCTGGTCCACCGGCTCGGTGCCGACGGCGTGCACCTCGGCAAGAACGACATGCCGCCGCGCGAGGCCCGCGCGCTGTTGGGCCCCGGAAAGATCATCGGCGCCACGGCCAACACGTTCGAGGATATCGAGCGTGCCGCGGCCCAGGGTGCCGACTACATCGGGCTGGGCCCCTTCCGCTTCACGCGCACGAAGGAGAAGTTGAGCCCCATTCTCGGAATGGAAGGCTACCGGGAGATCCTCGCCCGTTGCGCCGAGCGGGGCCTCCGTCTGCCCGTGGTGGCCATCGGAGGCATTACGGCCGCGGATATCGATGCGCTGATGGCCACCGGCATTGCGGGCATCGCCCTTTCGGGGGCGCTGCTCGGCGCGGAGGATCCCGCCGCGGAGACGGAGAAAATTGCGAATATCATCAAAAAATACAAACCATGACCGATTTGATCATCGGCGGACGGACCTTCCGTTCGCGCCTTTTCGTCGGGACGGGCAAATTCAGCTCGAACGACGCCATGGCCCGTGCCATTGCAGCCTCGGGAACCGAGATGGTTACCCTGGCGATGAAACGCATCGACATGAACAATCCCGAGGACGACATGCTCGCACATGTCCGCCGCCCGGAGATCCAGCTGCTGCCCAACACTTCGGGCGTCCGCGACGCCGAAGAGGCCATCCTTGCGGCGCAGCTCGCCCGCGAGGCCTTCGGCACGAACTTCATCAAGCTGGAGATCCACCCCGACCCCAAATACTTGTTGCCCGATCCGGTCGAGACGCTGCGCGCCACGGAGCAGCTGGCGAAGATGGGCTTCGTCGTGCTGCCCTACATCCAGGCCGACCCCGTGCTGTGCAAACGCCTCGAGGAGGCCGGTGCCGCCACGGTCATGCCCCTTGCGGCGCCGATCGGCACGAACAAGGGCCTCGTAACGCGCGAGATGCTCGAGATCATCATCGAGCAGAGCAACGTCCCCGTCATCGTCGATGCCGGGCTGGGCGCCCCGTCGCACGCCGCAGCCGCCATGGAGCTGGGTGCCGACGCCGTGCTGGTCAATACGGCCATTGCCGTGGCGGGCGACCCCGAGCGCATGGCCCGGGCCTTCGCCCGCGCCGTCGAGGCGGGACGCGAAGCCTATGAATCGGGGCTCGGAGCCCAGGCACGCTGCGCCGAGGCGAGCAGCCCGCTGACCTCGTTCCTCGACTAAACAGGAGAAGCTATGTTTTCCGAGGAACTGGCCAGATACGACTGGGAGGAGACCACGCAAAGGATTCTCTCGAAGACGGGCGCCGATGTCGAGCGGGCGCTCGGCCGTGAGCATCTCACGCTCGACGACTTCATGGCGCTCGTCTCCCCCGCCGCTGCCCCCTACCTGGAGCCGATGGCGCAGTTGAGCCGCCGCTACACGCAGGAGCGCTTCGGCAAGACCGTCTCGATGTACATACCGATGTACATCACCAACTCGTGCACCAATTCGTGCGTCTACTGCGGATTCAACCGCCACAACGCCATCCCGCGCGTCATCCTTACGCCCGAGCAGATCGAACAGGAGTGCCGCGCAATCCGTGAAATGGGGCCCTTCGAAAACCTGCTGCTCGTAACGGGTGAGAATCCGCGGGCCGCGGGCGTCGATTATATCGAACAGGCGCTGCACATCTGCCGACCGTATTTCAACAACCTGACGATCGAGGTGATGCCCCTCGCAGCCGAGGATTACGAACGCCTCACCCACGCGGGACTGAACGGTGTGGTCTGCTTCCAGGAGACCTATAACCGCAAGAACTACAACATCTACCACCCGGCAGGCATGAAGTCGAAGTTCGAGTGGCGCGTGAACGGCTTCGACCGCATGGGACAGGCCGGGGTCCACAAGATCGGCATGGGCGTGCTGATCGGCCTCGAGGAGTGGCGCACCGACGTTACGATGATGGCCCTTCACCTGCAGTACCTGCGCAAACACTACTGGAAGACGCGTTACAGCGTCAATTTCCCGCGCATGCGTCCTTCGGAGGGGCACTTCCAGCCCAACGTGGTGATGAGCGACCGCGAACTGGCCCAGCTGACCTTCGCCTTCCGCATCTTCGACCACGACGTCGATATCTCCTTCTCGACGCGCGAGAACGCCCGCTTCCGCAACCACATCGCCACGCTGGGCGCCACGTCGGTGAGCGCCGGTTCGAAGACCGACCCGGGCGGCTACCGCACCTATCCGCAGTCGCTCGAGCAGTTCGCCGTGAGCGACGAGCGCACTCCCGCCGAAGTCGAGGCCGACATCCGCCGCGAAGGCTACGAGGTGGTCTGGAAGGACTGGGACAAAATCTTCGACCGATGAATCCCGAAGCACGCTACGCCCGGCAGATACTCCTTCCGGAGATCGGCGCCGAGGGACAGCAGCGGCTGCTGCGCAGCGCCGTGCTCCTCGTCGGACTCGGAGGGCTCGGCTCGGCCGTAGCGCCCGCCCTGGCCGCTGCGGGTGTCGGACGCCTTGGTCTGGCCGACCCCGACACGGTCAGCGAAAGCAATCTCCAGCGGCAGACGCTCTACACCGAGCAGCAGATCGGACAGCCAAAGTGCGAGGCGGCCCGCGAGCGGCTCGCGGCCCTCTCGTCGCATACGCATTTCGATCTCCACGCCGAGGGGATCACCCCGGAGAACGCCCGACGGATCATCGCCGGCTACGATCTGGTGATCGACTGCTGCGACAACTTCCCGACGCGCTATCTGCTCGATGACGTCTGCGCGGCGTGCGGCAAGCCGTGGATCCACGGAGCGATCGGCGCTTTCGGCGGGATGGTTACCGTCTTCAACCACCGCCGCGCGAAACGCTACGCGGAGCTCTACCCCGACCGCGAGGCGCTCTGCGCCCGGGAACAGGCGGCACAGGGTGTCGTGGGGTCGGTTCCGGCGGTTGTCGGGGCCCTTGAGGCCTCGGAGGCGCTCAAGATACTTGCCCGATTCGGCGAGGTGCTCGACGGGCGGCTCTTCACGATCGACCTGAAGACGATGCACACGGAACTCATGGATTTTTAAACAACACGAAAACACAACATCTGCAACCATATGGGAAAAGGATTCGACGAATATGCATCGGCCTACGATGCCTGGTTCCTGGAGAACCGCAACGTCCTCTATTCGGAGGTCAATCTGGTCGCTTCGACCCTGAAGGATGCCGGACGGATACTCTCCGTAGGATGCGGCAGCGGCCTCTTCGAGACGATTCTCCGCAAGGAGTACGGCATTGACATCACCGAGGGCATCGAACCCTCGACGGGCATGGCCGAAATCGCCCGCAAGCGGGGCATGCACGTTACGATCGCCACGGCCGAGGAGGCCGACTTCGGACACGAACGCTACGACACGCTGCTCTTCAACGGCACGCCGAGCTATATCGGCGATCTGGCGGGCGTGGTCCGCAAGGCCTACGACGCGCTGCCGGCCGGCGGGCGCATCATCCTGATCGACGTACCGAAGGAGAGCTCCTACGGCATCCTCTACAACCTGGCCAAGGCCCTCGGGACATGGGACCACCCGCTGCTCGAAGGGTGCTATCCGCCCAACCCCTACCCGATCGAGTTCGTCGATGTAGCCGCCTGGCGCACGACGGCCGAGAAGGTCGCGCTGCTCGAAGCGGCGGGCTTCCGCGATCTGGAGTTCGCCCAGACGCTCACGGGCCATCCGCTCTACTCCGACCGCGCGGAGGAGCAGCCCTGCGAAGGATTCGACAAGGGCGACTATGTTGCCGTTACGGCCTGGAAACCCCTGCAGCAATGACACGCTGGAGCGATCAGGCGTGGAAAGCCGCCGAGCCGGTTTACCGCCGTATCATCGAACATCCGTTCGTCGGGGAGCTTGCCGCGGGCAGCCTTTCCGAGGAGCGGTTCCGCTACTACCTGCGTCAGGACGCCCTCTATCTGGATGGATATGCCCGCCGGCTGGCGCACATTGCCGCGCGCCTCACGCGCAAGGAGCACACCGAAGCCTTCCTGCACTTCGCGCTGGAGGGCATCGAGGTCGAACGGGCGCTGCACGCCTCCTTCCTCGGCGGCGAGCACCCCGCACCCGACGAGATCAGCCCGACGTGCCTGCTCTACACCTCCGTGCTCGAGAGCCAGGCCACGGCGCCCGTCGAGGTCGAGGCGGCGGCCGTGCTTCCCTGCTTCGTGGTCTACCAGCGGGTCGGCGAGGAGATCCTTGCCCGCCAACAGGGCGATGCAAACCCCTACCGCCGCTGGATCGAGACCTACGGCGATGCCTCCTTCGCCGAAGCCACGGCCCGCGCCGTCGGGATCTGCGACGAGCTGGCCGAAGCCGCCTCGGAGGAGGTCCGCCGCCGGATGACCGATCTGTTCGTACGCTGCACCCGGATGGAGTGGATGTTCTGGGAGAGTGCCTGGAATCTGGAAAAATGGGAAATATGAACCGCGAAATGAAAAGCTACAAACGCGCCCTGACCATCGCCGGAAGCGATCCGAGCGGCGGTGCGGGCATTCAGGCCGACCTGAAGACCTTCTCGGCCTGCGGCTGTTTCGGCACGTCGGCCATCGTGGCCGTCGTGGACGAGAACACGGTAGGAGTTACAGGCGTGCACCCCGTACCGGTGGAGTTCGTCGTCGGGCAGATCCGCTCGGTACTCGACGACATCGGCACGGACGCCGTCAAGATCGGCATGCTCCACTCCTCGGAGCTGATCCGCACCGTGCGGCAGACGCTCGCCGAATACGACATCCGCAACGTGGTGCTCGACCCGGTCATGGTCGCCACGTCGGGCGATCCGCTTCTGCAGCAGGAGGCCGTCGCCACGCTGCGCGACGAACTGATCCCCCATGTACGGATCATCACGCCGAACATCCCCGAGGCGGAGCTGCTGCTCGGCCGCCGCATTGAACGACAGGAGGAGCTCCCCGATGCGGCCCGCGCCCTCTCGTGCGGCGGCCGCGTCTCGGTCTTCCTGAAGGCGGGGCACCTCCACGACCGGGAACTCGCCGATATCTTCTACAACGCCGAAGAGGACCGCATCCTCCGGCTCCGCTCCGAGCGGCTCGACACCCCGAATACGCACGGCACGGGCTGCACGCTCTCCTCGGCGCTCGCGGCCTTCCTGGCCCGCGGCGAGAGGCTCGACGACGCGGCGACGCACGCCAAGGAGTACATCGCCGGAGCGATCGCGGCAGGCGCCGCCTACCGCATCGGCCACGGCCACGGTCCCGTGCACCACTTCTACCGCTTCTGGGAGTAACACCCCATCGAAAAAAGCCGGGGACCTCGAAGGTCTCCGGCTTTTTTCATCTCCCCGCGCGGCGCACGCCTCAACGCCACCGCTTGGTCCGGAAGACGAAGTAGGCCGCAAGCCCCACGACCAGCATGACGCCCCAGGCCATTGCATAGCCGTAGTGCCATTCGAGTTCGGGCATGTAGCGGAAGTTCATGCCCCAGACCCCGACCAGGAAGGTCAGCGGAATGAAGATCGTCGAGACGATCGTCAGCCGCTTCATGATGTCGTTCATCCGCAGGTCGTTGTTCGCCGTATAGAGGTCCATGAGCGAAGAAAGGGTCTCGCGGCACCCGTCGATAAGCTGCGAAACATGTTGCAGGTGGTCGTTCACATCGTTGAAGAAAGGCAGGTTCTCTTCGCGGATCAACCCCGAATCGGAGCGCAGCATCCGACTGTACTGCTCCTTGAGCGGCAGGACGATGCGCTTGAGTTCCATGTAGCGGCGGCGATGGTTCTGCAGACGGACGCTGACGTCGCGGCTGTCGGCGGCGGCGATCAGTTCCGATTCGAGATCCTCGAGATCGTCGCCGATCGACATGGCTATCGAAATATAATTGGCAGTCAGCTCGTTGATCATCACCGAAAAGAGGTAATCCGACGTGCGCTGGCGGATCTTGAGCACATTGTTGCGCAGGGCTTCGACCACCCCGTCGTAGAAGGCCGACTCCCCTTCGGTAAAGCTCAACACGAAGTTGCAGCCCTGTATGAGCCTTACACGGATCACACGGTCGTGGCAGACGATGCTCGATATCAGGAAATTGTAGTCGTCGGACACCTCGACCTTGCTCGGGTGATCCACATTGAGGATATCCTGCACGGCCAGGAAATCGACTCCGAAGTGCGTGCAGACCTCCTGGATGCAGGCGGCATCCTCCAGTCCGTGGACCCGGACCCAGAGTTTCTCGGCGGGATCCTTCGCGGGTTCGAACGTCGAAAAGTCGTCGCACAGCGTCTCCCCGAAACCTTCGGCCGTATAGCGGATCAGATGGATGTGCGTTTTCGTGCGGCTCTCGCCGTTGTAGGCGAGTTTCTCGGTCAGCAGATTGTTTTTCATCGTTTCGCGGTATCAGAAGGGATAGCCGATGGCCAGGTGGAAGCCCAAGCCGTCCCGGAATTTCGAAATATTGTAATAGCCCCGTTTTTCGGGATTCGGATAAGGCGTATGGATTCCGATGCCCAGATCGGCGCGGATCACCAGATAGCTGATGTCGTAACGCAGGCCGAAGCCCGTTCCCAGGGCGATCTCGTTGAAAAATCCCTTCCATTTGAGTTCCGCCCCGGGACGGTCCGGATCGGCCTTCAGCAGCCAGATGTTTCCCGCATCGAGGAACACCGCACCGCCCAGACGTCCCATGATCGCAAAGCGGTATTCGACGTTGGCCTCCAGCTTGAAGTCGCCCGTCTGATCCAGATACCCGTTCGGATTCCCGCTTGCCGGGCGGTAGCTGCCCGGGCCGATCGACCGCACGGTGAAGGCCCGGATGCTGTTCGCACCGCCGATATAGAACTGCTCGCTGTAGGGCATCACCTCCGAATTGCCGTAAGCATACCCCACGCCGACAAGAAATCGGGTTGCCAAGCAGTTTTCGCGATGACCGACACGCTGGTAGAACTTCAATTCGCTGATCTCCTTCACGAACTGCGAAAAGCGGTTGCCGAGAAGATACTGCGGCTGACGTTCGCCGGCGAGCGCCAGAATCCCCGAAAGAATATTTCCGGCCGACGTCAGGCTGTTCTGCCAGACCAGACGGCGGGCGCCGCGCACTCCGTAGCTCTTCTCGAAGGTGTAGGTATAACCGATCGAAGGCACGAACTGGTTCCGGAAGCTCAAGGCGATGGAAGGGTTCTCCTCCATCGTGCGGTCGAAATCCTCGGTCGTATGGAGCAGCTTGTTGTAGGTGAGTTTCAGAAGGGTCAGGGCATGGCGGCTGTGCGGCGAGGTACGGAAGGCGTAGCCGGCCGAGGCGCTGAAGGCTGCCAGGCGGAAGAAATCGGGCCGGTTCATCAGATCGACCTCCAGTTGGTAGGAGGTCGTCCCGTCATAGCGCCGACGCCCGGCCAGAAAGCGCGGCAGCTGCAGCCGCGGGATGTCGAGCGAAGCGTTCAGGCCCAGTTCATAGGAATTGAGCTGCGACGACCGGCCTCCGGAGTTTTTGTTTCCCGTCTGCCATTCGTAGGCGCCGTTGAGCTTGAGCGAGAGCACTTCGCCGCCGCGGAAGAGGTTGTTGTGGCTTGCCTTGAGCGTGATACCGGGCCCGAGAAAGCTGTTCGACTTGGAGGTAACGTCCGTTTCGAGCGACACTTCGAGCGGATCCTCGAAACGGGCGTCGATGCCCAGATCGAGCCGCCCGCCGTCCTGCAGCGTATCGGGCGCCACGTTCAGGCTCACCGAACGGAAGATACCCAGCTTGTTCAATGCGGTCAGCGTACGGTTCTGCGCATCGACGGTGAAGAGCTGTCCTTCGTGCAGATCGAGCGTCCGGGCCAGCAGCCGCGGCCGGATCTTCATGGGCCGTGATGCGACGACCTGCGCATCGCCCATACGAAGGGTGTCCTCCCGGCCGCTGTCCGAATCGGTCAGATGCACGGCAATGCGCCCGATCCGGTACTGCCGGAGCGCCTGGGGCGGGATGGCAGCCCCGAGTTCGAGCCGCAGGGCGACCTTCCGGGGCGCAAGCGTCGTATCGGCCAGATATTCCAGGTATTCGGGCCGGAAGTAGTAGTACCCTCGGTTTCGCAGCACGTCGGTGATCCGCTGTCGCTCGAGGGTCAGCGTATCGAGATTGTACTGCGCCCCTTCGCGCAGGAGCGAGGTGGCGTGCAGGCTGTCGATCAGCGGCGCCAGCCTCCCGCCGATTTTCGGATAGGCGATTTCGGAGTAGTGCCACGGCGGCGCCACGCGCAGCGTGTAGTCCACACGCGCCTTGCGGCCCCGTTTCCGGTACAGCAGCGAATCCGACGCCCGGGACCCGAAGTAGCCGTAGTTCTCGAGTGCCTGCACGGCGACCTGTGTCCGCAGCGAGGGCTGCACCTTCGAGATCAGCACGGGCTCCTTGGCCAGCCGGCGGTAAAGCCAGTATTTGAATCCGCGCTCCTTCGGAGTGTAGAGGTAGTTATAGGCCCACAGTCCAATGGGCAGCGGCGTCCGGAGCCGGGGCGCATAGAGCGGGTTGTTCGGTGCCACCGAAAGCGGAGAGCGGGCCGCCGCCTCGGCGGCCGGCAGCAACACGACGCCCGAATCGGGCTCGATGCGGATCCGGTGCACGCCCGTATAGAGCACCTCGTCGGAGGCGAGGCGCCGCGTCGTCGAGCACCCCGCAAGCAGAAGCACCGCCAGCAGAAGCACCGGAAAGCTATTGCCGTGTATGTTCCCCGTCCGATTCATCGTGCGTTTCGTTTTTCTTCGTTTTCAGCCGCCCGGAGCGGAACAGATCGCCCAGACGCGACATCCGCTTGCGGATAACGAATCCCACTCCGGTCTGGGTGATCTCCCCCTCAAGAATCTCATAATCCGTATGGCGGAAGATCCGGATATACATGTTGCCGCTCTTCGTCAGGAGGTATTCGAGCGACAGGTCGTCGATGAGGTTTTCGCGCAGGTTCTCCGACGGATCGTTGTCCGTGCTGAACTTGCCGCCGATAACGGCCCGCACGCGGTTGCTGAAGAGATTTTTCGACAGCCGGTACGAATAGTCCGTATGCTGACCGCCCGGATCGTCCGCATCGTACGAGTCGATGCCGAAGCTCAGATCCACGCCTTTCAGGCTGTTCTGCGCCCACTGGTTCAGCTCCTTCTGGATAAAGGCGTTGAGCGGATTCCCCGCCTGAACCTTCGCCGTCGTTCCGGGGCCATTGTAGGTATTGTATATCAACAGGTTCATCGCCTGCATGGCCCGTTGTTCGGGTGTCAGCGAGCGCAGCGCGTTCTGCATCGACAGGTCGTCGGGAGCCGCAAGGTCGAAGGTTACCGAGAGGTCGTTGAGCGTATTGCTGATCCGGATCGAGATGTCGAAATTCACCGACCGCGACTGCTCCCCGTCGGTCGAGACGCTGGCCCGCACCCGCTCCACGGCCGTGATGTTGAACGACGGGTCGGCCACATCGCCCACCCACTCCACATAACCGTCGGGAAGGATCCTGAAATTCTTCGGCGAGATGACCGGCGGGTTGTAGCGCACCGCACCGCCCGAAAGCACATACTTTCCCGAGAGGTTCATGTCCCCGAGAGGATTCATCGTGAAGGTCAGCGAGCCGCCGCCCTCGAGGTCGATCCGGTTGCTGCCGTCGGCCGAGAGGTCCACGCCGGCCCGGACGTCGTTGCCGATGTCGATGCCGAGCTGGACATCCATACCGCCGAGACGCACCGTCCTGGCCGGCGCCTCGAGCAGCGGCTCCTCATCGAGTTCACGGAACGAGACAAAGCGGACGATCTGCTGTGGACGTTCCTTCACCTCCATCGGGGCATCCTGCATGACATAGCCTACCTCCGTACCGTTGAGCAACGCCACGCGTCCCCGAACCGCCAAAGCATCGAGCGGACCGCGGGCCGTCAGGTCCGCATTGAGCGACGCCACGCCGTAAACCGCCGTACGCGCCTTGCGGGCGACATCGACAAATCGGAAATCCGAAGCCCGCAATCCGAGATCGGCCGTCGCGCCGCCCGCCGCCAGGAGGTCCACGCTGCCGCGGATCGTCATCGGCGCCCCGTTGGGGGCATAGAGATCATAACCGTCGAATCGCAGCAGCCCGTTGCGCAGCCGGATCGTATCCTGCGCCAGACGGAACGTCGAACCGATCATGGGCACGCGCGCCTCGGTCGCGGCAAAGCACAGGTCGCCGTCGATCTTCGGACGTCCGGCATCGCCTCTCACATGCACCCGAGCCCACAGGTCGCCCGACAGGCGGAGCAGTTCCGCCGGAAGGAAGGGATCGAGGCGCTGCAGCGGCAGTCCGGGAACGGTCAGCAGCACATCGAGCGGCTCCTCGCGCCCGGCACGGTAATCGCCGTGGGCCGCAAGAACCTCCTGTCCGTCGAGCGTAAGCCGTGTATCAGCCCGATGATCGCGTCCCTGACCGTAACGGACACCGAGCGCCACATCACCGAAAGGCTGCTTCCGATAGGCAAGGCTGTCGAGCGAAAGGTCGCCCCGCACGGCAAGGCTGTCCGAAGACAACCCGACGAAAAGATCGGCACCGAAGGTCCCGCCGACAGGCGGAGCCGAGGGTAGCAGGCCGAGCGCTGCACCGATATCGACACCGCCGACATCGATCTGCACGCCGCCGATCCCGGTATCGCCGGCCGGAAGGCTCCGAATCGCGAAGCGGCGGGAGCCGCAATGCAGGTCGAGATCGGCCGAAAGCCGCCGGTCGAAATCGTACTCCACATAGTTGCCTGCATTGACGCTCCAGGTTTCGGCCCCGAAAACGGGATCAAGCGGATTCATCCGCGCCCGGAAAAGGCTGTCATTCCATACGAGGTCCCATCCGAACCGGAATCCCGTCTGCCCGGTACGGTTGCGCTGAAGAAGGCGCACCGTCCCCGCATGCTGTCCGATACGGCCGTAGAGCGCCGCCTGCGCCAGATGGTCCAGGTGTCCCGGGCCATTCGCGATGTGCAGTCCGTATTCCAGTTCCCTGCCCTGCTGCCGGACTCCCAGCGCAACGCTGTCCAGCACGAAACCCGGAGTCGTCAGCCCTTCGACCTGCAAATGCAGCGCCGCAGGCGTTTCGGGGCCGCCGTCGCCTGCAGCATGCAGGGCTTTGAAAGCCAGTTGTTTCGTCTTCAGAAAATTGTTCAGAATATTGTTCCGCCCGGCATCGATCCGAAGCGTAAAGGGTGGCAGCACCTCCTGCAGCGCCGTCATATCGAACGCCCCTTCATGCAACTGGGCATCGAGCCGGCCTGCACTCCGCGTTATGCGGGCGGCCAGCGAATCGAGCGGGACGAACGATGCAAAGGAGAACGAAAGGTCTCCCGAAGCCGCCCCTACCCGAACCGAGACGCTGTCTGTGCCGAAGGTAAGACTCGTCGGACGGATGCGGTCCGTACGGTAACCGTTGCGGATCGTAAGGCTGTCCAGCTCCAACCGGGCCTCACGACTGCCGGCAACGGTTGCCGCCGCCCGCAGGTCGAGCAGGAAGGAGCCTCCGATCGGCTCGGCAACCAGACCCATACGCTGCAGATCAAACCCGGCGACCGATCCCTGCAGGCGCACCTCCTGACTCTCTTCGGAAAGGGTTCCGGAGAGCGCCAGTGCCAGCTGCAACGCTTCGTTACGGTCGGCAACCGTTCCCGACAACCGTCCTTCGGAGAGCGAAGCCTTCAGCTCCGGACCGCCGAAATCGTATCCCCGGAACTCCATCCGGTCGATCTGCGCCCGCACCGCAGCGCGGGCACGCTCCGACAGAGGGTCAAGCCCCGTGCCTTCGGCCTCCAGCGCCAAATCGACATACCCGAGCGAATCACCGGGAAGGAACCGTCCCAGCGGAAAGCTGTCGCAACGCAACTCCGCACGGTAGGCTTCCGATGCCGGATCGAATCCTGCGGCCGCCGAAAGCCGGCCTCCGGCGACCGACAGAAGCAGGTCGGCCGCGACACGTCCGCAGTCGGCTGTTGCCGTGCCGCACAGGGTCATTTCGCGAGGAAGCGCAATGCGCCGCCGCAAAGCCGTATCGGGCAGCAGCGCCCGTAACGGGTCGAGATTCCGCAGGTCGCCCGAAAACCGGGCGGAAGCTACGGCCCGCTTCGGGTCCGGAAGGTTCTTTACCGTCCCGAAGATGTTTATTTTCAGTATGTCGGGGATCGACAGGCAAAGTACCGCTTCAGGAATATTTCCGAGTGTTCCCGCAACGGAAAATTGCCCCGATAGGAGCCGGTTCTGCAGGGTTCCGGGAAATACCACCCAGGGAGTCAGGTCCGCTGCCGCAAGCGTCATGCGTACATCGGCCGAAAGCGGCGTCAGCGGGTCCAGCGCGGCAATACCCGCTCCGGCATGCGCTTCGGCCGCAATCTGCGACCGGGGTGTAGCCACCCGGAACCCGGAGAGCGAGATCCCCGTGCTGTCCATCGAGAAGCGCCCTGCCGCATCACTCACGACCAGACCGCTCCGTTCGGCGAAGGATAACCCGCCGAGATGCAGGGCCATGTCGCTGCCGCGGTTCCACAACGAATCGACCTCGAGATTCACCCCCGTCAATTCGAGGGCTTCGGGATCAAAGCCCGCGGCAGGCCGGTGTCCCAGGGTGCCGTAGGCCATACGGTTGTCCCGCAGGGTGATCCGCCCCACGCGCACCTGCCACGGCACGGCCGGCGAAGCCGATTCGGCAACTGCCGCCGCCGGTTCCGCATCTTCGGCAGGACCGGCAGTCAACCGACATGTATAGGCCCCCCGGTTCAGCGCCAGGCGGGAAACCGCCACCTGCGAAGCGGCCAGATCCACCTCGCAGCCGTCCACCGTTCCGTCGGCGAGGGTTGTTTCGAGTTCCATTCCTCCGGATGCCGTCCGCATCCGGAATGCGGTGTTCGAAACCGTGAAACGCCCGATCGAAATGCGCCACGGCGCCGCCGCAGTATCGGCCTTCGGTGCGGATTCCGCGGATGTGCCGAGATCGAGAGCCACATCGGCCCGTGCAAGGTCGGCACGGAACAGGGAAAGAGTGTGTTTGCGGAGGTTGATCCGGGCAATACGCAGCGCGAGGTTGCCGACCTCCACACGGGCGTCCATCCCGGCCAGCGAATCCGTGTAGCGGCCCCCGAGATCCGAGAGTTCCAGACGGCGCACCGCAAGTTCGCCCCGCAACAGCGGCAGCGGAGCGATCGCCACATCCAGACGTCCGCATCGCAGCAGCGTATCCCCGCCGTCGCGCAATACCGCCCGATCGACCGTCAGATGCAGCGGAAAGGCCAGACGGATGCGTTCGACGGAGAGTTCCATGCCGAGTGTGCGGGAGAGGTACTCCTCCGCCCGGGTGCAGGCCCAGCGCTGTACGGCGGGCACATAGAGTGCCGTCGGCAGGAGCACCAACAGGGCAACGGGCAGAAGCAGACCCCGTAGCAGGTATTTGCGAATTTTTCCGAACATTTCCGACACCGGGTTCCGCACGGACGGTTCCCGGGAATCTTCCGCACATCAAATCGTGTGCAAGTTACGAAAAAATCCCGCACAGGATTCGGGGTAACCCGGCATAAAAAGCCCGATTCGAAGTATTTATCGATCGACGGCGACCGTGATCCGGCCGTAGAACGAAAAGGCCCGGCCGAAACGGCATCCGAAACCCGCAACAGGTCGGTCCGAATCGGCCGAAAACCACAAAAAATCGGTTATTCGGACCATTAATTGCAAAAAATAGCGTATCTTCGAACAAAAATTCAGCCGAATCCCTCGAAAATGCACCCCATCAACGACAAACGCACCTGCTGCGGATGCGAAGCCTGCGCGGCGATCTGCCCTAAGCAATGCATCCGCATGGAGGAGGATGATGAAGGATTCCGTTACCCCGTAACGGATCCGAGTGTCTGCATCGACTGCGGATTGTGCGAGCGCATCTGTCCGGAACAGCAGCCCGCCGCAGCCCGCACGCCTATGGAGTGCTATGCCGCCCGGGCCCGGGATGCGGAGACCTGTGCGTCAAGTTCTTCGGGCGGCATCTTCCCGCTGCTGGCCGCGGAGACGATCCGCGCGGGAGGCGTCGTTTTCGGCGCCGCCTTCACTCCGGAAGGCGAGGTTGTCCACCGCAAGGCAACCACCCTTGAGGAGATCCGCCCCCTTACCAAATCGAAATACGTCCAAAGTCGCCTTGACGGCTGCTACAACGAAGTTGCCGCCCTGTTGCGCGAAGGTCGCCGGGTGCTCTTCACGGGAACTCCCTGCCAGATCGCCGGGCTGTACGCCTTTCTTCGGGGACGACATTCGGAACTGTTGCTGACGGCCGAATGCCTGTGCCACGGGGCGCCCAGCCCGGGTCTGTGGCGCCGCTACCTGCGGGAGATCGGCAGCGGGCGGCGAATCCTCCGCATCGACTTCCGCGACAAAAGCCGCGGAGGCTGGCGGGATTACGCCCTCACCCTACATACCGAAGACGGCATACGGAGTCTTCCGGCCCGCAAGGATCCCTACATGCAGGGATTTCTCCGGGAGCTGACCCTGCGTCCGAGCTGCTACGCCTGCCCCTTCAAGTTGGGGCGCAGCGGCAGCGACCTGACGTTGTGCGACCTGTGGAACGTCGCCGAAGCCGCCCCGGCATTCGACGACAACCGCGGCGTAAGCCTGGTCCTGGCCAACTCGGCCGCGGGGGCTGAACGGTTCCGGGCGCTCGACACCGAACATGCGGCACTTCGCTATGACGGACATGTACGCGCCCGCAACGGCGGCTTCAGCGAGCAGGTTGCGGCACATCCTCTGCGCGAAGCCTTCTTCCGCGAACTGGCCCGAACGGACTCGGTCGTCGCGCTGCTCCGCCGGACAATCCGACCGACCCTGTGGCAGCGCCTCCGCCGAAGGTTCCGAAAACGCTTTACCCCCGACCCTCACAACCCCTGAAATGAAAATTGCCCTATTGACCCTCCCCCTGCATGCCAACTATGGCGGCGTACTCCAGGCTTTCGCTCTGAAAAACTACCTCGAACGGTCCGGCCACGACGTATGGCTCATCGACAACCACCGGCAGGATCCGCCCGTCGGGAATCTGTTTCTGCGGACGGTACTGCGGCGTGCCGTAGAGTCGCTTTTCCATCATAAGGAGATTTTTGCGGAGATGAACGATGCCCGTACGCGGGACTATAAAAAATCGGAGATCGAGAAATTCATCTACCATCACCTTGCCCCGCGCACCTTCCCGGTCTACGACAGGGAAGACTTCGCCGCCCTGCGCAACGAAGGTTTCGACCTGTTTATCGTCGGCAGCGACCAGGTGTGGCGTCCGCGCTATGCCCGGAATACGGACATCTACTTTTTTTCATTTCTGGAGGGGACTCCCCTGCGAAGGATCTCCTATGCCGCCTCGTTCGGAGCTGCGGCCTGCGAATACAGTCCGGAGGAGAAGAAACGCTGTGCCCGCCTGCTCGCAGGATTTTCAGGGGTTTCGGTGCGTGAGAAAACAGGCGTCGAACAGTGCCGCGACTATTTCGGATACGACGGAGCCCGGCAGGTTCTCGATCCTACCCTGCTGCTCACGGCCGAAGATTACCGGCCCTTCATCCATACGGAGACGTCATCGGGCAATTCACTTTTCTGTTACCTTTTCCGGATAAAAAGCCGCATGCGCCGGACGCTCAGGCGCCTCGCATCACAACGCGGGATGCAGATCATCCGCCGTACGGACCGCACTTCGGAGAGCAGCGGGAAGATGCCGGGCATCGAACAATGGCTCACCGAGCTGTACAATGCCCGTTATGTGATTACGGATTCGTTCCACGCCTGCGTTTTCTGCATCCTCTTCCACAAGCCATTCGCCGCCTGGATCAACCAGCGGCGCGGGTCCGCACGAATCCGCTCCCTGCTGGAACTCTTCGGACTGGAAAACCGGATCGTAGAGTCCGAAACGGACCTCGGGGAGCTTCTCAATACCCCGATCCACTGGAATACCGTGGACCGGAAGCTGGAGGCATGCCGGGCCGATTCCCGGGATTTTCTCGCCGCCTATACGGAATAAACGCCCTATGCCTCGCGGCTGATGTCGGCCACCTCGGCACGCACATAGCCGATCAATGCCTCGGGAGCGACCTTCAGTTGCAGGCCCCGCACTCCGGCGCTGACATAGATAAACGGGCGCCCCTCGACCGAACGGTGGAAAAAGGTCGGGAAGGCCTTTTTCATCCCGACAGGCGAGCAGCCGCCGCGGATGTAACCCGTTACGGGCAGCAGCTCCTTCATCGGGATCAGATCGACCTTCTTGTTGCCCGACACGCGGGCGGCAGCCTTGAGATCGACCTCATGGTGTCCGGGTACGACACAGACGAAATAACCCGTCCTATCACCCTTCAGAACGAGCGTCTTGAAGACGCTCTCGATATCCTCGCCCAGCTGTTCGGCCACATGCTGCGCCGAGAGGTGTTCCTCATCGACGGCATAGGGGACCAGTTCATAGGGAATCTTCGCCCGGTCGAGCAGGCGTGCGGCATTCGTCTTTTCAATCTTTCCGTGTGCCATGACCTGTCATGATTTTCAACTGATTTGCCGCAAAGGTAGTTTATTTTCTTCTATTCTGAACTTTTTGACTACATTTGCCCGCATATGGTACGGAGAATGATTTTCGGGTTGCTGGCCTTCCTGCTCGGAAGCGTCGGGGCTCACGCCCAGACAACCCGTGTGAGAGGAAAGGTTACCGACAGCGGCGGAACGCCGCTGTCTTTTGTGAGTGTGATATTCCCCGGTACAACTGTTGGAATAACAACCGACGAACAGGGCATCTATTCGCTCGAGACCCGCGACACGGTCAGTTGCGTGCAGGCCTCGATGATCGGATATGCCACAAGTACGCAGCCGGTTACATACGGCAGCTTCAACCGCGTGGACTTCAGTCTCGAAGCCGTCGAATTCGGGATCGGCGACGTGGTCATCACCCCGGGTGAGAATCCCGCCTTCCCGATTCTCGAAGGGGTCCGCCGAAACCGGTCGTGCAATGATCCCGACCGCCACGACACCTATCACTGCCGGACCTATACGAAGACGGAGCTCGACCTGACAAACATCCGTCCGGGGTTCCGCAACCGGCGGCTTCAGCGTAATTTCGGCTTCATATTCAACTACATGGACACTTCGGCACTCACCGGACAGGTCTATCTTCCGGCCATGATCGCCGAATCGACCGCCGAGCTCTACCGAAGTCGTTCGCCGGAGTTCAAGCGCGAGGTGATCCGCGCCAGCCGGATCTCGGGCGTCGAAAACAATGTCGCCGTGGCACAGTTCACCGGCGGAATGCACGGCGACGTGAACTTCTACGACAACTACATCGTACTGTTCAACGCCCGCTTTGCCAGTCCGTTGTCGGAGTACGGCCGCGCCTTCTACAACTACTTCCTCGTGGACAGCTCGTACCACGAGGGACGCAAGATCTACAAGATCCGCTTCCATCCCAAACGGCTGGCCACGCCGGTGCTCGACGGTGAGATGAACATCGACTCGGCGAGTTTCGCACTCGAATCGGCCACGGCCCGCATGCCGCGCGGCACGAACGTCAATTGGGTGAAACACCTGGTTCTGGAGAGCGAGAACCAGCGGCTGCCCGACGGCGGCTGGTTCCGGGCCCGCGACCGCATATCGGCCGAGTTCTCGATCTCGGAGGCCGACTCCTCGAAACTCACCTCGTTTCTCGGCACGCGCGAAGTGATCTACTCCGATCCGAAGATCGGCGAGCCGATCCCCGATGAAATCCGCCGCATGGACAACAACATCGTCGTCGAGGAGTTTGAGCCCGACAACACCTCGGAGGAGTATTGGGAGCAGATCCGCCCTTATCGGCTGAGCGACCGCGAACGGCAGATCTACCGCATGGTCGATTCGGTCAAGCAGGCACCCCTCTACCGCAACATCTACACCGTCATCAATACGGTGCTGAGCGGCTACTGGAATACGAAGTACATCGGGCTGGGCCCCTACCACAAACTGGGCAGCTTCAACGATGCGGAGGGTTTCCGCATGCAATTGGGCGTACGCACCACCCCGGCCGTGAGTCGTACGGTGCGTCTGGGCGGATACGTTGCCTATGGCACGCGCGACAGGCGTTTCAAGGGCGGCGCGATGGTCGAGTTCGCCTTCAAACGGCAGCTGACCCGCAAGCTGACCCTCGCGGCCCGGCACGACATTATCCAGCTCAGCACCGGACACAACATACTCAACGAGAACAGCATCTTCACCTCGATTCTCTCGCGCGGGGATCAACGTCTTTCGATGATCGACCGCGGCGAAGCCTCCTACGAACACGAATGGCGTCAGGGCATCAGTACGACGGTCGGCCTGCGGATGCAGCATATCCACGGCAACCGCTACGTCCCGATGCTCCGTCCCGGCGGCGGTGATCCGCTGCGCTCGCTCAACGATGCAACGGTGAGCATCGGCATCCGCCTGTCGAAGAACGAAGCGGTCTTCCGCCGCCCCTTCGACAAGAAGTATCTCGGATCGCGCTACCCCGTCGTCTCGCTCATATTCACAGCCGGAATCCCCGATCTGCTGTCCGGAAGCCCGGAGTACTACGCGCTGGTGGGCAACATCCGCTACCGGGCCAACCTGCCGCCGTGCGGCTACTCGACGATCTCGATCCAGGGCGGACGGCTTTTCGGACACATCCCCTATCCGTTGCTCAAGCTCCACGAAGGGAACGGCACCTACTTCTACGACCCTCACGCCTTCTCGTGCATGAACTACTACGAGTTTGCCTCCGACAGCTGGGTGTCGTGGTTCTGGGAGCACCACTTCAACGGGCTACTTCTGGGACGCCTGCCGCTCATCAAGCGGCTCAAGTGGCGCGAGGTGCTGGTCTGCAAGGGCGTCTGGGGTTCGCTCTCGCCGAAGAACGACGGATCGCGCATCGATTCGGGGGCTCCGCTGCTCTTCCCGACAGGCATGGGCTCGGTCAGCACCCCCTATGTGGAGGCGGGCGTCGGCGTGGAGAACATCTTTCGCATCTTCCGCGTGGACTGCATCTGGCGATTGACCCACCGCCAGCCGCTGCCCGGACAGAAGGTGCAGAATTTTGCCGTGAATCTCGGCATTCAGCTCAAATTCTGACCCTAAACGGTGCGGTTTGCTTCGCAGTAGACGATCGGTCGCGAAAAATTGCTATCTTTGCGCCCGAAAAAAACGAATCCGCGATGAAAAAAGCCGCTCTGTTCGACATGGACGGTACGCTGGTGGACAACACGCCGGCGCACTTGAGGGCCTTTTCGGTCTTCTGCGACCGCTACGGCATCCGCGACTGGGCCGAGAAGCTCAAGGGTGTTTACGGCATGGGCAACGAGGACATCATGCGCCGCATCCTCCCCGAGGAGGTGATCCGCGCAAAAGGCATCGACGCCCTGGCCGACGAGAAGGAGGCCATCTACCGCGATCTATACGCTCCGGAGATCCGCCCCATCGAAGGACTGCGCGCACTGCTCGACCGGCTCCGTGCACGGGGGATCCGCTGCGCCGTGGGCTCCTCGGGATGCATGGCCAACGTGGAGTTCGTCCTGCGGCACTGCGGCATCGACGACTGTTTCGACGCCCGCATCTCGGGCGACCGGGTTTCCCGCTGCAAGCCCGACCCGGAGATCTACCTCCGGGCCGCCGAAGCCCTCGGGGCCACGCCGTCCGAATGTGTCGTCTTCGAGGATGCCCTGGCGGGCATCGAATCGGCCCGGAGAGCCGGCGCCGGATGCATCGTCGCCCTGGCAACGACCCTTCCGCGCGAGACGCTGCTCGACGAGGGCCGTCCCGACCGCATCATCGGCACCTATACCGATATCACGGACGACGATCTGACTCAAATTTTATCCTGACAATATGTTCCGAGGTTTATCCACCGTAGTGCTGCTCGTCATCTCCAACGCCTTCATGACGCTGGCCTGGTACGGACACATCGCATTCAAATCCAAACTCGAACGCTTCGGTCTGATGGCCATCGTGCTCTTCAGCTGGTGCATTGCCCTGTTCGAGTACTGTTTTCAGGTTCCGGCCAACCGTATCGGCTCGGCCGAGTTCGGAGGTCCCTTCTCGATCTGGGAGCTGAAGGTCATCCAGGAGGGAGTCTCCCTCTCGGTCTTCACGGTCTTCGCCCTGGTCTTCATGCGCTCGGACTCCCTGCGCTGGAACCACCTGGCCGGCTTCCTCTGCCTGATTCTGGCCGTCTACTTCATTTTCCGCAAATAACGGCCGCACCCCGGCAGCCGAAAATCCCGCCCCGAAAGGAAGCATAGCAAACGAATGGGACGATCCGGAAATCCGGGTCGTCCCGTTTTTACAGGAGATTCGGCAACGGTTTCGGTTCTCCACACGAAGACGGCCCGTTCCCGACAGCCTGTTGCAGATTGCGGGATTGCGACCTGCCGGCAGAACCGACCGGCAATGTCAGGGTTTACCGACATCGATGCAATCCCCTACGATTAAATGGGGATTGTTCAGGAAGTCGGAAGATATTTCTGGATACCTTTTATGAACTGAACTTCATTATACGGGGAGAAATAACGTTCTCCGATGATGCACCGGGCATAAATTCGGAAACCCAATATCGAATAGGAGGAGAAATCCGCACGGGTCGAATAGGTTATGAAGTATCTGTTTTCATAGGGCGACTCCTGCTCATCATAATAGACGCACTCGCCCTTTTTAACAGGACGGGGGGGGGACACGAGGCCCTCTCCCCAGGATTCCGCCTCCGAGATATTCTCGTAATGCGATCCTTTCACATGCACCTGCTTATACTCGGAAAGGTTTGCTTTCGCCCGGGGAGGTATCATCAGGATACGCTGCTGCGAGTAGGATTTCGTAACCGAATTCTGCGACATTCCGCCAACGGATGTCGCATTGGCCAACGTCCCTGCGACTCCCCCGATTCCCAATACATTGGTTATGCCGCCCAGGTTGATTCCCACTCCCGAACTACCGCCTTCCGTGATGTTAATCTGGTTCGTATCGAAATAGGAGCTGTACGAGCCATCCGTATCTATTCGAAACGTATTCGCCTTATCGACATAAATCGTGTTACCGGTCTTGTTCTCAATCTCGATATAATAGCGCAACAGCGAAATGGTGCCGTCGTAGCAAACGACATGGGGGACAATCGCAATCTCGATATCTTCGTTTGAAAGTACCGACGAATCCGCCACGGCCATGACCGGGAAAAACCATTTGGAGGGTTTCTCCGAAGGTTCAGTCTTTACACGCATCTCCGGCCGGTATTTCCTTATGAGTTCCGCATTGTTGGACGCGGGGGCCTTCGCGACATATCCGGGTGATGAAGTTTCCTTCTGGACAACCGGCCGGGATTCATCGCCAAAAACATCCTTGTCGCCATTGATGTACTTAATCATGAATACATCGTCCCTGGACAGGGTATAAGTCGGTCCATCCTGGTTGGACCACTTTTTATAGTCGATTCCGGAATCGGAAACGGCCAACACTCTGGCCTGAATTTCATCACCGTTCCTTCTGACAATGACATCCTGTGCCGAAGCAGCGACGGATATCAGACAAAACAAGATTAACAATGCGATTCTCATAGAACTGCCATGCGTAAACTTATAGTTTGATCGAAAAAAAGACATACGATAAAACAGACCCGCCCGGCCTTGCCATTCTGCGTTTACCCGTAACTCCCGGACAGAAAACCCGGAGCGGTTCCTCGTCATCCGTTCCGAAGCAGGTACTCTCCAACACTAAAAACTGACATTCAATCAATTACCCCTTCCTTTCATGATCCTTGCGGTAGATCTGATAGGAGTTTACGAGGTTCTGCCAGACGATATAGGCCGTCGGGGCGATCGACGAAATCGGGTTCAGAAACGCCTGGGCCATCCACACGGCCAGCACCGTGTTCTTCTGCCCCAGCGACTGTCCTCCGGCTACCGCATCGCCGTAACGGCGTCCCAGCATGCGGCCGATCTTGAACTGGGCCAGACAGATCACCAATGCCACGAAGGCCAGCCACAGCTCGGTCGATATCGACGCCCCGTGCAGGTCGATGATGAAGCAGGTCGTGCGGCCGATGATGACGATCAGCGACAGCAGCCACATGTAGAACGAGATCTGCCCGTGATCGCCGATCCAGTGGGCCAGTTTCGGAAAGACGAAGCGGAAGAACTGTGCCGCGGCGAACGGTCCGACCAGCAGCGGAGCGACCCGCGCGAGGATCTGCGAGAAGGAGCAGCTCCCGGTTCCGGTGAAGGTGAGAATCACGGGAGCCACCAGCGCAATGGCCATGTTGCAGATGAGGCTGTAGGTGGCCATCGTGGCGACGTCGGCGCCCAGCATGCCGGCGATGACCACCGCAGCCATCGCTACGGGTGCCAGCACGCAGATCATGCCTCCCTGTGCCACCACATCGTTCAACGGCAGCAACAGCAGGTAGACCGCCACGCACATGACGATCTGAAAAAGCAGCAGCCACAAATGGAGCATCGAAGGTTTCATCTGCTTGGGGCTGACGCGGCAAAAGGTAACGAAGAGCATCAGAAAGATCAGCGTCGGGGTGATCATTTGATGGCTCGCGGTCTCCAGCGCCGCGACCGGCCGGCACAGCAACGCCCCCACCACCATGGCCGAAGGCATGGCGATGGTCTTCACGTTGCGGTGCAACTCTTCAAGCAGGTGCATGCCGTGGCGGATTTATGCGAGGAGCTCCTTGACCTTGGCCGAGATCTCCTTGCCGTCGGCGCGGCCGGCCAGACGTTTCGTGGCCAGGCCCATCACCTTGCCCATATCGCGCATCGACGAGGCGCCCGTCTCGGCGATGAGGGCACGAATCTCGGCAGTCAGCTCCTCCGCAGTCAGTTGTTTGGGCAGGAACTCCTGGTAAACGGCAACCTGCGCCAGCTCCTCCTGCGCCAGATCCTGCCGGTTCTGCTCCTGGAAGATCGCGGCCGAATCCTGTCCCTGCTTGGCCAGTTTCGAGATGATCTTCAACACGTCGGCGTCGGAAAGTTCCGCAATTTCGGGACCGGCGGTCTTCGCTTCGATGATGTACTTCTTCGCCTTGCGCAGCGCGCCGAGGCGCACCGGATCCTTCGCCTTCATTGCCTCCACTGTCCCCTTTGAGATCTGTTGTTCCAGCGACATCTTTAATAACCCGTTTAAAACATTTTTA